>FZPS01000044.1_pt37 | contig 62700 bp, 57 predicted proteins | sample 1817821 | NCBI WGS metagenome assembly FZPS01 (sample SAMEA104158645, study PRJEB21678) | metagenome | place: Germany | collected 2015-04-21 | reverse complement strand
TGGAAGACTCCCTAGAAAGCCACATCATGGCCTTTGCGGCAGAGCAGGCCAGGCACGAACAGAGGGTCGTTGATGTGAATGAATGGAGGAGCAGACGCTAAAGAGTGCAGCAAAAACGCCTGCACCTCAACGTCCGCAGGCATTCCTGTCCCGCATAGGCATTCTGCGATGCCATCCAACGTGTTATCTGAATCTGCCTTGCTAGCCAGCCTGGTTAAGCCCATCAACATCAGGCGGCTGTATGTGGATAAAGAACATGCCAAGGCGGCTATTGCAGTCATTAAAGGCCTAACAAGGGGGAACGGCTATAATGGACAGGATTTGTGACAATGTGGCTTATGTAATAGGCAGAATCAAAGAGCTTTGGGGCGAAAAGCCTGGGAAAAAGGCCCTGCAGAAGGTCGTGTTCAGAAGATAAAGGGTACGAAGTATTCTGAGGAAGAGATTGAAGCCGCGTTGGATGAGTTTGCGTACTTCGGTAAGCACATCTAGATAGTCACATAAGTTGATCTAAAAGGCCAGGACTACACTTCCTGGCCTTTCCGCTTCTAGTTTGGTGCTCTTTTCAGGGCCACAAACAAGCTGTGGGACAGGAATCCTGCGCAGGTAGCAAAGGCTGCCCCTGTTTTCACCCTGCCCGTCTGGGCGTCAATGGTTTCGCAGGCGATGTCATTATCCAGCTTCGCTGCGAGCAGCTTCTCCATGGCCTGTTCCGCATTTCCCAAGAGCAGCTCATAACACAAACTCAGAACCCACGGGTAGGGAGCGTGCTCGCAGGCTGGGGCGCTGAAACGGCCCGTGGTGTAATCGGGGTTGTGGCTGGAGTGGATCCAAGCCACCGTGTTTCGATACACCGGGTCGTCTTGTGAACAGAAACCGTAATGGGCAAGTAGCTGCAGGCTGCCTGGCGGTTGATCCAAAAGCTGCACCTGGCCATCATCGTTTACGGCCCAGGCATACATGGGGCCCAAGGGCCCTTCCGTGATGCACACTGCTTGGATGCGCTCCTTCAGAGCCCCGCTTTTAAGGAGCAGCTGTTCAGCTCGGTGGGTCTGGCCCTGGTGCTCCAAAATCTGCGCGATCACTTCCCAGGCCTTGCAGACCAGGGCATTGTCATAGGTCAAGTAGGGATAATCCACCGGATCATCGGTGGGTGAGAGGAAAGTCTTATACAGCCCCAACTCTCCCCGCCAGGCCTCCAGCTTGCCTAAGCAATCCTCGCTGGCCTGCACCACTTTTTCGTCTACAAAGCCCCAATCTCCAGTTTCCTTCAGATAGCCGTCTAGGGCAATGAACCAGGAGCAGAGTTCATCCAGCTCAAAACCTGGGTACAATTCGGTGCCGTCGATGTAGAGGGCATGATTGGCCAGGTTGCGCCAGTAGCGGGTGAGCCCCAGGGTTAAGTACTCCCTGGCAGCCTGCGGATCCAGGTGCAGAACGCCGGGCAAAGCCCAAAGATACGCGTCCCGCGCCCAGAAAGCGGCGCTCACGTAGTATCTGGGGCTGCGGGTGGTCATCAAGACAGTATTCTCCGTGTCTATGCATTTGGCCCGGGCGAAGAAGTAGCTGTAAAAGCCGTTCAGATTGCAGAGGTAGCCAGTTCTGCCGCGACCTTCTTTGACGGGGCGCTTCTTCTGCAGCCAAGCTCTATGCCTGTTCAGAAGGCTTTCCCAGCCGTGCCGCTGCAGGTCCACAACGCAGGTGCTGGCACCGTCCGCTTCTCGATTTACCGCCCCGTAAAGGGCCAGCGGGTAGTCTGCACCGGGTTGGAGAGACACTGATTGGTGCAGGCTGAAGCGCAGCGGTTGGCCCGTCTGCTTGATTGTCTCTTCCTCGGTTTGGTTCCCTTGGATTTCCCACTGGCACTTGGCTAAAGGCTCAGAGAGCCCAACAGACCAGGCGGCCGCGGGTAGGCCTGTGCGGTGTTCAAAGGTTAAGGTGCGGGTCCACCTATTGTACCAGCCGACGTTATGCCCCAGCGACCTTCTGGTCCTGAAGGCGGTGAAGGCCGTGTTCTCCCAGCTGGCCTGCCAGCCCAAGGTAAAACTAAGGGGAGTTTGACCCGTGTTGGTGATGCGGAGGAGATAGACAAAACCCCGGAAACCATCGGGGCAGAAGATAGTGCCTTCCAGCCTGAAGTCCTCTCCCAACAGCTGGAAATGGGGAATCCAGTCATCTAGTCTGTCCCATTTCAGCTGGGAGAACCCCACTCTTTGACCCTGGACGCTCAGGAAGGGAGCGAGCAGGGGCTCATCTTGTCCCCGGAACTCCACCATGCCCTTATGGTGTTCGCTGATCACGTTAAAGCTCTCCACCTGGCCCCACTGATTCAGCTCCGGCAGGGCAATCCACTCGTTGCCCACGGGGAAGTAGAGCATCTCCTCTCTGATGGTTTCGGGAACCGTCAAGATCTTCGCTGTCACCCCGGCCACCCTTTCCCTCTCGTTTTGCCCCACCACTTCGAGGTCACAGGGGCAAGATCCCCTTCCATATGCACCTTGAAACTCCTTCCCAGCAGGTGCGGGTGACGAAGTCACGGTGTGTCAAGGAAGCTGAGTAGGACATTTGGTAGCAGGGGGTTTGGCTTCCCAAGGCGAAATAGTGTTTGTAGAAAATGCTCGATAAGTGAGGCTTGGTAGATGCTGCGTGAATTGACGCTGGAGAACTTCAAAGCATTTAGGCAGCGTGCAGTGATGCCCATGGCTCCCATCACATTAATTTTCGGGGAGAACAGCGCGGGTAAGAGCTCCATCCTGCAGTCGCTGGCCCTGCTGAAGCAATCGTGGGAGCAGCTCCCGAGAGACCAGTTCCTGCTGTTTAAACCTCGCCATCCCATTGTGGATCTGGGCAGCTATGCGGAGGCGGTTTACGGACACGATGCGGAACTGCCCATGACTTTTGGCCTTGCCGTCGCCCAGGAACAGCAGGTTCATCGACTGGAGTTTGAATTCCGCCACGATCCGGAGACGACGAACGCCCGGTTGGTCGGGGCCGCCATTCCCCTCAATGATCAAGAATACCTAGCACGCTATACCTGGGTAGATGCGATTCCAGACGAGCGGCTGCGCAGTATGGATGCCGTTGTCTATGGTTTCGAAGGCATTGGCGCAGCCGGGGCCCTGCGGGGCAGTGCCCTCACCCAATCGGAGTTTCACTGGAAGAGGGCTTACGATTCCCTCAAACAGAGCCTGCCCCGGCTGAATACGGCCATTGAGAACGACTACGGCGATGACTTCGTGGGTGTGGGCTTTGACATCGACACCGGCCAATTTGCTGGGGACATCCCCCGCATGTTGGAGTTTCTGCGCATGCCCAGGCCGATCCGGGAGGGTCGGTGCACTATCAAGGACTACATCGCTTGGATCACCTCGTGCTTCCTGGATTCTGTGATCGATTTGGCTGGGCTTTTTAGGCCCACCTTTGTCCTGGGCAGCCTGCCCATGGCCCAGTCTGCCAACCCCAACGAGCTGCTCATAAGCGGCTGCGCAGCCCTGCGCAATCTGCTGGCCAGCCTAGTGCCCTTGGGCCCCGTGCGCTCTGGCCCCAGGCGGTGGTACGAGCAGTACAGCGTGTCCGTGAACCACGTGGGTTATGAGGGCAGTTACGCCCCCCAGCTGCTCCTTACCGCAGATGACGATAGGCAGCAGGTGAATTATTGGCTGGATAGGCTTGGCATCGGCTACGAGATCGCCCTGGAGCCCCTGACCCCAGACCTGTTCGCCGTCAAGCTCATTGATACCAGGAGCAGCGGCAAGATCGAAGTGAGCATGGCCAACGTGGGCTATGGGGTGAGCCAGGTGCTGCCCATCATTACGCAGAGCCTGATCTCCAAAGGGGCCTTGATCACCGTAGAGCAGCCGGAGCTGCATATTCATCCCAGGCTCCAGGCAGAGCTGGGCGATCTGTTTGCTGCAGGGATCAAACCTCCTTACAACAACCAGTTCATCATTGAAACCCACAGCGAGCATTTGATTCTAAGGCTGCAGCGTTTGGTGAGAACAGGCGTCTTAACTCCTGATCAAATCTCAGTGCTGTTCGTGCTGCGGGGCAAGGAGGACAGGGGTTCTGAAGTGGTTCGGCTGCGCCTAGATGAAGAAGGAGACTTCATAGACGAATGGCCAGGGGGCTTTTTCCCCGAGCGCCTCAATGAACTATTGTAGGAGACTGCCGCATGATTATTTCGCTCATCCTAGATCCTGCTGTCATGAATGAAGAGCATTTCGAAGGAATTCATGGCTATCGCTCCAGTGTACATGCTGTGTTTAAAGGGCTGAAGAAGAACGGAGTTCTGGTCGTTGATTCCCAGGGGATTCTCCAAAAGGAGCTGGCGGAATCCATCAAGGGTTTGCCGCCGAAGTACCGGTATCAACTGCTGGAATATTATACGCAGCTGCTGATGAACAAAAAGAAACGCATGATTCAGCTCAACGCCCAGGGTTCCAAGGGTGGGGTGCTGGGCATCATCTCCAGGCTCAGTGATCTCCATGCTGTGGATGCAGTGTGTGTCAGCCAGGGGGTTCTTGACGGCGGCGCGAGCGTTCCCGCCAACGCCCTGCCCATTGCCCAGTACGCAGACAGTGAAGTGGAACTGCTCAGAGACAGATTTTACTCCGAACTGCCACCCCTCAATCAGCTGTCCATGCGTGAGGTGCGGGATTGCTTTGAGCGGGCCGTGCGTTACTGTAAGTGGCTGCGCTTTTACGACAAGCAGATCGGCAAGGGGAATAACCTGGAGGGCTTTTTCAGGGGGATTGACTTCATCCTCACCATCTGGAAGAACAGCCACGTTGTGCCCAAAGAAAAGCCTGAGGTGCAGATCATTACTTCTACTTGCCACTACCTGCCTCGGGAATGTGAGGAACCCCTTGATGTCTGGGAGGAAAAGATTAGGGAGAACCAAAGCGCCATCAAACGTGTGCAGGAACGTCTCATTGAGCCCCTGCAGAGGAAGTACAGTGATTGGCAGATTGGGCTGCGGGTAAAGAACGTGCACCCAGATCTCTTTCATGCCCGTTATCTCCACGGGCAGTTCCTCATCCTCAACCTGGAACGGGGCTTTGACTTTATCAGGGGCAGGGACTATGAGGAGTGTGCTGTATGCACCCGTAAACGCAGCTGTGACAGCTGCCCGGTGGATGTGAGCTGTGCAGCAAGTCCCTTAACCATCAGAAGCGCCGATGCCGAGCATCTAGCCAAGCTCTGGCAGCTGCCCGATTATCCTTTGGAGTAAAACGTGTAAAGAACCGCGAAAAAGGCGGTTCTTCCCTTGTCGGGACATTTTTGTATGGTATAATATCCGTGTGGCAGAAGACGAACTTTCCTTTACAGCAGGATAAGTTCGTTTTTTTGCCCGTTAGCGGACTTTGACAAGTGAACAGCTGTGCAGTTTTGCACTAGAAATCGAGGGGAGTGTTGATTATCAGCAATCACAAAAGCCGCGCTGTGGTGGAAGTTTCCCGATCCCAACCGGACAAGCCGGTTACTTGGGAAGAGATCCAAAGGGACATGAAGTCCCTGGTGGGAATGGAACCAGTCAAAGAACAGCTGCTGCAGATTGCTCGCACCCTTACCAACATCAAGGACCACCAAGAACGCCATGGTCTTAAGCTGCCCCCGCTGCACTTTCTAGTGGAAGGACCTACGGGAGGCGGCAAGAAGCGTGTTGCCCAGATTCTGGGTAAACTACTGCGCTACTATGGGCTGGCAGAGGGACCCCTACATGTGGTCACGCCGCAAAACATCGATGAGCTGCCGGAAGTGTCTTCCGCATCGCCCATCTACGTCCCGCTCCTTTCCAGATTGATTCCCGACGAACGGCGCTCCAGCAAGCCCATGGCTTCCATGGCTGCCCTCTTGTGGTTCCATCTAGAACTAGTCGCAGATCAACAGAGCATCATCCTGGGCGTTGACCCCCGCCTAGGAGGGGAGTTCTTAGAGACGGTGGAGTTTGCCTCGGAGATTCAGCTGAAGGTAAGCATCCCCGCATATACCTGGGCAGATTACCTGGCCTATGCCCGCAAGCGCGCTGCTGCCAGCAGATTTAAGCTGAGCCAAGCCGCCGTTGAGCAGTTTCGACGCTGCTTGGCAGAAGAACAGCAGGCGCCGGATTTTCTGCATATGGTTACCGTGCAGAAACTGGTTGATCGGGCCATTATGAACTACTACATAGACCCCGGCCAAGATGCCCCCGCTGGCAGGCAGTACGCTGCCCTGCAGCCGCAGCACTTCAGGCCCCGCCAGCTGATCCAGGTGAAGCAGGAAATCCAGCGGCCCAAGGATGCCTTGGCGGAACTTAGTTCCCTAGTAGGCCTCAAGGAAGTGAAGGAGCGGGTGAGCCAGCTCATGGCCTTGGTCAACCTGGAGAAAAGGCGCCGGGAACAGGGACTGCCGGCTCAGCCCATCATGACCCACATGGCCTTCTCCGGTTCACCGGGTACCGGCAAGACCACCGTGGCCCGTCTGGTGGGACAAGCCCTGAAGGAACTAGGTGTACTGAACAAGGGGCACCTGGTGGAGGCGGCCCGGGAGGATCTGGTGGGCCAGTACGTGGGCCACACGGCGGCCAAGACCGCTGAAGTTGTGGAGAAGGCCTTAGGCGGAGTACTCTACATCGATGAATGTTACAGCCTCAACGGCGGCCACAACGTGGACTTCGGCAAAGAAGCGGTGGCCACCTTAGTCAAGAAGATGGAGGATGCCCGTGATAACCTCACCGTGATTTTCAGCGGTTACGGGCGGGAGATGGAAGAGTTTCTGCAGATGAACCCAGGCTTAAGATCCCGCATCCAGTTTCAGATCCATTTCCCTGACTACTCCGCCCAGGAGCTCATGGAGATTTTCCTCAAGCTCTGCCAAGATGAGGGCTATGAACTGGAGCCGGAAGCGGCTCGGGAGCTGGAAACCCTGCTCCAGGGCCTCCACGAGAACAAGCAGGATAATTTCGCCAACGGGCGCTTGGTGCGCTCCTTGTTTGAGCGGTCCAAGCTCGCCTTAGCGGCCAGAGTGTGGAAGAAGCCCGAGGCCACCTCTTTGAGTGTGCTCCTGCCGGAGGATATCAAAGGCTTGACCAGCTACGAGGACGTGGCCCGGGGGCTCAGGGCCCACAGGAAAATCGGCTTTCAGGCGGTGGGCGCTTAGCTCAGCCAAGCTAATCTCAAAAGACTGTCTTGAGGCGCATAAGTGCCTCCAGGCAGTCTTTTTGCATGTTCAGGGGAGTCCAGCAACAGATGGTTAACACTAAGTGGACGTTTTCTTCATCAAAAAGAGTTGAAATAGTGATCTGGGTCACAGCGCCTTCCCGGGGTAGAGGGTACAATGGCTTTGCAGAACGAATGGTGAAAGCTTTTTTGATGGGAAGGTGATCTTCTATGAAGGAAAACTTGTTCAGCCGCCCAGGGATGGCCAAGGCCTGGGCAGGTTTTAAGCCCGGTCGCTGGTCTGAAACCATCGACGTGCGGGATTTCATTCAGAGCAATTATACCCCCTATTACGGCGATGAAAGCTTCTTGGCAGGACCCACCGCCAGAACGGCCAGCCTCTGGAACCAGGCGAACGATCTGATTCAAGAAGAGGTGCGCAGCAAAACCATCAAGGTGGATTTGGAGCGCTTCAGCGGGATCGACAACTTCGCCCCGGGATACATTGACAGGGATAAGGAAGTTATTGTGGGCCTCCAGACCGATGAACCCATGAAGAGGATCATGAACCCCTACGGCGGTTTCCGTATGCTCAAAAACTCCTTGAACGCCTATGGGCTGGAAATGGATCCAGAGATGGAAGAGCGTTTTAACGAATACAGAAAGACCCACAACCAGGGTGTGTTTGATGCTTACACCACCGAGATGCGCGCTGTGCGCTCAGCGGGGCTGCTCACTGGCCTGCCGGATGCCTACGGCCGGGGCAGGATTATCGGCGATTACCGCCGGGTTGCCCTCTACGGTGTGGATTTCCTTAAAGAGATGCGCCTGAAGGATAAGGAGAACCTCAGGGGGCCGGCCTCGGAGGCCATCATCAGGCTGCGGGAGGAACTCACGGAGCAGATCCGGGCTTTGGATGCCATGAAATCCATGGCTGCCAAATACGGATACGACATCGGCCGTCCGGCTCGAAACGCCCAGGAAGCCGTGCAGTGGCTGTACTTCGCCTACCTGGCTGCGGTGAAGGAGAATAATGGCGCAGCCATGAGCCTAGGGCGGAACACCGCCTTTTTGGACATTTTCATTGAACGGGATCTGCAGTTGGGTCTCCTGGACGAACAGGCAGCCCAGGAGCTCATCGATCAGCTGGTGATCAAGCTTCGCCTGGTCAGACACCTGCGCACCCCTGAGTACGATGAGCTGTTCGCAGGGGATCCAACCTGGGTTACGGAGGCCATTGGCGGCATGGGCGAGGACGGCAGGCCGTTGGTTACCAAAACCGCCTTCCGGTTCCTGCATACCCTCACCAACTTGGGCACTTCACCGGAACCCAACATGACCGTGCTGTGGGCCAAGGATCTACCCCGGCCGTTTAAGGAGTACTGCTCGTTCATGAGCATCAAGACCGCTTCCATCCAGTATGAGAGCGATGATTTGATGCGCCCCATCTATGGCGACGACTACGCCATTGCCTGCTGCGTTTCGGCCATGCGCGTCGGTAAGGACATGCAGTTCTTCGGCGCCAGGGCCAATCTGGCCAAGGCACTGCTTTACGCCATTAACGGTGGTTTTGACGAGATCAAGTGCGACAAGGAAACGGGTCAGCCAGTGCGGGTCTTAGACGGCATCGACCTGAACACCCAGGCAGTGCTGGACTACGACACGGTTCTGGACTCCTTCAAGCGGGTCATGGATCGGCTCGCGGAGATTTACGTGGACACCATGAACACCATTCACTACATGCACGATAAGTACGCCTACGAAGCGGGCCAGATGGCCCTCCATGACCCTGATGTCCACAGGTATATCGCCTTTGGCCTTGCGGGGCTCTCCATTGCAGCTGACTCCCTCTCCGCGATCAAGTATGCCAAGGTGAAACCAGTGCGCAACGAGTACGGCATAGCGGTGGACTTTGAGGTGGAAGGAAGCTTCCCCAGGTATGGCAATGACGACGATCGGGTGGATCAGATCGCCGTGGAAATCAACGAATACTTCATGGATGCCTTGAGAAAGCATCCCACCTACCGGGATGCGGAGCACACCCTCTCCCTTTTGACCATCACTTCCAACGTGGTCTACGGCAAGAAGACCGGAGCCACTCCAGATGGCCGCAAGAAGGGCGAGCCCTTTGCCCCCGGTGCCAACCCCATGAACGGGGCGGATAGGATGGGAGCCCTGGCTTCCCTTAACTCCGTGGCCAAACTGCCTTACAGGCAGGTGAACCAGGATGGCATCTCCAACACCTTCACCATTGTCCCCGGGGCGCTGGGGAAGAATATGGAGGAGCGCACCACTAACCTTACCAATATCCTCGACGGGTATTTCAACCGCGGCGCTTTCCATCTCAACGTGAACGTGCTGGACCGGGAGCTGCTGCTCGATGCCATGGAGCACCCGGAGAAGTACCCCAACCTCACCATCCGGGTATCTGGCTACGCGGTGCGCTTCAACCGGCTGAGAAGGGAACACCAGCTGGATGTGATCAACAGGACGTTCCATGAGGCTGTGTAAGGAGAATTCTGATGCGCGGCTATGTACACTCCATTGAAACCATGGGTTTGGTGGACGGCCCTGGGACCAGAACGGTCTTCTTTCTCCAGGGCTGTCCCCTGCGCTGCGCCTACTGCCACAACCCAGATACGCAAAAGAGGATCGGGGGGGAAGAACTAACCCCCCAGCGCATCCTGGAGATCGTCCAGCGCTACCAACCCTACTTCGGAGAAGAGGGCGGGGTAACCTTTTCCGGTGGCGAACCTCTGCTGCAGGGGGAATTCCTCTATGCCTGCTTGCAAATTCTTAAGCAGGAAGGTTACAATACTTGTGTAGACACCTCTGGCTTCGGCGACCCCAGGTATTACAGCAAGATCTTGCCCTTGGTAGACACACTGCTCCTCGATGTGAAAGCTTTCGATGCCGCCTCCTTCAAGGAGCTGACCACCATTGACGGCTTCTGGACCTACCTGGAGTTCCTGGAAGGCTTGGAGAAAAACGGCTTTCAAGGCCAGATCTGGGTTCGCCACGTCATGGTTCCAGGCTTCACGGACAGTGAAGAGTCTATGCGACAATTTATCGAGCTGATCAAGCCCATCTGGGCCAGGGTGGACCGCATCGAAATCCTGCCCTACCACACTTCAGGGGTGAAGAAATACGAGCGGTTGGGCATACCCTACCGTTTGGAGGGAGTCAAGCCTATGGATAAGGGGAGAGCCAAGGAACTGGAGGTTTACGCCAACAAGATCTTCGCAGAAGGTCTGCGGGAGCAGCGCCAGGAGCAGACCCAGAAACAGCAGGAAGAGTTGGGCCGGCCCACGACAGCGGCCTCGGATCTGGGAAAATCGGCACTCCTTTCTGTGCTGCGGGGTTTGCCCCTCTTTAATGACCTCAATGAAGAAGATGTGGAAGATGTACTGCAGCAGGTGATCTTGGCCGACATCAAGGCCGGGGAGTATATCTTCAAAACGGGTGATCCGCCCGAGGCCATGTACCTGATCTACAAGGGTCAGATGAAGATTTTCATCAACACCATGGATGGAGAGGAGCAGATCTTCTACATCTACCGCGACGGAGACTTTGTGGGCGGCCTGAACCTCTTGGTGGAAACGCCTTACCGCTACATCGGCCAGGCCCTGACCGACTGTAAGGTGGTGGTGATCCCGAAAACCGCCTTTGACAAGTATTTCTACCATTCGCCGGTTGTACTTAGAAGTGTGCTTGTGAAGAGCTTCGAGCGCATCCGCTGGGCGGAAGACTTGATCCAAAGGCTGGCTACCAGCAACGCCTCCATGAAGACCGCAGGGCTCCTGCTCAAGCTGGCCAAGCGGATCGGCGTTGAGACAGAAGAGGGCATTAAGCTTGAGCTTTCCATGAACCGGGAGGAACTGGGCAACTACTCAGGTCTGCGCAGGGAGACCATCACCCGCAAGCTCGGGGAGTTTCGGGAGCTGGGTTATATCGAACTTGTGGGCAACAAAGTGATCATCATCAAGGACTTGGAAGCCCTGGAAAGTTATGTGCTCTAGTTACAAAAAAGCGGACAGTCCCCGCCTGGGGAACCTGTCCGCTTTTTGCTTTCCAGCCCTTAATTCTTCCACTCTTTCAGTGTGGCTGTCCAGGTTTTGTTTCCTTTGTCAAACTCCATAGTTGACGTTTCGCAGTAATAGTCACCGGCATCGAGCTTACCGTTATTGTTCACATCAACCCAGGCCATGAGCTGCCACGAACCGGTACTCAGGTTCATGGTGTAGCTGCCTTGAGCTGGGAGCCGGACGGATTGCTGCTGAACTGGAATGAGCTGATCGCCATCCCTTCTTCCCTGCATGATATACACGTTCTCCACAGCATTTACCGCCCAATAGGCGTTGATCAGGCCGTGGCCATACTCGTTGGGGTGACCGATCTTCATCGCCGTGCGTTCCAAAACGTCCCGAACTTCGCTTTTGGGAATGCCATTGGCCAGCATTAACCCAATCACGCCGGAAACATGGGGGGTGGCTTGGGACGTGCCAGCCATGCCCCAGACTTCGCCATCGATAGCCGTGCTCCAGACGTAACCATCATCGTGGTTTTCTGCGCCTCCGCCTGGTGCCATCAGCATGTCTACGTCGCCGTAATTGGAGTAATATGCCCGTTGTGGCAAACCCCATCGGCCAGATGAAATCCTGCCGCTTCCCGTGGCTCCCACAGCAATGACCTCGGGGTATGCGGCGGGATACTCCAGAAACGGTTCTCCGTCATTACCTGCTGCAGCCACCAAAATCACGCCGGCACTATATGCCTCCTCAACCGCAGTTTGCTCGAGTCGAGAACTCGGGCCGCCCAAAGACATATTGATGATGTCAACTGGTTTCGGGTTCTTGGGCTTATCAGGCTGGTTCAGCAAGCCTGAAGCGTAGAGAATCCCATTCGCGATCATCCAGTCGTCCGCTTCTGTGTCCTCCCCGTCGGGGAACACCTTAATGGGCAGGATAGTGACTTCCCACATCACACCGGCTACGTCGCGCTTGTTGTTGGACACAGCGCCTATTGTACCCGCGACGTGGGTGCCGTGGCCGTCTGTGTCATCGATGTATCCATCGCCTGAGAAGTCCTGAGCGTACTCTAAGTCCAGGTTAGCAAGAAGGTCAGGATGATCGCGGTCAATACCCGTATCCAGCACCGCTATTCTTATATCCCTGCTGCCCGTGGTTACCGACCAAGCCTGGGGCAGGCGAATCTGATCGTAATGCCACCACTGAAGTTCTGAGTAATCCGGGTCATTGGGCACCTTTACCCCTCTTAGAGACTTCTTGTGGTTGTAGTCAACAGACCATATACCAGAAACCTCCTGTAGAGCCGCCAGGTGGTGTTCCTCTTCCACAGCCGAGGCGGGCATTGGCCCCGCGGGTGTCACTAGGTGAGCCGCGATCACGTCCAGGGTATCCAGCACCACATAGCCCGACTCTTCCAGGATCCGCACTCGTTCCTCCCGGGACAGGCTGGGATCCATCATCACCACAAACTCGCCAGGAACATGTGGTGTGGTTGGATCAGAAACCGGCAGATTTCGAGTAGTGGCACGAGGGGATATGGTTGCGCTGCTGGGTTCATACTGCTGCTGTTCCCTGGCCTTGGGGAAGGAATGGTCGAACTGGATCTTTACAGTGACCGTACCTCCGGGCTCTGTCTTCTTGGCGGTGAAATTGACCTGGTCGTTCGCCCTGTCCACAGTTCTGCTGGGGGGGTCGAAGTACCAGCCGTCCTTTCGGGGAGTGACTGTCACTCTGCCCTTCAAACCGTCAGCATCCCAGGTTCCGTCAGCTCCGGTCGTGGCCGTTTTGGAGCTGCCCCCAGATAAGACGACGGTGACACCCGCAACACCGTTTCCAGATGCGTCCGTAATGATACCTGAGATACTGTACTCCTGAAGTGCGCCTCCGCCGCCCATACAGCCAGCTATGAGGAGGCATAGTGCGATCAGTAATGCGCCCATACGGCTAGTCTTCTTCATACTTGATTACATCCAAATTTTTAGTAATTAATGCCATAATTTGACGCAGTGCAGCGGATCCCTTCGCATCTGTTGCAAATCTGTGCATTTTTGGTAGTTGCATCCTGCCAACGGTTGGCACTGCAGAGGACTCAGCCGAATAGAGCCTTGGCCTTGGCCAACTCCTCCTTCAGGATCTGCTCATCGCTGTTGGGAACAAAGCACTCCAGTGAGCACACGCCTTGATAGCCGGAGCGCCGCAGGGTGGAGGCGATTTGCTTCAGATCCAACGTGCCTTGGGCCAAGCCTAGGTGCATCTTCTGCTCCGTGGCATCGCTGAGGTGCAGGTGGGCAATGTGGGGCCCAGCCTGCTCTATAAAGGAGAGGACCGCGGCCGTGTCTTTGAGGTGCGTTATATCCAGCGTCACCCACTTTTCCCTGCTGCTGCAGTCTGCAAACAGCCTGTCCAAGTCAGCCCAGTTTTTCACGGAAACGATCTCTTTGTCGCTGTCCATGTTTTCCACCGCGGCCCGGACGCCCTGCTCCTGGGCGTAGCCCAGGATCTTTTGCATGGAATCCACTTGGTTGGCCCAATGGACTTCATCCCCTTCCAGACGGGAAAACTTGCTGCCGGGGTGGATCACGATCAGCTTAGAGCCCAGCTCCTTGGCCAAGTCCACAGCCAGGTGGGTTTGCCTTATCGATTCCTCCCTGATACCCCGGTTGAGGCTGGCGGTGTTGATGCCAATAATCGGGCAGTGCACCGTGGACTGCAGGTTGTGCTTGGCCAGTACTGCTTTCAGCTCTGCGGCGGAGGCTCCGCTCCGTTCATCCCAGGCGTGGTCGGCCCAGATCTCTACGCAGTCGAAACCGCACTCTGCCAGGATCTCCACTGCTTCTGTGATGGGGCGGCGGAAAAAGGTCATGGTTGTTGCTCCAAACAGCATGTTTGAACCACCTTTCCTGAAGAAGTGCCGGCTTGGTCAGCCGGCACCCTGCTCATTTACTCATTTCGATGTAAGTGTTGGCTTCTGCCACGGCGTTATCTAGAATTGGTTTGGGATCTAGGTTGCCGAAGACCGCTTCTTCCACAGCCACTCCCAGGATGCGGGAAACATCCGCGTAGCTCACTTCATTGGGCCGCGCCCTGGCGTATTGAAACTGCTCAATCACCACCTGGACGGCGGGGTTTTCCGCGAGGTAACTCTGGTACTCAGGGGAAGCAAGCACCGATTTGCGCAGGGGAGTGTAGCCCGTGAGCGTGCTCCACTTCAGGTTGTTTTCGGGGCTGGACATCCACTGCACAAAGGTCCAGGCCGCGGCTTCTTCCTGGGGCGTGGTCTTGAAAATGGCCAGGCTCGATCCGCCCACACCTGTCACCTTCTGCCTGTAGCTGGGCAGGGGGGCGATACCCAGATCGAAGTTTACTTTGCGTTTGGTTGCTTCGATGGAAGAGGTGCTGGCGATCTGCATGGCGATGCGGCCCGTCTCAAAGCCTTCCTGGGGAGGGCTTAAGTTTAACACCTTGTGTCTGTGGGCTAGATCCCTCCAGAACTGGACCGTCTCCACCGCGGCCTCATCGTTAAAGGCTGCCGCGCTGAAGTCTTCGTTGTAGATGCGGCCACCGGCCTGCCAGAGGAAGGTGATAAAAGTGTACACTGCCCCCATGTTGGCCCTGGTGGTAAAGTTCACACCCCATTCATCGATGCGCCCGTCTCCATCCAGATCCCTGGTGAGCAGCTTGGCATACTCCAACAGCTCCTCCCAGGTTGCCGGGGGCTTTTCTGGATCCAAGCCCACTTCCCTGAACTTGTCTTTGTTGTAGAAGAGGATTTGGTTGCTGAGGGAAAAGGGCATGGTCCAGATTTCCCCTTCCACCGTCACCGTGTCCAAGGAAATCTGGTTGAAATCCGCGAAGTAGCTGTCCGTATCGACGAAGTTTTTCAAGGGAACCAAGGCTCCGGTGGCCACCATGAGCGGGGGCCAGAACTGATCCACCAAGCAGACGTGGGGTGGCTGTCCTGCTGCCACCGCGGCGATGAGTTTGTCCCTGGTAACAAATTGGTTGCCGGTATAGAGCAGCTCCACTTGAATGTCGGGGTGCAGAGCGTTGAACTCTTCCACCATTGCTTCGTGAATCTCCGCGTAGTCGCCGCTCAGGTAGTGCCAGTAGTGGATAGTGGTGGCTGCTCCCGCGGTGGCGCTGAGGCCGAAGGCCAAGACGAGGATGAGCACAAGGATGAGAGGTCTTCTGGACATGGTCGGAACTCCTTTCTCGATCTAATATTTCACGGCGCTGAAGGCCAGGCTTTCGATGAACTGCTTTTGGGCCAGGAGAAAGGCGCCGATGATGGGCAGGGTGGCTAGGACTGTGGCCGCCATCATCATGGGCCAATCTGGGTAGATGTCCGTTTTCATCAAAGCCAGACCAACCTGGAGCGTGCGCATGTTTACACTGTTGGTGATGATCAAGGGCCACATGAAATCGTTCCAGGCCTGCATGAAGGTGAAGAGGCCTAGGGTTGCTAGCGCGGGTTTGCTCAAGGGGATCACGACCTTCGCCAGCACCTGCAGTCTGCTGCAGCCATCCAGTACCGCCGCTTCCTCCAGAGAGGTTGGCGTGGACAAAAAGAAGCTGCGCATGAGGAAGGCGCCGAAGGGGCCGGCCAGGAAGGGCAGGGTGAGCCCTGCGTAGGTATCCACTAACCCGAACCTGCGGATGAGCATAAAGGATGGGATAATCAGAGCCTGCTGCGGGATCATCATGGCCGAGATGTAGATGAAAAACACCAGGTTGCGCCCGGGAAACTTCAGTCGCGCAAAGGCGTAGCCCGCCAGGACGCTGGAGAAAAGTTGGGCCATGGTGATGATTGTTGAAACCAGCACCGAGTTCAACCCGTACCTCAAAAAGGGCTGCTCATTCAAGGCCCGCACGTAGCCCGAGAAGGTGACCTTGGCAGGCAGCCAGCTCATCTCATAGGTGAACACCTCGTCCTCTTCCTTCAAGGAGGAAAGGACCATCCAGGCAAAGGGCAGCACCATGACTATGAGCATGGCGCAGAGGATCAAGTAGATTACTCCCCGTTTGATTTTGGCCAGCCAGCGCGCGTCCATGGGCCGCCCTCCTAAGCGCCCTCCGCCCTGAACAGGCGGTTTTGCAGGAGCGTCAAGACGAAGATCGCGGCGAAGAGCACCCAAGCTACCGCAGAAGCATAGCCCAGGCGGTAGAACTCAAAAGCCTGCTGGTAGAGGTAGTAGACAATGACCATGGTGGAGTTGGCCGGGCCGCCTCCAGTCATGACATAAATCTGGCCGAAGACCTGCATGGATTTGATCACACTCACAATGGCGGCAAACCCCAAGGGCCCCCTCAGCAGGGGGAGGGTGATATAGATGAACTTCTGCACGGGGGTTGCCCCGTCGATATCAGCGCTTTCGTAGATATCCCGGGGTATGTCCTGCAGCCCCGCGAGGAAGATGACCATGTTGTAGCCGAGGTTTTTCCAGATGCTGAGCAGAATCACCGAGGGCAGGGCCCATTTAGGGTCCGTGAGCCAGCCTGGGCCGGCAATTCCGATCTTGCTCAAGAGGGAGTTGATCAGTCCGTAGTTGGGTTCCAGCATCCAGCTCCAGACGATGGCCACGGCCACCATGGAGGTGACCACAGGAGTAAAGAAGGCGGTGCGGAAAAGGCCCCGGAACTTGAGCTTGTTGTTGAGGAGCACTGCGGCGAACAAGGACAACATTATGCCCACGGGCACTACCCCCAGGGTATAGATGACGGTGTTGAGCACAGCCTTTTGGAAGGTGGGGTTTTTGATCAAAGCGGCGTAGTTGTTCCAGCCCACAAAGCTGCGGCTACTCGAGATTAAGGACACATTGAAAAAGCTCAGGTAGAGCGAGTGGAAAACCGGGTAGAGGGTGAAGACGCAGAAGATCACAAAGGAAGGCAGCAGTGCCAAAAGGGCAGTTCTGGTCTGTTCATTGCCTAGGTTGCTTCGCTTTGCACGCATGTCTGCACTCCTTTCCCCGTGGGCTCCTTAATCCCTTACTTTTCTGGATGTTCCCCCAATTTCCTCTTTGAACAAGGCCGGATCGCACCTAGGGTGCAGGACTTGAAGTCCAGCTGTGGAACAAAATGGGCAGGGAGTTATGTAGGGGGTGTACCCTTTGTCCATCAACGGCGAACAGCTGAAAGCCATTCTTGGTGAGAAGTTGGCAGGCGTTCAGGTCGTGGATATGCATACGCATCTCTTTTCAGCAGACTTTGACGAGATGCTCCTCTGGGGTATAGATGAAGTCCTCACCTATCACTACTTGATCGCCGAGTACTTCCGCTACAGCCCCTTGGACTACGGCGAGTTTTTCCAGCTGCCCAAAGAGAAGCAGGCCGATGAGGTATGGCGGACCCTGTTCTTGGAGCGCTCGCCGGTGAGTGAAGCCCAGCGGGGGGTACTGACAATCCTCAAGCGTCTGGGCCTAGATGTGGGCTCGCGTTCTCTCGAAGCCTACCGCGAATACTTCCGCGGCCTCACAGTCCGGGAACAGATCGATCGCGTGTTCAAACTAGCCGGCGTCAAGGAAGTGGTCATGACCAACGATCCCTTCGATCCCCAGGAAAGGGCCGTTTGGCAGCGGGGAGTCGCGGAAGATCCCAGGTTCAGATCATCGCTGCGCATCGATCCGCTGCTCCTGGATTTCCCCTGGGCGGCTGAGACCCTGCAGGCTGAAGGATATGCCGTCACCCCTGATTTGGGGGGCGCTTCCGCGGCTGAAGTGCGCAGATTCCTCAGGGATTGGACCCTCAAGATCAACGCCCTTTACCTGGCGGCCTCACTGCCCTGCAGTTTTGACCCTGCCCAAGACGGACTGTCAACGCGGGTGCTCAAGGAATGCATCCTGCCCGTCTGCGGAGAGCTGGATGTTCCCTTTGCCCTGATGATTGGCGTCAAACGGCAGGTGAACCCAAGGCTCGGCCTAGCCGGGGACTCCGTGGGCAAGGCCCAGATCGGTGCTGTGGAACGGCTGTGCGCAGAGTATCCGGACAATAAGTTCCTGGTGACTATGCTTTCCCGGGAGAACCAGCATGAACTGGCCATCACTGCCAGGAAGTATAGGAACCTCATGGTTTTCGGCTGCTGGTGGTTTTTGAACAACCCCAGTTTGGTGCAGGAAATCACCGCCATGCGCCTAGAGACACTGGGTCTCTCTTTTATCCCCCAGCACTCCGATGCCAGGGTTTTGGAGCACCTGATTTACAAGTGGGACCACTCCCGGGCGGTGATCAGCGAGGTGCTCTGGGGCAAGTACAGGGACCTGCTGGCCACAGGCTGGTCCGTAACGGAAGAGGATCTGGAGAGGGATCTGCAGCAGCTCTTCCAGGGCAATTTCCACGAATTCGTAGGGCGTTAGCGAACACGAGCGCATTTGAGAGGGGTGAGCTCCATGGAAAGCTGCTTCTTTACCCAGGGACCAATGGATCTATCCACAGTGGAGAAGGCGCTCAGGACCTGGCTGGATGGCTTGGATAGGCCGCTGCGCAAGGTTTTGCTCATTCCGCCAGATGGTACCCGGGGACACAGCATGGGCGGGCCCATAACCGCCATTCTTTACCGCCTGCTGCGGCCAGCGGTAGTGAAGATCCTGCCTGCCTTGGGAACCCATGCGCCCATGGACCATCGTGAGAAACGGCGTGTCTTCGGGTCTGAGATTCCCTTGGACGCCTACATCGACCACCGATGGAGGAGCGATGTGACCAAAATCGGGGTGGTACCGGGAGCCTTTGTGGAGGAGGTTTCCCAGGGACTGCTGGATTTTGCCATCGCCGTGGAGATCAACAGAGAGATCTTGGAAGGCGCCTATGATCTGATTATCTCCATCGGCCAGGTGGTTCCCCATGAAGTTGTGGGCATGGCCAACTACACCAAGAACATCGTAGTGGGCTGCGGTGGGAAGGAGATCATCGACAAATCGCATTTCCTGGGGGCGGTTTACGGCATGGAGAAGCTGATGGGCCGTGACCACTCCCCTGTGCGCAAGGTCTTTGACTACGCGGAAGAGCACTTCCTGGACAGCCTCCCCCTGGCCTACATCCTTACGGTGACTAAGACCCAAGGTCAGGATATATCGCTTATGGGCCTCTTCATGGGTCGGGAGCGGAAGGTGTTCGAGGCGGCAGTGGCCCTCAGTCAGAAGCACAATCTGAACCTGCTTCCGCGGCCCCTGCAGAAGGTTTTGGTTTATGCGGATCCACAGGAGTTTCGCAGCACCTGGGTGAGCAACAAGGCCATTTACCGCACCCGCATGGCCATCGCCGATGGCGGGGAGCTGATCGTTTTGGCCCCTGGAGTGCAGGCCTTTGGCGAAGATCCGGGGATTGACTGGCTGATCCGGGCCTTTGGCTACCAGAAGCGGCTCGATATTCTCCGGGCTGCTCAAGGGACGGAGCTGGCCGAGAATCTCTCGGTGGCGGCCCACCTCATCCATGGTTCCTCCGACGGCCGGTTTAAGATCACCTACGCGGTGCGGCACTTAACCGAAAGCGAAGTGAAGAGCGTGCACTTTGACTACCTGCCCTATGACCAGGCGGTGGCGAAGTACAGACCGCAAGAGCTCCAGGAAGGCTTCAATGTGGTGGACGGCGAGGAGCTCTTTTACGTCAACAACCCAGCCTTGGGGCTCTGGGCTCTGGAGCAGGATTTTAGCTGAGAAGGCGGCATTGGTGAGGTGGTGAAGCGGTGTCTAAGGTGGATATAGGCCTGATCGGCCTGGCAGTCATGGGGGAGAATCTGGCCTTGAATATGGCCAGCAAGGGCTTTTCCGTCGCGGTATACAACCGGACGGTGGAAAAGGTGCAAAGGTTCATGGCAGGACGGGCTCAAGGCAAAGGGATCATAGGCGCCTATTCCCTGGAAGAATTCGTGGCCAGCCTGGATAGGCCGCGCAAAGTACTGCTCATGGTGAAGGCGGGGGATCCGGTTGATGATTTCATCGCCAAGCTCCTGCCGCTGCTGGAGCCAGGCGACGTGATCATAGACGGAGGGAACTCTCACTTCTTGGATACCATTCGCCGCACTGAACTTGTGGAAGGGCAAGGCCTGCTTTACGTGGGCACGGGAGTGTCCGGAGGGGAGGAGGGGGCGCTGCACGGCCCCAGTCTCATGCCCGGCGGCTCACCTGCAGCTTGGCCCCTGATTAAGCCCATTTTCCAAGCCATTGCTGCTAAAGTAGCGGACGGTACTCCCTGTGCGGATTGGGTGGGGCCGGATGGCGCCGGCCATTTCGTGAAGATGGTGCATAACGGGATCGAGTACGGTGATATGCAGCTGATCTGCGAGGCCTATCACCTGATGAAAGAGCTCTTGGGCATGGAAGCCGGGGAAATGGCGGAGGTGTTCCAGGCGTGGAACGGGGGCGAGCTCAACAGCTATCTGATGGAGATCACCGCGGACATTTTGGCCTTTAAGGACGAGGACGGTTCACCGCTGGTGGACAGAATTCTAGATACGGCGGGGCAAAAGGGGACGGGAAAATGGACCGCCATTGCCGCTCTGGATGAGGGAGTGCCCCTCAGCCTCATTACCGAAGCGGTATTTGCCCGCAGCCTTTCCGCCTTGAAGGAGGAGAGGCTGGAGGCCTCCAAGGTACTCAAGGGGCCCCAGGCAGATTTCCATGGGGACAGGGCCGCCTTTGCTGAGGACATCCGCAAAGCCCTTTACGCCGCCAAAATCGTATCTTACGCCCAGGGCTATGCCCTGATGCGGGCGGCTTCGGAAAGCTATGGCTGGGGTTTGGATTTCGGCGGGATTGCCCTGCTCTGGCGGGGTGGATGTATCATCCGTTCAGCTTTTCTGGAGGAGATCAAAAAGGCATTTGACCGGAACCCTGGGCTCATCAATCTGCTCTTGGATCCCTTTTTCCAAGAGCAAATCGAAACCTGCCAGGAGAGCTGGCGCAGGGTCTGCGCAGAAGCAATAACCCACGGCATCCCCGTGCCCGCCTTTGCTGCAGCCTTAACGTATTACGACGGCTACCGCTGCCAGCGATTGCCAGCCAACTTGCTTCAGGCCCAGAGAGACTACTTCGGCGCCCACAAATACGAGCGCATCGATGGGCAGCGGGGTGCGTTCTTCCACACCGACTGGACGGGTCGGGGCGGAAGCCCCTAGGCTACTACTGACCACTGCCAACAGAGACCCCCGCCGCCTTTTGAGGAGTGGGGGTTCTTCGCGGTATCCACCCTGGTACCCCCAGTCATACAGGAAGGAATTGGCAGGACGGAAGTGGAGAAAAACAAGGCTATTTCCAGATAACAGAGGCTGGGCAGGCACTGCTGAAGACTAATCCCCAAGCCCTAACAAAGGACGACTTATTGCGGTACGAAGGCTTTAAGGAGTTCTTGGATCCTCCGTCTAGACCGAAACCCAAAGCCAAAGCCACAGCTGCTGAACTGCCCAAGACTCCTGAGGAAAGCCTCGAGCTTATTGTAGAGGAACTGAAGAAGGGCCTGGCCCAGGAGCTCCTGGAGAGGATCAAGGAGTGTACTCCAGACTTCTTTGAGCAGCTAGTTGTCGACTTGCTGGTGAAGATGGGCTACGGAGGATCCCGCAAAGAAGCGGGTGAAGTGTTGCGTCGCTCTAGAGACGGCGGCATTGACGGCATCATCAAGCAGGACAAATTGGGGCTCGATACCATCTACGTGCAAGCGAAGCGTTGGGAAAATTCAGTGGGGCGCCCCGAGATCCAGCGTTTCGTGGGAGCTCTGCAGGGCGTTAAGGCTAGGCGGGGCGTGTTTATCACCACCTCCAACTTCACTCAGGACGCAGAGGACTATGCCAACAGCATTGAAACGCGGGTGATCTTGATTGATGGCCAGCAGTTGGCGTCTTTGATGATCGAGTATGATCTCGGTGTCGCCACGGTGGACACCTACGCGGTGAAACGCATAGATTCCGACTATTTCGCTGAGGACTAGTATAGGCTGAGGACACTAGGGAACTGGGATCAGATCAAAGCAGCCATGAAGGCTGCTGAGAAGGTCCATATTCAGCTGCACGAAGCCTTGTGACGCTTAAGGGGCTGTCTACTGCTGGTAACTTCCTTATACCTCTGGTGCAAAGGTCCACCCATGGTCGCCGTGGTAGATCATGAGCTTGGTCATGCCGCCGTCGACGGTAAGGTTCTGCCCGTTGATGAAGCTGTTTTCTTCAGAACAGAGAAACATGACCGCGCGCACGATGTCCAGGGGGTGACCAATGCGCTTGACAGTGTGCTGCAGCAGATCGCCCGCTGAATGCTGGGGTATGTAGTCAGCATCATGGTACGCTCCGGTATCGATCCAGCCAGGGGATACGGTGTTCACCCGCACTCTGCCGGCGAGGCTGGCAGCCAGGGCATGGGTGAGGGCAGATATTCCCCCTTTGGCCGCGGTGTAGCTTTCCGTATCAGGTTGAGATTGGAAAGCGCGGGTGGAAGCTATGTTCACGATGCTGGCTCCTTGGTTGAAATGGGGCAGAAGGAGCAGGCTGAGAAAGTACGGTGCCGAGACTCCAACCCGCAGTACGTAGTTGAAATCCTCATAGCTGCAGCCGGAGAGGATGCCTCCCTTGGAGAGGCAGGCATTGTTGATCAAGTAATCCACCTTGCCGTAGGTGTCAACAACCTTCTGCACAAACTGTTTCAGTACTTCCTCTTCAGCTGTGTCTCCGTGGAAAAACAGAGCTTCGCCGCCTGCTTGGCGGATCAGTTGCAGGTTCTCCTCACCTGCCGTTTCGTTCATGTCGATAAAGGCCATCTTGGCGCCTAGGCGGGCGAACTCCTGAGTCAGGCAGCGGCCGATGCCCAGTGCTCCTCCAGTCACCACGCATACCTTGTTGGTGAAATCCATGGGTGCTAGCCTCCCTTAAGTGTGTTCTCGAGCCTAGGTTGATCATAGCATTGGCGGGCTTTTCAGGCAATGGTGAGGACGGTCAGGACTCTGCAGCTGAGGGGAGCGCACTTGCTTTTTCTTGAGAAATACGCTATGCTAGAAGGCGTGATCTCCGAATACTTTGCAGTGGGGGAACCACTTTTTTGGGGTGAATCTTGAACCATCAAGAGGGGCGACTTGGGCGCCCTAACCCGTCAGCTAACCCCATAGGAGTGCACCAAGCGCAGTTTTCTAGGTCGTGGACCTAGGGGCGGCGCTTTTTTTCATGCCTGGATTCAGGGTAAGGAAGCGCGGCCGTTGGCAGATCAATATCAGTGGGAGGGATTTATTTGGACGTTCTATTGAAACTTGGCATTGTCTTAGCAATCGGGTTGGCGGGTGGGAGAGTTGCTAAGAAAGTAAAGCTGCCCAATGTCTCTGGTTACTTGGTGGCTGGACTGCTTTTGGGTCCTTCGTTTCTTCGCTTGGTTACAGCGCAGGATATCGATTCCTTTGCGGTGATCAGTGAAGTGGCCTTGGCCATTATCGCCTTCAGTATTGGTAGCGAGTTTGTTTTGGAAGACATGCTCAAACTGGGCAAGTCCATCATGGTGATCACGTTGCTTGAAGTGGTGGGAGCCATCGGGGTGGTTTTCAGCCTCATGTACTTCGTATTTGGACAGCCCTTTGCCTTCAGTATTGTGATTGCCGCCATGTCCGCAGCCACAGCCCCTGCGGCCACCCTTTTGGTCATCCGGCAATATCGAGCGGACGGGCCGGTAACCAGGACGCTCCTGCCAGTGGCTGCCCTGGATGATATCTTGGGTATCGTCGCCTTTGGATTTGCCATGTCCGCGGCTAGACTTTCCACGGGCAATGCCCATACTTCGCTGGCCCGTATGCTGGTCATGCCTTTAGTGGAGATAGTCGGTTCCTTGGCCTTAGGCACCGCACTGGGCTTCTTGCTGGCACGCATTGCCCGCAGAGCAGGCGACCGGGATGAACTGCAGGGCTTGAGTCTATGTGCAATCGCCGTGGCCACAGGGCTTTCCAACCTTTTGGGTTTATCAGCACTACTAACCAATATCATGATGGGCACTATTTTGGTAAATGTCATGCGCCATTCCATTAGGGTGTTTACTTCGGTCAACGATTTTGCTTCGCCGGTATACGTGTTGTTCTTTACCCTTGCCGGGGCGAGCCTGGATGTGCGCATACTCATGAGTGTGGGCGTCATGGGTGTGGCCTATATCTTTGCCCGGGCCGCCGGAAAGGTGATCGGTGCCAGCGTGGGAGCCAGGCTCACAAAAGCTCCGGAGACAGTCGTCAAGTACCTGGGCTTCACGCTCCTGCCCCAGGGAGGCATATCCATCGGCTTATCGGTTTTAGTGAGGCAGTTTTTGCCGGAGTATGCAGTGGCCATTACTACGATCATCATGTTCAGCGTACTGGTCTATGAGGTTTCAGGACCCATCTTTGCCAAATTGGCCATCGGCAAGGCGGGCGAAATCGGCGGAATGGACCGGGAGTGGAGGGATCCGGAGCCAGAAGCCGTCCCCGTTCAGAAACAGGAACATCCAGCTATGGCCTTTGAACAGGGCTGAGCATATGAATGGATTGAGGTTGGCCTTCAACTCATGGAGGAGGTGACTTCTAACATCAACGTTCCAGAAACCAAAACCGTAGGCAGCAACCTAGGCGAGACTATGGCTGTGCCCAGCGCTGTTGAAGCTCTCAATGCCGCCATCTTCGCCACCCCCATAGACAATCCCGACGCTGCCTATCTGGCCGCCACTACCAAGATCGATTTTTCAGATCTGCCCGACGGGTCTTCCACCGACGTAATCAGTGATGATACTGTGTTCGTCGCCTTCAGTCAACCTTTGGTCAAACTCGGGCCGGTGCCAGATGGCTGGTCAACGTGGTCTTCTCCGCCTTTTTCTGAAGATCCTAACCCGTTCGTTTTGAGCTCACCAGTCAGCACGCTGACCCTGGAGATCTCCCGTCCCGTATCTATCTTCGGTTTTGAACTGGAGCCTTCGCCCTTTGGCGACTTTGAGTTCACCGCGGATTTCTACCGGGGAGATACCCTTGTGGAAAGCATTACCCGTGTGGTAAATGGCGATGGTGGAGCCCGCTTGTTTGCCAGAGAAGACGGTGCCATAGACCGGGTAGTGATTACTGGTATAGTCCCGTTCGCGATCGCGCAAGTGCGCTACCAGCTGGCACCCATAGACCCGGCCCTAGCTGCAGTACTGATTGCTTTGATTATCGTCATTTTAGCGCTGATACTGCTTTAGTCACCAAGGCAGAAAACAGGCCCAGCAAACTGCTGGGCTTGTTCCCTTTCTAGACCACGACGAGTACGGATCCGGTTTGGGATGGAAACGGGACCGGGCAACCATGACTCTTATCCACCTTACTGAATACCTATGGAGCGAAGTTGGCCTCACGTCTCGAGGAGGTGAACCGACATGCACACCAATATCCCGGAAAGCAGATCAGCAAGCAGCATGGCTCGGGCTGTGGCGGCTAGTCCCATCGAGAATCCCGATGCCGCCTACCTTGCTGCCACCACCAAGATCGATATCGATCAGTTTGCCGACGGCACCACGCTTGATTCCATCAGCGATGGGACCCTGACGGTTTCTTTCAGCGATACGGTAGCCAAACTCTCCGTTCCCGATACCTGGGCAACATGGTCTTCTCCGCCCTTCTCCGAGGATCCCACTCCGTCCGTTCTCAGTACCCCAGGCAATACTTTAACCCTGGATCTGTCCCGCCCGGTATCCATCTTCGGCTTCGAGCTTGAGCCATCACCATTTGGCGAGTTCGACTTCACCGCGGATTTCTACCGGGGAGATACCCTTGTGGAAAGCATTACCCGTGTGGTAAATGGCGATGGTGGAGCCCGCTTGTTTGCCAGAGAAGACGGTCTGATTTATCAGGTGGTCATCTTTGGAGAAGTGCCGTTTGCCATTGCCCAGGTGCGCTACGAACTGGCGCCTAGCAACCAAGCCCTATTCATACTACTGGCCCTGCTCATAGTCGTTGTTTTGGTGGTGCTTCTGTAAGGCGCCTGAGGGAATTGGGGCCCAGCAAACCCGCCGGGCCTCTTTTTCGCGCCCCACCTATGAAACGGGAAAGCTCAGCTATAACCTTACCTTGGCGCTCCGCATATCTATGAACAGAAGTTGGCCTCACTTCCAGAGGAGGTGAACTGCTATTAGCACCAACATCCCGGAAACAAAAGTAGTGGGCAGCAACCTGGGTGGAGACGTAGAGGTAGCTGCTGGAGGACAAGAAATCATCACACTTGCCACGCCCATAGACAACCCCGATGCCGCTTACCTGGCTGCGACCACCAAGATCGATTTCTCCGGTCTGCCCGATGGTACCGTGGTCGATGCCATCACCGATGGAGTCCTCACAGTGAGTTTCAGTGAGTCCTTGGCTAAAACTGGGCCAGTACCCGACGGCTGGGCGACCTGGTCTTCGCCGCCTTTCTCCGAGGATCCGAACCCCTTTGTACTGATCGCTTCCACCAACGTGCTGGAAATGGTCCTTTCCCGACCTGTATCCATTTTCGGCTTCGAAATGGAGCCTAGTCCCTTCGCACCAATTGAGTTTACTGTGGAGTTCTTCAGAGGAAACACTCTCGTGGAAACCATCACTCGCGTTGTGGACGGGGATGCCGGGGCCCGCTTGTTTGCCCGAGAAAACGGCGCCATCGATCGGGTTCTGATCACCGCAGAATCGGATTTCGCCATCGCTCAAGTGCGTTATCAGCTGGCACCACCCATCCAGGCTTTGACCATCTTGCTTGTGTTGATCCTCATCTTGCTCTTGGCACTCATCCTCTTGTAGAGGGTGAGTTAAAATGGGCCCAGCAAATTCTGCTGGGCCTCGCCATTTACAATCCTAGTTTCACCTTGAGGTTTTTGAGCATATCCTCGGTCATGGCATCCAGATCGTATTTCGGGTTCCAGCCCCACTGTTCCCGGGCCGCGCTGTCGTCCAAGGAGTTAGGCCAGGATTCTGCAATGGCCTGCCGCACCGGATCTACGTCGAAGTCTAATTCAAACTCGGGAATGAACTTTTGGATGGAACGGGCGATGTCCTCAGGGGCAAAGCTCATGGCGGTGACATTAAAGGCGTTTCTGTGCACCAGCTTCGCCGGGTCTGCTTCCATGAGATCGATGATGGCATCCAGGGCATCGGGCATGTACATCATGTCCATTTTGGTTCCCGGCCCGATGTAGCTGGTGTACTTCTTCTGCCGCAGGGCTTCGTAATAGATGTGGACGGCGTAGTCGGTGGTGCCTCCGCCGGGCAGGGTCTGATAGGAGATCAGGCCTGGGAAGCGTACTCCCCGGGTGTCCACACCAAACCTGTGGTAGTAGTAATCGCAGAGCAGTTCACCGGCCACCTTGGTCACACCGTAGATGGTGGAGGGGCGCTGAATGGTGTCCTGGGGAGTATTGTCCTTGGGGGTGGAGTCGCCGAAGGCCGCGATGGAACTGGGCGTGAACACCGAACAGTTCTCTAGCCTAGCCACTTCCAACACGTTGTACAGGCCGTTAATATTCACGTCCCAAGCAAGATGGGGGTTCTGTTCTCCCACGGCAGACAAGATGGCTGCCAAGTGGATGATGGTGTTGATTTTGTGCTTCTTCACCACATCTGCCAGCTGCTCCCGGTTGGTTACATCCACGATTTCAAAGGGCCCAGATTCAACGAGCTCCTGGTGCCCGTCCTTTGCGCTTTTGCTGCTGGCCACCACGCTGCCCTCGCCGTAAAGCTCACGCAACCGCACCGTCAGTTCAGAACCGATCTGGCCCAAGGCCCCTGTCACTAGAATTCTTCGCACTGGAAACCCTCCTAAGTCTTAACACTACATAGGTATTACCGTCAATTAATAATTAGTTTCAGTCCCCGCAATACCCTCCTGGTTGCACCCGATATTTTTCTCTCCTCTAGAAAAGGGCGGGCCCCACGCCAGCGGCGCGGGGCCCGTTTTGGGAAAGGACTTAGTTTCCAGCGTTAGGTGGCGAAAACGAGGTACCACGTAATGAGATTTCTGAACGCCACCTAGTTCTGTTAAGGCCACACCTCCTTTGGACCTGAACTTTTCCCTTTAGTGTAAATCAGAATTTGTGAGAAAAATAGCCACCCAGAGTTACCTTTTTCCTGAGATCAGCAGCTTGCCCAGGCGCGGCAAAGCGGGCGAGGCAGGATTTCGCCGGGAGATGGGGAAAAGCCCCTGTAAATACACTTATCTCACTAGTACTATCCATCAGAGCCAAAACAGGGTATGTCTCTTCAAGGGTGGAGTAAACGCTGCAATGCGGAGGCAGTTCTTGCAAGACTCTGTGGAGGGTTGGAGATGGGTGTTCCTGGGTACGTCTATGTCCTTCAGAATCCGGCTTTTCCAGGTGTTCTGAAGATTGGCCGTACAACGCGACTTCCGGAGGAGCGCGCTGATGAGCTGTCTCGACAGACGGGTGTACCGGCGCCATATCAGGTGGTCTTTAGTGAGTTCTTCGAGGATTGTCACGCTGCTGAAAAGGCGGTTCATGAAGCCCTGGCCGCAAGGCGCAGAAAGGGAGAGTTCTTTAGAGTCAGCATTGACGAAGCTGTGGCCGCCATAGAGGAGTATAAGCGGATTGAGCAAAGAGGGACGAGAACGTGGGCGCCAGCCACTTGGGCGAGGGTTGCGCTGTATCTTCTCGTAATCATCCCTACCATCGCTGGGATACGGAGCTGTCTAACCAGTAGCCGCGATATTGGACTTCCCAGACAGGAGCAGGAAGTGAGGGCCCCTGGGCGGGGGATCGTTTCCTCCCAGCCCGTAACACGGCAGGTCGTGGTGGAGATGGCGGATCCAGTAGAGCGGCCGTCAGAAGTCGAAACGGATGAGGGTGAGCGGGCTGCTACACGGGTGGTCGTTACTGAGTTTGAGTCGGCTGTTGTCGATGATTCTGCCGTGGAGAAGCAAAGCCAGGTTCCAGATGGACAGGAGAGCCTACCCTCGGCGGGGGAAGGCAGCGGGCCACCTTTTGAGGTCGATTCACCTGTTGGTGAGGGGGGTGACGATCCGCTTGGGTCGGTACAAGAGCGGGTTCGCCGGGCATCCAATGCGAATCAGCCCAAGAGGGGCGGGCCGTGGTCCACGCTCCTAGCTATCAGGGATCGGGTTAAAGGATTTTTCGGGTGGTCCCCAGAGCAAGAGGAACAAAAGGCAGGGGAACCCGTGATGCAGTCCCACGCTCGGCCGCATGAGCTAAGCGAAGCAGCAATGGAGCCGCCCGTTCCCGCGACTCCGATTTCCGAACTGACAGAAGGCGTAGAGGGCGAACCTGCGTCGACGGTGTTTTTCACTGAATCGGAAGCAATCATTGTGGGGGACTACATTTCCCGAGGGGGGAACGAGGCTGAGGAGGCCTCACCTCCTCGTGCAGAGGAAAGCGCGGCCAGCGAAGAGCAACAAGAAGAGCAGCGGGAGCCGCTGGAGGTAGTTGATGATGACGAGGAAGGTCTCAGGTTTACGGTGGAATAGGTTCTGCCACAGCGATGCTCCACATACCACTTCCGTAGAGAAGGGAAGTAACCATGGACTTCAGGCAGCTTGAATCCTTAGTGGCCATTGTTAAGCACGGCAGCTTCACCAAGGCGGCGGAAGAACTGTACCTAACCCAGCCCACCTTGACCGGGCACATTCAGTCCCTGGAGAACGAGCTGGGCACCGTGCTGCTCAACCGCTGTGGCAAGCAGGTGACCCTAACAGAGGCTGGGCAGATCCTTTATAAATACGCCGTAGACATGCTCAACACCCGGGAGCTGGCCCTTTACTCCCTGGCCCACTACGAGGGGAAGCTCGAGGGGGAGCTGGCCATTGCCGCCAGCACAGTGCCCCAAAGCCACATTTTGCCGCGCCTGCTTGCCGCCTTCAGCCAGCGCTATCCCCATGTGGTCTATAGGCTTAACCAGCAGGACAGCGGGGGAGTGGTACAGGCCATTACTTCCAGCTCCGTAGATTTTGGTTTCGTGGGGACCGCTGTTTGCAGCAGCGAGCTGGAAACGGTGGAGCTCTGTAGAGCCCCTTTGGTGATCATCACGCCCTGTGGGGGTAAATATGGGGATCATGCGGGGAATAGCCTCACTTGGGATGCAGTGAAGGGGGAACGGTTTATCCTCCGGGAAGAAGGCTCCGGAGGCAGGACCATCTTCCTTCAGGGGCTGCAGGAACAAGGCCTGGGTCTTAAGGATCTGCACGTGGTAGCCACCATGGAAAGCCCCGACACCATAAAACAGTGCGTCATGGCTGGCCTTGGGATTGCGGTGGCTTCTGAGCTGTCCATTCAGGAGGAAGTAAGGCTGGGCTTACTCAAGGCCTTCTATCTCGAGGGTTTCGACCTTACCCAGCGCTTCTATTTTGTTGTCCACAAAAACAGGGTGCTCTGCCCAGTGGCCAGGGCGTTTCAGGAGTTCATCTTGGAATCCGCGGCGAGTCTGCAAGAACTTCGCGCACAGCAGCGATGACTGCGTGCATTTCCTCTTCTGTGTTGAAGTGGCCTGGTGAGAAGCGTACCGTCCCCTGGGGGAAGGTGCCCAGCGTTTTGTGGGCCGCGGGCGAACAGTGCAGACCGCACCTGGTCTGGATGCCGTATTCCCTATCCAGCCTGTAGGTTATCTCCCCATTGTCCCGTCCCGGGAAATCAACGGATACCACAGCAACACGGTCCTGCAAAGAGGGCAGTCCCACCAGTCTGACCCCTTCTAAATCGGCAAGTCCTTCCATAAGTATCCCGGCCAGAGCCAGTTCCTTTTCCCTGATGGCATCCAGGCCGGTCTTTTCTAGGTAATCCAAGGCAGCATGGAGCCCGAAAATCCCCGGCAGGTTCAAGGTGCCCGCCTCGAACTTGTCTGGGAGATAAGGGGGGACCTCTTCGTGTTCAGAAAAACTCCCTGTCCCTCCGCTGATCAGGGGTTCCATTTTGTCAGCCAGTTCGTCCCTGATCACAAATCCGCCGATGCCCTGGGGGGCCAGGAGCCCCTTATGGCCTGTAAAGGCCAGGGCGTGGGCTTTGGTCCTTTCTAGATCGATATCCAGAACTCCCGCCGTTTGGGCGGTGTCCAGGATCAAGATCAGGCCGTGCTGGGCACAGAGAGCACCGATAGCCTCCGCGGGCAGGATGGTGCCGCACACATTGGAGGCGTGGGTGATCACCACCACTTTCGTGTTGGGCTTGATCTGCTCCTGGAACTGGGAAGCGGAAACGCGTCCCGCGGCATCGCCGAAAACCCGGGAGAATTCCACTCCCTGCTGTTCCAGCTGCAGGAGGGGGCGCATAACCGCATTGTGTTCCAGGGAGGAGACAATCACGTGATCGCCGGGTTTCAGCAGCCCTTTCAACAAAAAGTTGAGGCTCTGGGTAACGTTCATGGTGAAGACCACGTTTTCCGGCGCGGGGAAGTTGAACAGGGCGGCCAGTTTCTCCCTGGTTTCCCAGACCACGTCTTGGGCTTCTGAGAAGCTGGCGGACCCGCTGCGGTTGATGCTGCCGCCCACTTGATCCAGGCACAGTTTTACCGCCTCGCTGACCCCAGGCGCCTTGGGATAGGATGTGGCTGCATTGTCCAGATAGATCTGCTTCATGGCAAACCGCCTCCCCGTCCATTGTACACCTCCGGCTGCCTGGGGCGCATAGATTTCGCCTATGGACCGTATCCCCCCCATAGGAAATCCTTATTGCACACGGGGCTGGAGGCTCTGGTATAATTGTAAAGGGCATTGACAGAAAAATACCAAGGAGCAATTACTACAGGAGGGATGTGCGTGGGCGGTAAGAGAGGCATTGTCTTGGTTGGCGCCATTGTGGGCGCCCTGGCCGTGGCCCTGGTGGCCTTTGGCAACCCCGTAAACATGGGCATTTGTATTGTCTGTTTCATTAGGGATACTGCAGGTGCGCTGGGTCTGCACAGGGCGGGTGTGGTACAGTACATCCGGCCGGAAATCATCGGTATTGCCCTGGGTGCCTGGATTGCATCCATGGCGGGCGGCGATTTCCGGGTGCGGGGCGGCTCAGCTCCCTTTACCCGTTTCATACTGGGCTTTTTTGTGGTCATAGGGGCTTTGATGTTCCTAGGTTGTCCCCTGCGCATGGTGCTGAGACTGGCTGGAGGAGATCTGACCGCAGTCTTTGGCCTCTTGGGCTTCACGGCCGGCATTTTAGTGGGAGTAGCTTTCCTGAACAAAGGGTTTACGCTGCAGAGAACATATAACCTGCCGAAAACCGAGGGCTTCATGTTTCCAGCTATGCAGGTGGCCCTTTTGGTCCTCTTGGTGGCAGCCCCAGCCTTCATCTTTTTCAGCGCTGAAGGTCCCGGCTCACTCCATGCCCCCCTCTTGGTTTCGCTGGTGGCTGGATTGATCGTGGGCGGTGCAGCCCAAAGGAGCCGCCTCTGCATGGTGGGCGGCATTAGGGATCTGGTTTTGTTTAAGGATAGCCACCTAATCTCCGGCTTTTTGGCCATTCTCGTTGTGGCGTTTGTAGGCAACCTCATTACGGGCAACTTCAAACTCGGCTTCAGTGGGCAGCCCGTTGCCCACACCGATTGGCTGTGGAATTTCTTAGGCATGCTCCTGGCCGGGCTCGGTTCTGTGCTGTTAGGCGGCTGTCCTTTGCGGCAGATCGTTTTGGGCGCGGAAGGAAACATCGATTCGGTCATTACCTTCTTGGGTATGCTTGTGGGCGCAGCCTTTGCCCACAACTTCGGGCTGGCCTCATCGGGTGCCGGTGCCACCGCTCACGGCAAAATGGCCACCATCATCGGACTCGTTGTCGTGGCAGCCATCGGATTTGTGAACATGGAGCGTTCGGGAGTAAGCGTGAAGGGAGATGTGACGGTTGGCTCTTAAAACAGTGGATGCCAGGGGACGGTCCTGCCCTGAGCCGGTTGTCCTCACCAGAAATGCGCTGGGGCAATCTACCGAGGGAGTTCAGGTTTTGGTGGATAACTCTGTATCCAGGGACAATGTCAGGCGCTTTGCAGAATCCAGGGGCTATTCAGTTCAGGTGAAGGAAGAGGGGGAAGACTTCCTGCTGGTCATCACCAGGTGAGGCCATGGAGTATATAGCCACCTTCTTCACCCATTCCGGTGCGGTGAAATACAAGAGGTATATGCAAAAACTAGGGATACAGGCCGAGCTCATGCCTGTCCCCCGGCGCTTAAGCTCTGATTGCGGCATTGCCGCTAGATTCGAGGCAGACCTGGAGCTTGCCAGCCTGATTGCCCCAGATGTTGAAAAGCTCTTCCTAATAGAGCACGGGGGCGAAAGGTTGGTTTACAGCGCTGACGGATAGCCGGCAAAGTGCACCTCCCATGCTGAGGTGCACTTTTGCCATCGTCTTAGTCCAAGGGGACTAACGGGGCCGTCATCCAACCGTCATAACAGCCTTGTTTTCTACACTGGATGCGGACGCGGTACGGATTGTTCTGGTCTCGCTGTATGACGTCGGCAGTCTTGTACCCGCACCCAGGACAGACCATCTCCCCGTGTCCGATTTTGCCGCGGTCAATGTAAAAGAAGCCGCCCGTCACCATGTCCAAACCTCCCTTCCAGCAGCGGCGGGCCGCTGCAGTACCTGTTGGACGCTTAATTGCACAAAGCGCGGCTCAATCCTGCCGTCTAGCTCCAGGCGGGGGTTACCACTTGAGTTACCTTCTTCGGGGCACAAAAAAAGCGGCGGTTATTCCGCCGCCGCTACAGTTACCTTAGCTGGTGTGTTCACCTGTCCGTTGATGGTGTAACCCCACTCCAAGCACTCAGCCACAACCAGTTGTTCCGGAAGGTCTTCAGGCAGGTTTTCCGCCTGGTGCAGCTTTTCATCAAAGGGATCCCCCGGCTCTGGTTCGATGACGCCGATCCCTAAGGGCGCCACCAACTGGGTAAAGTGTTTTTTGGCGCTCAGTACATCACCAGGAGACTCGTTCCTGCGCATTTTGTCCAGGAGGCGGAACATCTCTAGGCTGCGCTTCTGCCAATCACTCTCTTTGCTCCGCAGCTGCCCTAGTTCATCCTTGAAGGTTTGGTTTTCCAGGCGCAGGGTTTGCAGCTGTTCTTCCAGGGTCTGTACATACTTGCCCAGGCGCACCCGGGGCAGAGTCTGCTCTGGCTTCTCCTCTGTCTCTGGGGCAGGCGGAGGGGGTGGGGCCACTTCCACAGCAGGGGGCTGACTGCTCCGCCTGGCATTGCTCACCATACCGGCTGCGCTGCCGAGGATGCCTAGGATGGACAGAACTAGAAGACTGGTGGGGTGCATTCCCTCCACGGGCTGCTGGAGCAGGCGCACCGAGACGACTAGGAGGGACACCGCCAGGGCAAAAATGGAAAAGAACACAAGGAGGGCTTCACCGCCAGATTGCTTTCTCTTGGTTGGCTCAGCGCTTGCCAAGATGATCACTCCACTTCTACAAGCTGAAAGACGTCTTCATTCAGGGGAACAAGGAGGTCCTGGCCAATCCGCAGCTGGTAGGGGTCCACCTGGTTCAGTTCGATGATCTCCCTGATGAACCGGTCACTTGGGGGAGATTCAAAGCGGTTGGCGATACCCCAGATGGTGTCGTTGGCTTTGATCTTCATGACTAGGGCCAGGTCCGCCTCTGCCGTTTTCACCAGGATGATCTTGGGTTTCTCTGGGGTTCGGGGCACTCCTGGGGAACTGAGGTCTGGAGACAGCGGGGCCGGCGGCTCAGTTTCCGTCTCAGGGACAGGCTCCGCGGCAACTTGCACCACGTTGGGGACAACCTCGGCTGGCGCCGGCACCGGAGCGGTCGCGGCTACAGCCTGCACCTCGATGGCTTCGGCCAGCTCTTGGAGCTGGGCCGCAGTGCTTTCGGCCTGTCCTGCCACTTCCGCAGAGAGCATACGCAGGGCCGCGGCTAGAGCCTGGACCTCAGCTCCCTGCTCGCCGCTCTGGTTCTGCAGGTCACTTAGATCCACTGAAAGCTGGGCCACTTGCTCCGTAAGCCCGGCCACGGACTGATCCACTGCCTGGACTGCCGTGAGGATGGGCCCTAAATCGACAGCTTCCCATGCAGCTGCCAAGGCTTGGAGCTGCGCGGTTGTGGTTTCTGCCTGGCTGGCCACGTCGGAGGACAGGGCCTGCAGTCCGGCGGCCAAGGTTTCCAGCTCCAGCCCCTGTTCGTTGCTTTGGCTCTGCAGGCCGGCGAGATCCAAGTGGAGCTGGGCAACCTGCTCTGCTAGGTCAGCAACGGAGGCGTCCATGGACTGTACCGCAGCCAGTACCGTGTCCAAAGCAGTACTTTCTGCGGCCGCCACCAGCACATCCAACTGCGCTGAGGTGTTATCAGCTTGTACCGCCATCTCGCCTGAAAAGTCCAGCACAGTGGTGGCCAAAACGTCCACTGCCGCTTCTTGGTGGGCGACGCGGGTCTGCAGATCCGTGAGGCCCAGGTGCAGTTGGGATACCTGGTCCGCCAGAGCTCCCATGGTTTCATCCATGGACTGCAGGGCTTCTAGCAGTTTGTCCAGTTCGGCGATTTCAGCGATGACTGGTTCTGGTTCCGGAGTTGGGCCGAATTGGGTGATACCCAGGAGATAGCCGCTGGCAAGCAGGGCTAAAGTGAGCAGCGCACCAGCCACAAATCGAAAGGGTGTACTCTCAAAGCGTTGTCCCATGCCGTGGTCAGTCCTTTCTGCACTCATTTCTAGGGCGAACTAGGTAAGAAATTAGTTACTTATGCTAAATATTCAACTATAGGGAGGGAACTCCTTCCATTATCTGAAGGGAGAGGGAAAATCCCAAGCAGCGGAAAAGAGGGTCTGCTTGGGATTTTCGGTTCATCCCCTTAAGGGATCGTCGATGAGGGTGGCAAAGACGAACTCATGCACATGGCCCCTATTGAGGGTGCTGATGCCGCTGGCGAAATGGACGTGCCTGCCGTTGCCCACGGGAATGGACGTCCCGGTGAAGCCCCCGACTTCGTGCAGGTGGATCTCGGTGAAGTCGGTGGTCATCTCGAAGGCGTGAATATGATCATTATTGCCCACAGGTATGACTTGGCCCGTCATGCCGGCGAAGCGGTGGTTGTGGGGTATCTCCGGGAAGATCATGGTGCTGCCCTGGATTTCGTGGACGTGGGTCTGGGTGGAGATCACGTTTTGGGCCGGAGTGAAATTGGTGTTGTTCAGAGCAATCCCTCCTTGTCTCGGTGCTTTGTACAGTATATGTTTTGCAGACAGGCGGGGACCGGGAGCGGGGTGCTGTCCTGCAGGTATTATTTAGCCCATGGCGAAATGTTTTGGCGAATAGCCCTGGAGCCTACCGGAGGCTCCAGTGAGGAGATGGTAAAATGGGCGAACGGATCAGACCAAGTAAAGAGCAGCTGCTCGCGCTGTACGAGGCGGCAGTGGCGTTTTGGGAGGCAGAGCCTTGGCAGGGGCTGTACGATGCGGATCTGGTCTGCGTGGAGAATCCGCTGGATGGGGAAATAGGTTACTGCTCGGTCATGGGGAAAGGAGGCCAGCACTTCGGGCTCTGTGTCTTCCTGGGCATGCGGGGCCTAAGAGGCTTCTATGAGTTGATGGAACTGGGGGACGAAAAGGAGAAGGCTCAAGCCGTCTTTTCCCAGGATTACATCCTCTGCTCCTTTGGAGAGCGGGGGGAGCTTGACGAGGAGGACTTAAGGGAAGTTGCAGGGCTGGGCATAACCTTCCAGGGGGCCAACGCCTGGCCCCAATTCCGCCGCTATGAGCCGGGCTACCATCCCTGGTATCTCACGGCAGAAGAGTGTGTTTTCTTAACCCATGCACTGCAGCAGGTGCTGGAAGTGGTGGCCCAGTATGAGCAGGGTGAAGTTGACATAGATTTCGATCAAGCCCGCACCGTACTGCGCAAAAGCGAGGAGAGGGATGGCAAGTTGACCTGGCAGACCACTCCCTGGGAACTGCAGCGGCCTGTTTTGCTCTATGAGCCCCTGGAAATCGTCAACGAGCTGCTCCTGCATCAGCTGCGCAGGGCTCCCAGGAGCATCAATGCCGTCTGGGAGGTGGAAGTGTGCTACCTGCCCGTGATTATCCAGCCCAGCAAGGAGGAGCGCCCCTTCTTCCCGCGGGGGTTCGTGCTGGCCGATCACAGAACGGGGATGATCCATGACTGCCATGTCTACGAAGATCCTGGGGAAGATATGTTCCAGGTAATTGACAGGCTCGCCAGGCACATTACGAATTTCGGTCTGCCCAAAGAGATCCGGATCAAGTCCGACTTGCTGGTCGCTGTCCTCACTGATCTATGCAGCAAGGCCGGGATCAGCCTGCAGCGGGCTGCCAGCCTGCCCCAAGTGGAGGCTCTTTTGAGCGAGTTGGGCCGCGAACTCTAGCGGCTTCCCTAGAGGAAGACCACTTGCTTGATATCTGCCCCAAAAACGTCGTGGGCTTTGTCGGCTATGAGTCTCTTTTCTCCTCTGGTCAGCGGGCGGAAGGGCGTGATTAAAAGTTTGGCCCGATCCTTTTTCCATTTGGCTTTCAGTCTTCGCCGGAGCAGGATGGTGGGGAAGACGATCCCCGTGTTCGTAGTTACCTTCTGCTTGTCCCCTTCATCTAAGAAGCGGCTGCGGTCCCTGTAGCCCAGGATCAAGGGATCAAAACCGGTCAGGAAGAGGCAGTCCGGGATGCTTCCTTGTCCAGGGAGGTCCCGGAGGTGGAAGTACTCCCGGCCTTGGTAAGTGATGCTCCTGAGAGGGAGTCCCGTCTTTTCCACAAGGGCTGCCACTTCTCGCTTGCGAAAACCGGTGAAATAGGCGCAGTCGGTGAGGGTGGCGGGGCCGAAGGAGTGGAAATAGCGGCGAAGCACTTCCTCGCGGGCCTTTTCCTTATCCAGCAGGTGAGGTGAGCAGGTGACAAAGCGCTTGGCTGTGCCTGGGGCATAGGCGATCAGGCCCCGACAGCACATGTCCCTGAGGAGCCCTCCCCAGCCATGGAACACCTTGTCCAGCACTTCCGGCTCCATACCTGAGGCCCGGGCCTTTTCCCTCAGATCGCTTCTTTTGGTTATGCCCGCGGCGATCCAACCGCGCAGCTGCTCTGCCCAATAAGGCTTGAGCGCGGGATCTAGACCCCAGCGGTCATCCCAGGCATCTTTCACACCCACAGCTGACAAGAAGAGTCCCAGATCGGATTCCAGCACGGCATGGAGGGTGCCCCGGAAGGTCCAGGCGGTGACCAGACCCTCAGTCCAGCTCTTTTCATTATAATCAGCTGCCCTGATCTGCAGTGAGTACTTGGGGTTGTTGGCAAACTGGGCCTGCAGCCCCAAAAGGTCAGCTGCGACGGTGACTTTGTCGGTTTTCTTCAGCAGGTGCAGGTTGCTTAGGGAAGCATAGAGAAACTGCTCTAACATGAAAAATCGCCCCTTTGGCTTGGAGTGCCGCGCCTACTTGCCACCGGCCCGGTTTGCCAAGCACTTCGCCGCGGTCTAAGGAAATCCTGCGCGGGTTCTGCCTGGGGCAGGGGGGCGTATGATCAGAGGGAGGAAGGTGATTTCATGTCCAAGAAGCTCACTAAAGGCGGTACTGCCCTCATTGTCTTGGGCGGCATCATGGCCTTGATAGGTTTGGTCTTGTTCCTGCGGATCTTCTTTACCGTGGGCCGGGGGATGGACGATCCGTTCCTGAGTCCCTTCAGGATGCACGGCCTCAGAAGCGGTCTATACTTTGAGGGCGGAGTAGTGGGCCTAGTGCTGCTTGGAGTCGGCAGCTACATGGTGAAAGTGGGATTGGGCCTCGCACTGGTGGGGCAATCCGACAGCATCGCCAGCTGGCTGCGCCGACTCGTGAAGGGTGAGGGGAAGGGGAGAGGCTGTCCCAGCTGTGGAGCCTCCGTATCCAGCAGTGCCAAGTACTGCAGCCAGTGCGGCAGGCGGCTGGAGTAGCCTTACTCTAACCCTGGCCAAACGTTGTACGGGAGGGGCTGCCCTCCTTTTTTTCTTAAGGCTTTGAGATGGGGGAGGAATGGAGTTTCGGCGCGGAGAATTTCTTGGGAAAATAAGGGAGAGGGGCGAGAAAGAGTGCCCAAACTGGTGAACCTGCAAGTTAAGGAGCTGCCCCAAATGTGCGTTGTTGGCAGGGCGATCAAGGTGCCCAGTAGTATGGAGACCAATCCCATCCCCGCCTTATGGGGACAGTGTTTTGGTGATGGAACCTTCGAGACCCTAGACGCCCTGGAGAGCTATCATCTGGAGAAGGATTACGTGGGCTGGATGGGCGAGTGGGATGAAGAGGGTTTTGTGTACATCTGCGGCATGCTCATGCGGCCAGATGTGCCTGTGCCGGAGGGATTTGACTTCCGGGAGCTGCCGGCGGCGAAGGCGGCCGTGGGCTGGATCCAAGGGCAGGAGTGGGAGGTGGTTACCGCGGCCCATGAACTGACCGTGGGAGCCCTGGCGGAGCAGGGGTATGAGCCCAACTGGGCGGCGGGCTGGTCCATGGAGCTGTATAACTGCCCCCGCTATACTAACCCAGATGAAAACGGAGAGCTGATCTTGGATTACTATATCCCCATCAAGTAGCCGGTGCACGGAAAACGAAAGCAGCGCCCACAACCAATGCCGTTGTGGGCGCTGTTTGAACTCATCTCTGGATCTTGCTAGGCTTTCAGCAGCTGCATAAACTCCTCACCGGTGATGGTCTCCTTGGCCAGGAGGTATCTAGCCAGGGCATGGAGCTGATCCATGTTGTCCTTGAGAATGCTGATGGCCCGTTCGTGGGCTTTGTTGATCAGCTCCATCACCGCCTTGTCCACTGCCGCTGCGGTTTCCGAAGAGCAGGTGGGCATGGTGTCATCCCCCAAATAGGGGTTGGTCACCGTCTCCAGGGCCACCATGCCGAACTTGTCGCTCATGCCGTAGCGGGTAACCATGGCCCTGGCCAGGCGTGTGGCCTTTTCGATATCATTGGCCGCGCCGGTGGTGGCAGTGTTGAACACCAGCTCCTCCGCGGCCCGTCCGCCGGTGAGGATGGCCAACCGGGCGAAGGCTTCTTCTTTAGTCAGCAGGTAGCGGTCATCTTCCTCCACCTGCATGGTATAACCCAAGGCGCCTGAGGTGCGGGGGATGATGGTGATCTTGTGCACCGGGGCGGTGTCGCTCTGTTTGGCCGCCACCAAGGCGTGCCCAATTTCGTGGTAGGCGATGATCTCTTTCTCCTGGGGTGAAATGGCCGCATTCTTCTTCTGGTATCCGGCGATGACCACTTCCACGCTTTCTTCCAGATCCTCCTGCTCCACGCGGCTTCTGCCCATACGCACTGCCCGCAGGGCTGCTTCATTGATCACGTTGGCCAAATCGGCCCCAGAGGCTCCCGCGGTGGAGCGGGCAATGGCTTCCAAGTCCACATGGGGACTCATGGCCACTTTGGCGGCGTGCACCTTGAGGATGGCGATCCTTCCCGCCAGGTCAGGCAGTTCCACAGGGATGCGCCTGTCGAAGCGTCCCGGGCGAAGCAGGGCAGGGTCTAGGGATTCCGGTCTGTTGGTGGCGGCCAGTAGGACCACACCTTTGCGGGAATCGAAGCCGTCCATCTCTGTGAGGAGTTGGTTGAGGGTCTGCTCCCGCTCATCGTTGCCGGAAAATCCTCCGTGGTCGCGCTTCTTGCCGATGGTGTCGATCTCATCGATGAACACGATGCAGGGAGCCTTTTCTTCTGCTTGCTTAAAGAGATCGCGCACCTTGGCCGCGCCCAGCCCCACAAACATTTCCACGAACTCGGAGCCGGAGATGGAGAAAAAGGGCACCTGGGCTTCGCCGGCCACTGCCTGGGCCAGCAGGGTTTTGCCTGTGCCTGGAGGCCCCACCAAAAGCGCTCCCTTGGGTAGGCTGGCCCCGATGCTGGTGTATTTTTCCGGGTCATGGAGGAAGTCCACAATTTCCATGAGGGCTTCCTTGGCTTCGTCCTGTCCCGCCACATCGGCGAAGGTCTTGCCCGTCTGGGCTTTCACGTAGATGCGGGCACTGCTTTTGCCAAAAGACATCATATTACCCATCCTGGTCTGCAGCTGCCTGGAGAACAAGCGGCCCAGTCCGATGATGATCAAGGCGGGGACGATCAGGCTGAACAGGTAAGTTAAGAATGGATTGGGCTGGGTGGGCCTGATCCTGGAGAAGCGGATCTCGTTTTCGCTGCTGCGCAGCCTGTCCAAGAGATTAGGATCGGGCATGGCCACGGTGACATAGGTCTGGCGCTGTCCATGCCGGTCCAGGGCGATGAAGGCGATCTCCTGGCCATCACCGCTCAGTTCCACTTCGAGAACGCGGTTCTCCTCCAAAGCTGCTAAGAAGGTGCTGTAGTCAACTTCGGTCACTTGGCGGCGCATGAACATGGGGAGTACAACTGCGTTGATCACAAACAGGATGACTAGGGAAATGAGGTAATAAAAGATAATGGGCTTCTTGGGGGTACGATTGCGTTCAGCCATGGTCTACCTCCTTATCTGTGCGGTCTCAAAAGCCTGATGCAGGCTGGTCACAACCTCTTTCAGCTTTTCCATTCCGCCAATAATCTGCGCGAAGTCATCTGAGGAATACTCTTGGAGCACGGGGTTGAACTTGCTGCTCAGCTCCTCCTCGATGAGCTGGAGCACACCGGTACCCTGGGAGGTAAGGGAAATGAGGACTATGCGCTCATCCTCTGGGCTGCGGTCCCGGCTCACCAGGCCCTTTCTCTCCAGGGCCTTACACATGGCCGAGGAGTTGCCCGGTGCGGAACCCAAAGCCTGGCTCAGTTCTCCCACCGTGGCTTCGCCCCGGTGCTGCACCTCCATGAGCAGGCGCATTTGGGTGGTGGTAATCCCGTGGGATTGCGCCACGGTTCCCACCGGGCCGTCCAGCCCCTGGCTGATGGCCCGGAGCAGCTGCCACAAATGGTTTTGGAATTCACGGATATCCATGGAGTGCCTCCTTCGGATGTTTCTTGGAAAATATGTTACAGGAAATGTATTCACTATACATAATAGCATACATAAATAATATCGTCCATCAAGGCGCCGCGAGATCATTGCTAAATGGTGGTAAAAAGGGCTGGCCACTCCTGGAGTACCAGGAGTTTGCTCCGCCATTGTGGTATTTGAGTGGAGAGATAACCGTGATCATGGCTGGAAAGGGTGTTGCTTTCCCATGAAGATCTCTGCATTCATAGTTGCGGTGCTGCTCGTCCTCCTTGGCGGCCTGACTGCGGCCAGTCTGTACTTCTACAACTTCGCCATCAAGCGCGGCCAGAAGGAGTTTCTACGGGATAACAGGGATCTGCAGGCCACCTTCAGCCAGAGGAATGAGTCACGCGGGCCCACCCCCGCCCAGTGGGTGCAAAGCAGGCCGTGGGAGATTTGGCAAATCCGCTCCCGGGATGAACTCAAGCTGGTAGCCCATTACCTGCCGGCGCCTTATCCCACGGGCAAAACGGCCATTTTGGCCCATGGATACACGGGTAAAGGGAAGGATATGGGGCGCTTCGCCCGCTTCTATCACGAAGAGTTGGGGTTCAACGTGCTCATGCCCGATGCCAGGGGGCACGGGGAGAGCGAGGGGGATTACATCGGCTTCGGCTGGCATGAGCGCCTGGACTATCTGCAGTGGATTGGGGAAGTGCTGGCCAAGGTGGGCGAGGAGGCTCAAATCGTTCTACACGGCCTGTCCATGGGAGCAGCCACCGTGCTCATGGTCAGCGGCGAGGAACTGCCAGGGCAGGTTAAGGCCATCGTGGCCGACTGTGGGTACACGTCTGTTTACGATCAGCTCGCCTATCAGCTGAGGCGCCTTTTCCGCCTACCCACCTTTCCCCTCCTGGATACCACCAGCCTGGTTACTAAACTCAAGGCGGGGTACAGCTTCCGGGAAGCTTCCGCTCTGGAGCAGGTGAAAAAGGGCAAGGTGCCCCTGCTGCTCATCCACGGTGCGGAGGATCGCTTTGTGCCCACAGAAATGGCTTGGGAACTCTATGCAGCCTGCCCCGGGGAAAAGGAGATTTTCATCGTGGAGGGAGCGGGGCACGGCACCGCCTATACAACGGCAGGCGAGGATTATGAGGCAAGGGTTGTAGGGTTCCTTGGGCGCTACATGGTGCTCTGAGATGATCCGAAAAAGAACAGCAGCCGGGCCCCGCAGGGCTCGGCTGCTGCTAGCTAGACAGGTCTAGGTCAGCTTCTGAGGGTAACGGATTTGCTGCTTCCCTCTTCTAGATAAAAGGGGCCGCTGGAAAGGGTTAGGGACGCCGCACCCAAAACTTCGACGGAGGCTTCCAAGCGATACTGGCCCGCCGGGAGGCTCGTGATTTCGAAGCTCAATCTGCCATCCTGAAGGTGGGCGGTCCAAATGGGCTGATCATGACCCTGACGGAAGAGGTTGATCTCCATGGAGATGAGTTGATCAAGCCCATTGGGGAGCTCAACTTCACCGCGGATGGAGGCGAACCGATCCCGGAAGGATTCCAGGAATACCAAGGCTTTGCGGGGATTGACGTTGTAGCTGCCATCACCGCCGCGCTCCACAAAATAGTCTAGGTTCACATCAAAGACCAGCTCAACAACGGTGTCCTTGGCTACGACGAGATCCAGCTCGGGCTTCAACTCACCGCTCGGTACGTTCAGGGCCAGCTGACTGCCGTCTGCCAAGACAACGTAGTTGTAGAGAGGTCCGTTGGCTTCATTTTTCCTAAGTTCAAAGCGGATCTCCGTGATCTTCCCGGCGGGGATGGTCTTTTCCCCAAGGAGTCGCTCCTTGAACCTGAGGCCTTGGAGGTTGAGCGCGCCTTCAGATTCCGGGACTTGGAGCAGCGTAACCCACTTGCCATCTATCCGTGCAGTAACCCTGGCCACATTCACCCAGACCTCAGCGATCTCCTCCTGAGCTGAAGCGTGGAGGGTCAGGGGAGAGGTGGTCGCAGTGTGGGTAAGATAGACGCCCACTTGGGCGGTTCCCCGATCTGGCGATCCTCCTAAACAGCCTTCCAAGGTCAAGGATAAAAGGGCTAGTGCCAACAGCTTTGCTTTCCCGTCCGTTCTCCTTTCCTGGGCCGTATTCAGTACAGGTGTGCAAGCCCTTTCATAGAATCCGCACGCCGCGCTGCTGGGCTGCGGGTGGTAAGAAACTCATTGACAGGTAAAAAAAGGAAAAACACCTGCTTGGAGGGGGCTATTTTTTTCTCTATCGCCTGTTGTACGTAGGAATCCGGCAAAGTATGGATAATTATAGCATTAACTTCCAAATAAGGAGGCGGACTAATGAGCCGCAAATTACCCATTGTTGTTTTGAGTGTCGTCGTTGTACTCTCGTGCAGTATGTTGGCGTGGGCTCAGGACCTGTGGAATTACAACGTCTTTCCTTACGACTATGAGAAGTTCGTCTATGAAGTGATCAATTATACCAAGTCTTGGGACTGGGACACGGATGAAGAAATCATAACCGAGAAGAAGTCTATCCAGGTTACGGAACTGCGCAAGCTGGATGGGGAGAATCACGAGGTAACCCAATCCTTCACTAATGTGATGGAATCGGAAAAGCTGTTCAACGAGTTAAGTTTCCTGGGCGGGTTGTCAGGCCTATCGCTGCTCATGAGTGGAGATTGGTTTGCCGAAATGATGTTTGTCGGTTTGTGGGCCGCCGATCTGGACCTTGAGGTGGGCAACACCATGCAGACCTTTGACGGTTCCAGGGTGCGCGTCGTGGAGGAGCAGACTGTTGCCGGCGTCAAAGGCTACTTGGTGCGGAAATCCATCCGGGAGACAGACGATGAAGGCAACAGAGTGGACATCCTCACCTCCGAGTGGGTGATCGCACCAAATGTGGGCTGGCCCCTGAAGCTGGTTATGTACTCCGAGGGTGAAGTAGTCTCTTCAATGACGCTCATCGAATACGAGCGCAGATAGGGCAAACATGGAAAGGAGCGGCTGGCTTAGGCCAGCCGTTTTCACGTTCTGGGCGTTCTTGACGGTCTAAGCTAGAAAATGGTAAACTAAATTTGACCTACCGGTTAGTCAAAGTGGGGGAGAACATATTGAACGCTGACCATACACTAGAAGCAAAGGCCCGGATCCTGCAGGCAGCCAGGGGGCTCTTTTCCGAAAAGGGTTATGATGCCACTAGGGTGCATGAGATTGCCGCGGCCGCGGGCGTGAACAAGGCCCTGATCTATTACTACTTCCAAAACAAGGAGGACATCTTAGACAGCATCATCGACTCGCTCATGGCGGGGGTATATGGAATCACCCTCGATTTTGTCAACAACTGTATCCGAGCCATGATCCAGGAAAACCGCTTGGCCATTGAGGGAGAACGCTTTCTGTTCGCGGATCAAGAAGCCGTGAAATATTTCAAGCTCAAACTGAATACATATTACGCGGACATCATCGATTATGCCTTGGAGAATCGGCGCGTGGTGCGCATTGTCATGCTGGAGTCGCTGAAGGGAGGGAAACATCGGGGAAGTCTGTTTAGGATTATGGAGCTGTTGGACAGCGGGCCCGAAAGTTCGCTGCACGGCCCGGGTAAGGCAGCGGATCAGGACATGAATTATCATGAGGATCTGGTGTTTTTCGAGTTCTTTTTCCTGGTCATCCCGCTGCTGAGCATGGCCGCCTTTCACGATGAGTACCAGGAGAAGAGCCTGCTCAGCGAGGAGAGGCTCAAGGAGTTGGCTCTCCGCTCCTACGCAGCCCTGGCCGAGGGCATAGGCGGCCGCCATATTGCCGTGGCAACGGACGGGCCCGCAGGTAGGTGATGCACGGAGGCTCAATGGGTAGAAAGGGTTCAGGGAAGGAGAGATGGTTGGATGTCAGTAAAGTACAGTGTCCAGGCTGCTGCCTTGAGGGAAGCCCTGCGCTATGTCAGGCGCAATCCTGAGCAGAACTTCGCTCGACTGATCAACCTGGTCCGGCCCTTTGTCCGCATGCCCTGGCACCGGGAGATACTCCAACAAGCGGATGAGATGTGGGCCGATCCTGGGAACAACTGGCGCCGGTTTACGGAAAGGGCCCTGCGGCAGCTGGCTCCCAACGTTGCTGAGAAGATCGTCATGAACTTTTTCCTCAATGCTGCCCTAATCGGTGCGGCCACCGCCCGGGCGGTGGAGGCGGAACATGGGTGTAATGTACCTTGGGCCATCCTCATGGATCCCACCACAAACTGCAATCTGCGCTGTGAGGGCTGCTGGGCGGGGGAATACGCCCGCGGTGCCCATCTGAGCCTAGAGGAGCTGGATGGAATCATCCAGCAGGGCAAGGAACTGGGCGTATACTTCTACCTCTATTCAGGCGGCGAACCCCTGCTGCGCGCCGATGATATTGTTACCTTAGCTCAAAAGCATCATGATGCAGTCTTCTGCGCCTTCACTAACGCCACCTTGGTTACCCCCGAATTAGCTGGCCAGCTGGCTGAAGTGGGCAACGTGGCCTTGGCCATTAGTGTGGAAGGCTTTGATCAAGCCAACGACTTCCGGCGCGGGGCGGGCACCTATGCCAAAACCGTGCGGGCCATGGACCTCCTGCGTGAAGTGGGAGCTCCCTTTGGATTCTCCACCTGTTACCATGCGGAGAACACGGAAGAAGTGGCCTCAGAAGGGTTTGTGGACGCCATGATCGAAAAGGGCTGCATGTTCGGGTGGTATTTCACCTATATGCCCTTGGGCCAGCACGCCCGCACGGAGCTCTTGGTCACACCTGAGCAGCGTCAGCTCATGTATGAACGGGTGCATGAGTTCCGGGCCAAAAAGGAGATCTTCTTGATCGACTTCTGGAATGACGGCCCCTACTGCGCCGGGTGTATTGCTGGAGGCCGCCACTATCTGCACATCAACGCGCATGGCGATGTGGAACCCTGCGCTTTCATCCACTATGCCGATACGAACATCAGGGAAGCGACGCTGCTGGAGGCCTTGAAATCACCCTTGTTCATGCAGTACCGGGAGCACTATCCCTTCAACGAGAACCACCTGCGTCCATGCCCCCTCCTGGATAACCCCGATGCCCTCGTGGGCATGGTGAACAGGGCTCAGGCTTACTCCACCCAGCGCCAGGATAACGAACCGGTGGAAGTGGTGGCAGATAAATGCCGGGAGGCTGCCAAGAGGTGGGGGCCAGTTGCCGATGGGTTGTGGCAGGAGCAGACGGCCAAGGCAGTCAAACAGGCCATTTAAGGGGTATAACTCTCATGGGGGCGCCACGGGCGCCCTTTTTTGCTTGGACTTCGAAAAGGAGCAGGAATTTATTAGTAATGCGGTGAATTATTTTCCCAAATCGGGCAGTACAGAAGGGAGTATTCCTATGGCGCACCGTTTAGGTGGTATCCTGCTGGCCCTGTTCTTGGTAGTCGTTTTAGCCGTCCCCGCCGTCAATGCCTGGAGTGAACCGGTGCAGACTAAACAGTGGTCTGAGCCGGAGTATACCGAACCTTGGTCGGAGCCTGAGTACACCGAACCCTGGTCGCAGCCAGAATATGTGGACCCTTGGGCAGAATCGGAGTACACCGGGCTTTGGGATCCTGAGCTGCCTGGGGATGAGCCAGGGGAGATTGACCCGTTTCTGCTGGATTATGAAAGCCTGTTTGGACCTTGGAGCATCTGGCTGGGCAGCATCCCCCTGGGGGGCCCAAACGTGCAGCAGGGAATGGACCAGGGGGCGGTGTACATCAGCCCCGATGGGACCTATATCCTCCAGCATGAAGCCTGGAGCCAAGAAATTGTGCAGGGAAACTGGCGCCTTTCCTACCCCAGGGAGATCAATGGCGAGGTGGTGCAGGCCATCGTCCTTTTAGACGGCCCAGGTGGTTCCGACTGGGCGGTGGCTCCCGAGCCCGGCGGCAAAATCCGCCTGCTCTGGGCCATGAGGTGGGATGATGGGTCGGCGCTTTGGTTCTTCGATTCCGAACTGTACCGCTGACGTTGGCATTGGCCGCGGCAGCCTTCCCTTCTTGGGAGGGCTGCTTTTCGCATTTCGTGAAAACTTGCCTTTGGCTCTGCGCAAAAGGATATTCATAACTGTCTGCAATAAGTAAAAAGATTGAACTAAGGCGATGTGGAGGGTGAACTTTATTGACACCTGGAAGCCCCTGGCATATACTTGAGTTAAAACAGCTGGAGGGTGAAAAGGGCGATGGCTAACTGGCAAACACGGTCCAAGAAGAAGTTGTTCGGTTTGGTTTTGGCTGCGGCCTTAGTCTGCTTTTTTGGGTTCGGCGCGGCCAACGCTGCCAAGGTGGGAACCTATGCAGGCGGGCATCTGACCCCGGGTATGGGCGGAGTTATCAACTATACATACTCCTTGGAACTGAAAGCCGATGGCAGCTATGAACTGAAGAGTTACTTTGTGTTGGAAGATGCTCTTTACGAGTTTGTAGAAACAGGTACTTACCAAGTTAACGGTTCTAAATTGATTGTCACTCCTCAGGGTGAGGACGCGTTGGAGGGCACCGTCAATGAGAACGGCTCCATTACTGTGCCCATAAAGCCTTCCCAGATGGCCCGGCAGCGCACGGAGTCCACTTTAGTACTGAGGGATAATCCCGTGGCTGGGGTTTACAGAGCCACCCTGCAAGGGCCCACCACCGTGGAGGCCACTTTGTACCTGGCCCTGGGCGGGGACTACTTCTATTTGGCTGTTCCCGGCAACGATGCGGAACACGTTTATGAGCAAGGCTTTTACAGTGTAAATGGAACCAAGATCACGTTTTCAAGTGCTGATGGTTTAGATAGCTTCGAGGGTACAGTGGTGAACAATACCATCACGGCGCCGTTTGTGGTGTCCAAAGTGATGGGTATGCGCGTCGAGATTGACCTGACCAGATAAGCAGCAAAGGGCTTAGGAGGGGACGGCCCCTGGGCGCCCCTTCTTAGGCCTTTTTTTGCTAGGCAAAATAAAACAAGGCGGGAGGATTGTTGCATGGCAGAGAACACGGCAAGGACGGCAGAAGCCTTTTTCCGCTGGGCGTTCAACACCAGGGCCAACACGGTGATGGCGCTCCATGAGGGGAAAGAAATGTCCCGGGATAAGATCTTTTTAAGTTTTTGCTCCCATAATCCAGCACTGATTTCCAACGGCCCCGCGGGCTTGAACGCCAGTATCAAAGGTTTTGGCTTCCTTCCCAAGGAAGAATACCTGGAAGAGGTCTTAGAAGCATATTTGCGGCACATTGACTCCTACGACGGCGATGATCAGGCCCACAGCCGGAGGGGTTTGCAGGTTCTCGTGGAGCAGATTTATCATCCAGATGTGCACCACCGCATAGACTTCACCAGGGTTGGCAGCCTGGAGATGGCCAAGAAACACAGCTGGGAGAACCTGCGGGAAAACCCCGCAGCCACCCTCATCTATTACCAGCCCCCCATGATTTCCTATGAGGTGCGGGGCAGCGTACGCATTTTTGACCAAGCCCAATCGGGGAAGGAAGAGCTTTATCAGCAGTTCATCAATGCCCAGCATGATGTGTATCACCGTCCCGATAAGAGCCGCTGGTTGAAGTATCCGGCTTATGTCTTTGATATTGAGGAGATTTACGACAACTCGGCCAGCCGGGAGGGCTTTGGCACGAAGTTGGAGTTCCCATTCTAAGAACCAAGGGGAAAGGAAAATTCAAGGGAGAGGTACCCAGTCCGCTCCCTTGACTGCAATTAGGAGTGGTCTTATGAGGCGAAAAGCATGGCAGATCGCAGTCGTTGTCTTGCTCATGGGAGTTTTGACGCTGCTCAGCGCCTGCGGCAAACCCAAACAGGAAGAGCAGGCGGCCGCCACAAGGGAAACTACCGCGCCTGCGGAAACAGCTGGACCAGGGGAGAGCTTTGAGCTTGCGGGTGACTACATCATTGACATTACCGACCTGGGCATGGCCCTCCAGTTTTACCTGCGGATCAACGAGGATAACACCTTTGTGCTCGGAACCAGCCGCGAGTTCACCAGTGAACGGGGCAGCGGGAAAATCGGCGAGCTGGAAGGCACCTACGTGATGATCTATTCCGACTCCACGCCCGAGGAGCCCAAGACAGCCAGCTTTGAGCGGGAAGGGCATAATCTAGTCTTCCGCTCTACACTGCCCTATGGTTCCGCCAACATTATGTACGAGCTGCAGGATGAGGAGAATCCGGAAATCGTCCACCGCTTGGTGGCCCAAAAGTACGTCTATGAGGAATACTACGATACCTATTTGGCCTTCGTGGATGAGGAAGGTCAGCAGTTTGATTACGTGCTCACCCTGGGGCCAGGCGCCACTTACACCTTCACAAGCTCCCTGGAAGGAGAAGAGGTGTACAGCGAAGCAGGAACCTTTAGGGTGGCCGGGCAGACCATGACCATTACCCCCACAGGAGAAGGGGAACTGACCGGTTCTATTGGCACCGACGGTTCCCTGGAGCTGGAGTTTCCGCCCCGGGCTGAAGCAGCGCGCAGCAAAACGGTCTTCAGGGTGGCCACAACTGCTGAGCATGCTGGCCGGTGGTACGCGCAAACGGCAGCGGGAGAGCTGGCCGTGTTGGAGCTGGACTATTTCGGAGGCTATCTCTTTACCACGGGCGCTGTTAGTGAGCGGGGAAGCTTCAGCGCGGATCAGCGCACAATCAGCTTCCAGCCGGAAGCGGGGGAAGGGCAGGACGGCAGTAAGACGCCCTATACCCTTGAAGCGGTGTTGGGCGGGGAAGAGCTGGTTTTCTTCAGCGAACAGATCCTCGGTCAGTTTTCCGGGGGCACCATGTCCAGCGAAGCATACACCGCCCAGTTGGAGTTAAGTGCGGACGGAAGCTTTACCCTGATCATCTTAGACCAAGAAAACGAGCTGGAACTGGTGAATGAAGCGGGCAGCTTCCAGATCGTCCCCGGCCCCATGGCCTACCAGCTTACTCTGGAAGCGGAGGCGGCCGTGCGTGCGGGCGAGATCTGGCCCACCGGCTTCAACATGGCTTTCAACCTTGATGGCACCGATTACAGATTCCTTTTGACCAGCAGTGCGAGGTGAACATCGTGACCAAAAGGCTCATGCTCATGCTGCTGGTGGGCGTGCTTGTCCTGCCCCTGGCAGGATGCCTTGGCGGGGCCGGAAGCCACAGGCCAGATCCCAACACGCTTTATGTGGGTTCTGTGCAGTCTTCCTTCCCTTCAGCGTACATGCCCTGGCTGTCCAGGGAGGGGATTGCTCCCACCATAGCCAGTATGCTCTATGACTCCCTGTTCTCCTACGATGAGGCCACGGGAGATTACCTGCCGGCCATCGGCCGGGAGTGGTATTACGTAGATGAAGATGGCAAACCCATCGTCACCGAAGATGGTTCCATCGACTACGCCCGCTTGGAGGAGCTGTACAGCGATCCCAAGTACGACTACCTGGCGGTGAAGGTGATCATCCACGACAATATCACCTGGAGTGACGGCGTGCCCCTCACGGTGGAGGACGTCTATTATTCCCTGGATCTGGCCACCAACCATGCCCTTTCCAACCACGCGGGCGCCCTGGCCTGGACCAGTGACCTCAAGCATAAGTACAACAACGGAGTCCTGGTTGAGCGGGGCCTCTTTACCTATGAGCGCGGTGCCCTGGAGCAGGGTTACCAGATTTCCCCGGAAGAGAAGGACACCGTGATCTACCTGCATGTGGACAAGGTGCTCGGCGCGGTAACTCCTTTGTTTACCTCAGTCCTAATCCTGCCTAGACACGTCTGGGAACCGGTGGTGACCCGGGAAAACCAGCTGAACAGCTCGGCACCCAATGCGGAGATCCTCCACCGCTATACCCACCCCGTGGGGAGCGGCGTTTGGGTATTGGATACGGAGCAGTCGGGCAGCCAGCAGATTGTGCTGCACCGCAGGAAGGATTACCACCTCACCAAGGAAGATGGCAGTCCCCTCATCGCGGTGGATACCATCAAGTTCGTCCTCTACCAGGAGCAGAACGTGGCCCTGTACGCCTTGCTCAAAGGCCATATTGACCTTCTGGACAGCTCGGTGAGCTCCAACTACCTCCTCCTCTTTGAGCAGCAGGAGGATCTCTTTGTGTCCAATGCTCCGGGAGTGTTCACCCAGACCTTGGTCTTCAACCTCAACCCCGTGTCCAGCGAGCGCAGTCCCCTACGGGACCTTTTGGCCAACGTGGAGTTCAGGAAAGCCATGGCCTTGGCCATCAATCAAGAGGAACTGATTAAGAGCGTTCTGGATGGGGCAGGTGTGCCGGCCAGTGCCGGATTGATGCGCCCCACCTTGGAGGATTTCTACAACTCCGAGGCGGACAGCCTCTTGCCGGGGGATTACGCCGAACGGCTGGCCCTGGCCAACAGCATCCTGGATGGAATCGTGCCGGAGAAGGACAAAGACGGCTACCGCCTGCTGGGCGGTGAGCGCATCAGTTTTAAAATTCTGGGCACGCCCCGGGAACAGGATGTGGTGTCTTTCCTGCAGATTCAGTTTAAGAAGATCGGCATCGATGTGCAGTACGCGGCCAAGGGTGCTCAGCCGGAATCTACCTATTTGTATACCAGCAAATTTGATCTGACGCTGCAGGGTGTGATCTTTTCCCTATCCAACGTGGATATCATGTATCCGGCCCACTTTTCCACTTTGGGCCGCACCTCTAACTACGGCCGCTTGGTGAACGAGGAGCTCAATGGGGCGATCCAGGAGATGCGCTACACCCTCAATTTGCACACCAAGTATGAGCTGCTGAAGAGGATCCAACCCATGATTGCCCAGGAGTATTACAAGGTGCCCCTGTACACAGCCAACGTGATTTCCGTGGCCAGGACCGACCGCTTCACGGGTTACCAGGTGGTGGAGGGCGCCACCGTCTTTAACTCTGAGTCGTTACAGAATCTGCGCAGGGTGGAGGGTAGGTGATGGTATGAAACTGAGCTATGTGATCAAGCGGGTTTTGTATTCCCTCTTCGTATTCGCAGTGGTGATCACCCTCAATTTCTTTATCCCCCGCATTGGGGTGGATGATCCCGCGGAGCGCTATTACCCTCCCCAAGGGAACATGAGCGAGATTGAATACGAGATCGTCAAGCAGCTCACCAGGGAGCAGTACGGCTTCCATGTGTCCACCTGGCAGCAGTACCTCAACTACCTGAAGGGCTTGGCCAGGGGAGATCTGGGCACCTCTTTCCGGCCTGGGTCGCCCAAGGTGCTGGATCTGATTGCAGAGCGGCTGCCCTGGACCTTGGTGCTCTCTGTAAGCACGATGCTCATTGGCGTTGTGGTGGGCGTTGGCTTTGGGGTAGTGGCCGCGGTGAAGCGGGGCCGCTGGCAGGACACCCTCTTGCTCAATGCTTCCACGGTGATGGTGGCCCTGCCGGCCTTTTTCATCGCCTTAATCCTTTCGTTCTATTTGGGCTTTGAGTGGGAGATCTTCCCGGCCTACACCGATTCCACCATGGTATCCCAGTTTGCCTGGACCTGGGAAGGGATCAGCCGGGTGGCCCGCAACGCCGCCCTGCCCGTGATGAGCATGATGGTGGGCAGCATCATCAGCTACGCCCAGGGCACCAGGAACGCGGTGATCGCCGTGACCAATGAGGACTTTGTGCTCACTGCCCGGGCAAAGGGCCTAAAGACCAGCACCATCCGCTACAAGCACATCCTGCGGAACTCGCTTCTGCCCATTGTCACTTCCTTGGGCATGAGCATCAGCGGCCTCATTGGCGGGCAGGTGGTGATCGAGCAGGTCTTCAACTGGAACGGCATGGGGACTTTGTTCCTGGAAGCCAACAACACCAACGACTACCCCTTGATGATGGGGATTATGCTCCTGCTTTCCGGGTTCACCATTTTCGCCATCTTGATTACAGACCTGGTTTACGTGCTCCTCGATCCCAGGGTAACGGTGGGTGATAAGCGATGAAGCAGCAACGGAATCTCGCACAGCGCCTAGGTCTGGGTATGAAGCGAAGGGCGAGCAGTGCTGGGTCCCTTTTGGGCAAGGTGTGGGCCCACAAGCAGGGCAAGGTTGGTCTTGTCATGGTCGGCTTCCTGGTGCTGGTGGCCGTTTTCGCCCCGTACATCGCGCCCTACGACCCCTATGATGTTTCCCAGCGCACCACCAAGGGCCTGCCCCCCAGCAGCAAGCATCTGCTGGGCACCACCATCAACACGGGGCAGGATATCTTCAGTATGCTGGTTTACGGCACCAGGGTGTCCCTGGTTGTGGGGGTAACTTCCGGGGTGTGTATTGCTATTGTGGGATCCATCATTGGGGTGGCCGCGGGGTATCTGGGCGGTGCAGTGGATACCTTGATCATGCGGCTCGTGGACATTATGCTGGTTATCCCCACCCTGCCCCTGGTGATTGTGCTCACCAACGTGCTGGGCCGGGACTTTTGGATCATCATCCTTATCTTCGTGGCCCTGGGCTGGACGGGACTGGCCCGCACCATCCGCTCTTTGGTGTTGGTGCTCAAAAACACCAACTACGTCAAAGCGGCGGAACTGGCCGGGGCCAGCCGCTGGCACATCATGACCCGTCACATTCTGCCGGGAACCAGCCACCTGGTGATCATGAGCACGGCCTTGAGCAGCGCCGGGATTATGGTGGCCGAAGCGGGCCTCAGTTTCTTGGGCCTTGGCGATCCCACCGCCATCAGCTGGGGGAAGATGTTGGCGGAAGCCCAGTCCGGCGGAGCCCTGCTCTTTGGTGCCTGGTGGTGGATTTTCGCGCCGGGTCTGGGCATTTTCCTGGCGGTGTTTGGGTTTATGCGCTTGGGGCTGGTGCTGGAGGAGATCGCCAACCCCCGCATGAAGCGCACCAGCAGTGTGTATAGGCTCTTTAGGAGCTTGGATTCCAGTTACGTCGAGGAAGTCTTTAATTCCATGGATGATTACCAGGTGATGGGCTCGGAGGTCACCGGCGGGGGAGGGCAGAGGTATGGAACAGGTCTTGAAGCTTAGGAACCTGAAAGTTGTCTTCCCCACAGACTACGGCTTGATTCGCGCCGTGGAAGGGGTGGATCTGGATATCTTCCACAGGGAATGCGTGGCCCTCGTTGGGGAATCGGGCTGCGGCAAAAGTGTGACCAGCCAAGCGGTGATGCGCCTTCTAGAATCGCCTCCAGCCCTCATCCGCGTGGACGCTTTGGAGTTTGACGGGCGGGATCTTACCCAGTGCACGGAACAGGAGATGCAGGAGATCCGCGGCAGGGACATGGCCATGATCTTCCAGGATGCCATGACCTCCCTCAACCCCGTGATGACCGTGGGCCGCCAGATCGATGAGATGTACCGGCGCCATAACGGCGACTCCAAAAAAGAGGCCCGGGAAAAGACGGTGAAAGCCCTGGAGCTCATTGGTATACCTGAACCTAGAGAGCGGGCCAACTCCTTTCCCCATCAGCTCAGCGGAGGCATGCGCCAGCGGGTGCTGTTGGCCATGGCCTTTGCCTGCATGCCGAAACTGATTATCGCCGATGAGCCCACAACGGCTTTGGATGTAACCATCCAGGCCCAGGTTTTGAAAACCCTAAGGGGCATGCAGCGGGGCTGCGGGACTTCTCTGCTCTTGGTTACCCACGACCTGAGCGTGGTGGCCAGCATTGCCGACCGGGTGTATGTGATGTATGCGGGGAAAATCGTGGAAAAGGCGCCGGTGAAAGACCTCTTTACATCGCCGCACCATCCCTACACCGTGGGGCTCATGGCCGCGGTGCCCAGGCTGGCCGATGAGAAGAAGCAGTTCACCCAGATTCCCGGAACGGTGCCTTCTCCTGTGAACAAGCCCAGCGGCTGCTACTTCCACCCCAGGTGTCAATACGCCACGGAGCGCTGCAGGCAGGAGATGCCCAGGCTCAAACCCACGGGGAAGGATCGCGAAGTGCGCTGCTTCCATCCGCTATCAGCAGGGGGTGAACAGCAGTGACTGAGATTATGACCTTGCAAAACGTATCGGTGCATTTTCCCGTGCGGGGAGCCCTGCCTTTCCTTAGGAAAGGGGAAATCCAGGCGGTGAGCGATGTTTCTCTGAGCATCCACCGCGGGGAAATCTTCGGTATCGTGGGAGAATCGGGCTGCGGCAAGACCACTCTGGCCAGCGCCATGGTGGGCATGATTAAGCCCACCGCAGGGCAGGTGCTCTTTGAAGGGGTGGATCTAAACCGCCTGCCCAGAGATGAGTTCAAGAAGATGCGCCGGCGCATGCAGATGATTTTCCAGGACCCCTTTTCGTCCCTAAATCCCCGTTTCAACGTCTACCAGATCGTCTCTGAGCCCATGCTGATCAGGGGCGAAGACGATGAAGAGACCATGAAGGCACGGGTGGTGGAGCTGCTGGAGCTGGTGGGCTTGTCCTCGCAAGATCTCTACCGCTACCCCTCGGATTTTTCCGGCGGACAGCGCCAGCGCTTGGGGATCGCCCGGGCCATCAGCCTCAATCCCAGCTTCTTGGTCTGCGATGAACCCGTCTCCGCCCTGGATGTGAGCATCCATGCCCAGATCCTCAATCTCTTGCTGGAATTGCAGGAGAAACTCAACTTGACGTACGTCTTTATCTCCCACAACCTGGCGGACGTGAAAAAGATGTGCGACCACTTGGCCGTGATGTATTTGGGGAAAGTGATGGAAGCGGGGAACAGCGACAAGATCTTCGCCAATCCCATGCACCCCTACACCCAAGCCCTGATTGCGGCCATCCTGGATATCGATTTTAGTGAGGAGCGGGAGATTATTGTTCTGCCAGGCGACACACCCAGCCCCATCAACCCACCCTCGGGCTGCCGTTTTTGGCAGCGCTGCCCAAAAGCCATGCGGGGCTGCAGGGAAGTCCCACCAGAGTATGTGGAGGTTGAACCAGACCATTTCGTGGCCTGCCACTTGGTGAATGGATTTCCGGATCAAGAACTGCCAGAGGGCTATGATCAGCCCATGGTGCCCCGGGAGAAGGTACCGGGCAGGTGAAAAGGAAGTAAGGCTGGCCGTGGAAAGCAGCGTTGGCAGTTGCATCAGGCTAGCCCCATACAACATTGAGTTACCATAGGTCTGTCTCCATTAGAAACGGAGCTTCCAGTGTAAACTGGGGGCTCTTTTTTTGTACTCCGGCATTTTTGAATGGAAGGCAAGATTTGGGAAATACTAGCCTGCGAGGAGGTGCGCTTATGTACAAGGCGAGTGCTGCCCTATTGGCCCTCTGCATCGTTCTGGCATTTCCGGGAGCGGTGTGGGCCTTGGATTCAGCTGATGTTCCAGTGACAGCAAAGATTCCGCAGATGATCATCCTGGAGCTGGATGCCACTGAGCTCGTCTTTGAGGAGTCGGATTTCGACTATGTCCTGGGCCCGGCTCAACTCGTTAAGGTGGGCGTTGTCGCCACCAAAGAGCATGCGGTGACAGCCACCGTATCGGGAAACGTACCCTATACACTCTCCATTGCCGCCATGGAAGAATTCCTCACGGGAACCCATGGCGGGCTCATCCATATCTCTCAGCTGAAGTGGAGGCTGACGGACAGCGACAACCCTGAGCAATGGGAGCCCCTCACACTGGAGAGGGTGTCGGTGAAGAGCGGGCCACCAGGCACCATGGAGGTGAGATTCGACTTTCAACTGACGGCATTCTGGGAAAACCGAGCTCAGATGTACACGGGTAGCATACTGCTAACCGTAATCCCCGAGGAAAGCGACGAGTCGTCAGGGGGAAGAAAGTGGTAAAGCAACTCTCAAAGGAGGGAAACGTGTGAAGAAGAAAAGCTGTGCCTTTGCGCTTCTTGTTGTGATGATGTTGAGCCTGGGAGCTGTAGCGGAAGAAACTCAGCCTCTTGTGAACCTGTTCTTGTTTGAAACCAATGTCCGGGACGCGTTAAGCGAGATCAGTATGCAGACCGGGGTGAACATTATCCCGGACAGTACGGTGAGCGGTTTGGTTACGGTGGACCTACAGGATGTGCCTTTGGAACGGGCTCTGCGCATGATTCTCATCGGCGGAGGATACGCCTTTAAAAAGATTGACGACTTCTACCTGGTAGGCCTGCCCGATCCCCGCAGCACGACGTTTGCAGAGTTGACTGAAACCCAGATCGTCATGCTAGAGCATGTCACCGCGAGTCAAGTGCTGTCTGCACTACCCTCGTTCTTGACCAGTTATGTTAAAGGGGACAAAGACGGCCGCCTGTTGACGATCACAGCTCCTCCAACAGAACTAGGCAGAATCCTCGAACTTATCGATACTCTTGATGTGCCGCCAAAACAGGTGGAGATCCAGGTGATCGTCACAGAGGTTTCTACCAAAGCGCTGAAGGAGTTGGGCATTAACCTGTTCGATTTCTCGTTCGGAGCCGGTACCGGCTGGAATGATGACTGGACAGCCAAGATCGGATTTGGCAGTGGCGGGCTTTCTCTGGAAACCACGCTCTTGGGAAATCTGTTGTTTAATCTCAAAGCTCTAGAAGAAGACCAGGAAGCGGTGATCCATGCCGACCCCAGGGTGTTGGTGAGCGATGGCCAGTCAGCGCATCTCTTTGTGGGCGACCGCCAGATCCTGTTACTGGCCGACGCCAATGACAAGACTACCCGTGTGGAACGAGTGGAAGTGGGGATGGATCTTAAGGTGACTCCCCGCATCTTGGGCGAGGAAATCCTCCTATCCATCTCTCCGGAGATGAGCCACTTCGTCAACGAATCCAAGAGCAGCCTGACGGTGAAGCAGAGTTCAGTCTCCACAACAGTGCGTTTGAAAAACGGGCAGACAGCCGTTTTGGCTGGGATGACCGTTCAGGAGTCAGGTGACCAAACCAGGAAGGTTCCCATTTTGGGCGACATTCCCATCATCCGTTGGCTCTTCAGGAGCGACACAACGAGGGCGGCAGACAAAGAGCTTCTGATCTTCGTCACTCCAGTAATCATGTGATGGGGGGATGATCATGAGACTGCACAGGGGTAAGGGCAGTGTGCGTGCACTGCTCTTCAGCCTGGTGTTCATGTTGATTGCCTCTCCCCCCATCACAGCTTACGAAGCCTGGAGTGCAGACATTGCACAGATGCTTATGGCCGAGGACTGGGATTTGGGCCAGAAACAAGAAACCGCCGTTGTGGGGTACGCGATTCACCTGGTGGAAATCGAGCGCAGTTTGGCCCAGGCGCTGAGTATCCAAATGGACCTGGAAAGCGAGGAGGCTCCTGGCTTATGGTTGGTTACCGGTGGCGAGCTGGATCTGACCGTAAAAGGGAGCAGCCCGTTGACCTGGTCGGCGCAATCCCAGGTCTATGTGGGCAGGAATCAGCAGGCCCTGCATTATGACTCTTGGCTGCTTACCATGGATGGACAGCCCTTGCGTGTGGATGTTTCCAAGACAAGGGTGCCTGCTGATCCCCATGTACCCAAACAGGAGCAGTTGGAAGTCACCATCTTTCCCAAAAAGGTGCTTGGCGAGAGGATTGAATCGGAGATCAGCATTTCGTACCAGACCTTCCATGGGACCGCTGCCCAAGTGGCCACTACCCATTTGGTGGGCCCCGAGGCAGACCAACCGATAGCCGTGGTGTCCCGCCAGACAAACACAGCCAAAGAGAAGGAGTATCAGTACTTCGCGGTTTATGTGGCTGGAATGCTCATTCCCCACGAACTCATCCCGGAGGATGCCCAGTTTTTGTCCATGGGTTCCATAGCCGGCATCGGGCAGTTCATGGAGACCGCCGGCCCCCAGCGGCGCTGGATGGAAATGGGAGTGAGCTTAAGCCGTGGCCAGGAAGAGTGGGGTTGGCAGCTGGATGGTTCTTTTCCAGTGGGAGACAGGCATAGGATTTATGGACAGGTTAAGGCTCTCCCGGAACCGGCCTACCTCATCGGAGCAGAAGGTTCCATGAACTCCGAACTCCACGTGGTGGCTGAAGCGGCTGGCGCGAGGGAAGAAGAGTCAATCCTGCGTTTGGGCATTCGCGACGAGGTCCGCCTCGGCGAACACCTGCGTCTGTCTGCAGCTCTGTTACCACTAAGATTGAGCTTCCAGAGCTGGAAACCGGAACTCTCATTCGATTGGAGAATCAGGGCCGAGTACGTGGAAGAGAAGTACGAGCTGTGGTACCAGCTGGATCATGAGCAGGCCGAGTTCAAACACAGTGCAGGAGCAACCGTCTATTCAACACCAAACTTGGGAGCCAGGGTCTCTTGGAGTTGGGACGGCGAGAGCGGCAGCGTGTTTCTGGTAGGGCTTCAGGTCAGGTTCTAGAGGGGAGGGATGGATGTGAGGAAGAGTTGGCTGCTCGTATTTGCGCTGCTAGCGGTCGCTTCGCTTTTTGGGCAATCCTCTATTCAGGCCGCCGTTAGGGTGGAAGATGGACCATTGGCGGTGGAGCTAGACGGTGAGCCGAGTTGCTCCCGACCGGCCGAGTATGTCGGGTTTAGGCTGCATAGGGAGGGTGACGTAGGCCAGCCCCTCTATTTCAGCCTTTCTGAGATGGTAGATGAACTAGGCAACACGTTCCCTAGGGATTTGATCGTACTGCGCACGCCCTATTATTCCGATGAACTGCGCTGGGAATCCGTTTTTGCAGAACATCTGCTTCTGGGGGCTGAGGATGGGTATGTAGATCTAAATCTGGGAGTCCACTACACGGAGTTGATCCCAGCGGGCACGTACGAAGGTCAGTTGCACTCAGGTACGGGGGAAGTTGTCCCTCTGCGAATCGTGGTTGGGCCGTTTACAAAAGTGGTTGTGGACCCGCCTCTAGTTACCATTGATGCCAACGCTGGGCCCGGCATTTACAAGGCCAACCAGTCTGTGCAGGTGACTGTGCAGGCTAATCACAACAACTGGATTTTAAGGCTGAGCTCTGAGGGGCTGTTTTTCCAGGATGAAAATAGGGCGGTAAAACGGCATCTGAACGAGCCCGAAGAGACAGTCAGGCCGGTGCCGTTGTTGTTTGCGGAACCGTACTCCGAGGGTGGTCAGAGTGAGATTCTGCAAATAGGAGGCTCGGATTATCCCTCAGGTGCCATCCTGGAGTTTGAGATCCACGCCCACGTTGGTTGGGAACATCGGGCTGGCCAGTACATGGGTGTGGTTAAAGTTGATGTTTTCATAGAGGAGTAAGACAAGGAGGGGATGTTCATGTCAATGAAGGGATTTCGGCTCTCGTTACTGCTCTTAATGGTCGTCAGTTTTCTTGTCGTTCCAGCGGGAACAGCTGTTGCGGTCGGTGTTAGGCCTTTGGTCATCGAGATGGACGTTAGACCGGGGGACGTGCGGGATTTTGAGGTTGCGCTCCTGCCCAGTTCCACCGAAGAGACTGTGGATTTGACTCTCTATGAGCCGGTTCAGCAGTTGAGTGGGGGATTGGTCTACCAACTGCCTGCTAATCCGGCGTTTTCTGCCACAAGTTGGGTTTCTTTGGAGCGCAACGTGGTGCAGGTGTTGCCAGGCGCGGAGACGAGAGTGAAGGGGCGAGTCACCGTTCCCTTTTCAGCCAGCGGCTCCCACACAGTCATTGTTATGGTGGAACCTCGGCCACCCGAGATCACGTCGGGCATTGGTTTTCAGATTCGCTATGCGGTGCGACTCAGTATTCGGGTAGAAAGGCCCGGTCTCCGCCAGACAGCGGAACTAGATGAGTTTGAACTCAGGGCAGGCGATCAGGGGCAGCCTATTATTCGAGCGGTAGTGAGAAACACTTCTCCTTGGGACTATTTGGTCGAGGGAGAGGTCACCATCAGGGATACTGAACGCCGGCTGGTAGAGAGAATTGCCCTGGTCAGTCCAGCCGGTGCATCTTATCAGACTACTCGCATCTATCCCGGAGCGAGAGTGGAGTTTCTGGGAGATGTGTCAAAACGGCTGGAACCTGGCGACTACACGGCAAGGGTATACTTCCGGTATGGTGATCACGGGCAAATCGTGCGCGAGCAAACCATCTCGGTCGCAGAGGGTGATTTCAACTTCCCCGGGGCGGACGAGATTGGTGCCTTTTCCCTCAGTCCTGACATTATCGAATATGAAGCCAAGCCGGGGGAGAGGAAGAGTCATGTAATAGAAGTGGTCAGCGAGACTGCCGAAAACACCAGGATTGTGGTTGAGACCAAGTCGCTTGGCGCGGATTATCCATATTCTCTTACCGAGTGGATCCAACTGCGTATGGCTGGAAACGAGTTTGAGCTTCCCGGCAGGAGACAGACTCGTTTGGGAGTAACCATAGCGGTTCCCCGTGACGCAAGGGACGGTAGCTATCACGGGAGTATCATTGTCCAGGCATATGAGTTGGGGACAGGGCGGCTTCTTACAGAAAAGGCTATCCCCATTACCGTCTTGGTAGGCGAAGAGCACGAAAGAAGCGTTGAAGTGAGATCTTGCTTGGTTTCTCAAGGAGAAGTGCTGTTGGACCTTCTCAATACAGGTAACGTGATGGTTAGACCGACAGCAGAAGCCGTTTTCCGGAGCATGGAAGGGGAATATGTGGGACGAGTACCGCTTGTTTTGCCTGAGGGTGAAAGCGGAATAGCCCCGCTGAGAAGTCAGCGCCTAGAGGGGAATGCTTCACTCCTCGAGCCTGGGGTCTATTCAGTCGAAATCTCCGTTGAGGATGGAGGGGTTGAGCTGCTGTCTAGCAAAATGGAGGTAAGTGTGCCTTAGTTTTCCGCATAGGCCGCCAAAGAAGGCCGAGCCAAGGCCGTGGTACAACGAACGTCAGCTAAGGGGCCGTTTGTTGTGCACGGCCTTCTTTGATCCAGCATTGAGAAAGGGTT
>FZPS01000013.1_pt465 | contig 62779 bp, 47 predicted proteins | sample 1817821 | NCBI WGS metagenome assembly FZPS01 (sample SAMEA104158645, study PRJEB21678) | metagenome | place: Germany | collected 2015-04-21 | reverse complement strand
TGTTTATTCTATGCTTCCGTATATTAATACATGTATAGTAGGTCTGGACGGAGCATTCGTTGTCAAACTGATTGTGTAAATGACTTCTCCGCACTCGCGTGTGACATGTCCGGGAATACGTACGGTAATGGGGGTGTGATCGGCGGGAGCTATTTCTTGCTTCATTTGAACTTGAATGTCCTGATGTTCTGTGTCAATTTTGTAAACGACCAGCCGAGTCTTTCCTTTGTTGTAGAGGATAAAATCTGCTTGTATATCAGAACCGGATTTGGTGGTTGCGAAATTGAAAGCGCTTTTGTTCATTTGCGGAATGGGAGCATTTCTTTTGTCAGAAGCACTCATCCCTTCCGGATTCATTTTAACAGACGCCTTTACCGTCACTACATGCAAAGGATTTTCTTTATTGTTTATGATAAGGTTTGCATGAAAAAGAACGTCACCCCACATTTGTTCTTTCCGGCTATCTACAGTATAAATTAAGAAGCTTTTTTCTCCCGGGTCTATGCGTCCCGATGAGGAACGAACAAGGAGATTCAGGTGGTTGCTTTTTGCTTTCAAAAAGACAGGTCTTTTGCTTGTATTGATGATTTCTATAGAGTCTGTTTTTGTCAGTCCTTGTCTGATTTGCCCCAAATCCAAGTTTTGCTTTTTTAACCGCAGGGGGCCCATAACTATGGGATGCGTTTGCGCTACCGACACAGGCTTCCTATGAACTACACCGCGAATACGGAGTATGTACGGACGTTGTATGCCGGCAAAATATACAGACAAACTTTTATCAAAAGGATAGGGACCTATGTCGTTGTTGAATGTAACGATTACTTCTCCTTTAGCTCCAGAGGCCACCGGATGTCTTGTCCACTCAGGAGCCGCACATCCGCACGAAGAAATAACTCTTTGGATAACTACGGGTTTATCCCACTTGTTTGTAAATGAAAACGTATGGGTTTTTGGCCCGTCATCTATTTTGAAATCCCCAAAATCATGAACGGGTTTTTCAAAAACTACCCTGCCGTCTTCCTGGTTCGTAGGAGGACTAGATAATAAAAGCGCGGCTAATAGAAAAAGAAACCATTTCATGGGTAAAAGTTGTCTTTTACAAAGGTAGTAAGAATTTAATTCATATATTTGTGGAATTATTTACAATTAATAGTCAAATTTTACTATGGCACACAGAATTACTGAAGACTGCACAGCATGCGGAACTTGTATTGACGAATGTCCCGTAGAATGCATTACTGCCGGGGATATTTACGTAATTGACGCAGATGAATGCATTGATTGCGGAGCATGTGCTGCAGTTTGTCCGGTCGGCGCTATTTTAGCCGAATAAGAAGGATAGTCCACCATTTGTCAGCCGATTAGGCTGTAGATGAATCAATCCGGTTAAAGGCCGGCTGAATTCTTTTCGGCCGGCTTTTTCGTAAGAAAAAGTGTACCTTTGTAAGGTTTTAAACAGTAATATAAAGCTCATTATATGGCTTCACTTGTACAATTCATTGGAAAAATTTTTGGTTCAAAATCAGATAGGGACCTCAAACAGTTGACTCCGTATGTAGATGCAGTGAAAGAGGAGTATAAACGTATTGATACTCTGACTGCAGACGATTTGAGAGCAGAAACAGACAAACTGCGCCACACTATAATAGAATACATTGCAGAAGACGAGAGAAAGAAGGCGGCTCTAAGGGAGCAGTTGGAAGACGTAGAGATAGAGGTAGATAAAAAAGAAGACCTGGCTGCAGAAGTAGACAAGCTGTCTCGCAAAATAGATGAAAAACTGGAAGAAGTGTTGGAGCAGGTACTGCCAAAGGCTTTTGCCATTATGAAGTCGACGGCCAGACGTTTCAACGACAACAAAACGATAGAGGTTGCGGCGACGCAGTTCGACAGGGAAATTTCTGCACATAAGGACCACGTAGAAATACGTGGTGATAAGGCCATCTGGCATAACGAATGGATGGCAGGAGGCAATATGATTACCTGGGACATGGTACATTACGATGTGCAGCTTATTGGCGGTGTGGTACTGCATCAGGGGAAAATTGCCGAGATGGCAACCGGTGAAGGAAAAACGTTGGTAGCGACCCTTCCTGTATTCTTAAACGCCTTGGCCGGCAAAGGCGTACATGTGGTAACTGTGAACGACTACTTGTCCCGCCGAGACTCGGAATGGATGGGGCCGCTTTATGAATTTCACGGTCTGAAAGTAGATTGTATAGATAAGCACCAACCAAACTCAGAAGCAAGAAAGAAAGCGTATAGAGCCGACATTACGTTTGGAACGAATAATGAATTTGGCTTTGACTACTTGCGGGACAACATGGCCATCAATAGAGAAGACCTTGTGCAAAGGAAACATCATTACGCCATTGTGGACGAGGTAGACTCAGTTTTGGTGGACGATGCACGTACGCCTTTGATTATTTCGGGACCGGTTGAGAAAGGAGAAGACCAACAGTTTAACGAATTTCGCCCCATTGTGGAACAGTTGTATACGGCCCAGAGGTCTCTTGTACAACAACTGCTTGCAGAAGCCCGTAAGCTTATTGGCCAAGGAGACGAGGAAAACGGCGGCAAACTGTTGTTGAGAGCCTTTAAAGGCCTGCCCAAGTACACGCCTTTAATCAAGTTTTTGAGCGAAACAGGTATCAAGCAGCTGCTCCAAAAGACGGAAAACTTTTATATGCAGGACAACAACAAACAAATGCATTTGATTACAGATGACTTGTATTTTGTTATTGAAGAACAGCAGCATTCCGTTGATCTCACAGAAAAAGGACACGATTTGATAGCCAGAAAGGTGAGTGATCCGGCGTTTTTCATCTTGCCAGATATAGGGACAGAAATATCTGAACTGGATCAAAAAGGACTTTCACCACAGGAAAAAGAAACGGCAAAAGATGAATTGCTCAGTGAGTATGCAGTGAAATCTGAGAGGGTACACACGGTAAATCAACTATTGAAAGCTTATGCCATGTTTGATAAAGACGTGGAATACATAGTGGTTGACAACAAAATCAAAATTGTCGATGAGCAGACAGGCCGCGTGTTGGAAGGCAGGCGCTATTCCGATGGTTTGCATCAGGCCATAGAAGCTAAAGAACGCGTTAAGGTAGAGGCTGCCACGCAAACGTTTGCAACCATTACCTTGCAAAATTATTTCAGGATGTACCACAAATTGGCCGGGATGACGGGAACGGCAGAAACAGAAGCGGGTGAATTCTGGTCTATTTATGAATTGGATGTAGTAGTCATTCCCACAAACCGTCCTGTCGTCCGTTTGGATGGAGACGATTTGATTTATAAAACAAAACGTGAAAAATACAACGCCATCATAGACAGGATTACGTCTTTGACAAAAGAAGGAAGACCTGTTTTGGTTGGAACTACTTCTGTAGAGGTGTCTGAACTGCTAAGTCGCATGTTGAATATGCGAGGAATTAAGCACAACGTGCTGAATGCGAAACAACATGCTCGTGAAGCTGAAATTGTAGCCGGAGCCGGTTATGCAGCAGCCGTTACCATTGCTACGAACATGGCAGGTAGGGGTACGGACATCAAATTGAGGGAAGGAGTGAAGGAGGCCGGAGGATTGGCCATTATAGGAACGGAACGCCACGACAGCCGGCGTGTAGACAGGCAGTTGCGAGGAAGGGCAGGACGTCAGGGAGACCCGGGTTCGTCCTCGTTCTTTGTATCCTTGGAAGACGACTTGATGCGTCTTTTTGGTAGCGGAAGGATTGCTTCTGTAGTAGATAAAATGGGTATGCAAGAAGGAGAAGTCTTGCAACACTCCATGTTGTCAAGCTCCATAGAAAGAGCACAGAAAAAAGTAGAAGAAAACAACTTTGGTGTGAGGAAGAGATTGCTGGAATACGACGATGTGATGAACTCGCAAAGAGAGGTAATCTATACTCGGCGTCGGAACGCATTGTATGGGGAGCGGGTAGATGTAGACGTGGCCAATATGATGTCTGATTTTGCAGATGCTTTTGTTCAGCAAATGGACGGATTGGATTACGATGCATTCAATCACGAATTGATTCGTCAAATATCCATAGAATGCGGATTTGACAAGAAAGTGTTCAAAGACAGCCAACTGTCCGAATTGTCTCAATTGCTTTCCGTGCAAATTCACACATCGTATAGTCGTAGAGCTGAGGCTTTGGTTGCACAAGCATGGCCTATTCTGAAAAACATCTATGAAACACAACGGGCCGGCTATGAAAACGTAGTAGTACCCGTAGGTGATGGAAAACGGATATACCAAGTTGTTTTAAACTTAAAGAAGGCATATGACAGCAAAGGAAAAGAATTGATCAGAGCCATCAATAAAACCATCAATTTGGTGATGATTGACGAATACTGGAAGGAGCACCTGAGAGACATGGACGATTTGAAACAATCTGTACAAAGCGCCACCTATGAACAAAAAGATCCGTTGCTAGTCTATAAATTTGAGAGCTTCAATCTCTTTAGCCAAATGTTGGAAAAAATAGCGCGTGATGTGCTTTCTTTCTTGCTCAAGGCACACATTCCTTTGCGTAGGGATCAGGATAGATTGGATAAAGCAGAAAGTGAAAGAAGAACAGATATGAGCCGTACACAAACATCCAGGCCCGATTTGTTGACACAGTCTGCCGAACCCAGATCCAATGCTCCTGTGCATGTGGAAAAACAAGTAGGTAGAAACGATCCGTGTCCATGCGGAAGCGGAAAAAAATTCAAACATTGTCACGGTAAAAACGTCTAATTTTTTAAAAAAGATCTATGTCATACGATTTAGCCATTATTGGATCGGGGCCTGCCGGTTATGTAGGTGCCATCCGTGCGTCGCAGTTGGGATTGAAAACTGTAATTATTGAAAGAGGCCCCTTAGGAGGAGTTTGTTTAAACTGGGGATGCATTCCTACAAAAGCACTTCTCAAAAGTGTTGAAGTCTTGAATGCAACAAAAACAGCTGCTTCTTATGGAATCCATGTTCCGGAAGGAACTACGCCCCATTTGCAGGAAATAGTGGAACGCAGTAGAAACGTGTCTGCACAGATGGCCAAAGGAGTTGAATACTTATTGAAGAAGAACAAAGTAGAGGTTGTTCATGGAAAAGGAGTTGTCAAAGGCGTAGGTCAAGTAGCCGTTGGAGATCGCATAATAGAAGCAAAAAACATATTGATAGCAACCGGTGCCAAACCCAATTCCTTACCGGGAGCCCCTATTGACGGAAAAAAAATCATCAGCTACCGTCATGCACTGACTCCGGTAAGCATTCCAAAAACAATGGCAGTCATCGGGTCCGGCGCCATCGGTACGGAACTGGCCTTTTTCTATCATTCTCTAGGAACAAAAGTAACCTTAATAGAATATTTGGACCAATTGGTTCCAACGGAAGATGCAGAAGTAGCCGCTCAACTGAGTCGCTCTTTCCGTAAGGCCGGTATCAAAGTCATGACGTCTTCCGGGGTGACGCGTTCAGATAAAACAGATTGCGGATGTACTTTGGCAGTGGAAACGAAAAAGGGAGAGGTAATGGTAGAGGCAGAAATAGTCTTGTCGGCCACCGGGGTAGTTCCCAACACATCGCATATGGGATTGGAAGAAGTGGGAGTAGCCATGGATCGAGGTAGGATAACGGTAGATGAAAATTATATGACCTCTGTGGAAGGCATTTATGCAGTAGGAGATGTTTTGGCAACACCGGCATTGGCACATCTGGCTTCTGCAGAGGCTATTTGCTGTGTGGAACGCATGGCCGGTTTGGACGCAGCACCGGTAGATTACGACAACGTACCCGGTTGTATATACGCTACTCCGGAAATTGCTTCTTTCGGCCTTCGCGAAAAACAAGCCGAAGAAAAAGGCATTGCCGTAAAAACAGGTAAATTTCCGTTCACGGCTTCCGGAAAAGCCACGGCTGCCGGAGAAAGAGACGGTTTTGTCAAATTGGTTTTTGATGCCTCTGACGATCGCTTGTTAGGAGCTCATATTGTTGGAGCTCATGCCACAGAAATGATTGGTCCTTTGGTAGCAGCACAAGGGAAAAAAATAACAGGTAAAGATTTGATGTATTCCATTTTTCCTCATCCCACCATGAGCGAAAGCATTATGGAAGCAGCGGCGCATGCAGCCGATCGTTGCATACATATTTAGAGGTTAGCGTTCTTCTTGAATATGGTAGTGGTTTCTTTCGGGGGCATTACGCGTAATGAGTTCGCCTATGAAACCGGCTAAAAACAATTGCATACCTAAGATAACAGCCAATAGCGCCAGATAGAAAAGAGGTTGATCCGTTACAGCTCTATAGGGCATTCCATGAGATTGCCAATAGATTTTTTGTACAATCAACCAAACGGCCAAAATGCCTCCTGCAAAAAACATCAGTGAGCCAAAGAGCCCAAAAATATGCATGGGTCTTTTTCCAAAACGAGCCAGAAACCATAAGGTCAATAAGTCTAGATAACCGTTGACAAAACGACTGAGTCCGAATTTGCTTTTCCCGTATTTACGACGGGCGTGGACAACCGGTTTTTCTCCAATTTTTGTAAACCCTGCTTCTTTTGCCAGGTAGGGTATATACCGGTGCATTTCTCCGTAAACCTCTATGTTTTTGACTACTTCTTTGCGGTATGCTTTCAATCCGCAATTCATATCGTGTAGCTTGATGCCTGTTACGGCACGGGCCGTGGCGTTGTATATACGAGAAGGAATGTTTTTAGTAAGAACCCGGTCTTTGCGCTTTTTCTTCCATCCGGAAACCAAGTCGTAGCCTTCCTCTATTACCATGCGATACAAAGCCGGTATTTCTGCCGGGTCGTCCTGCAAATCGGCATCCATGGTAATGATAACCTTTCCCTCAGCTGCTTTGAAACCGCAGTAAAGCGCTGCTGATTTTCCGTAATTTCTACGAAACCGTATGCCTCGGACCCGCTTGTCAGCTTCTGCTTCTTGAGCAATGAAGTCCCAGGATTCGTCTGTGCTGCCGTCGTCTACAAACAGCACTTCATACCGGGGCAGTGCCTCTTCAGTCGGGATCAGTGGTTTTTGGAGTACGTTCCGTATGCGCTCCAACAATTCCGGAAGCGATTCTTGCTCGTTATAAAGTGCAATGACTATTGAAAGGTCCATGGCCGGATATTGCTTTAATCAAACGGGGTCTTTTCTACTTTGTGTTTGGCACCGTTTGCCAATAAGGAAGCCCAAAGAAGTCCTATGATGTTGTAATAGAAAAGTTGGGTGATGGTGAGTACCACGGGCAAGTGGTTTAACATTTTGTCTATATCAAAACCTGCATCCAACACACCTGCTTGCTCAAATCCCTGGTACATGGCATTTGTCAACTGATCAACGGAATCCGGGAAAAGGAACATGACATGCAGGTAGTAGTAGGCTGCCCCTATAATGGATGAACAAAAAGATACGGCCAGTCCAAACTTAAAGGCATCTGCATAGATATAAGATTCTTTCTCTTTGCCAAAGTCTTTCATGACATAGAATAAAAAGCCCAAGGTACCGGCCAGTTTCAATACCCACATGACAAAGGTGTAAAAAGTACCGGTTAAAGGAAGTACCGTTTGCAAAACAGTAAACAAAATGGAAATAAGTGCCAGAATGATACCGTAAGGAGCGGCTTTATTCCAAAAGGATGATTTCATGGATATATTGTTTAAGAGATAAGATGCAAATTAATCAAAATTTTTAAAAAATACCTAACTTTGCAAACATGATAACAATTACTTTTCCGGACGGAAAAACAAGAACATATAAAAAAGGAGTCACCGGTCTAGAAGTAGCCAACGATATCAGTCCAAGATTGGCAGCAGAAGTCTTGGCTATGAAAGTAGACGATGTGGTGACCGATATCAGATTGCCTATAACGGAAGATGCCGCTGTGCAATTTTTGAAATGGGAAGACGACCAAGGCAAACAAGTATTTTGGCATTCCTCGTCACACCTTATGGCGGCCGCTTTGGAAGAGGTGTTTCCGGGAATAAAGTTTGGTATAGGGCCGGCTGTGGAAAACGGATTTTATTACGACGTAGATTCCGGAGATCGCCAATTGACGGAAGCAGACCTACAAGTAGTAGAGAAAAAAATGTACGAACTGGCCCGTACAAAGCAATCTTTTGATCGCCAAGAGATCAGCAAGGAAGAAGCGTTGAGGATCTATAGGGAAAAAGGAGACGAGTACAAGTGTGAGCTGATAGAAGATTTGGAAGACGGAACCATTACTTTTTATACGAACGGAGCTTTCACAGACTTGTGCAAGGGACCGCATATTCCGCATACGGCCGCCATCAAGGCCATCAAATTGACTTCCATAGCCGGAGCGTATTGGAGGGGCGATGAGAGCAGACAAATGTTGACGCGTGTGTACGGCATTACATTTCCCAAAAAATCTCTTTTGGACGAATATTTGGTTATGCTGGAAGAAGCCAAAAAAAGAGATCATCGCAAACTGGGAAGAGAATTGGAACTTTTTGCTTTTTCACAAAAAGTAGGGCAGGGACTTCCTCTGTGGCTCCCGCGAGGAGCGGCTTTGAGAGAACGTTTGGAAAATTTTTTAAAAGCCGTACAAAAGGAACACGGGTATGAACAAGTCATTACGCCTCATATAGGGCAAAAAGATTTGTATGTGACAAGCGGTCATTATGAGAAATATGGAAAAGACAGTTTCCAACCCATCAAAACACCGCATGAAGGTGAAGAGTTTTTACTCAAACCCATGAATTGCCCGCACCATTGTGAAATCTATAAAGTCAAACCTCGTTCTTATAAGGACATGCCGGTTCGTTTGGCCGAATTTGGTACGGTGTATCGTTACGAACAAAGCGGAGAATTGCACGGCCTTACACGTGTGCGCGGTTTTACTCAAGACGATGCTCATATTTTTTGCCGCCCCGATCAGCTGAAGGACGAATTTTGTAAAGTTATAGATATTGTTTTGTACATTTTCAAAACGCTTGGTTTCACAGACTATACCATACAGATTTCATTGCGTGATAAAGAAGATAAGACAAAATATATTGGTACGGATGACAATTGGGAAAAAGCAGAGCAAGCCATTTTGGATGCTGTAGAAGAAAGGCAGTTGAAAGCGCAGGTAGAATATGGAGAAGCTGCTTTTTACGGTCCCAAATTGGATTTTATGGTAAGAGATGCCTTGGGGAGGAAATGGCAATTGGGAACTATTCAAGTAGATTACAATTTGCCTGAACGCTTTGAATTAGAGTATATTGGAGCGGATGATAAGCGGCACAGACCGGTAATGATTCACCGTGCGCCTTTTGGTTCCATGGAGCGTTTTGTGGCCGTATTGTTGGAACACACAGGTGGAAAATTCCCACTTTGGCTGGCACCGGAACAAGTTGTAGTGCTTCCGTTGAGTGAAAAATTCAATGTTTTTGCCAAAAAAGTTTGTGATTTCTTGAATAATGCCGATATTCGCGCCTCTATTGACGAGAGGAACGAAACTGTAGGTAAGCGCATTAGAGAAAATGAAATGAAAAGAATCCCTTACTTGCTGATAGTTGGAGAAAAAGAAGAGACTACCGGCACGGTTTCCGTACGTCGACAAGGAGAAGGAGATCAAGGCACCATGAAACCGGAAGAATTTGTTATATTACTCCGGAAAGAAATAGAAATAATAACCAATTAGTTAAAAGGAGGAACATACTATCGCAAAATCTTACAGACCAAAGCCTGCCCCGCAAAGGCGACCGAGTAACAGATACAATCCAAGGTTTCCAAGGCAGGAAGAAGGCCCAAGGGCCAATGCTGAAATTACCGCTTCACAGGTGCGTGTTGTAGGTGATAATATTGAGAAGCAGGGTATTTACCCTATTGCTCAGGCTTTGAGGATGGCGGAAAAAATGAACTTAGATTTGGTAGAAATCTCTGCACAGTCAGATCCACCCGTCTGTAAAATTATGGATTACCAAAAATTCTTATATCAGCGCAAGAAGAAAGCCAAGGAGATGAAAGCCAATGCGTCTAAGGTGATTGTGAAAGAGATTCGTTTTGGCCCCAATACGGATGAACACGATTATCAATTTAAATTAAAGCACGCCATTGAATTTCTGAAAGACGGAGCAAAAGTAAAAGCATTTGTATTTTTTAGAGGAAGATCCATTGTTTTTACAGAGCAGGGAGAAAAGCTGTTGCTTAGGTTTGCAGTAGACTTGGAAGATTACGGAAAAGCAGAGCAAATGCCCAAATTGGAGGGAAAGCGCATGATTATGATGATAGCTCCTATGAAAACAAACGTAAAGAAAAAGTAATCATTTTAAAATAAAAGAGAACCCTATGCCAAAAATGAAAACAAATTCCGGAGCCAAAAAGCGTTTTGCTCTTACAGGTACCGGAAAGGTGAAGCGGAAACACGCTTACCACAGTCATATTTTGACTAAAAAAACAAAAAAACAAAAACGCAATCTGGCCTACACCGGTTTGGTAGATAAGGCAGATGAGAAGCGTATTAAAAAATTGCTTTGTGTATAGCTGAGCAAAAATTATGAATCAGGTTGCACAGCTGATAAAGTATCTCGGAGGAGGAGAACGCTGACAGCCGCAAAGAAGATGTATTATGCCAAGATCGGTAAATTCAGTGGCTTCAAGAGCCAGACGAAAAAAAATCTTAAAACAAACGAAGGGAAATTTTTTGGCACGTGGCAATGTATGGACAATTGCCAAACACACGTACGAAAAAGGCTTAACATATGCCTATCGTGATCGTAAAAATAAAAAGAGGTCGTTCCGTTCGCTTTGGATACAACGTATCAATGCAGCAGCTCGCATGCACGGAATGTCTTATTCTCAATTCATGGGAAAAGTGAACAAATCCAATATAGGTTTAAATAGAAAGGTGCTGGCAGATTTGGCCATGAACAATCCCAAGGCGTTTGAAGCCGTTATTGAATCTATTAAGTAAATCACATTGAACCGCTGGGTAAAGTTTTCTCTGGTAGCTGTAGGTTATCTTCTTTGGGTCATCTGGCTGGGAAGTTTCTGGTGGCTGTTGGGCTTACTTGTCATTTTTGATCTGTATATTACAAAGAAGGTCAAATGGGCGTTCTGGAAAAAAAAGTATAAAGAAGGAGAAAAAAGAAATGTGTGGTTGGAATGGCTGGATGCCGTCATCTTTGCCTTGATAGCAGCTACGTTTGTAAAATCTTTTTTCTTTGAAGCGTATATGATTCCCACATCCTCTATGGAGAATACGCTGAAGACGGGAGATTATTTGTTTGTGGGGAAAATCAAATACGGTCCCGTAAGACCTAGAAATCCCCTGACCGTTCCGTTAACACACAATGTGATTTTTGGGAAAGAATCGTATTCCAGAATTATTGAGCGGCCTTACAAACGTATGGCCGGGTTTAGGAAAGTACAAAGAAACGATATGGTTGTCTTCAACTTTCCGCATGGGGATACGGTGCTTGTCAAGTATCCAATGGATGATTTTTATACTCACGTACGGTTGAATGGAGAAAAAAGCACATTGGATCATTACGGACCTGTAAAAGTTCGTCCCCCGGGAAAAGAAGACAACTATGTGAAAAGATGTGTGGCAGCGGCCGGCGATACGTTGCAGGTAATTGACGGACAAGTGTGGGTAAACGGACAGGCGCAACCAGTTTTTTCCGGTATTAGGTCTACGTATACGTTAATAACAGACGGACAACCTTTGAATAAGCGTTTGTTGGAAAAGTTTAAGGTGTCCGTAGAAGAAGCACGTTTTGATAACCGCATTCCGGGCTATGCGTCTTTGCCCTTGAATCCGCAACATGCAGAGGAATTGAAGGAACTGAGAAATGTTCTGTCTGTCACACAGAATATAGATGTTTTTCCTCCTGATTATCCCGACTCCCAATTGGTGTTGTTCCCGTTTGTAGTATCCGATGAATATCCCTGGACAAGAGATAATTACGGACCCTTGTGGATTCCGAAGGAAGGGACAACAGTAACCCTTACTTCGCAAAACATCCCTTTGTACAAACGTATAATTACTACCTATGAAGGTCATACTCTGGAAGAATCGGATGGTGTCTTTTATATTGATGGAGAAGAAACTTCTGAGTATACGTTCCGGATGGATTACTATTTTATGATGGGGGACAACCGCCACAATTCGCTTGATTCGCGTTACTGGGGCTTTGTTCCGGAAGACAGAATAGTTGGTAATCCGTTGATAGTTTGGTTTTCAACAGATAAGTTTAAAAAATTTCCTGCAAGCATTCGCTTGGATAGGTTGTTGAAGGTCAGATTCAAATAAATTTTGGGGTTACAAAAAAAATGCAGATATTTGCAACCCCCTAAAATAAATAAAATCAAATAAATATAGAATCCATGGCACGAGTTTGTCAAGTTACAGGTAAGAAGAGGATGGTAGGGAACAAGGTATCCCACTCAAAACGTCGCACCAAGCGTGAATTTGCTCCCAATTTAAAAACAAAACGTTTTTGGTTAGAGGAGGAAGGTCGTTACATTACGTTAAAAGTGACAGCCGCCGGGATGCGTACCATCAATAAAAAAGGATTGGCAGCAGTATTGAAAGCTTCCAAAGAAAAAGGTTTGATTGACATAGTTTAATTTTCGTCTTATGGCAAAGAAAGAAAACAGAGTACAAGTCATCTTGGAATGTACGGAACAAAAAGAAAGTGGCGTTCCGGGAATGTCCCGTTACATAACCACAAAAAATAAGAAAAATACTACTCAAAGATTGGAGCGGAAAAAATACAACCCTTTCCTAAAGAAAGTTACCGTTCACAGAGAGATTAAATAAAAAATTGTAATACTATGGCAAAGAAAGCAGTAGCAACATTAAGAGACAGAACATCAGGAAAGGGCACCGTGAAATGCATCCGTATGGTCCGTTCAAAGCGTAGTGGTGCTTATATTTTTCAGGAAGAAATACTTCCGGTAGATAAAGAAAAGGAATTCTTTGAAGCAAAGTAATCTAAAGAAAGCTATATGAAAAAGCTCCCTCAGGGAGCTTTTTTTATTTACGGGGACCATCCTTTTTCTTATATTTGCATTCTTATGTTTGGATTGGAGAAAACGAAAAAAAGCTTATTTACCAGATTGTCCAGGGCCGTTATGGGGCGCTCCAGAGTAGACGATCAGGTTCTTGACAATGTAGAGGAAGCGTTGATAGCTTCTGACGTAGGAGTAGATACTACGCTACGTATTATTGAAAGGTTGGAGGAGCGTGTTCAGCAAGATAAATACATGAATGCAGAAGAGCTGAACAAATATTTGAGAGAAGAAATAGAAGCCTTGCTTTTATCGAATGAGTTTACAAACAACGTTCTTCCGTTCGATTTTTCAAAGAAACCATTTGTAGTGCTGGTAGTTGGAGTGAACGGTACCGGAAAAACAACTACTATAGGGAAATTGGCGGCACAACTGAAAAAAGCAGGAAAGCAAGTCATGTTGGGTGCAGCAGATACGTTTAGGGCGGCAGCCATTGAGCAGCTTACCATTTGGAGTGAACGAGCAGACGTCCCTATTGTTAAGCAGGCTATGGGAAGCGATCCGGCTGCTGTAGCGTACGACTCTCTTGCCTCGGCTTTAGCCAAAGACGTAGATGTTTTGCTTATAGATACGGCCGGAAGGTTGCACAACAAAGTACACTTGATGAATGAATTGGCGAAAATAAGGAAGGTGTTGCAGAAACTCATTCCGGAAGCCCCTCACGAAGTTCTTCTTGTTTTGGACGGTTCAACGGGACAGAATGCCTACCAACAAGCTAGTGAATTTTCTAAAGCTACTCCGGTAACGGCATTGGCTGTCACTAAACTGGATGGTACAGCTAAAGGCGGTGTAGTCATTGGTATAAGCGATATGTTGCAGGTACCTGTTAAATTTATTGGTTTGGGAGAGGGCATTGAAGATTTGCAGGTTTTTGATAAAAAATCTTTTGTGGCATCTTTGTTTGAATAATACATACGTATGAAAATTCTTTATAATTGGCTGAAAGATTACTTGCCTTTGGGTATGACACCTGTGAAGACGGCAGAGGTATTGACAGATATTGGACTGGAAGTAGAATCTCTGGAAGAAATAGAAACCATACCGGGTGGACTTAAAGGCGTAGTAACGGCTAAAGTGATTGCATGCAATCCGCACCCCAATTCAGATCACTTGTCATTGACAACAGTGGATTTTGGCAAAGGTGAGCCTGTTCCTGTCGTGTGTGGTGCTCCCAATGTGGCAGCAGGTCAGAAGGTGTTTCTAGCAACGATTGGAACACAACTGACTTTTACAGATGGAAATCAGCTTACTATCAGAAAAAGTAAAATACGAGGAGAAGAGTCTTTTGGGATGATTTGTGCAGAGGATGAATTGGGAATAGGAACTTCTCACGACGGCATTATGGTCTTGCCGGAAGATACACCCATTGGCATTCCGGCAGCTGAATATTTGAACATTCCTTCGTATGCTGTTTTTGAAATAGGATTGACTCCCAATAGAATAGATGCTGCATCGCATTTTGGTGTTGCCCGTGACCTGGCGGCTTGGTACAAAGGGAAAGGGCAGGATATGCCGTTAACTCGGCCTGATGTCTCGGCTTTTGAAGAGGATCCCAATACAGAAGGCGTCCGTGTTGTGGTAGAGGCACCGCAAGCCGCGCCGCGTTACAGCGGCATTACATTGAGCAATTTGAAAGTGGGACCTTCCCCGGAATGGCTGCAAGAGCGTTTGAGATTGACGGGTATTCGTCCTATAAACAACGTGGTAGATATCACAAATTACGTATTGTTGGAGACGGGCCAACCGTTGCATGCTTTTGACAGGGACCATATTGAAGGAGATTGTGTGGTAGTACGTTTGGCGGAACCGGGAAGCCGATTTGTCACTTTGGACGAAGTGGAAAGAACACTGAGTGCAGAGGATTTGATGATTTGCAATACAAAAGAACCCATGTGTATTGGAGGCGTATTTGGAGGGCTAAAGAGTGGAGTAACGGAAAAAACAACTTCAATATTTCTTGAATCGGCTTGGTTTCATCCTACGTGGATAAGGAGAACTTCTAAACGCCATGGGTTGAAAACAGATGCTTCTTTTCGTTTTGAAAGAGGTACAGATCCCAACGCTACCGTAGATGTTCTTAAGAGGGCTGTGTTGCTTATGCAGGAAATATGTGGAGCCAAGGTAGAAGGGAAGATAATAGATTTGTATCCAAATCCGGTGGAGCGGGCGCGTGTACTACTAGATTATGACCGATTGTATGCTTTAATAGGTAAAGATATTGGTCACAAGATGGTGGATACCATTTTGCAAGCCTTGGATTTTGAAAAAATAGAAGACTCGGTATTGGTTCCAACGTACCGAGTTGACGTGACAAGGCTGTGTGATGTGGCGGAAGAGGTACTTAGAATATACGGCTACAACAACATTGAACTCCCGGATAAAATAACGGCTTCTTATTCTTTACCGGAGGGCCCGATTTCGCAACATATGAGAGACTCTATTGGAGACAGGTTGGCATCTGTCGGGTTTAGAGAAATCATGTCCAATTCGCTCACTCGAGCTTTGTACTACAAAGAGTCAGATGCATACCCGTTTTCATCTCTCGTTAAGGTTTTGAATCCGTTAAGCAACGATCTGAGTGTAATGCGTCGCACGTTGCTGTGGGGAGGTTTGGAAGCCATTGCTCGCAATATCAATAGGCAGCAGTATGACCTGAAGTTTTTTGAACAGGGGAATGTCTATAGTATGGAAAACACAGGCGCTGCACTGAGCGACTATACAGAGGAGGAGCGTTTGGCGTTGTTTATAACAGGTAATGACAGGCCTTTGAATTGGCACACACCTGCACGAGAGGTAGATTTTTTCTTATTAAAATCATACGTCGAATGGCTGTTCGTCGGCTTTGGAGTGGATCTTACGAAGTTGCGTTCCACAGCCACTCCGGAAGATGTTTTTGAGGAGGGAATTCGCTATTTGCTCAACGGAAAACCCTTGGTAGATATAGGCAAAGTAAACAGTACATGTCTGTCTGTCTTAGATATTAAGCAAGAGGTGTTTATGGCAGAAATTTCTTGGGATTTGTTTCTCATCTTGATAGGGAACAAAGAAACAAGATGTAAAGAATTGCCGCGTTTTCCGGAAGTACACAGAGATTTGGCTTTAGTGATAGATAAAGACATTCCTTATGAAAAATTGCATAGCATTGCTTTTAAAACGGAGAAACAATTCTTGCAAAGTGTGAGTCTTTTTGATGTCTATGAAGGGAAAGGTGTACCTGAAGGAAAAAAACAATACGCCCTTCACTTTGTGTTTCGTGATGTACAAAAGACATTGACGGACACCCATGTAGAAAAAGCCATAGAACGTCTTTTAAAAGCTTTTGAGAAAGAAACAGGTGCTCTATTGCGTTGATGGAAAGATGGGCTATTGCAGCCGGAGCCACTTTCTCCAAAGCGTGCGAAATGAATCAAATTCTTCTTGATATACAAGCCCTGCGCCGCTACGTTGCGTATTGTCCAGGTAGTTGGAATACTGGTCTGCTGCATGGCTAAATGCTTTTAAGCGGAATTTGCCTTTTTCGTCCAGTTTCAATTCTATATCCACATTGCCTACCAAATCGCTTTCGTTACGGGTGTAGGGGTTGTTGCCCATATTGCCGTTAATGACTACCCGGTTGTTGAACAAGCGTGTAGAGATGGCAACATCAAACAAATCACCGCTTTGCCCCGGTTGGTAATTGAAACCTACGTCCAAAGGTATATTCAGTTGTACAAAAATGTTGTTCAACTGATTGGAAAGAATTTCAGTAGCATTGGAATACAGCAAATTGGAGTTGTTTACAATACCCGATTCTTGTTCCGGAATAAAGTTGCTGGTGACCAAGAGTGCCACAAATTGACGCATGACTTTGTCGTCGGTAGACAGTGCGCTTTCAACACGGGCTCTTGTCATAGGATCAATATCATCCAATTCAATGTTAAATCCAAGATTGGGGTTCATCAAGTTCCCCGACATCAAGATTTGGCAGTCCACATCTCTGCGGTTGCTTACTACCGTAGTGTCTGCAAGAAGTGTGTTAATGGATGCTTTTGTTTTATACGAGGCGGTCAAATTGACTTGTGTGTTTTCAATTTCACCATGAAACGAAACTGTTCCTCCCGGTACAATCTGAAACCTTTTTGATACAATTCCCTGGAGACCAAATAAATAACTTCCGCTTTCTACAGAGCAATCTCCCAATATGGAAAATGTATCATCTTTTGGATCCAGCCCCAAATTTATCAATCCTGTTCCTCTTGCTTGAATGATATCTCCCGTAATCTTATTTATTTCCAGCAATATTTCTGCGTCTGTAGTCAGTTCCGTTCTGATGTTTAAAGTCAGGTTGCTTTTTCTTTCTTTCTCTTCTTTCTCTATGATAGCTGCTCGCGTATAGGGGTCTCTTCCTATGTAGGAAGGCGGAGGATCTGCAAAGGAAAGAAGGTTTGTTTGTCTGGCCTGTAGTGCAGAGGTTAAAGGTATGTGAAGGCTTGTAGAGGGTTCCGGTCTAACGGAAATATCTAATAAAATATTATCTAAGGGACCTTTTATCAACAAATTGCCCGTTGCAAAAGCTTGACCGTAAAAAACATCATTGTCCTTTTCTTCAAGGTTTAAGCCGTGTAAATTGTTGAAGTCCATTGTGATATCTGTCTGGATGTCACGGAAGTGCTTATACTGTAACCCACCTTTTACCAGTGCATACCGACCGGCTTCATCTCTTAGTGTATCTCTTGGTAAGAACAATCCTTCTTGTGTCAAATGAACGGGACCGGATAAGGAGTAAGGAACTTTTGTATAATCAACTGTGAAATTCAAGTCAGAAACAAAAGTGTTTGAGCTGATTAGGTCCAGGTCGGGGAACTTGCCCGACAAGTGCATATCTCCCGATATATATCCGTATACGTCTGTAACCAGGCTTTGTAGAAAGGGAGCAACCAAAGCTGCTTGAAATTTGTTGAAAGATGCCTGCACATCTACTTTTTTTGAAGAAGGATGATACGTTCCGGAGGCGTAGAAAGGATTTTTTCCGTTGGGTAAAAGAGTAGCAGCTTCCAATTCCAAGCAAGACATTTTCGGATTCCAGGTACTTTGTAGTCGTATGTCTCCGGCAAGCGAATCGTTGACAAAAAATTGTTCCCCAAAAAGATTGGCGGTAAAATGCCTGTCTGTATAAAAATGTGTGAGATGTCCTTTGCCTGTAAATGCGCCTTGAAATGCAAAAGGATATTGTGGAGGCATTAAGGTATTGAAGAGAGCGGCGTCAAATTTTGACAACTCTACAAAGAGCGTATCGGACGATTTGGGAGATAAGACGCCGTTGACCAGTAAATATTCCGGCTCTTTGTGCATTGCCGTATGTTGTAAGAGTATTTCATGAATGGCTATTGTTTTTCCGGAAAGGACAAGACTGTCTGTTTGGAGCGTCCAGCGTTTGCCGTTGATGAACAGGTTGTCGGAAGTTAAAAACGCAGCCACTACAGGTGTTTTATTATCTTCCGGACGGCTAAAAGAAAAGAGAGAATGTATGTTTGCGCTGTTCCATTTCTCTTCTTTTCTGTTGTAGTATAAATCAGAGGTTATTTTGTTGTCAAAAGCGGCAGATTTCAGGTGGAACGTATCTGCTTTTACAGAACCTATAGTTATTTCATTGCATGCCACATCTACTTGCATCTCTTTCTTGTTTGTCCAAGCACTGAGAGCCAGGTCTTTCAAGTTGTGTTCTTTGTAGCCTATCCTTGGGGAATGTATGGTAGAACTCAAACTGTCGTTTCCAAAATCTTGTAATGCAATTTCTGTTCCCGCTGATATGTAGAGACCCGGCATAAACAATTCTTCTAAGAAAGCGCTATTGTTGACTGTCAGCTGTAAGGCTGCAGAATGGTTCTCTTTGGCGGGGGGTAGTATCTGAAGGGAATCGTTGTTACGGAAGAGAGCAAGACGTTTGTTAATGAGCCCTGTCAGGTAACTCATAAGACCATCTGTCCCTTCGTAGGTTGCATTGAAAGCATCAGAATCTACCGTTACCTTAGAAGAACCGTTTTCCTCCATAAGACTTTCTAAGAAAAAGTGTTCCAATGCATGTACACCCGATGTGTTCTGAAGTGTTAAATGGGAAGCGTATAAGGTGCCATCAATATCTCCTTTGTTGTTGATATGAGAGAAATCCGCTTGAATCAACCCGCTCAATACGGCAGACGAATCGCTTTTATATATATTCAGCCGTGTCAAATCTGCATAAGCAATATTGGCGAAAAAGTTCATGGAAGCACCTGCAGATCTTGATAAATCTGTGCGTCCTTGAAATAAAAAATTGAGATTGGGGTCGGCGGCACTAATTCTACCATCAAAAATGCCGTTTTTAAACTCCCCCAGCATTTTAAAATCTTTAAATACATAATCGTTAAACTCAAGACGAGAAAGGGAAAGAGTGTCAATCTGCGTTTCTATGTTTTGAATACCACCTTGCTGTATACTTATGTTTGCCTTTGTATATAAAGCACATTCTCCCATGCCATTTATCCCCGTAAGAGTGCCCAGATCCACTTGTTGTACATCTGCTATTCCTGAAAGGAATACTCCTCTCTTGTACTTATTGCTATTGATAAGCAAGTCTATATACAAGTCTCCCACGTCACCTTGAAGACGACCGTTTACGACAAAATCTGTCAGAAGTCCTGCTAAGCGGCCTTTAAAGTCAAAGGCAGCTCCCGTTCCTGTTCTTTGTTCCAAAACATCTAGGTTTACGGAAGCAATGTTGTACAAAATGTGGTTTAAGTCACCTATTTGCGATTGCAAACTGTCTATTTGAACCATCAAAACGGTTTCTTCTGCTTGAGGAAGTCCTTTTAACCGGAACCCACACAGCAGTCTTGTGTTTCCGCTGACAGAGTGTATGTCTAATTGGTCGGACCGCAGATTGCTTACTGTGCCCGTTACTTTTCCTTTAGCATGGATATCCAGTACAAAATCTTCAGGAAAATGCATAGCGTAATAGGCAATGGACTTAAAGGACACCAAAGAGCGATGGAGATCGAGCTCCATGTGTACTTTATTCACGTAGTCCGATAAACGGTCCACATGGCCATAATGCATAAGAAAATAGTCGGCTGTAAGAAAAGAGTAGTTGTCTTTCGCTACCATATTGTAAACGAATGCTTCTTTATGGTCTACGGTAACATCTCCTTCCAAATGTTGCAATACATACCCCGATTTTTCTTTGCCACACAAATGATCCAGCCGGGCTCGCACCATGCCGTCTTTAAAACGGACATGTTGAAGGGCTATGGTAATACTGTCTACATGCATATTACCAAAATCTATGCTGTTGCTTTCTAAAGGGGGTGGCTCTACACCATCATTAATCATATGGTAGGCAAACCGCTCTAAGGTCACATGGCGAGCCTGAATATCCCAATCAAAAGATTTGTTTGTGGTATCCTTATCTACTGCAGGCGGAAAAACAGAGGACAAATTGTGTTGTCCACTTCTTGTAATCAAATGAAAGGAACCGTCTGAAAGAGATACGTTACGCAATCTGATTTTTTTCCCAAGCGGATGAAAATTGCTTAAAGTGAGAGCTAGCTTATGGCTGTGAAAGAGGGTGTCGGAGGATGTTGTTATAGCTATGTCGTGTATTACCAGTTTGTTAAAAAACAGGAAATGGACAGAACCTATTTTGATATCGGCACCGGAAGCTTGCGAAAGCCATTGCGCTGTTTCATCTGCCAAACGACTTTGTACAGAAGGAACTTGAAGTGTAATGAACAAACCGGCCAGTCCTATGGCTAAAACAAAGAGCACGGCCCGAAGTATGTTCTTAAAAGTCCTCATAGAAAATCCCTATCTTACAAAGTTAAGAAAAAAATGCCCAAATTTGCAGTAGTAAAAAAGGAGGATAGTGGCTTATATTTTAGGAATAGAATCTTCTTGTGACGACACATCGGCAGCTGTTTTAAAGAACACAAAGATGCTTTCTAACGTAATGGCAACGCAGGAAGTACACAAGAAATATGGTGGAGTGGTACCGGAATTGGCTAGCAGAGCACACCAACAACATATTGTTCCGGTAGTCAATAGGGCTTTGGAGCAAGCAGGTATTGGCGTAGGAGATTTGGACGCTATTGCATTCACACTAGGCCCCGGTTTGTTGGGTTCTCTTTTGGTAGGTACATCCTTTGCTAAAGGATTGTCAGTGGCAACGAACCTTCCGTTAATTGAAGTAAACCATCTTACGGGACATGTGTTAAGCCACTTTATAGATACGGAGGATACAAGCCGCAAACCGGATTTTCCCTTTTTATGTCTGCTTGTGTCGGGTGGACACACACAAATTATAGAAGTAAAAGCACCTCTTGTTTTTGAAATATTGGGACAAACGATTGACGATGCTGTTGGAGAAGCTTTTGACAAAGGAGCCAAACTGTTGGGATTTGACTATCCCGGCGGACCACAAATAGACAAATGGGCATCTGATGGAAATCCTCATAAGTTTGCCTTTGCCCGTCCAAGAGTACAAGCGCTCGACTTTAGTTTTAGTGGTGTAAAAACATCTTTTTTGTACTTTTTAAGAGACAAGGAACGAGAAGAACCGGGGTTTTCTATACACAATAGAGCCGATTTGGCGGCCGGTCTTCAGCAAACCCTTATAGACATACTTCTTGAAAAAGTAGTGGCTGCTGTTGCAACTACGGGAATAAAACGTATTGCATTGGCAGGAGGTGTGTCTGCCAATAGAGGTTTGCGCGAACGTATGATAAAAGAAGCAGAAAAACACCGATGGGATGTTTTTCTGCCCCCTATCCATTTTACCACAGACAATGCGGCTATGATTGCTGTTACAGGTTATTACAAGTGGCTGGAAGGTCGTTTTGCCTCACTGGATAGTACACCTATTACAAGGAGTAGTTTGATGCCTAGTGAATCAATCGCACCCTGAGCATCCGTCACAGCTTCCTTCGCATCCGGAAACAGCTCTTTCGCCGTATAAGCCTTCAACGAGTTCTTTTTCTGTAGCTTCTCTAATTTCCACCACTTTCCCTGAGAAGTGCAATTCGCAGCCGGCTAGGGGGTGGTTGAAATTCATTTTTACAGTCTCCTCCAAGACTTCATCCACAATGCCATTCATGCGGTTTCCTTGAGCATCTTGCATAGGAATGATTTTGTCTTTTACCAGAAGGCCTTCCTCGATTTTACCGTTTACTTTAAACAAATCTTTAGGAAGTTCTACAATAGCATCCGGATTTATTTCTCCGTATCCTTCTTTAGCAGACAAAACAAAGTCGAACCCGTCACCTGTTTTTTTGCCTTTTATGTTTTCTTCAAAAGCTTGTAATAAATAACCCAGTCCAAAAATGAACTTCATGGGCTTGTCATCTGTAACTGTTTCAATGGTATCTCCGTCAACTACCAATGTATAAGAGAGTGAAACTACTTTTTCGTCTGAAATAGTCATTGTATTAAATATGTTAGTTAGTGATTTTTCTGATTTTATATCCTACAGCTGCTGCAAATAATGAAAAAACAGGAAGTATCAAATTAAAGAAACAATAGGGAAGATAAGTTAATGTAGCCACGTTCAATACGGTAGATTGAGCAACGGCACATGTGTTCCAAGGTACAAGGACAGAGGTCACAGTAGCTGACTCTTCAATGGTACGTGAAAGCAATTCAGGAGCAAGTCCTTTCTTTTTGTACGTTTCTGAAAACATGCTTCCCGGCATAATAATGGCCATATATTGATCTCCTAGTGTTAAATTGAAAAAAATGCCTGTTCCTAAAGTGGCAGCTACGGTAGAAACGGTGTTTTTCATGAGCTTGAGCAGGTATTGTGTTATTACATGAATCATGCCAGAGGCAGTCATTATACCTGCATAGGCTATAACACAAAGTATGAGCCATACAGTATTCATCATTCCGGCCATGCCGTTGGTAGTCGTAAGGTTGTTCAATATAGCGTCCCCGGTATCAATCTTCACATGTGAGCTTATCATGGTAATAGCAGCTCCAAAACGTCCTCCTCCAATAGTATCGCATATTTGAGGTTGAAACAAAACAGCTGCTAGAGCTCCTACAACGGCAGAAAGAAGCAATGTAATAAAAGGGGGAACTTTTTTTATGACAAGGACTATGGTAATAAGCGGAATGAGCAAGAGCCATCCTGAAATACGAAAAGTGCCTTGCAAAGCATCCAGCTGAGATTGGATATCAACCGTACTTTCTGTGGGAATGGCCAGTCCGGCAATCAGATAAATAATCAGGCAAATGATAAAAACCGGAATGCTATTTACCATCATATATCTTATATGTGTAAAAAGAGGTACGTTGCAAAAAGAAGAAGCCAAGTTTGTGGTGTCTGATAGGGGTGACATTTGATCTCCAAAATAAGCACCTGAAATGATGGCCCCAGCCAACCACGGAGTGGGAAATCCTATAATTTGACCGGCTCCCAACAGTGCAACTCCAAAAGTGCCCACCGTACTCCAGGAACTTCCTGTTACTATAGAAATGACACTACTGATGACAAAAGCCAATGGCAAAAACACAGCCGGGTGGATCACTTTTAATCCGTAATAAATCATGGTTGGGATGATGCCACTACTCATCCAGCTCCCAATGAGGGCGCCAATGGCAATAAGAATAAGTATGGCCGGGTAGGTGTTTTTCAGATGGGTGATCATCCCTTCTTCTGCTTGTTCCCATGTCATTCCATAAAAGATGCGAGCAATGGCAAAAGCAACAACAGCCACAAAAAGCAGGGTGAATTGTGAAGGGCCTGCTGTAACATTGTCTCCAAATATGCGGACGCAGGTAAAGATGATTACAATGAGTAACAAAAGGGGAATAAGGCTGACGGTGAGTGATGGTTTTTTCATACGTATTTTTATAAGCCTGCCAATTCAATGCTCTCAAAAAGCAAGGAAGGCAGTAACCGGGAAGAAATAGGCTGTGCATCGTCCCCGGCTATATGTAATTGGTTCCAAAGGTTTATCATGTTCCCCGTCATGACCATTTCATTAATGGGGGTGGTTATTTGTCCGTTTTCAACCAGGAATCCCTCTATGCCATATGAAAAATCACCGGTTGCTGTATTGCAATTGCCTCCATTAAAGCCTGTTATGATGATTCCGTGCTGCATTTGTTTTGTCAGAGAAAGCACATCTCCTTTACCTCCTGTAAGCAGCAAGGTGGAAGGGGTGGCTATGGTACAAGGCATTTGCATTTTGGAGGCATGGTACGTATTTAAATAAAAAAGATTTAAAATACCTTTTTCAATGACTGTTCTTTTCTTTGTGGCGTTTCCTTCATAATCAAAAAAACTGTATGCAGGTACTCCTGTTTTGTGTGGATCATCAATGAGGGTAAGAACAGATGAGCCTATGCGTTGACCAAGGCTGTTTAGAAGAAAAGAGTTTTTTTGTTGAAGTTGTGCCCCCGATATGGCGTCTATAACAGGAGCAAGGAGCGTGGATGCCACTCTGTTTTCAACAACTACGTTGTAGATGCCTGAACGGGCTTTTTTGGGATTTCTTTTGTTCAAAGCTCTGTCAAGTGTTTGACGCATGCTTTCATGGGCGGCAGAGATGTGTATAGGATTGGTTCCTCCTATGAAATTCCAGTCTGAGGGGCGGGTGTTGTTTTCTCCCAGAACACTACACTCTGTCAGCAAACCAAACCAACTTTTTTCAGATGTACAATGCAATCCATTGGAATCTGCAATATGTACCCATCTGATAGAATCTGTATAATGTGCTGTTGCGTTGATAAGTGCCGGGTTTTTATTTTGTATGGATGCAGTACTGGAAAAAAGGAGATCTTTTTTTTCTTCTGTTTCTACATCTCCGGAAAAAACATCGCGTAGAGGAACTCCTTTATATTGCAATTCTTTAGGAAGAAGTGTTCTGAAAGGATCAGGAGCCAAAAGCTTGATAGACGCTATGGACTGATTCAACAGGTTGTCCAGGTGCCCTGTTTGCATTGTGTTTGTGGAACATGTTCCGTAACGCCCGTCTACAAATAAATGAATGTGTAAGACAGATTCTACCGCACTTTGGATTTTTTCCAACGAATGGTTTAATACCGTAAGTTCATTGGAAACATCCCTAACAGCCGTAACGCGGACATGCGAAGCTCCTTTTTTGAGAGCTGATTGCAAGACGTATTCCGTCATTTTTTGCAACATTTTTTTGTCTTTCATATACGGCCTCCTACAGTAAGTGATTCAACCAATACAGAAGGCATACCACATGATACGGGGCAGGTTTGACCTTTGCCACAAGTCCATGTGCCGTCATCTATGAGTAAGTTGTTGGCTACTCCTGCAATGGTAGATAGTGTTCGAGGACCGTTACCAATGATGTTGGTATCTTTTATGGGTTGTGTCAATTTTCCGTTCTCAATCAAATAACCGCTTTTTACAAAAAAGGTAAAATCTCCTGCACCTATCTGCACTTGGCCGTTGCTGAATGTATCTACGTACAGTCCTTTTTTTATGGAAGCTATAAGAGATTCTTCCGTATCTTTCCCATTCTCCATATACGTGGCACGCATGCGCGGTAGCGGTGCATAACGAAAAGACTCTCTTCTTCCGTTTCCTGTAGGAGTGGTGTTAAAAAACCGAGCAGAAATGCGGTCGTGCAAAAAAGAAGTGAGGATGCCGTCTGTAACCATATATGTCTTCTGAGCAGGCACTCCTTCGTCATCTATGTTCAGAGACCCTCTGTTGCCCTGCAACGTGCCGTCATCTATTACATAAATGCCATTACGACATATTTTCTCTCCCATTTTGTCTGAAAAGACAGATTCGTTTTTTCTTATAAAATCAGCTTCAAACGCATGGCCTATGGCTTCGTGTAATAAGATACCGGAACTGCCGGCAGACATGACAACAGGCATTTCTCCACCTTTTGGTTGTTGGGCATCAAACAAAAATGCCGTACGTTCCGTTACTTCTTTTGCTAATTGACTCACGAGTTCATGCGTCAGAAATTCGGCACCCATTCTGAACGATCTGGAAACAGAAGCTGTTTCTCTGTGCCCGTTCTGTTCCATTATGCAAACAACTAGTAAAGAAGCCAAAGGACGTATGTCTGAAAAATGGTCGCCATAGGAATTGTAAAAATCTATGGAAGAAGTGCTGTTTTCCAAGCGTGCTATGACTTTGCTTACTCGTTTGTCTTGCTCAAAGATAAGTTCATTCAACCGGTAAAGAAAAGGCATTTTATCATGGACGGACATACTTTCCCATGGAATCAGAGAAGGATATCTGTTAGGCAATTGTGCTGTTGTAAAACGGTCTGCTGTTTTTACGACAGCTCCGTTGTTGGCAATATGAGAAGCAATAAGGGCTGTTTTTTCACGATCAGAAGGAACAGCGCTTTCTGTAAACGCATAGCCTGTGTTTTGGCCTTTAACAACTCGGATACCTAAACCTCCTTCTTGATGAACTCCCGCAGCGTTCACTTCTCCGTCTTGCAATGTTATGGTGTTGTAGAAGGATTTCTCAACATAAAGATCTGCATAATCTCCACCTTTACTAAGCGCCAGGTTTAATAATTTTCTTGAATCCATGGTAAAACAAGTACAAAATTAAAAAAAAATGCTACTTTTACCTTATCTAAATTTATATGTCTATGAAAAAGTACGAATGCGATTTGTGTGGGTACATTTATGACCCTGCTGAGGGAGATCCCGATAACGGTGTTGCTCCCGGAACTGCCTTTGAAGACATTCCTGAAGATTGGGTTTGCCCGCTGTGCGGTGCAGGGAAAGAAGACTTTTCTCCCATATAGGATGTGCATAAGGGCCCGGCTCACAAGTCGGGCCCTTGTTTTTTTGGGGACAGATAAAAACACCGGATTGTGCAGTATTGTGGGATTTCGTGCATTTACAATATAGAACATCACTTTTTTACATAAATATTGTATATGAAATCACTTTCCGGTTTTCTTATAATGACCGTTCTTTGCGGTTTTTCTTTTGCTTCTTGTTCTAAATGGCCCTTGAAACCTCCTATTGAGAGGAAAGATATCGTACTCACCAAAGCTCAGCAAGAAATACTGAACAGCAGCCAGGTATTTGCCATTGACTTCTTTAAGGAAATGTGCTGCGAACTGGAAAAAGGCAATCTGTTTGTTTCTCCCCTGAGTGCCTCCATGGCGCTTTCTGCCGTAGCAAACGGCGGGGTAGGCACTACCATGGAAGATATGAAGGCAACCTTGGGATTTGGGAATTTTTCTTTGGAACAGATGAATGATTTTTACAAGACGCTTGTTCCCGCCTTAAAAAAAGTAGACAATACTGTCGACTTGCTTGTAGCCAATGCTGCATGGATAGAGCAAACCTTTCCGGTGAAAGAGTCCTTTACGAACTCTTTGCAGGATTATTATGATGCATCTATCAACAAACTGGATTTTAAAGATCCAAAATCATCCGATGTAATCAACGCTTGGTGCAGCGACAACACAAAGGGAATGATCAAAAAGATTATTGATCGTATTGACCCGGCGTACAGGTTGTTTTACACAAATGCCCTCTACTTTAAAGGCGACTGGAAAAGTACTTTTGACAAAAAAGACAGTCGGAAAGGTCCTTTCCGGAATGCTTTGGGCCATACTTCACAAATTGTCTTTATGGAGCAAACGCAAACGCTCCATTATTATGCGAACGAGAAAGTAGCCTTGGCCGAATTGCCATACGGAAACGAAGCGTTCAGCATGGTAGTTGCCTTGCCGGCTGAAGGCATGTCTGCAGAAGACCTGGTTTTATCTCTGGACATAGCCACGTGGAATGGCTGGATGGAATCTCTTTATCCGGCCACGCTTCACGTGCGTATGCCGCGTTTTGAGTTGGACTTTGATACAGAAGAAATGATGATTCCCGTATTATCACGTATGGGTATGGGGGTTGCTTTTGATCCATTGATGGCAGATTTTTCCGGAATCAGTGATATTCCGCTTTTCATAGGTATGGTTAAACAGTGTGCCCGCATTCAGGTAGATGAAAAAGGCACAGAGGCAGCAGCTGTGACCATTATAGGATTCGAAGTCACTTCTGTAAGACCGAATCCGAAGCCCGTTCCTTTTTATATGGATAGGCCTTTTTTGTTTTTTATTAAGGAGAAAAGTACGGGAACTATTTTGTTCTCGGGACTTATTAAAGAATTGTAACATATGAAATCACTTTCCGGTTTGTTGTTGATGGTAGTCCTTTCGGGCTTCTCTACTTTTTCTTGTTCCAAATGGGACAGAAACGATTCTATTGATAGACAAGATATTGTCCTGACAAAAGCCCAGCAAGACGTGCTGGACAGGAGTCAGGTGTTTGCTATTGATTTTTTTAAAGAAATGGGCAAAGAGCAGGAGAAAGGCAATCTGTTTGTTTCTCCTTTAAGTCTATCACTTGCCCTTTCTGCTGTAACAAATGGAGCGGAAGGCAGCACACAGGAACAAATGAAAGCTGTTTTAGGCTTTCAAGATTTTTCTTTGGAGCAGATGAATGGGTTTTACAAGAAACTTATTCCGGCCCTTCAAAAAGCCGACAGACAAGTTACTTTACATAGTGCTAATGCGGTATGGATAGAAAAAGCATTTCCTGTAAAGAAACCGTTTTTAGATGCCCTACAACACTATTACAAAGCTAGCGTAAATAAATTGGATTTTAGAGATGGCAAAGCTCCGGGAATCATTAACAAGTGGTGTAAAGACAACACAAACGGAATGATTCCGGAAATTATTGACCGTGTTGATCCTTCGTACAAACTGTTTTATACGAATGCATTGTATTTTAAAGGCGATTGGAAAAGCACGTTTGATAAGAAGCATAGCCAAGAGGGACTGTTCCGGAATGGTACCGGACAGGCTTCTGAGGTAGTATTCATGGAACAAACGCAAACGTTTCCTTACTATGAAGAAGACAGGGTGGCTTTGGCAGAATTTCCCTATGGGAACGAAGCCTTTAGTATGGTCATAGCTTTGCCGGCAGAGGGTGTTACGGCTGAAGAATGTTTGCAGTCATTGACCCTTGAAAAATGGCATTCCTGGATGGAATCTTTATCTCCCGTAGAGTTGCATGTACGCATGCCACGGTTTGAGCTGGAATACGATTCAGAGGACATGATGATTCCTGTTTTAAGTCGTATGGGGATGGATATCGCTTTTGATGGAAGTCGCGCAGATTTTTCCAATATCAGTGACATTCCCCTTTTTATAGATTTGATAAAACAGAACGCTCGTATAAAAGTAGATGAGAAAGGTACCGAGGCGGCCGCCGTCACCATTATAGGAGTCAGATATACATCTATAGGCCCAGCTCCTGTGCCTTTTTATATAGACAGGCCCTTTATTTTGTTCATAAAAGAAAAAAGTACAGGGACTCTTCTCTTTACAGGGTTAGTCAGGGAACTTTGACCGGAAAGGATTAGAAAGAGATGATTTCATGGTACACGCGTATGGCAAAATTGTCTGTCATACCGGCTATATAATCTATTACGGCTCTCTTGTATTGAATGGGGTCTGATACATCGTACACAATATCGTTTTCAAACCCGGCTTCTTTTCTGGATTCCGGATCTAAAGAGCTGTATTTGATGAGCCATTCTTTAAAATACCGTAACAACGTTGGAAATTTATACATGCTGCCTTCTATATTCCCAAGTAAGTCCTTATCGTAAAATTTATCCAGAAAATCAAAGACAGTCCGGATAATGCAACGCGCATATTCTTGATAATACTGCAACCGAGGATGGTAATAAATATGTCGGTAATTGAACTCTTTGATCTCTACCAGCAGGTCAAAATATTTATGAGAAAAATGCATGCCTTCTTCCGGAGAGGAGTGGGTACACAGGTCTTTGATAAACAGCTCTATCAGAGCCGTATTGTTAGCTACCAGAGGTTTGTTGTCTTCCACGCCCCGGGGAAGGGGAACCTTACGAAGCAGTTTGTTCAGTTCTTCCAGGCGATCGGGTTCCAACAGATTGAGTTCAATGGCGTCTTCAATATCACGACCCAGATAAGCAATTTTATCTGACAGTTTGACTACGCATCCTTCCCAAGTATAAGGCATGTATTGGTTGGGTCTTTTGATTTGATCCAAATCAATGGCTTGTACTCTGGGAAACAACCCGTTTTCATCTGCTTCTCCACAATGGGAAATGATTCCGTCCCGAACAGCATACGTAAGTCTGAGATTCTTATGAATACCGTAAGCATTGGGGAGAGTCGCTATTTTGTCTGCCGTATACAGGCCGTTCTTTTCATGCCAAAAAGTACCATCCCACTCTTGCATAATTTCAGACAACAAGGTTTCTCCTTCGTGTCCAAACGGACTGTGACCCAGATCATGGCCCAGAGCAATGGCCTGGGTAAGTTCTGTATTCAGCCCCATGAATTTAGAAATAGTATAACTGATGGAAGCCACGTGGTTCACATGCTCCATACGTGTGCAGATGTGGTCGTTCTGCGTAGCAAAAAACACCTGAGTTTTGTGTTTTAAACGTCGGTACGATGTACAATGTAGGATGCGCGAATAATCCCTGTAAAAAGGAGAACGTGTTTCGTCGGGCTTTTCTTCATGAGGGAAAAATTCCCGCCCTCTTTGCAGCGATTGTTCCCATTTGGGGTTGTTAGGTCCTATTTGTACTTTTTTAAATAAATCCGGTACCATTTTTTTGTTCATAAGTCACGTATTTTTTTCTCCCAGGCCCAGGCACGGGCCAATGTTTCTTCTACAGGCACTTCTGCCTTCCATTGCAAATGTTTGTTGGCTAGCGATGTGTTGGCCCAAACGGCTTCTACGTCTCCTTGTCTTCTGCCTGCCATTTTATACTTCACTTTTATGTTGTTTACTGCACAGAACTTTTGAACGAGTTCCAGTACAGAAAGAGGCTGTCCTGTTCCCACATTGTAAATTTCACAAGAGCCGGGGTCGTTTTTTGTGTACATTTTCTGCAGCGCACTTACATGTGCCCGTGCCAAGTCGTTGACATCTATATAATCCCGTAAAGCCGTTCCGTCGGGCGTGTTGTAATCGCTTCCAAAAATCTGCAACACATCTCTAACGCCTGCGGCTGTTTGAGTAATAAAAGGCACCAAGTTGTTGGGTACTCCACGTGGCAATTCTCCCATGAGGGCTGAAGGGTGTGCTCCAATAGGATTGAAGTACCTGAGTATGATTCCCTGTAATGTGGGGTGAGCTTTTACGGCATCGGTTAAGATGTCTTCGCATATTTGCTTGGTGTTGCCGTATGGATTGGTAGCCACCCCTCTGGGAGTATCTTCTGTTGCCGGTAGTATATCCGGTTGTCCGTAAACAGTCGCAGAAGAAGAAAAGACTATGTTCCCCCCGCCGTTCTCCAACAATACTTCAAGTACCGTTAGAAAAGACGTAAGGTTGTTTTTATAATACATCAAGGGCTTTTCAACACTTTCTCCTACGGCTTTAAAGGCTGCAAAATGAATCACACCGTCTATCGGGTGTTTTTTGAAAACAGTTTGTAGATCTTCCTTGCAACAGCAATCTATTTCATAAAACGGCAAGGAACGTCCCGTTATTTTTTCTGCACCTTTCAGACACGTTGTGTCTGCATTGGACAAGTTGTCTACTACTACAACCTGGTAACCGGCAGCCACCAGTTCAACAGCCGTGTGGCTTCCTATGTAGCCTGCTCCTCCTGTAATAAGTATGGTCTTCATGAAAGCAAAGATAAGAAAAACCGACTGAGAAGGTGTTCTTCAGTCGGTTTTTGATTGTACTAAAGTTCAGCCGTTCAGCAGCTTTAGGATTTAGTATCCATAATGGCAGCTTGTGCAGCAGCCAGTCTTGCAATAGGAATCCTGAAGGGTGAACAAGAAACGTAGGTAAGTCCCAGTTTGTAGCAAAAATGTACAGACTGGGGATCTCCGCCGTGCTCACCGCAAATACCCAACTCTATGCCGGGATTTGTAGAGCGGCCTTTTTCAACGGCTGTTTCCATAAGTACTCCAACCGATTCTTCATCAATGTGCTGGAACGGGTCAAAAGGAAGGATCTTCTTATCTATGTATTCACCTAAGAAAGAGCCTATATCGTCCCTGGAAAATCCATACGTCATTTGGGTGAGGTCGTTGGTTCCAAAGGAGAAAAATTCAGCGTTGCGAGCCATTTCATCGGCCAGCAGGGTAGCACGCGGGATTTCAATCATGGTTCCGTATACGTATGTAAACGAGATTCCAAATTCTTCCTCTACTTCTTTATGTACCCTGTCGCATATGGCTTTCTGATCGTCCAATTCTTTGACACTAAGGGTCACGGGGACCATAATCTCGGGTATGGGTTTCAAACCTTCCTTAATCAATTCTGCTGTAGCGGAAAAGATGGCACGGATCTGCATTTCAGAAATCTCGGGGTAGGAGATTCCCAGACGTACTCCGCGATGTCCCATCATGGGGTTGACTTCTTTCAGCAGGTCGGAACGTCTGATGATTTCTTCTACACTGATATTCAGCTCTTCTGCCAATTCTTTTTGTATCTCTAATGTTTGAGGAACAAATTCGTGCAAAGGCGGGTCAAGCAAACGGAACGTAAGCGGCAAACCGTCCATTACACGCAAGGTCTCTTTAGCAGCCACTTTAACATAAGGAGCCAGCTCGTTTATAGCTTGTTGCCTTTCCTCTGCATTTTCCGACAAAATGATTTTACGCAATTTGCTCAGAGGAGCCTCTGCGTTCAATCCGTAAAACATGTGTTCAATGCGGAAAAGTCCTATTCCTTCTGCTCCAAAATCTAAAGCCGTTTGTGCGGCTTCCGGAGTGTCGGCGTTGGCACGAACGCCCATGGTGCGGAAAGTGTCTACCATATCCATAAATTCTTTAAACCTGGGATTTTCAGAAGCATCCATGGTTTCTATTTTGGAATCGTATACAAAACCACGCGTTCCGTTCAGGCTGAATACGGTACCTTCCGGATATTCTTTTCCGTTGATGGTCATGATGCGTTTATCTACGTCTAAGTGTACTGCTTCACAACCTACAATAGCGCATTTGCCCCATCCGCGAGCAACCAATGCGGCATGAGAAGTCATACCTCCGCGAGCCGTAAGCAGTCCGTCTGCTACACGCATACCTTCCACATCCTCAGGATTGGTTTCTTCTCTTACCAGGATAACGCGTTTGCCTTGACTGTGCCAAGCAACGGCGTCTTCTGCCGTAAAGACTATCTGGCCAACGGCACCGCCCGGTCCGGCCGGCAAACCTCTGGCTACTACTTTTGCCTTCTTTTCTGAATTGGAATCAAGAATGGGATGGAGTAGTTCGTCCAGCTGCGCAGGAGCTACACGCATAACGGCTGTTTTTTTATCTATCAGCCCTTCTGCCACCATATCCATAGCCATATTCAGAGCTGCCACACCCGTTCGTTTGCCAACACGGCATTGCAACATCCAAAGTCTGCCTTCTTGAATGGTAAACTCAATATCTTGCATATCGCGGAAATGGGCTTCCAAGTTTTTCTGGATTTGATCCAGCTCTTGGTAAGCTTTAGGCATTACAGATTCCAACGAAGGTATATCTTTGGTCTGTTCTGTTTTTGTAGCTTCGTTAAGCGGGCTGGGAGTTCTGATTCCTGCAACTACGTCTTCACCTTGTGCATCCAAAAGCCACTCTCCGTAAAACTTGGCTTCTCCCGTAGCCGGGTTGCGTGAAAAAGCAACACCTGTTGCCGAGTTTTCACCCATGTTTCCGTAGACCATAGATTGTACGGTAACGGCTGTACCCCACTCATCAGGAATGCCTTCAATCCGGCGGTAGGCAATGGCGCGTTTTCCGTTCCAAGATTTCAATACGGCACCTATACTGCCCCAGAGCTGTTCCATGGCGTTGTCAGGGAAAGGTTTACCCAGTACTTCTTGTACTTTTTCCTTGAATATATCACAGAGGTCTTTTAAATCTTCTGCCGTGAGGTCTGTATCGCTTTTGTATCCTTTGTCAGCTTTCATTTTCTGCATCAGTCCATCCAACTGCACACGGATTCCTTTTCCTTCTTCCGGCTCAATGCCTTCTGCTTTTTCCATAACTACATCTGAATACATCATAATCAGACGACGGTATGCATCGTACACAAAGCGTGGATTGTTTGTTTTTTTGATCAGTCCTTCGATGGTTTCTGCACACAGTCCAATGTTAAGCACTGTTTCCATCATACCGGGCATAGAGCTTCTTGCACCTGAGCGACAAGATAACAGCAGGGGGTTTTGAGGATCTCCGTAACGAGCTTCCATCACCTCTTCTGTCTTTTTCAGTGCTTTTTCAACTTCTTCTGCCAATCCTTGGGGGTAGTTACATCCCAATGCATAGTACTCTGTGCAAGTATCTGTGGTAATAGTGAAACCTGCAGGTACAGGCATCCCCAAAAGACACATTTCTGCTAAGTTGGCTCCTTTGCCACCTAACAGATTTCTCATAGTACCATCACCTTCGGCGGTTTTCCCACCAAAGCTGTAAACTCTTTTAATTTCTGACATAAATTTATATAAGTAAGATTAGATAATAGATAAATATCCGATTTTGACTTGCAAAAATAATAAAAAAGTTACAATATTGTACCAGCCAGCTCTGCCAAACGGCTTCTTTCTCCTTTGACTAAGTTTATATGAGCAAAGAGGTCTTGACCTAACATCTTGTCTGTCAAATAAGTGAGTCCGTTAGAGTGTCTATCTAAGTACGGTTGGTCTATTTGATGAATATCGCCTGTAAACACCAATTTGGTGCCTTCTCCGGCTCTGGTAATGATGGTTTTGACTTCGTGAGGGGTAAGGTTTTGTGATTCGTCAACAATAAAAAACACCTTGGAAAGGCTTCTCCCACGAATATAGGCCAATGGTGCAATCAATAATTTTTCATTACGCTGCATTTCTTCTATACGTACATATTCCCGGCTGTTGGATTTGAGGTTCCCCTTGATGACGCTCAAATTGTCCATTAAGGGAAGCATGTACGGTGCTAGTTTTTCTTTGATATCTCCGGGTAAAAATCCCATCTCCTGACTCCTAAGGGGGATAACAGGGCGGGATAACATAATCTGATCGTATTCTCTTTCAAGCGCAAGGGCAGCAGCCAATGATAAAAGTGTCTTTCCGGTTCCGGCTATTCCCGTTATGGATACCAATTTGATGTTTTCGTCAAGAAGTGCATCCAATGCGAAATTTTGTTCGCTGTTACGTGGGGTTATGCCGTACGCCCTATGACCCGGTACAGGAATGAGTCTTTTTTGCGACGCATTGTACCTGGCCATAGCAGACCCGTCTTTGTTTTGCAGTACGTAATACTGGTTGTGGTACGCATTTTTTAAAGGGATGGCTGCAGCGTCCAGTCCGTCGGGTGACTGATACAATTGAGCCATAATATCTGAAGGTACTTGTGGCAGATGCACAATCCCTTTAGATAAGATGGTAATGTTTTCATCTTTGACTTTGTCTGTTAAGTAATCTTGGGCTTCTATACCCAAGGCTTTTGACTTGATGCGTAAGTTGATGTCTTTGGTGACCAGGATTACTTTCCGTTCCGGGTGTTTTTCTTTTATAAAATGAGTGGTAGATAAAATGCGATGATCCGGTATATCTCTGTAAAAAGCAGCTTTTAAAGATTCGGGAAAAGGGTGACCCGGTTCTACTTTCAGTCGTCCTCTGCCGTTTCCCATACCAATCCAACCATCCAACATTTTATCGCCTAAGATGCGATCCAATTCCCGAGAGAACTCCCGTGCATTGTAATTGATTTGTTCATTCCCTTTTTTGAAACGATCCAATTCTTCTAGCACTATGATGGGAATTACCAGATCGTTTTCTTGAAAATTTCTAAGTGCTTGGTGGTCGTGCAACAATACGTTGGTATCTAATACGAAAATTTTTGGGAGAGTTGTCATCTGGCAAATGTAATGAAAAAAGCATACATTCGCACCATTATGAATTACAGTAAGGCGGTAACGTATCTTATTACACATTTCCCTCAATACCAGAAGACAGGTATGGATGGATACAAACCCTATCCGGCCCGTATGCTGTCTTTGATCTCTTGGTTGGGGAATCCTCAATTGTCGTATCCATGTATCCATATAGCCGGTACAAACGGCAAAGGATCTGTAGCACATATGATGGCTTCTGTCTTACAAACGGCGGGATTGCGTACAGGTTTGTATACCTCTCCGCATCTCATAGATTTTAGAGAGAGGATTAAAGTAAACGGTCAAATGATTTCAGAGGAGAGTGTAACCTCTTTTGTAACAGAATTTTTTGAAAATCGCCTGCCGGAAATAGGAGATGAAAAACCCTCCTTCTTTGATATGACAACGGCAATGGCCTTTCAGTATTTTGCAACACAAAAAGTGGATATAGCCATTATAGAAACGGGACTAGGGGGGCGGCTTGATTCAACAAACATCCTTAGCTCTCAATCTGTTTTGCTTTCCATAATTACAAATATAGGCCTGGATCATTGCGATATTTTAGGTCAGACCAAAGAGGAAATTGCCAAAGAAAAAGCCGGAATCATCAAAAGCGGTATTCCCGTAGTGTTGGGGGAATACGACGCAGCTTCATTTCCGATAATAAAAAAACAGGCCTTTCAACTTGGGTCAAAATGGATTGGCGCTTATGAAAGTACTTGTAAAGAGTATTCGTTAGAAAACAACAATTTGTACCAGAAGAGAAATGCCAATACGGCATTAAGTGCTTTGTGGGTATTGAAAGAAACGTATCCTGACAGATTTGCGTCCATTACGCAACAATCCATAACTGAGGGCTTGCTGTATTATCAAACACGTACCGGTTTGCGCGGAAGATGGGAACGTGTCTGTGAAAACCCGGCAGTTATCCTGGATACAGGACACAACGCAGACGGTTTGTCGTATTTGAAAGAACAACTATCCGTAGAAAAATATGAACATTTGTTTGTGGTTTACGGAATTGTTCGGGAAAAGGCATTGTTTCCGATGGCCAACTTGTTGCCGCGCGATGCTACATACTTTTTTACACAGCCGTCTATTGACAGAGCTTTACCGGCAACTGCTCTTAGGGATTGGGCCGTAAAACAGGGCTTTATAGGGAAAACAATACCTGATGTACGAGCGGCTTATTTAGAAGCTTTGTCAAGTGCAGGAGCCAAAGATTTGATTCTTGTCACAGGCAGCACTTTTACAGTTGCAGATGCAATTGCAAACTTTTTTTGCACGTAAAAAAAATACGCGTATATTTGCAATCCCTTTTGGGAGTTTAGCTCAGCTGGTTTAGAGCACCTGCCTTACAAGCAGGGGGTCGGAAGTTCGAATCTCCCAACTCCCACAACCATACAGAAACCTCTAGTTTTTACTAGAGGTTTCTTCTTTCTTAAGGAAGCAGTCTTTCCAGCCCAAAGCGTTAATCAGTCGCATCCAATGCAAAGCTTCTCTACGTGTATGGAATACCTGGGAGACATATGTGTACAGACCCGATTCTTCTTGTATTGCAGCAATTTGCAAGGCGGGTAACTTTTGGGTCAAGCGTGCAAAGTAACCATCCGGATCTTCAAGCGGTTCTGTAAGAGCTGCAAATTGCAGGCGGTATCCGTCGCTTATCGGTATGGCTGCTTCTGTAACAGGTTTAGCGGGCTTTGCCTCTTCTTTAGCTACCGGTTTGGCGACTTCTTTCACGACAGGTTTTTCTACCGGGGGTTTCACGACAGTTGTTGTGTCCGGTTTGGCTATCTCTTTCACGACCGGTTTCTCCACCGGGGGCTGTACAACGGTTGTTGTGTCCGGTTTGGGCACTTCTTTCGCAACAGGTTTTTCTTCCGGCTCGTTAGTCCATATGGTAAACTCCAAATCATACACCAGGTCTCCGTCAACATAAGGCTCAATAGTGAAAGGTGTAAAGGCCGGAGAGGCCGTCATGTTCAACTTCTCCATTTGCTGCGGGTCTATGGCAGCTAGGTAGTCTCCCGGAGGAAGGCCCATAAAGCTGAAATATCCATCGGATTCTGTCATGGTCGTATACCTAAGGACCGTGTCTTTATTATAAAAATGTACGGTAATCCTTCCTTGTCCTTTCAACATGTCATCACTACGCAAATAGACTTCTCCCGAAGCTTCTCCTACAACTACGACAGGTATATTTATATGTTTAAATTGGTTGGGATCTACTACTATGCTCATCGTTTCATGAGGCAACCTCCAGGAAATGTTATCCATGTTTTTCCCATCCAAAGAAACAAGGTATTCTGTATAAGGCTGTAGATCGTATACTCGTGTAAGTGTATCGCGTTCGTTATACTGAATTCTACCACCGCTTACTCTGACCTCCAAGCCAAAGACTTTGGGTTCACCTTTATCCCATACACCATTCCAGTTTAAGTCCAGGAAAGGACGTAACACCATACCTCCTCTTCCAACACTGCTTCTGTTGGTGAAACCTAAGTATTTGGAGCGTGCGTCTGCCATGATACTTCCGCTGAAGGACTCAACAAATGAGTATGCTTTATTGCTTTTACGAGCCGAGAAACCGATTTGAGCAAAAGAGAAATCGTAACGCATGCCCAATTCTATATTAGAGGACCCGTAAAGAAAATTTCTTTCGTAAGACATATTTATATACCCACTTCCTTTTATACGTTTTTCAATAGCTACTCTGGCAGAAACAAATTTTCCTTGACTGTAGCTGAATTGTGTTTGTGGATTTAGTATAAAAGAATAAGGCAGACGTACAGATAATGAAAGATTGCTAAAAACAACAGGCTTTGATAAAGGTGAAAAGGAAGCATAAGTGGTCAAGTTTGAACTGACTCCAAATAAGTTGCCTGACAACAACAGTTCTGCTGTACCAAATGTACTGTTGGGCATAACAATTTGGTTGGCTCCCACTCTTGTATAAAAAGAAAGCTGTTTTCCTCTAATAGGAACGGACAAAGCAATTCTCCTTTCTTCCAGGTAATTGGTGTTGATGGCTTTCTGCTCTTTATTGTATTTAGTATATTGTAATTCAAATTGTATGTCAGAAGGGAGTCTCCAGTTTAAGGTTCCTTTAACGTTTACTTTGTGCATGTATTCACCGGTGAGCAAAAGACTGGATAAGGGTCTGATAGAAGCTTTTGCAAAGGGCATGACAGGAGTGGATGTAACAGAGGAAAGGTATTCTACACCGGCCCCCATGGTCATAAACCGCGTTACTCCATAATCCATATCTATTCTTGAAAACCGACTCCATTGATCGTCTTGAACAACACCAGCCGAGGCTCTGTATTCAAAAGTTCCGGGGGGCAGGAAATTGTAGGGAATGTTTAAAACTTGTTCTTTATACCGCTCTTCTCCCCAAGGGCCGTAAAACAGCAATTTGATAGTGGTGTTCCCATAAACCATAGGAACCTCAAATGAATAAAACCCCGACGCATCAGCTGTCTGATAGTCAATTAATACATTGTTTACATACAATTCTACTGTCCATTCCGGTTCTGTGAAATCACTAAGTGTATAGGTTCCAAAAGACTGTCGATACGTGGTGGGTGTGTTTGTAAGTTGAATTCCCAAAACAGGATGGTTAATGGTAGAAGTGGAAAACGTGCTTATTTGTCCAGCAGTTGCTTGACGCATGACTTTGAAATCGTTATTGACAAACCGCCATTCAAAGAATTGGTTTCTTAATTGAAAGCCACTTCTTGTATCGTAGTTGAGCCGGACATTGGCTTCACCACCTGCCAATATACTACCCAAGTTCATTGTGATACGCGCATCTTTATTGCCTTGCAGCTGTTGTGTCAAGATGACATTCCAATCTGCCATCCCAAAATGAAAGAGTGGATATTTCCTACGAATGGTTGTATCGGCAGTGATTTCCCCACGAAATCTTCCAAGACTTTTTCGCATTTGCTCCTGTCTCATCTCCCTGATAACCGGCAATTCAATGCTGGTGTTCATGGTTACTGAAAGGCTTCTGAAGTTAAAATTACAATCTAAGTCAAAGATTTGTCCAAAATATTCTATTTTCAGATACAAACCTGTTTCCGATCGTATTAAATCAGTGGGCTTGAGTGTGTATTCTTTATCTTTATAGGTAATTTTAAGATGTACACGATCTATTTCGTAAGGAGCGTCTTCGGTAATAAAAAATCCATGAATTCGATCAAATCCCGGAGTGGATGAGTTTTTAATTTTTAGGAAATCAAAAATATCCAAAATTGACAAATAAATATCTGAATCTCCAAGAACGGCCGCAATATCTGCTCCTCCAATACGAGGAACAGAAAAATAGACTATCATTTCTTCTAGATATTCTTCGTCATCTGAACCGGCAGGCAGAGCCAAAACAGGTCCTGAAATCAGCAAAAAGCCGATGATTAAACGTAAATAAGATTTATATAGGGAGCATCTTTTGTTAGATTGCATAGGTGTTTCAAAAAAAAGAATATTGTAAATTCTGCAAAGTTAGCAAAACTTACAATATTCCAAGAGTACCTTGACAAGTAATAATCAGTTGTAAGAGAGGGTTAAACGGCAAGAACCTTGATACGGTCCGGGAGCCTGTTCATGCAACATGTCTGTATTACTTTTCAATTGTAAAACCCGGTCACTATTTTCATAAAGTGAACTTACGGCCTCTTCATTTTTTTTCCCAAGCGATGTGTAGGAAGTTTCCAGAAATAAGACATTTCCTTCCTTTCCTTTAACGGTTGCAGGTGATAAGAGAACTTGGAAAGCCATATCATCACCTGAAGTAACAGCAACTTCTCCAAAGACAAAGTCAGAAAGAGAAATTACTTCTTGGCTAACAACTGTTTGGGAATAGATAGAGACTATGTCAACGATTTCAGCTGAAACGTGACCGGTAACTACTACCTGGGCTTGTAACGGATAAATAAACAATGTGCCCAGGCAAAGAGCGGATAAATAAAAAATGGTTTTCATGGCCATAAAGGCATTACTTGCTACCAAAAATAAGCAATTTTTTTTAAAAACCAAACTTAAAAAGGCACAAAACCTTTTAAGAAACCTTCTCTTTTATCTGCTTATCTGCGTCTTGAAAAAAGAGAAATATAGTAAAACAAAGTCGCTAAGGAACTTAGAGCAGCTATTACGTATGTATAGGCAGCAGTCTTCAAGGCGTCTTTTGCCATAGGGTATGTTTCATAATTTGTTATTCCTGCTGTATTTAGCCAGGCAAGGGCTCTTCTGCTGGCGTTAATCTCTACAGGTAAAGTAATGAAACTGAATAGGGTGGTGAGTGCAAAAAGCACAATCCCTATGAACATAAGCTGGGGAAAGGTGTTAATCATTAACATTCCTGCCAAGATGAGCCACATAACCCATTGTGAGGCAAAGTGTACGGCAGGCACAAGGGCAGATCTCATTTTAAGAGGGGCGTATCCTTTTGCGTGCTGTACCGCGTGTCCGCACTCATGGGCTGCAACGGCAGCCGCCATGATGGATTGACTATCGTAGACTCCTTGGCTTAAATTTACCGTACGAGTAACAGGATTGTAATGGTCTGTAAGTCTACCGCGCACCGAGATTACTTGCACATTTGTGATGCCGTTTTCCAAGAGCATTTTACGCGCAACTTCCGCACCTGTCAATCTTGCAGGAATACCAATTTTTGAATATTTCCTAAATTTTGATTGAAGAGAAATTTGGACCAACCAGCTAAGAAGAGCTGTGCCAATAAAAATCATCCAATAAAGAGACATTGTGGAGGTAGTTTCCATATCTTGTTTTTGTTTGTATATAGAACAAATACAATGCCGAGCGTAATAATTTGTATATTTGTCATACTAACACAAAGATTATGTCAATTTTCAAAAAATGGAAAACTATCGTCTTGACGATAGCGGCACTAGGTGCCATAATGTCATGCGGAAGTCGCTATACATATGAAAGTGTAGAAGGAGACCCGCTGCAAGCACGTATATATACTTTGGATAACGGATTGAAGGTGTATATGACGGTCAATAAAGAAACACCCAGGATACAGACGTACATAGCTGTAAAAGTGGGTGCTAAGGACGATCCGGCAGAAACGACCGGATTAGCGCATTACTTTGAACATCTTATGTTTAAAGGTACAAGCACATTTGGAACACAAAATTACGAACTGGAAAAACCGTTGCTTGATCAAATAGAAGCCTTGTTTGAAGAGTACAGAGAAACAACTGACCCTTTGCAACGAAGAGAAATTTACCGTCGGATTGATAGTGTGTCATTGGAAGCATCCAAGCATTCCATTCCCAATGAATACGACAAATTGATGTCTGCCATTGGAGCTGTCGGAACAAATGCCGGTACCAGCTATGATCAAACGGTTTATATAGAGGATATTCCGTCAAATCAAATTAAGAATTGGGCAAAAATTCAGGCAGAGCGTTTTTCCGATAATGTAATACGCGGTTTTCACACAGAATTGGAAACGGTGTATGAAGAGAGCAATATGTACGCCGCCATGGACAGTGATAAAGTATTGGAAAAACTTTTGGCTGCCCTGTTTCCTTCGCACCCCTATGGCACACAGACTGTGTTAGGTACGCAGCAACATTTGAAAAATCCTTCCATTACCAATATTAAGGAGTATTATAAAATGTATTATGTACCCAATAATGTGGCTGTTTGCTTATCGGGAGACTTTGATCCCAATGAAATGATTGCCATTATAGACGAGTACTTTGGCGGTTGGGAAGCCAATCCGAATCTTCCCGATCGTGTACCAACACAAGAAGAGCCCATAAAAGGCCCCATATCGCATAATGTATGGGGATTGGAATCGGAATACGTTACCCTTGGGTGGCACGGACCGCACGTTTCTTCAGACGAAGACGCTTTGTTTACCGTCTTGGGACAGGTGCTCAGCAATGGAACAGCCGGTATATTGGATTTGGAGTTGAACCAGCAACAAAAAGTACTGTATTCCTCGGCTTTTGCTTATATGTTGGCTGATCGCAGCTTGTTGCTCATGCAGGGGAACCCTCGGCAAGGACAAACACTGGAGGAAGTGAAAGATTTGATGTTGAGCAGCCTTGATAAAATCAGGGAAGGGGACTTTGAGGAATCGTTGCTAACAGCCATCATCAACAACTACAAACTCAACATGATGCGCAGGCTTGAAAACAATAGAGGGCGGGCGAACCTGTTTGTGAGTTCTTTCATCAATGGAGTTCCTTGGGAAAAACAAATTGCCTTTATTGAGCGGATGGAAGCCGTCACGAAAGAAGATTTGGTGGCGTATGCCAATGAGCATTTTAAAGAAGACAACTTTGTAGCCGTCTATAAAAAGCAAGGCCCGGATCCCAATTATGTCAAGATTGACAAACCGGATATAACGCCCATTCATATGAACCGTGATACTTCTTCTGCCTTTTTAAAAGAAGTGCTTGCATCGCGAGTGAAGCCTATCAAACCGATCTTTGTTGATTTCAATAAAGATTACAAAAAGAAAAAACTTGCAGAAGGAGTGGAGCTCGTGTACGTTCCAAATACAATGAACGATATGTTTACCTTGACATGGGTGTATAACATAGGTTCCAACCACGACAATGCATTGTCCACGGCGTTTGACTATTTGGAATACATAGGAACGTCGGAAAAGAGCGCGGCAGAGATTAAAAAGGCGTTTTATGAAATGGCTTGCTCATATTATGCCTCTGTTTCAGGAAATACATGCACTATATCATTAAGCGGTTTGGCAGAGAACATGCAATCGGCATTAGCGCTTCTAGTGGAATTGGGAATGCATGCAGAGGCCGACCAAGAAGTGTACAATGACATGGTGCACAATGTTCTAAAGAATAGGATGGATGCTAAAACAGACCAGAGAGCGTGTTTCCAACGTTTGCAAACATATATGCAGTACGGGCCTGAAAATTCATTAACCCGCATCATATCAGAAGAAGAACTGTTGAAAACCACACCCGATGTACTTATAAGTAAAATCAAAGAATTGTTTTCATACGGCGTAGATGTATATTATTATGGACCTGAAAGCATGGATAAAGCCGGTACTGCTTTCACCTCTGTTTATCCGATTCCTGATACCCCCAAAGAAGATCCGGAAAAGATATATTATAAGCCGCAAATCATAGAAGAAAACAAAGTGTTTTTGGCTCCGTATAAAGCCAATCAATTGTACTACGCTTCCTACTCTGCCAGAGAAGGAGAAATGTACGAAAATGTGCCTTATACGTTAGCGAATATGTATAATGAATACTTTGGTTCATCTATGAATGCCATAGTTTTCCAAGAAATGAGAGAGGCACGGGGGCTGGCGTACAGTGCTAGTGCAAGATATAGTGAACCCACTCGCATAGAAGAAGGGTTCCCGTATACATTTTCCAGTTTTATTGCCACGCAAAACGATAAGATGCAAGAAGCCATGGAGGCGTTCCATGATATCATCAACGACATGCCTGAATCTGAAAAGTCGTTTTCTTTGGCAAAAGAAGGACTGGTGAGTACACTGCGTACAAATCGTATTACGGGAAGAGCGTTGATAAACTATTACCAGAGAGCAAAAGAAAAGAATTTGTGGACAGACAGAAGAAAAGATTTGTTCAACCAAGCTCAATCTGTTGAGCTTGAGGATATTGTGGAGTTTCAAAAAGAGTGGATTCAAAACAGACCTACAGTATATGGCATATTAAGTGATATAGATGCACTGGATTTGGACTATTTAAACGACTACGGAACAGTCATCAAGTTGTCGTTACATGATATTTTTGGGTATTAAACGTTATGTAGAAAAAATAAGGCCGCTCGTAGATGAAACAGGTCGGTTCGTAGATGCAACGCTGTTTTCAAAAGATCCTGTTTGTATTTGTTAACTCTGTCGCTTAACTTTGTGGTAGGATAAATAATGAATGGTTTTTTGAACTAAAAACGAACACAAAAAAGATGCGAAATCTTTTTCACAGGTGGGAAATCTAGTCCCACCTTTTTTTATTTTTATAAATTCTCACTTAAGTTGTATCTTCGTTCCTAATACATATGGCAGAACATAAAGAGTACCATATTGACAAGGAGCTTAAGAAACTAAGAAGACTAGAAAATCTGACTTTGTGGGGGCTTATGGGGGTGGCTTTTCTCAGTCCTATTTTAATCCAACAACATGTTATTGTACTTTGGGCTATCCTTTCTCCTTTTTTTATAGGTCTGCTGTTGCACCATTATCTGTACGTTCCTTTCTTTTTATTTAAAGGAGATTATTTTACGTATTTTTTTCTTTTATTTACATTATTATTAGGCATTGTCTTTGGTTGTGAAGCCATTGTAAATATATTGGATGCAGAATACGGTGCACGATGGTCCAATTACATACCTTATGAATCTACGTTGCTGAGCAACTTTGTCATTGCACTGTTGTTAATGGGTATGAATGTGGCCGTTCGTCTTGTTTTTCACAGCATCAAGGACAAAATGCTGGCGCACGAGGCTGATAACAAATTGATGAGGTATAAAATGGAGTTTTTGCAATTCCAAATAAGTCCTCACTTTTTAATGAATACGTTAAACAACATTCACGTCTTAGTAGATACAGATGATCAGAAAGCAAAAGAAGCCATTGTCAGTTTGTCCAGATTGCTACGTCATATGTTGTATGAAAGTACGCCGGAGACCACCATTTCTTTTTCTCGACAAATGGAGGTGTTTAGAGCATACTGCAATTTGAATCTCCTTAGGTATGGAGATAACGTGAAATTGAATATTACGGTACCTCGCGATATGCCGAATGTCGCGTTACCACCGCTTATTTTGATTGTGTTTATTGAAAACGCTTTTAAGCATGGTATTGTATACGGAGAAGATACTTTGATAAGTATGAACTTTTGGGTAGAGCCGGGACGATTCCATTTTTCCATTACAAATTCGATATTTCCGGAAAAACCAAAATCCGTAAAAGAAGGAGGGTTGGGCATTAAAAATGTGACAGAACGTCTGAAGCTCCTTTATGGTGATGATTACAAATTGACTATGGGAGAAAATGAATCAAGGACGGAGTATGCTGTACAGTTAGAACTCCCTATTAAAATGTAGATTATGAAAATCAGGTGTATTGTTATAGATGATGAACCTTTGGCACTTCAACAGATGGCTATGTATGTTGAAAAAATTCCTTACCTGGAGCTTGTCAAAGCCTGTACCGGACCCACAGAGGCTATGGAAGTATTAGCCACAGAGAAAATAGATGCCATTTTCACGGATATTGAGATGCCCGATATTAACGGGATGGAATACATACGTTCTTTAAAAGACAGACCGATTGTTGTTTTTGTAACGGCTTATTCAGACTTTGCTGTTCAGGGATTTCAAGTAGACGCTACAGATTATCTGCTAAAGCCCTTTAGCTTATCAGATTTTATAAGAAGTGCAGAGAAGGTGAAACAACAATACGAATTGAGAACGGCTGCTTCTATGACTAAAGATAAATCAGAGGACGATGTAGAGGACGAAGACAGCCATGGAGCATGGGATAATGAGTACGTATTTGTCAGGGCAGATTCTCGTACAGTAAGACTGAAAATATCGGACATACAGTACATAGAAAGCAGAAGAGAATATGTGGTTGTTTTTTCAGAAAACAGCCATCCTGTGATGACGCTTTTTAGTTTGAAAACGATAGAAGACCGACTACCGAAAGATACTTTCATGAGAGTACACAGGTCTTTTATTGTGAATTTGAAAAAAATCACAGAAGTAGTACAAAACAGAATTGTTTTTAATAAAGAGGCAAGTGTTCCTATAGGAGATCAGTACAAAAAGGATTTTCAGAATTACTTGAACCAATTCTTCTTGAAATAATCCTTTATGCGATTTTTCATCCAAAGCATGCGCCCACGGACATTACTCTTATCATGTTCTTCTGTTGTGGTTGGTGCATTCTTGGCTTACAGTAACGGGTTTTTTTCGTGGAACATTTTTATTCTCTTGTTGCTTACCGCCTCTCTGTTACAAGTTCTATCTAATTTGGTTAATGAACTGGGAGATTGGAAAAAAGGCACGGACAAGGATCAACAATTTAGAAAACCGTTATCTCTGCAAAACAACAAATTGTCTGAAAAGCAATTTGGCTGTTTTATTATGGCGACAGCCTTGTTGGCTATGGGTTCGGGGCTTCTGTTGTTGCGTACTGCTTTAGGCAGTTTGCTACAGGTTGATTCTTTCTTCTTTCTCATACTGGGGACACTCTCTTTGTTGGCAGCCGTATTGTATTCTGTTGGGAAAAAGCCTTATGGATATCATGGAATGGGAGATTTGGCCGTCTTTGTTTTTTTTGGTCCTGTTGCCGTAGTCGGAAGTTATTATTTAATGGCTCGCATACCGGAAGGTGAGGTGTACTACATTGCCGGAGCTATGGGATTGTTTTCTACGGCTGTTTTAAATGTGAACAATATAAGAGACTTTGAAAACGATAAAAAACACGGAAAAAAAACGTTTGCCGTACTATTATCGTATGTAAATAAGGAGAATGCAACAAAACCTGCAAAATGGTATCAGTACCTGCTTATTGGGGGAGCTTTTTTCTGTTCTGGTTTTTATGTATGGAGTTCCGGTTTTTGCGGATGTCTTTTTTTACCTTCTCTTCCGTTTTTCATTTGTCACCTTATGCTGGTAAAGCGCAGCAACGGTCGGTTAATGGATAAGGCGCTCCTATTGCTTATTATGGGTATTGGCGTCTATGCGCTTTCCTTTGTGTTATATGCCCTATTATTTTAATCGCTTTCTTTTGGGATACGTAATGCGGGAATGGTACATCTCTTGTACTTGTATGTTAAGCACCTCTTGTATCTTGCGTAAATCTCTATAAGTAATATCTGCATTTTGCAGTTGATCTTCTGAAATACGTTGGCGTATCATTTTATGTACCAAAGTCGAGATGCTTTCCGGAGTATAATCCTTTAAACTTCTGCAAGCTGCCTCTACGGCATCTGCCAACATGACAATAACATGTTCTCTAGTTGTAGGGAGTTGGCCTTCGTATGTGAAATCTTCTACATTGTCAGGATCTCCGCCTTCGTTGCACCACGCCGTATAAAAAGCTTCCGTTCGTGTTCTTCCATGATGGGTTTCTATGAAATCGCTAACAAGAGTAGGCAACCCAAATTTTTTGGCCATGCTTTTTCCGTCTTCTACATGTTGGATAATGATTCTTGCACTTTCTCTTGGGTTTAGCAAAGTATGTGGATTGAACCCGGCCGCTTGGTTTTCTGTAAAATATTGGGGGTTGTTGATTTTTCCTATATCGTGGTAAAGAGAGCCAACTCGACACAAAAGAGCATTTGCTCCAATACTGCGGGCGGCTGTTTCTGACAGATTGGCAACTTGCAACGAATGCTGCATTGTTCCGGGTGCCTTTTCCGATAATTCTCTAAGCATTTTATTTCCTGTGTCTGCTAAGTCTCTTAGTCTAGACAGAGAAACGAAACCAAAGATTTTTTCAAAAAGGAAAACCAATGGATAAGAAGCAATCATAAGGATAGCTGCTATGCCATAATTTCTGAATATTTCTACATGCAGCTGCTGAAATGTTCCTTCTGAAATCAATTGCAGAGAAATGTCTGAAACCAAATAAGCAACAAAGACCAAAAGAGCCGACAAAAACTGTTGCCAACCGCTTCCCCAAAACTTGAATACAAAGACAGCAACACCTCCGGCTATGATATTGATGAGAAAAAGTTGGTAACTGTCTGTAATAAGCGCTAATGGAACAAGAAACAACAAGTACAAGGGCAACGAAAGACGTGTTGGGAAGAACGAGTCCATAAACAAAACAATTACCGGGAAAGGCAGCAAGTACAACAGGCTGGGTTCAACCTTGTATAACAGAGAGGAACCGGCTACAGTCAATACAAATAAGAAGAGGATAAATATAAGTTCCGGGATACGCTTCAACATTTGAGGGGCAATGGCTCGTATGAGTATAAATAAGATGAACAAAGCCAGGATAACCCATAGAGTTTGTCCAATAATTAAAAGCAAGATGTTTCCTGAGAAGCCTATCTTTGTATTGTACTCTGCACGCAAAGAGTTTAAAATTTGTTCTGAATAACCGGTTACTACTTCTCCCTTGCTTATAATTCGTTGTCCCGTATGAACAATACCCTTAGTCAATGAAATATCTTGCAGACTGCTTGACTGAACGGCATACGTGGTGCTTTCATCATAGATAAGGTTGGGAGTTAAAAAAACAGTAAGGTCCATAGGATATTCTCCAACACTGTTTAAAAATGTGTTTTTAGCCAAGGTGAGAGAATAAACATCGGAAACGGCTTTTTTATCTGCTATATTGCCCTTAATCACAGCCAGCCCTGTTTCCGGATCCAGTTCGCTATGCCTTGTATTATCTAAGATTCCGCGACTGTATATGGTTTTATAAAGTGAAAGCAGCTTGCTTTGTTGTTCATAAGGGATGTTTGCTTGTTCTGCTTCTGTAGAAAAAGCCCTTAGTTGTTCTGCTTCAATATCTGACCTGAGTATAAAGTACGGTGTGAAATTGCGCGTAATTCTTTCGCGTTCTGCGCGCAACTCCTCTTCTGTTTTTAAAATGGGAAAATCGAATGTTGCATCCAGATTATCATACATCCAAGGACTGCCTTTTTGGTATTGGTATTTAAACTGACCTTCACGTGGGAGAGAAGCAATAATCAAGGCCGCTGCAACAACAAAAACAAGCGGTATCAGGTATTTTTCTTTTTCTTTTTTAGTCATTGATTTTTTCTCTTTGGCAAATAGAAATATAAGGACAAAATGTACAGTTTTTTAGTTCGTTTGTTTGTTTGAATGGAATGTTAAAATTAAACAATTCTTTTAACAGATCATCCAGGTGGTCGATAAATTCATCTTGAATGGAAAAGAGAGCTGTTGATGTATCTAGTGCCTCCCTGTTATAAGAGATGTAAGAGCCGGATACGTCTGCCACCGGGTTGTTCAAATAAAACAGCATGGGTACCGGCAATTCGTTATTATCGGACAAATCTTTTATTAAGTATGAATAACATAGCATTTGGAAAGCGTCTCCGTTTTTTAGGGTATATTTAGAAGAAAACAAATCTGCAACACGTTCAAACGAATTTTTTCTTTCTCCTGTTTTATAGTCTATCAATACCTTTTTACCTTGTCTGATATCTACTCTATCCACGATACCGGTCATGGGAATATTCTCATACTTGAAGAAAAAGCTTTCTTCAAGTGATACTACATTAAATGGTGTTTGGGTGGCGTCAAACCGGACAAAGCGTTTTGTATAAAACGCGGCTATTTCTTCATGTAATATTTGATTACCATCCAATTCCTTTGTAAAGATTCCTTTTGTGTTTGTTTGGGACAATCTGTGCAAGATGTCTTCTTTTTCAAGTATTTTTCCAACAAGCGGACGGTATAAACGTTCAAGCAAATGGTGTGTTGTATTGCCTATATGCAATATGTCCGGTTCTTCTGGAGCAAAAGCCGGATTGTTTAAAGATTTTAAATATTTAAAATAGAACTGCAAAGGACAACGGATATAGGAGAGGATGGCAGTAGGGCTAAGGATACGTCCTGATTCTGCAGAAAGAAAAGATTGCAGTTTTTTCTGAACGCTCCCTGTTTTTGAAACAATTACAGGAGCTATATGAGGCAAATGGTAATGAAAAACGAGCGGAGAAGAGGTGACAAATAGATTGGGCAGCTCCAACTCAATTTGTCTAACAAACCGACTTACTTCTCCTCCGGAAGGGGAGTCGGGATTGTTGTTGTATATGAAAAAAATATTTTTGGCACCTTGCAAAAGCCGATAAAAATAGTACGCCCATATAGCTGTATGTTGCTCTTGTGTAGGAAGTCCGAAAGCCCTTCGCAAGTTATAAGGAATAACGGATACCTCTTTGTGGGATTTGGGTAACAGGTGGTCTTGTGCTGACACAAGAACAAGGTTCTCAAAATCCAGACACCTTGTCTCCAACAACCCCATAACTTGCAATCCCCATAAGGGTTCGCCACTAAAAGGAATGATGGAACCGGCCAATTGTTGTTTGACAAAGTCGGCAAAAACAGTCGCACTGATATCAAGCTCTGAAGAAGAAATGGACAAGTACAATCTGTTTATTTGTCTTCTCATTTCTTTGGCTACGGTTTTCACCAAGGCGTCTTCAGCCGGAAGTTTTGAGGATGTTGCAGTCCTGTTGATGATTTCAAGAAGAAATTTGTAGAGCTCTTCTGCTGTTTTTGGAATATGCCGGAAAAGTGGTTCCAATTCAAGAAGCTCTATATAGGGATGCATCATAAGAGGAGTGATGTCCTTTTCTTCTTCCGACTGAAAAAAATATTGCAGCGCAGACTGAATCAGGGAGAATAAAGAGGTCCCAATGAGTGGAAACCCCATGGTAACGTTTACAACTTCTCCTTTTTTCATGCCATTACCAAGTCCGTAGAGCAATGGAAGGAGCAAGCTCTCATCTGTTAGCACTACGGCTGTATTTATGTCGTAAGGAATGTTATGCTCTTTAAGAATTTGGGGGACAACTTTTGCTTGCATCACGCGCGAAGGAACAGATACAATTTGTATACTCTCTTTTTTCTGTTTTAAAGAATGTTTCTCATCAGGAAGTAGGGCAGAGGGAAAGTCTTTTGTGTTTTCCCTGAGAAACAGGCCGGCTTCGTGTATTTTATTTTCCGTATAAAATGGATCGTAATCCCAATAAAAGAGAGCTTTTTCTGTGTTTTTCAAAAAATGAAAAAGCTTTTTTTCGCACGGGTTGAGTGCATTAAAACCAACGAAAACAAAGGTGTCATACGATTCTATAAACGCATTTTGCTTTATTTGTTCTATTTCATTGGCCATTTTTCTGTACAAGAGACCTTCGTAAGCCAAATTTTTTGTCTCCAGCGTACTTCCAAATATGGAATACAGATTGGGAAGGATTTCCCATAAAGTAATAAAGTGTTTGTGTAAGGGATGGTCTGGTTTTTTTAAAAAAGAAGACCAAAAAGAAGCCAAGGCCTTTTTTTGTTCGTCTGTAAGAAAGTGAAAGTCTTGTTCTACTTGTTGCAAATCTTTCACATTGTTAAACAACACCTTGGGATTAAGCAGGTATTTATCTACTTGGTCAAAATCGTGCAAAAGTACATTACCCAAATATTGGAATTGCTCCAAACTTTCCGTTTTTCCTGTCAGATTTCTATAGATTTTAAACAATTCCAGAAGCAACACATAAGGATCGGATGCTTTTTGTGATGTGAATTTTTCTACAAACTGCGTTATGCCTATTGTCGTAGGCATCCACATTTCTTCTGTTGCCAGATTGGTTAGTTCTCGTTCAAAAAAAAGAGCAGCTCTACGGCCGGGAAAGACAAAGCAGCAAGTGTCAATGCGTTCTTTGTATTGTTGATAGAGTGTGTGTGCTACAGTCCCTAAAAAAGAAGTTGCGCTCATCTGTTTGTTCTGAAATATTCGGCCGTTCCTTTCCAACCGATAAAAGAATAGAAACCATCTGAATCCCTTCCTTTAAAAGACCTCATGTGATTGTAGAAAAAAACAAGAGGAATGTCTTCAGAGTCATAATCGTTTGTTGGAACAAAATGGATTTCTATAGTATTGCCATATTTGTCGTACTTGTAGAAAAGCGTTCCTGTTTTCCCCCATGCTTCTATTTCTTTATCCCAAGATTCTATAGTTTTCTTTACGGCATTTTTGTTTTTTCCGTATGTGTAATTGTGTCTTGTATCTGAAAGCCATTGTTGGTCTTTCAAGTTCCATTTGTCTGTTTTTTCACCTGTCAAGACGCCTTTTGCATTGTATAAGAATTTGTGTTTTATAAGATTCTCCCATTTGTTTTCTTCCCAAAATTCTCTTACAACAAAGAGCAGTTGCCCCATCCTGTTTCTTATGTAATGATCTCTTATCACATTACGCCAACTTTCAGAGTCTTTGCAGTATTGTTGATGGATTTCAGTTTCAGTCAAACCGGATGCTTGGTCGTAATGGACAAGCATACGTCTGAAATGCACCCATTTTTTCAGGGAAGGATCGTACGTTTTTTTGATGGCACTTGTATGTTTCCCGTCTTCACTATACAAATATGAAATTCTGTACGTTTTCTGCCAGTTGGAAACATTTGGGATAAGGATTTCTTCAGTTAAAGTAAACGGGTACCCGCGCTCATTGTAGGTAAACAAATATTTGGCACTGAGTTGTCCTTTACTATCAAAGGTTTGAATGGTTCTAGGAGCCCATGTTGTACTTTTCACGCAACCGGTAAGGAGGAGCGTAAATAAAAAGATACGAAATGGTTTCATGTGGAGATGGGCGGATTCGAACCGCCGTCCAAACAGCGCATCCAAAAGCTTTCTACACGTTTATCCTGTAGTTGATTGTCGGAAGCAAGCTGCGTACAGGAGCGCCACGTGCTTCTTATCTCCTAAAATCTTATTGTGAAACCGGAGATTTTTCACAACCAGCTTTTTGTAGATGATACCCCTTATACCGGAATCCAAAACGCTAAAAAAACCGGTGGGATACTCGTCTTTCCGGACCTTGTCCGGGAAGATTAAGCGACAGTCATTTTGACTATCAGGCAGCGAGTGCGTAATTGTTGTTGCCGATTAAGGCTTGAGCCCCGGGATTAAGGAGCCGGAACACAGCGCTCCACGTGCTTACTTTCCAATGTCGTCTGCTGTCAAAACCAAAACATCCCCATTGGTCGTGCAAAGATAAGAAAAATCAGTGAATGAACATACGTAGCATAAGAGCTATGCCTTTGGCACTTGCTAAAATACCGAGAAGCATAATAGCGCTTCCCGAGACTCGATTAATGTACCATAATTGTCTGAGTCTGAACTTTTTTCTAAAAAGATCAACAAAGATACTCAACAAGAACCACCAGAGGGTTGCACCCAAAAAAACGCCGAGTAATAGTGCAGAAATGATAATGGAACCTGAACTTCTGTCCACACTCATTCCCAAAAATGCAAATACGCCAATAATAAGAAACAGGCATCCCGGATTTGTTATAGACATAATAAACCCTGTGAGAAAATCCTCCCAAAATTTCTTGGACTCACGGTTTTGTCTAAGCTGTTTCACCGGATTGGATGAAAAAATAGCAATGCCAATAATCATCAACGCAATGCCACTAATAAGGAACAAAAGGTTCTTATTGTTTTCTATCAGGTTGCGAATGAAAGACAAACTCAAAATGGCAAGCGACGCATAAATAACATCAGATGCAGCCGCTCCCAATCCTGCAATAAGTCCCGATCTTTGCCCTTTGCTCAATGTCCTCTGAATACAGAACAATCCGGCAGGACCAAGCGGAACCGATACAAAAAAACCGGTAATCATTCCCAGTAATAAATTCAGAGGAAAATCACTCATGGCGGACAAAGTTAAAAAAAAACAAGGATTTGTGAATTATTTGTAGATTTGCTTTATGAACTCTGTACGCAAACCTCTGATACTATCATTTCTATCAGGTATTCTTTTAAGTATACCGTTTTTAATTCCGCATACGGGCTTGATCTTGTTGTTTGCTTTTGTCCCTCTTTTATGGATGGAACATCTCTTTACAGAGCAGGCAGCAAAAGGGTGTTGGAAGTATTACGGCATCACATTTTTAACGTGGAATGTGCTTACCGTTTCATGGATTTCCAACATTACCGTAGTAGGTGGCATATTGGCTGTACTGGCTAATGCGTTTATTTTCTTTGCACTTTTCGCCATTTTCAGGTGGGTAAAGAAGTGGATTTTGAGGAAAGGCAAACCGGACATTGTAGCATATCTTTTTTTAGTTGCTCTTTGGGTGGCTTGGGAGCATTTTTATTACGATGCAGAAATTACATTTCCATGGTTGACGTTGGGGAATGGTTTTGCTACGAACATTCGCCTTGTTCAGTGGTACGAAGCAACAGGTGTGCTAGGGGGGAGTCTTTGGATTTGGTTTGGCAATTTGTTCTTTTATTATAGCATCAAACGTGTCTTAAAAAAATGGCAAATGGCAGCCGTTTTTATCTTGCTAATCCTACCCATCCCTGTGTCTCTTGTGAGGTTTTACACCTACAAAGAACCGTCCAATCCTATAGAAGTAGTTGTAATTCAGCCAAATATTGACCCGGTTCGTGAGAAATTCCATTCTATGACACAAGAACAGCAAGACGATAGAATTTTACGTCTTGCTCAATCAGAAATTACGGAAAAAACACGGCTGGTAGTAGCCCCGGAAACAAGTATAAACGAAGTGATTGTAGGGAATTACTTTGCCGTTCCTTCCATGGTTTCATACAAATCTTTTGTCGTAAACAATCCTCAGACGGCCATCCTTTTTGGAGCTACCATGTTCGAATTTTATCCGCCATCGCTCCGCAAACCTACCGTTGCTTCCCGTTCTTATGGAAGAGGCTGGTACGAAGTATACAATTCCGCCATCATGCTGGATACAACAAATAGGATGCAGTATTACCACAAGTCAAAATTGGTTACAGGTGGAGAAAAAATGCCTTACATAGATCTTTTCCCGTTTATAGAGAAATGGGCACCCAAATTAGGTGGTACATCTGGTACATTGGGCATTCAAAAAGAAAGAACTGTTTTCACTTGGAATGCAGAGCGTCTTAGCGTGGGGACAGCCATATGCTTTGAATCGATATTTGGAGAGTTCTTTACTGAATATGTAAAAAAAGGAGCCAACCTGATGGCTGTTATTACAAACGATGGTTGGTGGGGAAATACTCCCGGATACAGACAACATGTTAGTTATGCATCTCTACGAGCTATTGAAACAAGACGTGGTATTGCACATTGCGCCAATACGGGTATTTCTGCCATTATCAATCACAAAGGAGAACGTGTGGTACAGGCACCGTGGTGGGTTCAGGATGTATTACGCGGAGAAATCAATCTAAACGAAGAACTGACTCTATATGTCAGATATGGAGATTGGGTAGGCAGGGGGGCTAGTTGGGCTTTATTGCTATTAAGTCTTTATTCATTGATTTTTGCATTTCCTTGGCGCAAGAGGGAATGAAGTGTCAATGAGGGTGAAGGAACAAAGTCTCCCACCTTCAGACGATCCCAAAGTCGATCCACTTCTTCTATTGTTTCCATAGAAGAACAACAGACATTAGGCCACGGTCTGGTCATGTCGTTTTCTGCTTGTTTATCCAAACAGGCATTAATGAACAACATGCCGTTATGAATCTTCACATCACGGACGGGGTCTGTTCTTGAAACGGCTAACCACAAGCATTGCAGATGGTTGGTTAAGTCAACTTCATCGTCTAAGGCAATGTATATATATGAAAGAGCCGGATTGGCACGAAATGTTTTGTTTGACTTGTGATAAAAAACAAAAGATTTTTCCGGGTTGATGCCGTTTGTTGTTTTTGAAGTCGGTTTTCTTGTGGCATCTATACATATTTTTCCCCCGTATCCTCTTCGCGGGGCTGCTTGATCTGTTATGCTAAGCGCTCCTTTGCTTATAAACGTATCTGTTGAGGGACGATAGTATTGTCTTATGCAATCGTTTACTTTTAACCAGCTGTTTACATCTATGTTTTCATCTACAAGAATCAACAATTTGTTAAGGGATAGTTGGTCGCTGCCCCAAAAGGCATGTGCCGTCTTTTCTATTTGTCCCGGATAAAACTTTTGAATCCCGGCAACAGCTACAGCACATTGCCTGCAAAAATAAGGGAAACTTAACCTTCTAACCTGTCTGTCTACCGTGTTTTCTAAACTTGCCTCTACTATGGTGGAAAGAGATTTTGTGAGAAACCCTCTGTTGCGTACCAACCCATGGTATGGAATAATAATGGGAATGTGAGCTCCCTTTCTGTGCGTAATACATGTAACATGCACCAAAGGGTCTTCCCCTCCCAGGGAGTAAAACCCCGTACTGTTCCCACAAGACGGAGAAGGTATCAATTGGGCATTTTTGTCTATATACCCCTCAATGACCATATCACAATTCTCAGGTACTTCCAGCGGTTGGCTTAAACAGGGAACTTTGACAACAGCTTTTTTTCTTAAATATCCTTCCAATAAAAACGGTTCCGGCTCTTCTGCTCGTGCAAGGAGTCCTGATAAACTGTAGAGAGGGTCTCCTCCTAGAAAAAATGCAACGGGAACTCTTCCGCTTGGTGCACTATGGTAATATTGACCCATTCGCAATCCCGGTTCAAAACTGACCTGAAAAGTAGAGCGGGAATGCCAAAGAAGACGTGCTGAACCAATGGCGTATTGTGAAGAAGTGGGATCTTTTATGACCATGGGAACGTCGTGAAGGCTGTACGCTTCGTCAAAAGGTCTGTTTTTTGTAAAAGGTATTCTGTTCAGATCCGGGGGAAAAAGGGCTACTTCTTGGCAGCTCCCCACACCTGTAACTCGGGGATAAAATTGAACCAGTTCATGAAAAAGAGATTTCCTTGCGTACCGACCAACCGTGGTATTATGTATGAGGGATTGGTAGAAATCCAATATTTTCCTACTTACCTCTTCCATACTCTCCATATTAAAGGATAAAGCAATCCGTCTTTCAGAGGAAAACAAATTTGTCACTATTGGAAAATCTGTACCGGTATTTGTAAAAAGCAAGGCTTTTCCACCTTCCGGCAGGGCGGCTTCTCTGTCTGTAACCTCGGCTACTTGTAGGCTGGGGTCTACAAATCGGCTGATGGTTTTGATTTCTCCTTCTCTTTGTAGGATTTTTAAATAATTGTTGAAGTAGTATGTCATAAGTTGGTATCCTTTATGATTTGTTTCAAGGTCTCTGTACCTATATCTCTGCCGATAATTGTTTTTTTCCTATCAAGCAGGAACAATTTGGGGGTACTTATGACATTGAATTTTTCCGGAAAACGAGAATGCATATCGGGATCCCATAAAGTCAGCCAGCCGTTTGGAAAATAGGATGTGTATTGCTCTAAGACCTTTTTATTGTCTCCTGTATAAATGGCCACAAATTGAATTTGAGGCAAATCTTGTTCTTTAGAAAAAGCCACAAGCTTCAATAACTGGCTGCTGCATGCCGGGCAATTGTCTTCAAAAAAAACAAGTACGGTGTATGTGCTTTGGATTGCGTGTATTTGGTGTAGTTTTCCGTGCACATCGGACAAGGTAAGATCCGGAGCGGTCATACCCAATAGGCACTCTTTGTTAAATCTAATAAAAGTTTCCACCTCTCTCTGCAATTCCGGTTCTGTACGGAGTAAAGAATCTGTCATAAGCCACTCTTTTGCCAGATGAAATGCTACATTTTCCATACCCATTATTTCTGATGTGTAAAACAAAGAAAACAGATGACGCACAACGTAAGATTTTACCAGGGGATGCATGTCTTGTTGTAGCAACTTGTCTGTATGGAAGAGCATTTGCTCTGTCTTCATGTCACGCAACAGTTGAACATATTCTTTGATTCGTAAGGGAAGTATAGCTGTATTCAAAATACGGACGTCTGCAAAGTCAATATATCCCAAATACGCTTCCGGTGGGCTGTTTTCAGATAGAATAGGTGTGAAGACGTTTTTTGCAATAATGCTTAATAACGTTCCTTCGTATTGTTCAGACAGAAACTCAGTATATTCTCGAATAGTGGCTTCAAGGTGTATGATCTGAGGCAGTGTGTTAGGTTGATTTTCAGAAGCTTCTGCCATTCTTTGCATGCGTGCATATTGTTCTTGCAACATACGATAGAAACGAAGATAAGCCTTGTTTTCTTCAGATTCTTCCACACGAACTTCGTACACGCGTCCTTCATGCATGTCTGCATGAAATCTCATACGAAGAGAATCTTTTGAGGAAATCAGAAAATTGAACAAACGGACATTGTTCTGTACAAACAGGTATTGGCCGGGATCGGGAGCTTCTTCCGCAGAATATGTGAAACAGCCTTGTTCGTTCCGGACAAGGGTATCTACGAGGACTATTTGCTCTCCTTTCTGCAGAGCAAGAACAACCGGGGCTTGGCTTCCGCCGTTCAAGCACAGAGTAATTTGACAAAATGCAGCAAGGAAAATAGAAAGCATTACATCTTTATACTTCTAAATATTTAGTCAAATCAATTCCTTTTGGAAGCATACAGCTTGCATCTCCTCCGTTCAGAAGGACATCCCTTACCACCGTAGAGGAGATGAAAGAATATTTAGGTCCGGAAGGAATAAAGATTGTTTGAATTTCCGGTGCCATTTTGGAGTTGACTTGAGCAATAACCTGTTCAAGTTCAAAGTCCGTTGTGGTACGAATGCCTCTAAAAATAAAATTGTATTTATTCTTTCTACAAAAATCGATAGTCAAGCCGTCGAAAGCACACACTTCAACCTTGGGAACATCTTTTACAGCTTCTTTGATAATGGCCACCCGTGCTTCCGGTGTAAAGAGGCTGACTTTTTGTTGATTGACGCCAACGGCAACTACAATTCTGTCAAAAAGTTTACGGGCAGATAACAAGACATCTAAATGTCCTAAGGTAAAAGGATCAAAAGATCCCGGAAACACAGCTACTTTTTCCATGAGCAAGTCCAAATAATTTACGAATCAAAAATAAGAAAAATAAAGGAGACCTTTCATGCATTACAAATTCCAGTTTATAGGGGATATATTTTTTGACTGCAAGTAATCGTTTGTGGCAGAAAAAGGTTTTGAACCGTAAAAGGCTCCGCGGGCTAAAGGAGAAGGGTGTGCAGCCTCTAGAATACAGTGCCGGGTACTATCTATCAAATGTTTTTTGCTTCTGGCAAAATTGCCCCAGAGCAAAAACACGACGTTGTTCTTTTGCTCAGAAACGGTACGAATGACAGAGTCTGTGAATTCCATCCATCCGGATTTTGCATGAGATGTGGGATGCCCTGCTCTTACAGTCAATACGGCATTGAGCAACAACACGCCTTCATGAGCCCAGTTCTCTAAACAACCGTGATGTGGTGGTACAATACCCAAGTCTGTTTGCAATTCTTTAAAAATGGTTTGTAAAGAGGGAGGTTGTGGAACTCCAACCGGCACAGAGAACGAAAGACCGTGTGCCTGGCCCGGCCTGTGGTAAGGATCTTGGCCTAACAAGAGTACCTTTAAACGTGAAAAAGGAGTCAGTTTGAAAGCATTGAAAATAAGACCTCCGGGTGGATACATTGTTTTTCTTTCTTGCTTTTCTTTATAGAGAAAAGCAACCAATTCCTCAAAATACGGTTTTGAGAATTCGGGGGCTAGTACTTTTTTCCATTCCGGCTCTATCCGGACATCCATTTATAATACGTAATTAATGACTTCCGGTATGGTTTTCATAAACTTGAATTCCAGACCTTTAATATAATCGGGCTTTATTTCTTCAATATCTTTTTTGTTGTCCTCAGACAATATGATTGTTTTGATTCCGGAGCGCTTGGCTGCCAAGATTTTTTCTTTTATACCTCCTACGGGCAACAATTTTCCTCGTAATGTAATTTCTGCCGTCATCCCAACTCCTTTACGGACACACTTGTCTTTGAAGGCGCTGGCTATAGAACAAATCATGGTAATACCGGCAGACGGGCCGTCTTTTGGAATGGCCCCTTCCGGTACGTGCAAGTGAATATCTGTTGTGGCAAATACGTCCGGATCCAATCCCAGTAGAGAGGCATGGGCTTTGAGATACTGTTGAGCAATTATGGCAGACTCTTTCATGACATCTCCCAAATTGCCGGTAGTCGTGAGTTTGCCTTTTCCTTTGCTAAGACTGGATTCTATAAATAAGATTTCACCACCTGTTTCTGTCCACGCCAATCCCGTAACAACACCGGGGAACTCATTTCCTTTTTGTACATCTTGGATAACTCGTTGCACACCTAAAATTTCTCGTACGTTATCCGGGCTGATTCTAGGCGTGAATTCTTCTTCCAATGCTATCTTTTTAGCTACGTGTCTGGCTATTTTGGCCAATTGTTTGTCTAAGTTCCTGACGCCCGATTCGCGTGTGTATTCATTGATTACCACGTCTATGGCCTTTGTTCCCATTTTCAGCTGTTCTTTAGTAAGGCCATGAGCCTCTATCTGCTTGGGTAACAAGTGCCTCTTGGCAATTTCTCGTTTTTCTTCTGCCAAATATCCGTGAATAGGAATCAGTTCCATACGGTCTCTCAAGGCGGCTTGGATACCTCCTATGTTGTTGGCCGTAGTAATGAACAGCACCTTGGAAAGGTCATAATCTACGTCTAAGTAGTTATCATGAAACGTGTTGTTTTGCTCAGGATCCAGTACTTCCAGTAAAGCCGAGGAGGGGTCTCCTCTGAAATCTGTGCCTACTTTGTCAATTTCATCCAACACTATGACGGGGTTGGAAGATTTGCTGCGCTTGATACTTTGAATGATTCTTCCCGGCATGGCACCTATATACGTCCTTCTGTGACCACGGATTTCCGATTCGTCGTGTAAGCCTCCTAAAGAAATGCGTGCGAAATTTCTTCCCAATGCTTTGGCAACGGAGCGTCCCAGCGATGTTTTACCTACACCCGGTGGCCCATAAAGACACAAAATGGGAGATTTCATATCTCCTTTCAATTTCAGAACAGCCAAGTGCTCCAAAATTCTGTCTTTGACAGTTTCCAGACCGGAATGGTCTTTGTCAAGAACTCTGCGGGCACGCTTCAGATCCAAATTGTCTTTGGTGTATTCCTTCCACGGGAGATCGATCATCAGCTGCAGATAATTGAGTTGAATTGCGTAATCCGGTTGGTTGGGATTGGCACGTTCCAGTTTTTGGACCTCTTTTTCAAAAATGCCTGCTACTTCTTTACTCCACTTCTTTTTGGCTCCCTTTTCCCGCAATTCATCAATTTCTTCCATATCTTGAGTAATACCCAATTCATCCTGAATGGTCTTCAGTTGGTTGCTCAAGTAGTACTCTTTTTGCTGCTGGTCTATTTCACCTCTTACTTTTTGATGGATTTGCTCTTTAAATTTTAAGAGTTCCAGTTGTTTGTACAACAATTCCAACAATCTGGACGCCCTTTCTTTCAAAGAATCCATGGCCAACAACTTCAATTTTTCTCCTGTACCATCCAAGTAAATATTGGAAGCCACGAAGTTGATCAGGAAGTCATCTTTATCAATATTTTTAAGAGCAAATTCAGCTTCACGCGGCATATTGGGAGTCAACTGGAAAATTTGTGAAGCCACATCTTTTATTCCTTCTACAAAAGCCCTATAACTGTTGTCGTCTTCCGGAGGAAGAATGTCTTGCAGATACGTTACCTCTGCTGCAAAATAAGGCTCTTGCTGAATCATGCGGCTTATTTTGAATCTGCGTGAACCGTGCAGTATTACTGTAATGCCGCCTTCCGGCATTTCTATGATTTTTAGAATTTTTGCCAAAGATCCGTACCTACTTACCCTGTCTTCTTCCGGGTCGTCCTCCAAAGGGTCTAGTTGCGTTACGGTGCCTACCCATTTGTCGCTATCAAAACTTTCACGTACCAAGCGCGTAGACTTTGTCCTGCCTACGGTAATGGGGATGAGAGTCCCGGGGAACACAACGGCGTTGCGCAACACCAACAAAGGGAGGGTTTCCGGCAAACGATCCTCTTTAATATTTTCAGGCATATCATCTATTTCCCCTTCTAACAAAGGGATTACAGTCATTTTATCACTTAAAAAAACGTTCATGGTAATATTGTCTAACAAGAATATAGTCAATCTTCGTGCCAGAGCTTATCTCTGACAAAATGACCGATTAAATAAAGGGGACCTTAATGGAAAAGAAGAAGTTTCTCCAGGAAAAGAAACCGTTTCGCATTTGTTTGTTGACAGAATAATCTATACCAATAACCATATCGTAATACGTGACAAAGTCAAGTCCCAGTC
>FZPS01000173.1_pt74 | contig 62892 bp, 54 predicted proteins | sample 1817821 | NCBI WGS metagenome assembly FZPS01 (sample SAMEA104158645, study PRJEB21678) | metagenome | place: Germany | collected 2015-04-21 | reverse complement strand
TGCCTTAATGCGCTGCCATTTGTACATACTGACCACCTCTTTTTTCCCCCCTTTTCAGGGGAGATTTTATCACAGGTGGATCAGTTTTACTTGACGATCTAGGATCAATTCTATTTTACGATCTATAATTTACATATAATACCGATGCCTGGCGCTTCTCGGCGGGTGGAACCACTTTTAAGTTCCTTACCCTATGCAGCTTATTCATCACTGTTTGCCGGCTTACAGCTCCATTTGTAACATATTTGCTCGTTTTACCGTATGAGGTTTCACTCGCACACTCTATGAGATTTTGGGTGACAGTATCAGATATGCGTTGGTAGTTCTCTATCCCAACAGCTTTATCCAATAAATAGACGTACTCGTCGTTCTTTTTGTCATGGAAATAGGTTCTACTAAATATGAGTTGCCCAAACTGTGTATACAGCTCCCGCTTATCGTTCCTACGTTCAATTACAATTCCTTCCTTTCTCCTATTTGCTTTATCATCAACTATGGATTTATTTAGCTCCTCCAGGTAAGCTTTCATAAAAGCTAATATAAAATTATCCGCCTTCTCCTTTAGATGTACCTCCATCTCAGTTATCGTTTTAGGCCCATTACCTTCAATGAAAAATTCTGCTACTCCCCTTATGAAATTTTCACAGATTTGTAGTAGAATAGTATTAAACAAGAGATCTCCTCCTTTGGTAATTGTTGTGGCAACTTCATTTTACCAAAAAGGACGATCTCTTGTTTATTTTTTACCTACAATAATTTTACACTATGCAGCCGGCCCCAGATTTCTTCCTAAAAGGGCAGGCACCTAATCATCAACCAACTCAAAATCGATGGTTCGATCGGCCAAATTGGCCTTGGTCAGCAGAACCCGGACTTTGTCACCGATCCGGTAGCGTTTTTTCGTCCGCTCTCCCTGCAGGGCCAACTGCTTCTCCAGGTAATGATAATAGTCATCGGTGATACTGCTCACATGCACCAGCCCTTCTACCCCATTGGCCAATTGGACAAAAATACCAAAGGGCGTCACCCCGCTAATTACACCGGCAAAAACCTGGCCTTCCTTGGCCTTCATATACTCGACGATCTTCAGATCCACCGTTTCCTGTTCCGCCTCCTCGGCAATCCGCTCCCGCTGGGAGGCTTCCTCAGCTATGACCACCAGCTTCTCAGCCAGCTTCCGCAGCTGCTTCTCGTCCAGGGCATCCTTGAGCATGGCCTTGATAATCCGGTGAATGGTAAGATCGGGATAGCGGCGAATGGGCGAGGTAAAATGGGTGTAGAATTTGGTGGCCAGTCCAAAGTGTCCCAGGCAGTCAGCCGAATAACGGGCCCTTTTCAAGGAACGCAGGACCACTTCATTGACCAGCCGTTCCTCGGGCCTGCCCTGGGCATAGGCGAGGACAGCCTGCAAGTTCTTGGTCCCCACCCGTTTCCTGGCCCGCAAGGGATAGCCCAAATTATGGAGAAACTCCCGCATGAAGGCGATGTCATCGGGATTTGGTTTTTCATGGACCCGGTATATAAAGGGCAGATTCAGCCAGTAGACGTGTTCGGCAATCACTTCATTGGCCAGGATCATAAATTCTTCCACCATCTCGTCGGCCACAGTGCGTTCCCTGAACTCAACCTCTACCGGCCGGCCCCAGTCATCGAGTTTCACCGTCCTCTCCCGGAAGTTAAAATCAATGCTCCCCCGCTTCCTCCGCCTTTCCTTCAAGACCTGGCGCAGCTCATCCATTAATTCCAGGTCAGGGACCAGCTCACTGTACTGACGCTGCATTTCTTCGTTGCCGGCAATAATCTCATTGACGGTGCTGTAGCTCAGCCGCCTGGCAACATTGATCACCGATTCCATAATCTCATAGGATATCACCGTCCCCCCGGGATCCACTTCAATAAAGACTGTCAAGGCTAGGCGGTCCTCCCCTTCGTTAAGGCTGCAGATGCCGTTGGAGAGGCGGGGCGGCAGCATGGGTATTACCCTGTCGGGGAAATAGACACTGCAGCCCCGTTTCCGGGCCTCTTTATCCAGGACGCTATCCTCTGCTACATAATGGCCAACATCGGCAATGTGCACCCCCAGCAGGTAATTGCCATTGACCTTCTTTTCTATGGAGAGGGCATCATCCAGATCCCGGGCGTCATCATTATCGATGGTTACAGTCTGCAGCTGCCGCAGGTCGGTGCGGCCAATTATTTCCTCCCCCTTTACTACTGAAGGGAGACCCTCAGCTTCCCGCAGCACCGGCTCTGGAAAGTTTTCCTCTAAGTGGTACTTTTTTATTATGCCCAGGATATCTATGCCCGGGGCATCCTTGTGGCCAAGGACCTCCACAATCTCCCCTTCGGGATTGCGCTTCTCCTGGGGCCACCTGGTTATGGCGGCTATGACCAAATCCCCACTCCTGGCTTCCCCGCTGGCCGTTCCGGGAATGAAGATATCCTGCCAGATCCTCTTTTCTTCCGGGACTACAAAGCCGTAGCGTTTGGTTCCCGTATAGGTGCCGACGATCCGTTCATTGGCCCGGTCCAGGATCCGGACAACCTCCCCCTCCCGGGATTTTCCGGCAAGGACTGCACTTTTAATCTTAATCAGCACCCGGTCATTGTGCATGGCCCCGTGCATCCTGTCGGCCGGGATATAGACATCATCTCCCCCCTCCACCAGGACAAAACCATAGCCCCGGGGATGGCCCTGCAGCCGGCCCACCAGCATATTCAAGCGCTCAGGTAGGGCATACTTCCCCTTCCGGACCCGCACTATCCTCCCTTCATCTTCCAGGGTCTCCAGAACTTCCCGCAGGGAGTCATAGTGACCTTCTTCAATGCGAAAATATTCCCCGATCTCAGCCAGCGCTACCGGCTTGCTGGCTTCTTTTTCCATAAACAGTAGAATGTCTTCCTTCTCAATCAAGTGACAAAACCCTCCTTCTTACTCCCTGGTTAAAGGGTAGGATCCTTTTTAGTAAGCTGTCACAGCAGAAAAAATGGGTAGACCAAGTCAATAAACTTAGTCTGCCCTTAGATTCACATCCAAAACCACAGGAAACCCACTCCCACTACTAAACAAAGAGGGGAGCCAAAACTAAGGAAACGATGGACATGAGTTTAATTAAAATATTGAGGGAAGGACCAGCCGTATCCTTGAAGGGGTCTCCCACAGTGTCCCCCACAACGGCGGCAGCATGGGCCGGCGTTCCCTTCCCGCCAAAATTACCGTCTTCAATGTATTTCTTTGCATTGTCCCAGGCCCCACCGGCATTGGCCATGAGGATGGCCAGCAGTACCCCGGTGAGGAGGGAACCGGCCAACAAGCCACCCAAAGCTTCCTTCCCCAGGAGCAGCCCGGTGGCAACAGGAGCTGCCACAGCCAACAGCCCGGGTATCACCATTTCCCGCAAGGCTGCCGTTGTACTGATATCGACGCAACGGGCATAGTCGGGTTTGGCCTCCCCTTCCATCAGCCCGGGTATTTCCCTAAATTGGCGGCGCACCTCCCCAATCATTTGGAAGGCGGCCTTGCCGACGGCCTGCATGGCCAGGGCACAAAAGAGGAAAGGCAATATCCCACCGATGAAGAGGCCTATTATTACATCGGCATCCAGGATATTGATCCCCGTCTCCTGGAGGCCCACGGCGGCAGCATAGGCAGAAAATAGGGCCAGGGCCGTGAGGGCAGCAGAACCGATGGCGAACCCCTTCCCAATGGCGGCAGTAGTGTTCCCCACGGCATCGAGTTTGTCGGTAATCTGCCTGACCTCCGGATCCAGGCCGGCCATTTCCGCTATGCCCCCGGCATTGTCGGCAATGGGGCCGTAGGCATCGACAGCGACGGTCATGCCCGTTGTGGAAAGCATCCCTATAGCTGCCAGGGCAATGCCGTAGAGCTGGGCAAAATTGTAAGCAACATAGATGGCTGCAGCGATGAGCACAACAGGCAGGGCAGTGCTGGCCAAACCAACGGCAAAGCCGTTGATGATATTGGTGGCCGGTCCCGTCTGGGAGGCACTGGCAATACCCTGAACTGGCTTATAGTCGGCAGAAGTATAATACTCACTGGCCATACCCACCGCGATGCCCGCCACCAGGCCGGAAATAATGGCGAAAAAGGGTCCCAGATCCCCCAGGATGCTCCGGGACAGGAAGTAGGAAACAATGGTCACAATAACACTGCTGGCAAAGGTCCCGTTACGCAGGGCTGTATGGGGATTGGCCCCTTCGCTGGTCCGGACAAAGAAGGTGGCAATGATGGTAGCCAGGATCCCTGTCGACGCGAGGGCAAAGGGCAGGGCTACACCGGCTAACCCGTGGGATATTATACCGACAGAAAGGCCGGCTACTATGGAACCAACATAGGACTCAAAGAGGTCAGCCCCCATCCCGGCCACATCACCGACGTTGTCGCCAACATTATCGGCGATTACGGCAGGGTTGCGGGGATCGTCCTCAGGAATGCCGGCTTCCACCTTACCGACTAGATCAGCCCCCACATCGGCAGCCTTGGTATAGATCCCGCCTCCAACCCGGGCAAAGAGGGCAATGGAGCTGGCACCCAGGGCAAAACCGTTGACAATATCCGGGTCTTTATAAATTATGTACAGGACACCCAGACCCAACAGCCCCAGGCCAACCACCGACATTCCCATTACTGTACCCCCGGCAAAGGCAATCCCCAGGGCCTGGTTCTGGCCGGATCTGGCGGCATTGGCCGTCCGAACGTTGGCCCTTGTGGCCACATTCATCCCAATGTAACCGGTCAGGGCAGAAGAAAAAGCCCCCAGTAGGAAGCAAATGGCCGTAGGGAGGTTAACAAAGATACTGAGGGCGACAAAGACAAAAATGACAAAAAAAACCAGGGTCCGATATTCACGTCTAAGAAAGGCCATGGCACCTTCATGGATAGCAGCAGCTATTTCCTGCATCTTTTCTGTACCGGGAGGCGTTCTGTTTACCTTCGCTGCCATAAAAGCTACAAAGCCCAAAGCAAGCAATCCTACCAGGGGAGCGATATATAAATATACTTCCACCTAGTTGACCTCCTTTTTCCCTTTTACAAAAATTTTCTCAAACTAGTAAGCCCTTGATCCTGGAAGGACCAAGGTTGAGGGACCCCCCGCTGGTACAGGGGGGTTCTTATAGCAGCGGAAAACAGAAACCGGGAGCAATGGTGCTAAAGCAAAGCACCTCACCGTAAAGTAAGGTGCAAAGGGGCCTCTAGAAAATTACTGAAAGCAGGGCTGTTACCATGAAAGCTGCTGCCAGGATTGCGGTAATCCTTTCTAGTTTTTCCTCCAGGCCCATTTTCCTGCCAAAGAAGGATTCGGCACCGCCGGCAATGGTTCCAGAAAGGCCGGCACTCTTCCCCGATTGCAGGACCACGGAAATTATAAGGGCAATTGCAACCAAAAGGTGGACAATAGTTAGCGCTAAGGACACCTGATCACCTCCATTGAAAGCAAAATTTGCCCCGGGTTTTAAATAGAATAGGTCGTGCTATAACCGGGTCTATTGTAACACAATGCTGGCAAAATGGCAACAGAAGGTGGCCTTTAGACGCTAAGCCTGCTGGAAGGATTTTTCAGAAAAAAAACGGTGTGCCCAGCAGAGCCTGCACACCGTGTCCAGTCGCCTTAGATTTCCAGCATTTAAGAGATTATTATCTTTCCGCCAATGACTACCGCAGATTATAGAAGGCATCCTTCCCCATAAAAAGGGCCGTTGCCCCCAGGGATTCTTCAATCCGCAGGAGCTGGTTGTATTTTGCCACCCGGTCCGTCCGGGAAGGAGCGCCTGTCTTGATCTGGCCGGCATTGGTGGCGACAACCAGGTCGGCAATGGTAGTATCTTCCGTTTCCCCGGAACGGTGGGATACGACAGCCGTATAACCGGCCCGTTCCGCCATTTCGATGGCCGCCAGGGTTTCGGTGATGGTGCCTATCTGGTTCAATTTAATCAAGACGGAATTGGCCACACCCATTTCAATGCCCTTGGCAATGAGGCTGGTGTTGGTGACAAAGAGGTCGTCGCCGACGATCTGGATCTTCTTGCCCAGAACCCGGGTCAGCTCCTGCCAGCCCTCCCAGTCGTCCTCGGCCAGGCCGTCTTCCAGGGAGATTATGGGATACTTTTCCACTAGAGCAGCATAGTACTGGACCATCTCCGCTGCCGTGTACTCGACCCCTTCCGCCTGGAGGACATATTTTCCCTCCTTGTAGAGCTCTGTAGCGGCGGCATCGATGGCAATGGCAACATCTTCACCCGGCCTGTAACCGGCATCTTCAATGGCGGTTACCAAAACCTCCAAAGCCTCCTCATTGGAGCGAAGATCCGGTGCAAAGCCCCCTTCGTCACCGACAGCCGTGTTGTAGCCCCTGGCCTGCAATACCTTTTTCAGGGTATGGAAGACCTCGGTACCCATCCGCAGGGCCTCGGCAAAGGTGGCGGCACCTACCGGCATGACCATAAACTCCTGCAAATCGACATTGTTGTCGGCATGCTCGCCCCCGTTGAGGATATTCATCATCGGCACAGGCAAAACCCGGGCCTTGGTTCCCCCGAGGTAACGGTAGAGGGGAAGTCCCAGGGATGCGGCAGCCGCCTTGGCCACAGCCATAGAAACCCCGAGAATGGCATTGGCCCCCAGGCGCCCCTTGTTCTCTGTCCCATCCAACTGGATCAGCAGCTCGTCTACTGCTACCTGGTCAAGGGCATCATAGCCGGTAAGTTCCGGGGCAATCAGATCGTTGACATTGCCGACAGCCTTCAGGACCCCTTTGCCCAGATAACGTTCCTTATCCCCGTCCCTTAACTCCACGGCCTCCCTTGCCCCCGTCGAGGCCCCCGAAGGGACAGCCGCCCAGCCAACGCTGCCGTCGTCCAGGTAAACTTCTACCTCCACCGTTGGGTTGCCGCGGGAATCCAGGATCTCCCGGGCGTGGACATCAACAATGGTCGTAGCATTCATATTACCGCCTCCATTTTTTAGTCTACAGTAAAGCCACCGCGTTATTTAATGCCTTCCCTGAGGAGCAGTGATGTCCCGGTCATTTCCGGCGGCTGCTCTATCCCCAGCAAATCCAGGATGGTCGGCGCCACATCGGCCAGCCTGCCCCCCTCCTGCAGGGAAACTCCCCTGCCAGCAGGAGAAATCAGTATCAAGGGTACAGGATTGGTCGTATGGGCAGTGTGGGGCCCACCGGTAACGGGATCCTGCATCTGCTCGGCATTGCCATGGTCGGCAGTGATGAGCAGGGTTCCCCCCATTCCCTTTACCTTCTCCACCACCCTGCCGACACATTGGTCAACGGTTTCTACCGCCTTGACGGCTGCCTCCATGCAGCCGGTATGGCCAACCATGTCGGGGTTGGCATAGTTTAGAACCACCAGGTCATAGCCCCGCTCCAGTTCTTCCAATACGGCCTCGGTCACTTCCCGGGCACTCATCTCCGGTTTTAGGTCGTAGGTAGCCACCTTGGGGGAAGGGATCAGACGCCTGGTTTCTCCCTCAAAGCAAGTTTCCTCCCCCCCATTGAAGAAGAAGGTGACGTGGGCATACTTTTCCGTTTCTGCTATGCGCAGCTGCTTCAGGCCCTGTGCGGCTACCACTTCGCCCAGGGTCTTTTTCAACTCCAGGGGAGGAAAGGCAACGGGGACGGGAATGGTCTCATCATACTGGGTCATGCAGGTAAAGTGGACCCGGGGGTGGCCCGAACCCCGGGAAAAACAGGTAAATTCCTTGTCCACAAAGGCCCTGGTCAGCTGCCGGGCCCGATCCGGGCGGAAGTTATAGAAGATAATGGCATCGCCATCCTTGATTGTGGCCCGGGGCTGACCACAGTCATCTACAATAACCGACGGCTGGACAAACTCATCGGTCTCACCCTTTTTATAGCTCTCTTCGACGGCCGCTACCGCCCTTGCCGCCCTTTCCCCCTCTCCGTAGACCATGGCCCGGTAGGCCCTTTCCGTCCGTTCCCAGCGGTTGTCCCTGTCCATGGCATAGTAGCGCCCCATGACCGTGGCTATTTCCCCTATTCCCAGGGCAGCCAGCTTCTCCTCCAGGGCGGTGATGTACTCCCTGGCATTGTCGGGGGGAACATCCCGACCATCTAAAAAGGCGTGGACATAGACCTTGTGTAGCCCCTCGGCCCTGGCCAGCTCTAGCAGGGCATAGAGGTGCTCCAAATGGCTGTGAACCCCGCCATCGGAAAGAAGCCCCAGCAAGTGCAGGGCCCCCTGCTTTTCCCTGGCGGCAGCCATGGCGTCCCGGAAAATTGGGTTCTCGAAAAAGTCGCCATCAGCAATAGCTTTGCTGATGCGGGTATAATCCTGGTACACTATCCTCCCGGCGCCCAGGTTAAGATGGCCAACTTCCGAGTTACCCATTTGACCGGCGGGAAGACCAACGCTTTCCCCCGCAGCCCCCAGGATAGTGGCCGGGTATTCACGCCAGTATTTATCCATATTCGGTGTTGCTGCACAGTAAACGGCATTCCCTTCCTTTTCCTGGTTCAACCCCCAACCATCGAGTATGAGCAGGACCAGGGGGAAAGCACCCTTTTCCATCACCGTCACCCTTCTCTACTATTCTTTACTAGCTCGGCAAAAACTGCCGCCTTTAGACTCGCCCCTCCTACCAGGGCCCCATCAACATCGGGCTGCTCTAAAAAGGCCCTGACATTGTCGGGCTTGACACTGCCCCCGTACTGGATCCTCACGGCCTCGGCCTTTTCATTCCCATATCCTTTCGCAAGGAGCTGCCGGATAAAGTGGGCAACCCTTTGGGCATCGTCGGCTGTGGAAGCCTTCCCTGTTCCGATGGCCCAGACCGGCTCATAGGCAATCACTATCTCAGACACTTCCTCGGCGGAAACCTCGGCCAGGGCAGCTTCCAACTGCCTTTTTACAACGGCTTCCGTTTTCCCCGCTTCCCGTTCTTCTAAAAGCTCTCCCACACACAGGATGGGCTTTAAGCCCTCATCCAGGGCTGCCCTGACCTTTTTGGCCACTTCGTCATCGGTTTCACCAAAGACATGGCGCCGCTCCGAGTGGCCGATTATCACATATTCACAGCCACAAGCCTTCAACATCCCGGGAGACACCTCTCCTGTGTAGGCACCTTCCTTTTCCCAGTAGAGGTTTTGGGCTCCCAGCACCATATCTGTGCCGCTGAGCTCAGCACCCACCGGGAGGAGGGCAGGGTAAGGAGGACAAATCACTACCTCCATGTCCCCGAGGGCACCGAGCTGTTCCTTTAGCTCGCTGACCAATTCCACTCCTTCCTGGGGAGTCTTGTTCATTTTCCAGTTGGCACCGATTATAATCTTACGCATTTCCTTCATCATTCCTTTCCTTAACCCCAGGCTAGCTTTCCGCAGTGTCCTTATCCAGCAGGGCTGCCACGCCGGGCAGTTCCTTGCCTTCCAAAAACTCCAGGGAAGCACCGCCGCCGGTAGAAACATGGGTCATGGCCTCGGCCAGGCCAAATTTTTCCACTGCCGCCGCCGAGTCGCCGCCGCCGATGATGGTAATCCCCTGGCATTCAGCCATAGCCTCGGCAACGGAACGGGTGCCAGCAGCAAAGGGTTCCAGTTCAAAAACCCCCATGGGGCCATTCCAAATTACCGTTCCTGCCCCGGCGATGACCTCTCCGTAGCTGGCCCTGGTTTTGGGCCCGATGTCGACGCCCATCTTGTCGGGCGGTATTGCCGTCACAGACACCGTCTGGTGGGGGGCATCGGCCTTCAGCTCTGCTGCCACCACCACATCCTCGGGCAGGAAGAAGTCCACCCCCTGGGCGGCAGCCTGGTCCATAATATCCCGGGCCAACGCCAACTTGTCTTCTTCCAGGAGGGAATTGCCAATACCGTGGCCCTGGGCCTTCAGGAAGGTATAGGCCATACCCCCGCCGACCAGGAGGGCATCTACCTTGGACAGGAGATTGGTAATCACCTTTATTTTATCCGACACCTTGGCCCCGCCCAGCACGGCCACAAAGGGGCGCTGGGGAGCAGACAGGGCCCGGCCCAGCATTTCAATTTCCTTCTCCAGAAGGAAACCGGCCACAGCCGGGAGATAGGCAGCTACACCGGCGGTGGACCCGTGGGCCCGGTGGGCCGTACCGAAAGCATCATTGACAAAGATGTCGGCCAGGCGGGACAGGGCCCGGGCAAAGTCGGGATCGTTTTTCTCTTCTCCCGGGTAAAAGCGGACGTTCTCCAAAAGGAGGATTTCCCCTTCTTTTAGGGCAGCACTGGCCTCTTCAACCTCAGGACCAATACAGGCATCGACCTTTTTAACTTCATGCTGCAGCAAATCCGCCAGGGTCCGGGCTACCTGGTCCATGCGCAAATCTTCCACCACTTTGCCCTTGGGGCGTCCCAGGTGGGAGACGAGGATGATCTTCGCTCCCTGCTCCTGCAAATGGCGGATTGTGGGCAGGGCAGCCCTGATCCTGGTACTGTCGGCTACTGTCCCGTCTTCGGCAAGGGGAACGTTGAAGTCAACCCTGACCAGCACCCTCTTGCCCCTGACGTCGATATCCCTGATGGTTTTCTTCACCTTTCCTACCTCCGCCTCAAAATCTGACTAGTATCCTTCCAAAGCCGTAATATTACAGAGTTCCTGACCGCAGGCCCTGGGACAGTGGATATGGGAAATCTCTACTTCCCATATCCAACTGCTGAACTCCCAGGGGTCAGGACAGAAGAGGCTTAGAGACCCTGCTCGGCAATGTAGGCAATGAGATCGCCGCAGCGGGTGGCATAGGCCCACTCGTTATCATACCAGGAAACCACCTTGACCATTTTCTCTCCCATGGTCATGGTCAAGGGAGCATCGATAATGGAGGAGTGGGGATTGCCCCTAAAGTCAATGGAGACCAGTTCTTCTTCCACAACATCCAGGACGCCCTTCATTCTCCCGGCTGCCGCTTCCTTCATAGCTTCATTAATGGCAGCAGCATCGGCCGGCTTTTCTAGTTCGGCCACCAGGTCGACCACAGAAACGGTCGGAGTCGGAACCCGCATGGCAAAGCCGTTGAGCTTGCCGTTTAGTTCCGGCAGTACCAGGCCCACAGCCTTGGCGGCACCGGTGGTAGTGGGGATAATGCTTTCTGCCGCTGCCCTGGCCCGGCGGATATCCTTCTTGTGGACGGCATCGAGGGTAACCTGGTCATTGGTATAGGCATGCACAGTAGTCATCAGGCCCTGGACGAGGCCAAAATTGTCATGGAGCACCTTGGCCATGGGGGCAAGGCAGTTGGTGGTACAGGAAGCATTGGAAATAATGTCATGCTCCTTGGGATTATATTTATCTTCATTGACACCCATAACGACGGTAATATCTTCATTTTTGGCCGGAGCAGAAATAATAACCTTCTTGGCGCCAGCCTTCAGGTGGTTGGCCGCCTTGTCCCTCTGGGTGAAGAGCCCTGTTGATTCAAGGACCACATCGACACCAAGATCTCCCCAGGGGTAGTCGAAGTCCCTGATGCTCAAGTACTTGATCTCCTTCCCGTCTACGACGATGGCGCCATCCCTGGCTTCTACCTCGGCATCCAGGATCCCATACGTGGAATCATACTTCAAGAGATGGGCCAGCATCTTTACATCGCCCAGGTCATTGACGGCCACTACCTCAATCTCGGGGTGATTTTTCAGCAAACTCCGGACAAATAAACGTCCAATTCTTCCAAATCCATTTACCGCAACCTTAACAGCCATTCTGCAATTACCTCCTTAAAAAGAATATCGCCTCGATATCACTCCAATAAGTATATAACAATGGGTATCACTCCAGCAATTTATCGTCCTTTCCTCCCCCCTTCTGTGATAATAATTTCATTAATTCATTGGCCGCTCCCTGATCGGTAATCAAAGCACCGCCAGGCTGGTAAGACAGAACGGCCAACATAGCTCTAGCCTTACTCTTGCCCCCGGCCACCGTAACCACATGGGGAATGGCGGCTACTTCTTCCAGAGACATGCCAATACTGGGTGTATAGTAGACGATCTCCCCCCTTTGGTTCAGGTAATAGCCGAAGGCTTCGCCGACTGCCTTCTTCTCCCGCAAGATCTCCATTTCAGCCGGCGAAAGGGCCCTGCGCCGGGCCATAACTTCCGCCTCACCAATACTAAAGAGGAGAAAGGTGGCCCCATGGATGATGGACAGAACTTCCTTAATCTGGCGTTCCTGGCTCAAGGCCGCAATGGTATCTATGCCCACATTATCGGGCACAGGCAGGGGCCGGTAGCTGCCCCCCAGCTTGCGGGCCAGGAGGGAAGCGATGGTATTGGCCTGGAGTTCCAGATCTTCTCCCAGGCTGCCCCGGGCCGGGACTACCACCAGATCCCGGGCATGATTCCCGGCCGGCATGTTTCTTGCCACTTCGGCGATGGTTGTTCCCCCGGAGACGGCAATGATATCGCCATCCTGCAGGTTGTCCTGGAGGTAGGCGGCTGCCGCCCGCCCCAAATCCATTTTCACCAGCTCATCCTGATCCAGATCCCCGGGCACAACTATCACCTGTTCGAGGGCGAAGGCCTTTTTTAGCCCCTGTTCGACGGCGCTCACTCCCCTTAGTTTATGCATATAGCGGGTCAAATCCCACAGGAGGGAGGTGCCCTCATGGGTTAAAAGAACGCCCTCCCTGGTATACCTGACCAGGCCTGCCTGGCGCAGAAAATCCAATTCTCCCCGCAGCTGCCTTTCTCCCTGCCCGAGGCGCCGGGCTAAATTACGCCTCCCAATGGGTTGATAAAGCTGTACTGTTCGTATGATAGTATATCTTTTTTCCAGGACTGCTATCATATCGGGTACTGTTTTTTGCAGTATTTGCAGGAGTTTGTCCATCCTAATACCACCTACAGGGACGCCATTTGTCCCATGGTTGCTATTTCTGTCCCACCGCTCCCAAAAAAAGAGGAGAGCTCGCTATTAGTCTTCCCTGCTCTTCCCCTTCATATTATTCTTGTTAAAGGGACTAATTCCTCCTTAACAAGGAAGGATTTTTTCTTTTTTAATAGCGCCTGCGGCAGTTGGAAGGTGGAATGCCGAGATCATTTCGGTACTTGGCCACGGTCCGCCGTGAAATCATGATTCCCCGTTCCCGCAGGATGTCGGCCAGTTTCTGATCACTGTAGGGTTTACTTGGGTCCTCCCCTTCCACTATCTCCTCCAGCATTTTCTTTATGCTCTCCGAGGAAGTACTGGAGCCCTCAGTATTTTCCACTCCACTGGCAAAGAAGAAGCGCAAGGGGAAAACACCGCGAGGAGTCTGAATGAATTTATTGCTGGTAGCCCTGCTCACCGTAGATTCATGAACCCCGACTGCATCTGCCACCTCTTTTAAGGTTAAGGGTTTCAGGTACCGAACACCCCGGTCAAAGAAATCCCGCTGAAACTGGACCAGGGTTTCCACGATCTTGTAGACCGTCAAGCGCCTCTGCTCGATGCTTTTGATCAACCAGCGGGCCGAGTTTAATTTGGACTCAATGTAGGCCCGGGCCTGGTCGCCGGCATCCCTTGCCTGGAGGATATTCCGGTAATTGGAGTTAATTGTCAGCCGGGGTGAGGAAACGTCGCTGACAATAATGACGTACTCGTCCCCCACCTTTTCTACGATCACGTCGGGAACAATGTAATTGCCCTCAGGTACCGGCCCAAAACGCCGCCCCGGTTTCGGATCGAGGGTGCGGATAAAATCCCCGGCAGCTTGAATTTCCTGCACCGAAACCCCCAGTTCTCCCGCCACCCGCATCAGCCTGCCCTGGGCTAAATCGGGAAGATAAGAATTGATAATAATCTCCAGAAGGGGGTAGTCAATTTCCAGGGCCTTAACCTGCAGCAGCAGGCATTCCTTCAAATCCTCGGCCCCCACCCCCGGTGGGTCAAAGGTCTTGATAATCTCCAAAACTTCCCTTACTTCCCCTTCGGTAACCCCCTGGAGCCGGGCTATCTCTGCCGGTGGACAGGTCAGATAACCGTTTTCGTCCAGGTTGCCGAGGATAAACTCACCAAGCTGCCGCCTGGGTCCATCCTTTACATTCAGGTGTAACTGCCAGAGCAAGTGTTCGTACAAGGTTGATTCCCGGGAAAGGAAGTGTTCAAAGGAATAGTCGGAATGGGAGCTGCTTTCGGCAGTGCCCCTGCCTATATATCCCAAATCACTGGTGTCGGCAAAATACTCCTGCCAATCCAGATCATAAGGTTCCTCTTCCCTGGCAGCTGCTCCGTCCTCTGCCGCGGTGCCATTTTCCATCTCGAGAAGGGGATTTTCCAAAAGCTCCTGTTCTATATATTCTGAAAGCTCTAGGGCAGATAGCTGCAATACGGTGATGGCCTGCCTAAGTTCAGGTGTCATTACCAGCCTTTGGCTTTGTTCGATATTAAGGCGAAAGGCCATCCGCATAATCTTTTCCACCTCCCCTACAAATAGAAGTGCTGCCTTGCCAGAGTTGTCATTAAGTTTCTATTTCGACAGAACTCCCGAAAAACCCTTCCCCTGGGGATTATCTATTTCAATAATATGCCGGGCCCCTTAAAAGAGAACGGGGCCCGGGTGCCCAAAATCTTCATTCTTCGTCGCCGGCGGGGAGCCCTGCCCACCCCATTTCCCCGTGGAGAAAACCCCGCACCCGCTTGTACAGGAGAAAGGTAATGGTAGAAGTTAGCACTCCTTTGATCAGGTTAAAGGGAAGTACCATTCCCAGCATCATGGGCACCACCTGCTCCGGAGCCAGGCGGACACCGTAGAGGGGAAAGAGGATGAATAGATTGAGGGGGAGCATAATCAAGCCCATGGCCACACTGCCACCCAGGAGGGCCAAAACTGCACCCTTCCTGGTTTTTATCCTCTGGTAGATGCAACCGGCCACAAAAACCATGCTGCTTCCTGCCAGAAAATTGCCCAGCACTCCTACCGGGTTGCCCCGGCCGGAAAGGGTAAGATAAAGGAGGTTTTTCAATAATTGGATCAACACCCCCACCCAGGGCCCCATGGCAAAGGTTCCCAGGAGGGCCGGCAGTTCGCTGGCATCGTACTTGAGAAAATCGGGAAAGGGGGGAAGGGGAAATTCGATGAGCATGACCACAAAGGCAATAGCCGACAGAATACCCACCCGAACCATCCTGTTTATCTTCACCGGCTCTTCCTCCTCTTGACCCACTAAAACCCCCTTGGCAAATAAAAAACCCCCGATACCTCCAGGGGGCATAAGTCGGCACTGGACATCCTCACCTTCTCCCATCCAGACTGTCACTGTCGGCCCCGGAATTGCACCGGGTCGGCCAACCGGCACGGTTGGTTCGCGGGCTTACCCCTTGGGGTTCACCGCCGGTGGGGAATTCCACCCCTCCCCGAAGGTTTTAGCGGGTATTCTTTTTTAATCATATCACATTCCCAGCAGCGGGACAAGGTGAAAAGACAACACCCCAGATTGATTAACCGTTGGCCATCCCCCCATCCCGCTGCAAACCATCGGCCATGGCTTCCAACCGGCGGAGGCGGTGGTTCACCCCCGACTTGCCCAATTTTGGTGTCATAAGCTGCCCCAGCTCCTTCAGGCTCAGGTCAGGGTGCTCCAGCCTCAGCCGGGCCACTTCCCGCAAGCCCAGGGGGAGGCTGTCAAGGCCAACAGTCCTCTCCAGGTATCGGATCTTTTCCACCTGCCGCCGGGCCGCCTCTACCGTCTTGCCCAGATTGGCCGTATCGCAGTTTACCAGCCGGTTAATGTTATTGCGCACATCCTTATAGACCCGGATGTTTTCAAACTCCAACAGGGCCCTGTGGGCGCCGACGATGCTGAGGAAGCGGACCAGCTGCTCCCCTTCCTTCAAATAAATAACATACTTGCCCTTGCGCCGCACCATTCTGGGTACCAGGTCATAGCCCTCCATTACCGCCCCTATCTTTGCCGCCACTTCCCGGCTGGGGGCAGCTATCTCCAGGTGGTAACCCCTTTCCGGATTGGTGATGGAACCGCCGGCCAGGAAGGCACCCCTGAGGTAGGCCCGCCAGCAGCAGCTCAGCCCGCCGGCAGCCGGTTCCAAGGGGGCCAGGTCTTGCAGCAGGGCCTCCAGCCCTCCCTGGGCGGGCACACGCACCATGTAGGTATTGGTCCGGCGGAAGCGGACTCCCTTTTGCACTGCAACCTCGGTATGCAGCCTGGTCACCTTCTTAAAGAGGGTAAAAACCTTGCGGGCTATGGCAGCATTTTCCGTGGCAATCACTATACCCTGGGAACCAGTGCCCCCTTCCTCCCGCAAGGTCAAGGAATTTACCGCCAGCAGGGCAGCCAGCTCCGCCCGCAGGCAGCACCTTCCCTCCCCCAGGATCCGGGCAATCTCGTTTTTAACACCGGCTGAAAAGGACAATCTCCTTCACCATCCCTGGCCACCGGGGCCTTTTCTCCTTATTATAACACGTATTCGAAACGGGCGGTAAAATGCCGCAGTACAGGGGGTTCGTAGGTAAAGCGCAGGCCCCTAATCTGTTCCCGCTTTTGGTAAACACCCTTTACGGCTGCCACCACCGCATCCATATGCCGGTAGGTGTAAACCCGCCTGGGGATAGCAAGCCGGACCATCTCCAACTGGGGATAATCGTGCTCTCCTGTCTCGGCATCCCGGCCGGCCAGGACGGTGCCGATTTCCACTCCCCGGATGCCCCCTTCCAGGTACAGGGCCACTGCCAGGGCCTGTCCGGGAAACTGGTCCTGGGGCAGGTGGGGCAGGAAACGTTTGGCATCCAAATAGACGGCATGGCCTCCCACCGGCTCTATAATGGGAATCCCTGCTTCCAGCAGCCTATCCCCCAGGTATTTAACCTGGTCGAGCCGGTAACGCAGATACTCTTCCCGGCATACCTCCCGCAAGCCCCGGGCCAGGACCTCCATATCCCGTCCGGCCAGGCCGCCGTAGGTGGGAAAGCCTTCAAAAAGGACGCCCCAGACCTGCACCTGCCGGTAGAGTTCCTCATCCCGCAGGGCCAGAAAGCCCCCGATGTTGGCCAAACCATCCTTCTTGCCGCTCATGGTACAGCCGTCGGCATAGGAAAAGATCTCCTTCACAATTTCAGCAATAGATTTGTCGGCATAGCCCTCTTCCCGCTGCTGGATAAAGTAGGCGTTTTCCGCAAACCTGCAGGCATCGATAAAGAAGGGTATCCCGTATTTTTTGCAGATGGCGCTGACAGCCTTAATATTGGCCAGGGAAACGGGCTGGCCCCCACCGCTGTTACAGGTAATGGTCAGCATTACCAGGGGTATTTTCTCCACACCCTTCTCCCTAATGAAAGCCTCCAGCTTTTCCGTATCCATGTCCCCCTTGAAGGGCTCCCTGGCCACGGGATCATAGGCAATATCCCGGACCAGGTCCACGGGCTTTGCCCCCTTGTGCTGGACATGGGCCTTGGTGGTGTCAAAGTGCATATTGTTGGGGATATACTGCTCCCTCTCCCCCCGGACCAGGGTCGTAAAGAGAATGTTTTCCGCTCCCCGGCCCTGATGGGTTGGCAGGACATATTCGAACCCCATCACCTCTTTTACCGCCGCCTGGAGGTGCTGGAAGTTGCGGCTGCCGGCATAGGCTTCGTCACCCAGCAGCAGGCCCGCCCACTGGTTATCACTCATGGCCGCCGTCCCGCTGTCGGTGAGGAGATCGATGTAGACAGCCTCGGAGGGCAGCAAAAATAAATTATAACCGGCTTCTTGCAACAGGCCCTCCCGCTCCTTGCGGGTTGTCATTACCAGGGGTTCCACCATTTTAATCCGAAAGGGTTCCGCCAGGTATTCCTGTTTCAAGCTATACCCCTCCCTTCAAGTTGTACGGATATAATTCGCAATATTCGCCCCAAACCCTCCTTTCCAGCCCGACTTTGTCCCAAAATTCCCCCTTCCGGCCAGGGAAATATTACCAGCGCCCCGAGAAGGGTTGCCGGAAATAACTGCCCACGACCAATTTCATAACAGCCCGGGCCAGGCGGGCTGGATCATGGCGGACATAATTGGTATAGCTAATAAAGTTGCCCCGGATAATTCTTACCCCCATCTTCTGCAGGCGCTCCAGATCAACCCGCACCGGGTGAGCCTTCTCCTGCCGGTAGCGTTCAAGGATCCGGGGGGGTGCTGCAACGGTATTGACTATTATATAATCAACCAGTCCGGCACCAATGTGCTCCTGCAGAACCTCCAGATGATCGGCCGCCGTGTAGCCATGGGTTTCCCCCCACTGGGTCATCACATTGCAGACATAAATGCAGGGCGCCGGGGAAAGCCGGATGGCCTCGGCCAGCTCTTCTACCAGGAGATTGGGCAGGACGCTGGTGTACAAACTGCCCGGGCCCAGGACAATGGCATCGGCCTCCCGGATAGCCTCCACAGCCTCGGGCACCGGGCGGGGTTTTGCCGGCACCAGGGAAAGACGCCGGATCCGCTCCCCTTGCCCGGCAATATTGGTCTCCCCGACCACCCTTTCCCCCGTCGCCAGTTCTGCCTGCAGGGTTACATTTTCCAGGGTAGAGGGCAGGACCTGTCCCTGCACGGCCAGGACCCGGCTTGCCTGCCTGACGGCAGCGGAAAAATCCCCCAAAATCTCCGTCAAGCCGGCCAGGAAAAGATTGCCCAGGTTATGTCCGGCCAGGCCCTCCCCGCTCTGGAAGCGGTGCTGGAACAAACTTTCCATCAAGGGTTCCGTATCGGCCAGGGCTACCAGGCAGTTCCTGATGTCCCCGGGTGGCAGTATCCCCAGCTCTTCCCGGAGCCGACCTGAGCTGCCGCCGGTATCGGTCACCGTCACAATGGCGGTAATATTTCCCGTGTATTCCTTTAAACCCCGGAGGAGGACCGACAAACCGGTGCCGCCGCCCAGGGCAACAATTTTGGGCCCCTTCCCCAAATGGCGGCGGCGGTAAACCACATCCGCCAGGCGCTCTTCGTCCTGGGGCAAAAGGACACTAAGGAGGGACCGGAAGGTCTGGCGCAGGCCCACCACAGCCATCCCGGTCCCCAGGCAGATGAACAATATGCCCCGGAGGGGAGAAAGGGGGGGCAGGGGCAGGGGAAGGAGCATGGCTAAACCATAGCTTCCCATCCCCACTCCCCCGAGGAACAGGAGGAACCAGCGCTTTATTCCCAGCCCCGGGTACAGCCATTTCAGCAAGGACTTCATCCATCACCTACCCCCGTTCTCCCAATATCCCGATGTTCGGCCAGTACCCTCTTTTGTCTCTGTCCCAGCATCCGAGCCAGCTCCTGGGCGATCACCACAGAACGGTGGCGCCCCCCGGTACACCCGATCCCTACCAAAAGGTGGGTCTTACCCTCCTTGCGGTAGTGGGGAAGGAGAAAGAGCAAAAGATCGGTAATGCGGGTCAAAAATTCCTTGGTTACCGGCCATTTCAAGACATAGTTCTTGACCTCTTCTTCATAGCCGGTCTTGTGGCGAAGGGATTCGATATAGTAGGGATTGGGCAAAAAACGGACGTCAAAGGCCAGATCCACATCCAGGGGTATCCCGTGCTTAAAGCCGAAGGAGATGATGGTGACGGGCAGGTCATCGCCCCCCTGATCTGCGCTGAAAAGCCGCCTGATCTCATCCTTCAGCTGCCCGGTGGACAGATGGCTGGTATCTATAATATGATGGGCCCTGGCCTTTAATTCCTCCAAGCGCTGGCGTTCCCGCTTGATACCCTCGGTTACCAGGCCGGTGGCAGCCAGGGGGTGGCGGCGGCGGGTTTCCTTAAACCGCCGCACCAGGGTCTCATCGGAGGCGTCTAAAAAGATTATCCGGTAGGCGATGCCCGCTGCCTCCAGTTCCCCCAGGGCGGCAAAGAGGTGGTCGAAGAATTCGCCGCCCCGGATATCCACCACCAGGGCCACCCGGCTGAGCTGGCTCCCCGCCTGGTTGTACAGCTCGGCAAACTTGGGGATGAGGGTGGGGGGAAGGTTATCGACACAGTAAAAGCCCATGTCCTCGAGGAAGTGGGCCGCCTGGGTTTTCCCCGCCCCCGAAAGGCCAGTAATGATAATAAATTGCCTCTTTTCCTGTATGTTTTCCATGCTGATCATTCTCCCATCCCTAGCTTATTCAATCTTTGGCAATGTACAAAAATTATATCACAAGGCCGGGGAAAGAAAAAGATGCCCCCTTTGGGGCATCTCGCCGGTCTCAAGCTCTAATCATCCAGGTGCTGTTTTTCCCAGGCCGGTTTCATGGTCTCGACCAGGGTCCACCAGTCCTCATAGCGGCGCCCGTAGGCCTCGGTGTGCTCGGGAATGGGCTGGAAAGTAGCCCTGATCTTTACCGCCCGGGCAAAGGCCTCCTCATAGTCCTTGTAGACACCGGCCCCCACGGCGGCGGCCAGGGCACAGCCCAGGGCGCCAATCTCGGTGGCCGTCACCACCTCTACGGGAACACCCAGGACATCGGCGAACATCTGGCTCCAGAAATCGCTCTTGGCCCCGCCACCGGCCAGGCGGGCGGCCTTGACCTCGCCACCGTGCCGGACGATATTGTCTATATGCATTTTATGGTCGAAGGTGATCCCTTCGAAGAGGGCCCGGGCCAGATCGGCAAAGGTATGGCCCTGGGCAATATTGTAGAAGCCTGCCCGTCCCCGGGGATGAACGTTAGGCTGGGCAATGAAGGGATGGTAGATGACACTGGTGCCCCCCGGAGGGATAGAGGCCGCTGCCTCGGTAATGACATCATACTTGGATATTCCCTTCTTTTCCGCCTCCAGGGCTGCCCCGGCACCCAGCTGGTTGACGAACCATTCCAAGTTGGTCGCCGACGTGGCCCCGCCACTCAAGGCCAGCACTTTGCCGGGCAGGTCGAAGTGCAGGTTGATGGTCATATTCTGCAGGGGCCGGTCGGTAATGACCTGGTTGATGGACCAGGTTCCCACGACTATGGAAACATAGCCCTCTGCAATCACACCAGAGCCGATACAGCTGGCGGTGACGTCCATCATCCCCGCTCCGCAGGGGGTGCCTTCCTTGAGGCCCGTCCGGGCCGCCGCCTCGGCCGTTACATAGCCGACAATGGCCCGGCTGGCCGGGGCCATCTCCGGCAGCCTGTCGAACATCTCCGGGATGCCGTAAAGTTCCATCAACTCCCGGGAATAGGCTTTTTTAGCAAAATCCATCAGGCCGCCGCCGCTCAAATCGTTGTGCTCAGAAACAAATTTACCCGTCAGCTTGGAGCGGATAAAATCCTTGCATTGCAGAATCCGCCGGATCCTGGCATAATTCTCCGGCTCCTTCTCCTTGATCCAGCGGAGCAGGGTAAAGGGCTGGCCGGAGAAGGGCAGGGTGGCATTGATGGCCGATATTTTCTCGTAAGCTCCCTCTTCCTTCAACATTTCCAATACATCTACTGCCCGGCCGTCGTTGGAACCGATGGCATTGCGGACGGCATTGCCCTCTTCATCGACGACAAAGAGCCCGTTACCAAAGCCGGTAAAACCAATGGCACCAATTTCTGCCGGGTCTATCCCCGCTTTGGCAATGACCTCCTGGATACAGTCGGCCGTATTCTGCCACAGCCTTTCCGGGTCCCCCTCCACCCAGGATGGTTTGGGGTTGCTGACTTCAAAACGTCTGGAGGCAACGGCAATCTCGTTGCCATTCAGGTCAAAGAGAGCCGCCTTCGAATTGGTCAAACCACAGTCAATACCCATGATATATTTGGCCATTTCTATACCTCCTTCATCCTGATTGCCCACTTCCCAACAGGTATTGGTCCCTGCCTAACCACCTCTCCACCAAGCTGGTCCCTATTTGTGGCCCTCTCTAAAGGCCGGGAGAAGTCGGGAAGCCCCTTGGGGGCAGCTCCCTGGCGTTAATGATCTCGGCTGCCGTAAGACCGGCCTGGCGGGCTACGGCCAGGCCTGGGCCCAGGTCCCCAACAGCCCAGGGGTGGTGAGCGTCGCTGTTGATGGCAAATTTCACCCCCTCGGCGGCAGCGACACTGACAAAGGCGGCAGTCAGATAGCCGTGGGAGGAATTAATCTCCAGGGCGGTGCCGCAGGCTGCACACGCCCGGGCCAGCTCCCTGGTATCGACGGCCAGCTTTAAGCCCGGATGGGTCACGATGGCTATCGGGTATCTTTCCACGGCATTGACCAGGGCCCGGGTGTTAAAGAGCCGGGATCTTTGGCCAAGGTAGCCGCTCAATTTCCCGCCCCAATAAAGGGCAAGGAGGCGGAAATTCTCGAAAGTGCGGGGAAATATATTGGGGTGTAGGCCGGCAAGGACAATGTCCAACTGATCCAGGATCTCCCCAGGAACATCCAGATCACCATTACTGTTGATGACATTGGCTTCAACCCCGGCAAGAACCCGCACCTCCGGGTACTTCTCCTGCAGGCGGCCAATCTTACCCTTGATCTCCAGCAGCTCTTCCGCCCTTCTCACCCCCAGGTTAAAGGCCAGGGCCGGACCGTGATCGGTGATGGCAAGCTCCTCCAGACCCCGGGCCCGGGCAGTCCTGATATTTCCCTCCAGGTCTCCCCTGCCGTGGCTGTACTGGGAGTGGGTATGGTAATCGGCGAAAAGATACAGCTGTATTCCCCCCTGCAATTATCCGCTCCCGGTCCCTCCCCCCTTGATATCCTCTTTTTTATCGCCCTCCAGGGTCCTTTAGACGACGGCCGTGGTGTGTTCCCCCAAACGCTTGCCCCTTTGTTTTAGATATTCCTTCACCCGCTCGGCCTTGGCCGTGAGGACCAGCTCCTCCGGTACCCCCGCATCCTTGATAATGCTCAGAGCCCAGTCGGACTCGCCCACATCATAGGCAAAATGGCTGTCACTGTTGATGGCAATCATGACACCTTCCCGGGCTACCAGGCGGGCTATTTCCAGGCAGTTCTCGTAGCTTCCCATCCTTACCCGGTAAGAGTTATTATTGATCTCCAGGATCTTTCCCAACCTTTTGGCCGCCTTGACCACCCGTTCCGGGTCGATCTGGAAGCTGGGATTCCCGGGGTGACAAATCATATCCACATAGGGGTTCTCCAGGGCCTTAATCATGTTTCTGGTGTTTTCCTCCACGGAGCCGGGCTCCAGGCATTCAGAATGGAAGCCTGCCAGGACCAGATCCAGCCGGCGCAAATACCTCTCTTCCAGATCCAGGGCGCCCCCCTCCAAGATATTGGCCTCAACACCCCGGAGGATCTCCACCCCCTCCACCTGGGGATGGACAACCCAGAGGTTGTTGAAATAGATGGGCGTGGGTGCCCCCGTCATAGCGGGGCCATGGTCGGTGATGGCCACCATCTTCAAACCCTTTTTCCTGGCTTCCCGGGCTATTTCAATTACCGTGCTGTAGGCATGGCCGCTGGCGACAGTGTGCACATGCAGGTCGGCTTCCAATATCATCTCCTCGTCCTCCTTTCCAATATATTCTAATTCCAGTATAGCATAGATTGGGGCCCTACCCCTTTAAAATAAACTTCTCCAGGGCTACTACCAACCCCTCTTCCTCTATCCCGGCCGTTACCCAGTCGGCCTGGGCCTGGACGTCAGGGGGCGCATTGCCCATGGCAACGCCCAACCCCACGCCCTTTAGCATCTCTACATCATTGTAGGCATCCCCTATGGCCATCATCTCAGACAACTGGATGCCGAGGCACTCCCCCAGGAACCTGAGGCCCTCAAGCTTGGAGACGGAAGGATGGAGAATTTCCAGGAAAATGGGGCGGGAGCGGGCCAGATACAGTTTGGGAGAGAGTTTTTCCCACAAATAGTCTATATATTGCTCCAACTTTTCCGGTTCTTCGGAAATAATAAATTTGGTCGGCTCCCGGGTTAAAAATTTCTCCAAATCACCGACGGCATGGCCGGTAACCCCGGAAATCTCCTCATACCTGCGGCTCCAATCACTGTATTCTTCCACATAGTACTCATCATCCACATAGGTATGCAGGTGGAGGCCCAATTCCTTACACAACCTCACAATCTCATGGGCCAGTTCCAGGGGGATGGTCCTGTGATGATAGACTTCCCCCGTTCCCGAATGCTTAACCAGGGCACCGTTATATGTAATCAGGGGAACATCGAGGCCGAGTTTTTCCGCATAGGGTTTGGTTGACTGGAACATGCGGCCGGTGGCCAGTGTTACTACAAGCCCCTGTTGTGCACACTGGTGCAGGGCCCGGCGGGTGTTGTCCCGGATGACGAGATCCTCTCCCACCAGGGTGCCGTCGATATCTACTGCGACCAATTTATACTTCATATTTTCTTTCCTCCTTGCTGTCTTTGCCAATAATTTTCCGAATTGTTGCCATAGCCCCCTTTCCGGTATAATAACAATTGTTTTAATAAGTTATGCTTCGTCTAAAAAAGAAAAATCCCTGCCGATTAATATTCAATTTAGTCCAAAAAAATTTGTCCCGCCATCCCGGGCCAGACCAAAGCCCAAAATTTTTGTTAATCCCGCCTCCGAAACCCCCTGAAGGGTATAAAAAAGGCCAGATAGCGCCAGGGCACTGCCCCGGTCAGCAGGGCCAGGAGGAGGTAAACTACGCCGCCGAGGAGAATTGCCGGCAGGACGGCCAGAGAGCTCCCCCCCGTCCGGGTCCAGAACCAGGGGTAAGCTGCCTTCACTGCCGCCGCCATCCCCAGGGTGGCGAGCAGGGGTCGGAATAATAAATACCTGAGCCTGAACCTAATCCCCGTCAAGGACCCAAGGGCCCGCAGGTTAAAGAGGGCAGCTACCGTAAAACCGATGCCTGTCCCCAGGGCGGCACCCTTGATATTGAGGGCCGGTATCGCCGTCAAGTAATAGTTTAAGACGGCATTGCAGCAGGCGCCCAGGAAAATACTCTGCACCGGGACACTGGCCCGGCCCAGTCCCTGGAGGATGCCCGTCGTTGTCTGCTGCAGGCAGAGGAAAAAGCAGCCGAAGGCCAAAAAAATTAGCGGTGCCCCCGCCTCCGGCGTCTGAAAGAGGAGCTGACAGATTTCCGCCGGCAGGAGATAGAGGCCCACCGTGGCAGGCAAGGCGACCAGAACCGTTACCCCCAGGGCCTCACCTACCAGCCGGGAAACCAGATCCTCCCTTTCTAAGGCCACTGCTTCGGAAATGGCCGGAATCAGGCTGAAGGCAAAGGCGGCTGTAATGACGGTGGGAAAGAGGATTAAACTGACGGCCATCCCCGAGAGCTGCCCGTAGAGGGCCGTCGCCTGCCGGACGGAAAAACCAATGACCTGGAGGCGCATGGGGACAATCACCGCATCGACGGTATCCATAACCGGCATGATAAAGGCACCGAGGGTAATGGGCAGGGCCAGGCGGACGATGTCAGCCAGGATTGCCCCCATCTCCTTTGCCCCGGTGGGATGGCGATCCACAGTCTGCGGAGAACGAAGATAAAGGGCCCCCAGGAGGAGATTGCCGGCCAGGGCACCGGTAACGGTCCCAAAGGTGGCACCGGCAGCAGCATATTCCAACCCCCGGGGACGGAGGGCATAGGCCAGCCCCAGCATGGTTACAACCCGCACCAGCTGCTCCACTACCTGGCTGCCCCCTATGGGTACCATTTTCTGCCTGCCCTGGAAATAGCCCCGGAGGGCCACCTGGATGGCTATCAAAAAGACGGCCGGAGCAATGGCCCGGAGGGGATAGAGGGCCCTGGGATCTCCCAGAATCTTCGTGGCCAGGACGGGGGCCAGCAGATAAAGGAGGAGGGAAAAACAAAAACCGGTAAGGGCTAAAAGGGCCAGGGCAGCCCGGAATATCAGCCGGGCAACATGGTGGCGGCCGTGGGCTATCTCTTCGGCACTTAGTTTCGCCACGGCAATGGGAATACCCGCTGCCGCCAGGACAAAGGCAAGGCTGTAAAAGGGATAGGCCATCTGGTAGAGGCCAATCCCTTCCGCCCCCAATAAATAGCTGAGGGGAACCCGGTACAGGGCCCCAATGATCTTGCTGCAAAGACCTGCCAGGGTAAGGACCAGGGCACCGCGCAAAAAGGACAATCTTGGCCACCCCTTTAACAAAGAAGGGACGCCCCCAACGTCCCTGCTAAAATCCATATAATATATACGCAGCCGCCCCCGGCAATATGCTTTCCTTTCCCCCGGAGAAGGAAGGGCCCAGGGGCCTTCCCAAGGGTGACAAACTTCGTCCCTTGTCCCCGGCTAGAGGACCCGGATGGTCTGAAGGCTTGCGTCCCGGGGCCCGGAAATCCTGAGGCCCGCTTCCCTGATCAGGATAAGGTAATCGATGATCTCCGGGGTAAGCCCCTCGCCGGGGCAGACGATGGGAATCCCCGGCGGGTAGGCGGTGACAACCTCGGCGCTGATCTTTCCCGCGGCCGCTTCCAGGGCCACGACCCGGGAGGGGCGGAAGAAGGCCTCCCGGGGCAGCAGGACCAGTTCAGGGATCAGGGGCTCCTCAAGCAGCCCTTCTGCCCGCCGGAGGAGCTCTCCCCTTCCGGCAAACTCCCGGCGCCGGTTGGAAATATCCCGCAGAGCAAATAAAAGCTTTTCAATATCCCTATCGGTGGTCCCGATGGTCACCATGAGGAGAATATTGAAGAGGTCGGACAGTTCAACCTGGATATTATACTGATAGCGCAGTATAAGTTCCACCTGCTGTCCTGTCAGGCCCAGGTCCTTCACCGTCACCGTCAGCTTCGTCTCATCGAGATCGTCAAAGCCGGGTCTCCCCGCTTCCTCCTTGCCGAGGCAGGAAAGGCCGGGGATTTTATTTATTTCTTCCCTGGCCCAGCGGGCCCGGGCCAGGGTTTCCTCCAGGAGCTGGCGGCCGTGGAGGACCATCTGGCGGCGGGCGCCGTCCAGGGAAGCCAGCAGAAGGTAGGAGGCACTGGTGCTCTGTAAAAGCCTGAGACTCGCCTCCAGCCGCTCCCGCTCCAGGCCCTCTCCCTTGAGATGTAAGACGGAACTCTGGGTAAGACCCCCCAAGAGTTTGTGCATGCCCTGGGCAACGGCCGCGGCCCCGGCCGCCAGGCCCGGCCTGGGGAAGCCGGGATGAAAATAGAAGTGGGGGCCGTGGGCTTCATCAAGGACCAGGGGGACGTTGTAGGCTGCCAGGACAGCCCCAATTCCCTCCAGGTCAGAGCTGGTCCCGTAATAGGTGGGATTGATGAGGAGGACTCCCCTGGCGTCGGGATGCTGATCCAGCACCTGCTGGATCCTGCCCGGAGTCACCCCCAGGGCAATCCCCCGGCTGGCATCGACTTCCGGGGCCACGAAGAGGGGATGGGCCCCGCTGAAGATTACTCCTGCGATCATAGATTTGTGCATGTTGCGGGGCACGATTATCTTGTCACCGGGATTGCACAGGGTAAGGAGCAGGGCCTGGATGCCGCATGAGGTCCCGTTGATTAAAAAATAGGAATAGTCGGCACCGAAGGCCTCGGCCAAAAGCTCCTGGGCCCGGGCCAGTACTCCCTGGGGTTGGTGGAGATCATCCATTCCTTCAACACCGGTAATGTCCAGGGCAAAGGCCTGCTCCCCCACCAGGCGGGCTACCTGGGGATCCAGATTACGGCCGCCCTTGTGTCCCGGCATATGGAAGCGGACAACCCCATCCTCCAGGTAGTCGGTCAGGGCCTCCAGGAGGGGAGCCCTGGTCTGGCTTTCCTTCCGCATCACCAATTGATCACCGCCTTAGTTGAGATAATCCTTGATCAAGGTAATGGGTGTCTGCTGATCATAATTGCCACTGGGATTATCCTCCAGGAGCCTTTTCACCAGCTGGTTCTTGATCCCGGGAGAGGCACCCACTATGTCGACACAGCCCAGGTCATTGACATCGACAATAACGGTATCTACCCCCGTTCGCTCCCAGACAGCCCGGGCCACCCGGGCCGGATCCTTGGGTCCCAGGACAATATAACCCTCAAAGGGGGGCATGGTCCCGGCCACATCGTCGATGAGGGCCACCTGCCGGCCAGCTATATAATAGAACAGGCCCTTTTTCCCGGCTATTTTTCCCAGGGCGCCCAGGGCTGCCCCCAGGAGAATCCGCCAGGGGCCGACTTCATTGATGGCCAGCTGCATCCCGGCCGGGGAGGTCAAACTGCCATGCCGGGCTGGAAAGCGGCAGAGAAAGCTGGCCAGGGCCCCGGCCTTAACCTCTTTCGGCCGGACCAGGCGGCCCTGGGTAATGGCCACCACACTTTCACAGATGGCGATCAAATCTCCCACTTCCGCTATATTCTTCGTATATTCCTCAACTACCTCCACGATGTCTTCCCCCGGGGTCAAGAGATGGGTTCTGATGGCTATCTTTGCCGCCGTCCTCACCACCCCCAAAGAGACAAATATCCCAAGGTTAACTGCAGGAGTACTCCATACTATTCAATTAGGCAAACTTTTGTCCCTGGCGCAAAGAAGAGATGAACCCCGCTCCAGCTTCATATCTATTAAATAGAACAAGATCCTAGCCGAAGGAGGTCTGGCCCCCTTGCTAGCCTACTTGACCAACATCCGCACCGGCCTTTATGGCCCCCCCGGCCCCCTTCCCTGCCCCCCTTCCCGCATTATTATAGAGGCCACAGCGCCCCTGGAATGGCTTTTAGAAAAAGGGGGAGGAAGGAAGACGAGCTTGATCCTGCCCGGGGCAAAACTCAACATGCCCCCCGGCATAATCAATGTCTGGGACGGCCTGATTACAAGGGTTTTGGTCACAAGGAACGGGGGGGGAAATCCCCGGTTCCTAATCACTACCCTGGAGGAAACCGGCTGTACAGTGACAGAGGTTCCCGGACTCCCCTACCGCCTGGTCCTGGACCTGGACCGTTCCCCCCTGCTGGCCTATTTCCAGAACCAGCATGTGGTCCTCGACCCCTACTGGGACGGGAAAAGAAAGGGGGCTGTGAGCCCCACGGGTCTCCCCGAACACATCCCAACCCTGGATATAGCCCGCCGCCTGGCCCAGCTCCTGACCGGAGTCAAGGCCAGGGTCAATCTCACCCGCCTAGATGCCTATTATGTACCCGTCGCCGACCGCCTCCAACTGTGCCGGGAATTGCAGCCGACTCTTTTCCTCAGTATCGCCACCTGGGTTAATAGGAAAAAACCCCAGTCGGGCTTCCGGATCCGGTACTACCCGGGCAGGCCAGAGAATGAATTCCTGGCCGCCTGCCTGGAAGGGGAAATGCAGCGTAAACTCAGTATCCCCTCCCACGGCAGGGCCGCTGTCAACATGACCCTCCTGCGGGAAGCACCGGTCCCCGCCGCCCTGATCGAGGCAGCCTGTATTTCCCACCGCCTCGACGAAGGCCTGCTGCGGGACGTAGATTTCCGCCAGCGGCTGGCCCAGGCCCTTTTTAATGGCATCAACCAATATTTGCGAAACAAAGGCCATCTATAACGAAAAATATGAAAGTTCCACCGGCAGGAAGGAAACTACCCATCTGTGACGAATAGTACTATCGACAGTAGTTTTTCTTAAACTCGTATCCTCGGATAAGTAAACCCACTATTTGCAATAATTTAAGTAGAAGATTCTAAACAGGGGGTGGTACTAGACCAGAACTCTCAGCTTCTACTTAATAATGAAAACAAGGAGGGGTATTTATGCAAAGGAAATGGGCAAAGGCAGTAGGCCTACTCTTGTGTCTCCTGTTGATGGCCAGTTTAGCTGCCTGTACACCACGTTCTTCGGCACCGGAAGAGGAGGGAGACCAAGAAGGGGAAACGCTTTTAACTACCGACATAGTAATTGTCGGCGCCGGCGGGACCGGCCTGGCTGCCGCCGCTTCAGCCATTGAGCACGGGGCAGAGGTAATTGTCCTGGAAAAACTGGCCTTTACCGGCGGCTCTACCGCCCTGTCGGGGGGTGGAATTGCCGCCACGGACACCAAATTCCAGCGGGCCGAGGGTATTGAAGATTCCAAGGAATCCTGGATGGAACTCTGGAAGGAGCGCCAGGCTACCAGCAACCCCGATGGCATGTATCCCGATTATGACTTCGTTGACATGTTTATGGACGAGGCCGTCATCACTACAGAATGGATGGCAGATACCATCGGCCACAAATACGCCAGGATAGAAGGCTTTGGCCTGGACCCGGTGCGGCGGCTTCACTTCCCGGAAAGGGGTGGCCGGGAGGTTATCGAGAGCTTGGAAAACTACCTGAAAGAGCGGGGGGTTGAGATCCTCACCGAAACCCCCGGTAAAGAACTCCTTACCAATGAAGATGGTGACGTAATCGGCGTGGTGGCTGAAGGGCCCGACGGTGAAAGGATAGTCATTGAAGCGAAAAAGGTTATCCTGGCCACCGGCGGCTTTGCCAGGAATGAGGATCTCCTGGCCAGGTTTGTTCCCGAGGTCAAGGGCTCCTCGGAAATAACGGCTGCTGCCGCCGGCAGCACCGGCGATGGGATCCTGATGGCAGAGAAGGTCGGGGCCGCCCTGTACGAGGAACCCTGGATCATCGGTTTGGGTGTCGGGACAAAGGTTAAGGGTACAGATTCTTTAATGATGGATTGGACCAAGCTCTACGTCAACGGTGAAGGAAAACGCTTTGCCAGTGAGCAGATGCACTATGCCATCGCTACCAATAAGATTATCGAAGAAGGCGATGTCTGGATCGTAATGGATTCCGCCGAAGCCAATGCCGATCTCATCGCCGCCATGGAAGAAGCCATGCCCACCGACGAGGTGGCCAAGGGCGATACCTTAGAAGAGCTGGCCGAAGCCATGGGGGTTCCCGTGGAAAACTTTGTTGCTACCATCGAAGAATACAATCAGGGGGCAAAAACCGGCAAAGATGCCATGGGCAAGGATCCGGAATTCGTGCTCCCCGTTGAAAAGGCCCCCTTCTACGCCATCAAGGCCCATCCCAAAACCATGGGGACCTTCGGCGGGGTAAAAACCGATGAATTCTACCGCGTCCTGCGGGCAGACGGCTCGGTAATCAACAACCTGTATGCCGGCGGCGAGTGCGCCAACAAGGTCCTCTACAATCAGGTTTACATGTCCGGCAGTGCGGTACAATTTGCCCTGACCAGCGGCCGTATCGCCGGCGAGCATGCAGCGAAAAACCTGAACAATTAACACTTGCCCTTCATATCTCTAACCCGGTAAGGGCATAATAAAGCCCCTGCAGACTGGGCCCCTTAGCCCGGCGCCATGCAGGGGCTTTCTTTTCCTTTCTTCCATTGTTTCCGCAGGTAGTTTTTGTTATGATGGAAAAGGTGATGAAAATGAAAAGACTGACACGCCCCATTATAATCCTCTTGTCCTTCCTCCTGCTTCTTACAGGCTGCAGAAGAAGCCCGGCCAGTGAATATGAGCGCTACAGCAGGAGCTTTCTCGGTACCTTCGATACCATCATCCAGTTTGTCGCCTATGCCAAAAGCGAAGAAGAGTTCGAAACTTACTACCAGCTTTTGGAAAGCCGCTTTCAGGAGCTCCACCAGCTCTATGACATCTACCACGAGTACGAGGGCATCAACAACATCAAAACAATCAACGATAATGCCGGCAGGAAACCGGTGCCCGCAGCCCAGGAAATAATCGACCTGCTCCTCTTCGCCAAGGATTGGCACCAAAGGACGGGAGGCCGCACCAACATAGCCATGGGCCCCGTACTGAAAATCTGGCACGATTACCGCACCGAGGGCATTAAAGACCCGGACAAGGCCCAGCTCCCTCCCCCGGAAGAGCTCCGCCAGGCCGCCCGGTACACGGATCTCGACCAGGTCATAGTCGACCCAGAGGAGGGGACCGTCTACCTGGCCGAGGAAGGGATGAGCCTCGATGTAGGGGCAATCGCCAAGGGTTACGCCGTAGAATTAGTCGTCCAGGAGGTTGTGGCTGCCGGCCTGGAAGCCGGAATCATCAGCGCCGGCGGCAATGTGCGCACCATCGGCAAACCCCTCGACGGCCAGCGGGAGCGCTGGTCCATAGGCATACAGGACCCCATTGCTTCCCTGCATGGGAACAGCGATTATTTCGATACCCTCTTTGTGACCGATGCGGCCATAGTTAGCAGCGGCGATTACCAGCGTTACTACACGGTAGACGGTGAAATCTACCACCACATAATTGACCCTGACACCCTCATGCCGGCCAAGTACTACAAGGGGGTAACCATAGTAGCCCCCGATTCAGGCCTGGCCGACTTCCTCTCCACAACGGCCTTTTTACTACCTTATCCCGAAAGCAGAGGGCTAATCGACAGCCTACCCGGTGTCGAGGCCCTCTGGGTCATGGCCGACGGCAGCGTGAAGGTAACGGAAGGCATGGAAAAAATGTTGGCAAGCCACGGTGCCACTGCCCATGATAGCAGTGAGTAAATAGGTGGGGGCTGTTCCTTTACTGGGAACAGCCCCCACCTTTGTTTTCCTTAAGATTTGCGCGGCAGTTTTACCCCTTCCAGCTCCAGCAGCCGGGCCTTCAGGACCAGACCGCCGGCAAAACCGCCCAGTTCGCCATCGCTCCGGATCACCCGGTGGCAGGGAATAATGAGGGGTAAGGGATTGGCCGCCATGGCACCGCCTACGGCCCTGCTGCAGCCCGGCCGCCCGGCCGCCTCCAGGGCCAACCAACGGTAGGACCTGACTTCTCCATAGGGAATGGCCGCCGCTTTTTCCAGCACCTGCCGCCGGAAAGGGGTGCAGCCCTCCCAGTCAATTGCGTATCTGCGAAAATCCACCTTCCTGCCGGCAAAGTAGTCCTCCAGATCCCGGCGCAGGCCGGGGTAGTCGCTCTCCTCCCCCAATTGACGGTAGGCCTGCAGCCTTTTTACGACCTGGTCCCGGCTTTCCTGGGGCAAAGAGGAGGATACCAACCCGGCCTCAGAAAAGCCAACCCCAACCCAGCCCCAACGGGTCTCTACAACCATGAAATCCTGCTCTTTAATCGGAGGCACCCTGCTCCCCCCTACTACCAATCTTTTTTCTTTACCTTCAACCGCCGGCGCCGACGCTGGCGCTGGAGGCGCCGGATACCGACCCGGATGCGCCAGGGAATATAAAGGGCCAGGAGCCAGAACCACCAGTGGGTATAGATCTTTCTCTTTACCCCCCTGGCTGCCACCAGGGGGATATCGGCCAGCTGCTCCGATCCCAGGGAAACCGTTAGGGTACCAAGTTCCGCCCCCTCTTCTATGGGGGCCACCAGGCCTTCGGCCAGGTGGATTTCGGTGCTGACCCCTTCCCTCTCCCCCGGTGTCAGGGTGTAGATAAAACCGGCAGCCGTGTGGACCGGCACCTCGCTGCCGTATTTGACGGGTACCAGGGCAACCTCTTCCCCGGCCCTGACCAGCTCATAGTTGGCAAAATTCTCGAAGCCATAATCTAAGAGACTCACCGTGTCCGACCAGACCCCACCATTGGTGCTGCCCAGCACAACACTGATCAGCTGTCTGCCTCCCCGGGTGGCGGAACCGACAAAGGTGTGGCCGGCTTCCGTTGTATAGCCGGTCTTGACCCCATCGGCCCCATCATAGATCTCCAGGAGTTTGTTCCGGTTCCAGAGCTGGCGTTCTTCCTCGTGGCCCGGCCAGGAGATGGGGTAGCATTTGGTGGTGATCATCTCCCGGTATTCAGAGTATTCCAGGGCTTTGCGGGCGATGAGGGCAAGATCGTGGGCAGTCGTCCGGTGCTCCGGATCCGGCAGGCCGTTGGGGTTGACGAAGTTGGTGTTCTTTGCCCCCAGTTCCCTGGCCCGCTGGTTCATCAGGCGGGCAAATTCTTCCACGGAGCCGGCCAGGTGCTCGGCCACAGCCACTGCGGCATCGTTGGCCGAGGCCAGCTGCACGGCGTAGAGCAATTCCCGCAAGGTATACTCTTCCCCCGCCCCGAGATATATCCGGCTCCCATCCTGGGAAGCAGCCAGGGGGGAGACGGTGACGACCTCCTCCGGCTGGCCCAGCTCCAGACCCAGGAGGATGGTCATAATCTTGGTCGTGCTGGCCGGGGGCAGGGGCAGGTGGGGGTTTTTGGCCCAGAGGACACGCCCCGTCTCCCCGTCCATAACCACAGCAGCCTCTGCCTCGAGCTGGAGCCCATCTGCTGCCACAGCGGGTAGGGTCCAGGAGATGACAATTATTATCAGGAACACTGCAATGAGCCGCCGCATGCAAAACCTCCTAAAACCAAATTGCTTCAGGGAACCAGGAAACTAATGAAGGCGGTAGCGACAGAGAAATAAATGGTGAGGCCAATAATATCGTTGATGGTGGTGATAAAGGGGCCGGAAGCCACGGCCGGATCAATCTTAAAATAGTTGAGGATCAGGGGTACAACTGCCCCAGACATGGTGGAAACAAAGAGGGTGAGCCAGAGGGAAAAACCGAGGACAAAACCCAGCCATATATTACCCTGCCAGAGATATGTCAATAGAGCAATGAGAAGGCCGCTTACAGTGCCAATAATCAACCCGACACCGGCCTCCCGCCGCAGCAGCCACAGGAAATCCCGGGGCCTAAATTCGGTAACCGCCAACCCCCGGACAACAACGGCCAGGGACTGGGTGCCCGTATTGCCGGCCATGTCGGCAATCAAGGGAATAAATATAGCCAGAATCGCCACCGCCTCCAGAGTTTTTTCAAAGCGGGCGATTATATTCCCTGAAATAAAGCCAAAAAACATCAATAGGACAAGCCAGGGCAAGCGCTTGAAGGCCGCCTGGTAGGCAGGAACCCTGAGGTCGCTGACCTCGGTTATACCTTCAATGGCCGCCAGGCGGGAAAAGTCCTCGGTGGCTTCATCCTCCAGGACATCGATGACATCGTCGACGGTCACAATCCCCACCAGGCGCTGGTTTTCGTCCACTACCGGCAGGGCCAAAAAGTCATACCGCTCAATTAAGCGGGCCGCTTCCTCCTGGTCCACCTCGGCAGACACGAAAACGACATTCTCAGACATTATATTGGCAATGGGTGTGTCCGCCGCAGCCACAATCAATTCCCGCAGGGATACCACACCCACCAATTTTTCCTGGTTATCGGTGACATAGAGATAATAAATGGTTTCCGCCCCCGGCGCCTCCTTCCGCAACCGGCGCAGGGCTTCCTCTGCCGTCCAGTCACTCTTTAAAGTGACATACTCGTTGGTCATGAGACGCCCGGCAGTATTTTCCGGATAGGTGAGGAGGGATTTGACTTCCCGGGCATCCTCTGCCTCCATCAATTCCAGAAGCTCTTCTGCCTGTTCCTCTTCCAATTCCGCCAGGAGATCAACGACGTCATCGGAAGACATCTCACACAATACTCGCGATACCCGTTCCTCTTCCAGCTCTTCTACAATTTCAGCAACCAGTTCGGCATCCAATTCTTCGAAGATGGAAGCCAGGGTTTCATCGGGAAGAAGGTGCAAGACCTGCCAGCGTTCCTCGGGGGCCAACATGCTGACCAATTCAGCCTGGTCATAGGGCTGCAGGGCAGAAAACAGTTCAAGGATCTGGGAAGCTTGCTGGGCGGTAAGAAGGGCTCGGATCTGGGCCAAACTTTTTTCGCCATTTTTCATTGGGAACGCCCCCCTTTGGTTGTATTCGGCCCTTAGTTTATCCCAAGCCTTGCAGGGGGAATCCCCACCAGCCGGTTTGGGAGGCGGCGGATGGGCCGGCCGCCGCCGGAAATACTCATACCATGTTTACTTCGCGGAGGGTGTTCAGCGCCTGCTTCCACATCCACCACCTCCTTCGCCATAAAGATACCCTTCCCACAAGGGAAGGGTTTTAAGGGCTGGTTGCAGCCACACCAAAAAACCCCTCCTTGTTGAGCTTTAGCACTGTACGGCCTAGGATTGCTCCAGCCACATTAGGTAAAACCTTAAGCCGGTAATACCTGTTTACCCATTGGTGTCTCTCGACATTTCCGGGCAGTGGCTTATATCCGTACAGGAGCCTCACCTAACAGGGGGTAAGGTTTATTTTATTTACTTCTATTTACAAGTTTAGATCAGGGGGCCAAGATAAGTCAATAGTCCTGGCCCTTTCCCTCCTTTTCTACACCCTGATTCCGGAAAAAGGCAAAGACCTCAGCCGCCACCCGCCTGTTCATTCCCGTCACCGCCGCCAGCTCCTCCAGGGAAGCCTGGGCAATGTTCTGGAGGGAGCCAAAAGACTTCAGCAGGGCCTTTTTCCGCCGCGGCCCAATTCCGGGGATTTCATCCAGGAGGGAACGGGAAAGCTGTTTTTGCCTGAGCCGGCGGTGGTATTCCAGGGCAAAGCGGTGGGCCTCATCCCGGATCCGCTGCAGCAGATACAGGGCCTCGGAATTCCGGGGGAGAAGCAGGGGCTTTTCCTCACCCGGGGCATACACTTCCTCCTTCTTCTCCGCCAGGCTGAAGACAGGAATGTCTTCAAAACCAACCCGGTCCAGGACCTGCAGGGCTGCCGCCAGCTGACCCTTGCCGCCGTCGATGAGGATGAGATCCGGCAGTTGGCCAAAGCCCCCCTCTTCCCCATCCCCTTCTTCGTCATCCAGGGTGCGGCGAAAGCGGCGGTAGAGAACTTCCCGCAGCATGGCATAATCGTCGGGACCCTGGACAGTCTTGATCCGAAACCGCCGGTACTCCTTCTTGTCCGGCTTTCCGGCAGTAAAGACCACCATGGAGCCCACCGCCAGGGTACCCTGGATGTTGGAAATGTCGTAACACTCGATCCGCTCCGGGGGTAAGGGGAGGGAGAGGCGCTCCGCCAGTTCCTCCAGGGCGGCTGCCGCCCTATCTTCTTCCTGCTGCCAGCTGGCCTCCCGCTCCTTGAGTACCAGGAGGGCATTCTTGGCTACCATGGCCGCCAGTTTGGCCTTTTCCCCCCGTTTCGGCACCCGCAGGTACACCCGGCGGCCCCGCTTCTGGCTGAGCCATTCCTCCAGGACAGCCTGCTCCGCCGTTTCCTCGGCCAGGAGAATCTCCCGGGGGATAAAGGGAACCCGGTCATAGTAGCGCTTCAGGAAGGCGGCCATTATTTCCGGGCGCTCCAGTTCCCCCGTCCCTTCCAGGAAATGGTGTTCCCGGCCCACCACCTTGCCCTGGCGGACAAAGAAGATCTGGAAGCAGGCCTCATCCCCTTCCCGGGCAAAGGCAATAATATCCTGGTCCTGCATCCCCTTGGAGACCATCTTTTGCCGCTCCAGCACCTGCCGCACCGCCTGGATCTGGTCCCGGAGCCGGGCCGCCCGCTCAAACTCCAGGGCAGCCGCCGCCTCCTCCATCCGCTCCTGGAGGCGCCGGACCAGGTCTTCCTGCCGCCCGTCGAGGAAGAGGCAGACCTCCTTGATCATTTCCTGGTAGGCCTCGGGAGAAATATAGCCCATGCAGGGGGCATCACAACGCTTGATATGGTAATTGAGGCAGGGCCGCTGCCGGTTATAAAGCTGCCCCTCCGTGCAGGTGCGCAGGCGGAAAATTTTCCGCAGCAGACCCACAGTATCGTGAAGGGCCCCGGCATTGGTGTAGGGCCCATAATACTTGGCCCCATCCTTGACCATGTTGCGGGTGATTATCAGGCGGGGAAATTCCTCCTGAACCGTAACCTTCAAGTAGGGGTAATTTTTATCGTCCTTGAGGTTGACATTGTAGCGGGGGCGGTATTTTTTAATCAGATTGCACTCCAGGATCAGGGCTTCCACCTCGGTATCGGTAACGATATACTCCAGATCTGCCACCCTGCTAACCAGAACCCTGACCTTGGGGCTCTGCTGGCCGGAAAAGTAGGAGCGGACCCGGTTTTTCAAGGAGACGGCCTTGCCCACATAGATGACCGCTCCCGCCCGGTCCCGCATGATGTAGACGCCGGGCTTTTCCGGTATGTGCTCCAGCTTTTCCAGCACCCGTGGTTCCGCCATAACAATCCCCCTCTCAAGGTTCGAAGCTCCGGAAGGGCCCCGAAAACAGCATTGAGACACAGGTCAAAAGAGCGCAGGCTACCCCCTGTAATCACTCCTTTAGAACCTTCGCCAGATACTGGCCGGTGTAGGATTCGGGCACCTGGGCCACCTCTTCGGGAGTGCCCTGGGCCACGATCCGCCCGCCCCCCTCGCCCCCCTCGGGGCCCAGATCGATAATGTAATCGGCCATTTTGATCACGTCCAGGTTGTGCTCAATCACAACGACGGTATCCCCGGCGTCCACCAGCCGCCCCAGCACATCTAAAAGGCGGGAGATGTCGGCAAAATGCAGGCCCGTCGTCGGCTCGTCCAAAAGGTAGAGGGTCTTGCCATTGCTGCGCCGGGAAAGCTCGGTGGCCAATTTTACCCGCTGGGCCTCGCCCCCCGAAAGGGTGGTGGCCGGCTGGCCCAGCCGCATATAGCCGAGGCCTACATCGTAGAGGGTCTGGAGCTTGCGGCTGATCCGGGGAATGTTCTTAAAGAACTGGAGGGCTTCCGACACCGTCATATCCAGGACATCGGCAATGCTCTTGCCCTTGTAATTTACCTCCAGGGTTTCCCGGTTGTAGCGCTTCCCCTTGCAGACCTCACAGGGAACATAGACATCGGGCAGAAAGTGCATCTCTATCTTGATGATCCCATCGCCCCGGCAGGCCTCGCAGCGGCCGCCCTTCACGTTGAAGCTGAACCGGCCCGGTTTGTAGCCCCGCACCCTGGCCTCCGGTGTCTGGGCGTAGACCTCCCGGATATTATCAAAGACGCCGGTATAGGTGGCCGGGTTGGAACGGGGGGTCCGCCCGATGGGGGACTGGTCGATGGCAATAATCTTGTCCAGGTACTCCACCCCTTCTATCCCGTCGTGATCTCCCGGGGCTTGGCGCGCCCCGTGGAGCCGCTGGGCCAGGGCCCGGTGCAGGATGTCATTGATTAGAGTGCTCTTGCCCGAACCCGAGACGCCGGTAACACAGGTGAAGACGCCCAGGGGAATGGCCACATCGATATTCTTGAGATTGTGCTCCCGGGCCCCCCTGATCACCAGCCAGTTCCCATTGGGCCCCCGCCTGCTCGGGGGCACCGCTATCTTCCGCCGGCCGCTCAAATAATCCCCGGTAATGGAAGCGGGACAGGCCTTGATCTCCTCCAGGGTCCCGGCTGCCACCAGGTAGCCGCCCTCTTCCCCTGCCCGGGGCCCGATGTCGATAATGTAGTCGGCCGCCTCGATGGTTTCCCGGTCGTGCTCCACCACGATCAGGGTATTCCCCAGATCCCTGAGTTGCTTGAGGGTCTCGATCAGGCGCTGGTTGTCCCGCTGGTGGAGGCCGATGCTGGGTTCATCCAGGACATACAGTACCCCCACAAGGCCCGAACCGATCTGGGTAGCCAGCCGGATCCGCTGGGCCTCACCTCCAGATAGGGTCCCGGCGGCCCGGTCCAGGGTCAGATATTCCAGGCCCACATTGAGCAAAAACCGGAGCCGTTCCTTGATTTCCTTTAAAACCTGCCTGGCTATGGCCCGATCCCTCTCCCCCAGTTTCAGATCTGTGAAAAACTGATAGGCCTCCCCGACGGACAGGGCCGTTACTTCCGCAATATTGAGTCCTCCCACCAGCACCGCCAGGGCTTCGGGCCGCAGGCGGGCTCCCCGGCAGTGGGGGCAGGGGCGGCTGCTCATATAGGCCTCCAGTTCCCTCCTGGCTCCCTCCGACTGGGTTTCCTGCAGGCGGCGCTCCAGATTGGGGATCACCCCTTCGTAGACGGTATCGAAGATCCGCTTCTGCCCGTGCATATTTACATAGTGGACCCGCACCGGTTCCTTGCTCCCGTAGAGGACTATCTGGAGGGCCTCGTCGCTGAGCTGGGAAAGGGGCACCTCGGTACTGAAGCCGTATTTCTTGGCCACAGCCCCCAGGAGCTGGGGGTAATAGTTATAGGAGCGGCTCCAGGGGGCTATGGCCCCTTCGGCCAGGGATTTACTCCGGTCGGGGATCACCAGTTCCGGATCAACCTCCAGCCGAAAGCCCAGGCCGGTACAATAACTGCAGGCCCCATAGGGGCTGTTAAAGGAAAAAAGCCTTGGGCTCAATTCTTCCAGGCTAAAACCACAATCGGGACAGGCCAGGTTCTGGCTGAAGACCAGCTCCCTGTCCTCGTCCACCAGCTGGATAATGGCCAGGCCTCCGGCCAGGCCCAGGGCCAGCTCCAGGGAGTCGGCCAGGCGCTTCCGGATACCCTCCCGGACGATTATCCGGTCCACCACCACCTCAATGGTGTGCTTTTTATTCTTTTCCAGTTCAATGTCAGTACCCAGTTCCCTGATCTCGCCATCGATCCGCACCCGGACAAAACCCTGCTTGTGGAGATCAGCCAGTATCTTCTTGTGCTCCCCCTTCCGCCCCCGGACAATAGGGGCCAGGACCTGGAACCTGGTCCTCTCCGGCAGGTCCAGGACCTGATCCACCATCTGATCGATGGTCTGGCGGGTTATGGCCCTGCCGCAGTCGGGGCAGTGGGGCTGGCCCACCCGGGCGAAGAGGAGGCGGAGATAGTCGTAGATCTCCGTCACCGTACCCACCGTCGAGCGGGGGTTTTTACTGGTCGTCTTCTGGTCAATGGAGACCGCCGGTGACAGGCCCTCGATGTAATCCACATCGGGTTTATCCATCTGACCCAAAAACTGCCGGGCATAGGCCGAGAGGGACTCCACGTACCGGCGCTGTCCCTCGGCATAGATGGTATCAAAGGCCAGGCTGCTCTTGCCGCTGCCGCTGAGACCGGTGATCACCACCAGTTTATCCCGGGGTATATCTACATCGATATTTTTCAGGTTGTGCTGGCGGGCACCCCTGACAACAATTTTCTCTTTGCTCATTCCATCAAACCTCTCCCTGTTACTGGACCTGCTTTTTCAACTCAAAGAGCAGGTCCCGCAGTTCGGCCGCCCGTTCAAAGGCCAGTTCCCGGGCCGCCGCCTGCATATCCTTTTCCACCTTTTTAATCCAGCGTTCCAATTCCTTACCCGACAACTCACCAACGGCCTTATCAGGCAGATACTCTTCCCTCTTTTCCGCCACCCTGGTGGCCTGGATGACATCCCGCACCGCCTTCTTCACCGTCTCGGGGGTGATGCCGTGCCTGCGGTTGTATTCCATCTGCAGTTTCCGCCGCCGGTTGGTTTCCGAAATGGCCCTGGCCATTGAATCGGTAATGACATCGGCATACATGATGACCTTTCCTTCCACATTCCGGGCCGCCCGACCGATGGTCTGAATCAGGGACCGCTCCGAGCGCAGGAAGCCTTCCTTGTCGGCATCCAGGATGGCCACCAAACCTACCTCGGGCAGGTCCAGCCCTTCCCGGAGCAAATTTATACCAACCAGCACATCGAATTCACCCAGCCGCAGGTCCCGGATGATCTGCATCCGCTCCAGGGTATTGATCTCCGAGTGGAGGTAGCGGACCTTGACCCCCATCTCCCGCAGGTAATCGGTCAGATCTTCGGCCATCCGCTTGGTCAGGGTGGTGACCAGGACCCGCTGATTCTTTTTCACCCGTTCCTGGATTTGGGCCAACAGGTCGTCGATCTGTCCCCTGACAGGCCGGACCTCCACTTCCGGGTCCACGAGGCCCGTGGGACGGACCACCTGTTCCACGATCTGCTCGCTGTGTTCCAGTTCATAGGGACCGGGGGTGGCGGAAACAAAAATCACCTGGTTTATCTTCTCCTCAAATTCCTCAAAAACCAGGGGACGGTTGTCATAGGCCGAAGGTAAACGAAAGCCGTGCTCGATGAGGCTGTCTTTCCGGGACTTGTCCCCGGCATACATGGCACCCAGCTGGGGAATGGTCATGTGGGACTCATCTATTATAACCAAAAAGTCAGGGGGGAAATAGTCCAGCAGTGTGTAGGGAGGATCCCCCGGGGCCCGGCCCGTCAGGTGGCGGGAATAGTTTTCAATACCCTTGCAGTAGCCCATCTCCCGCATCATTTCCAGGTCATAATTGGTCCGCTGGCGGAGGCGGTAGGCGGCGATGGCATTCCCGGCCGCCTCCAGCTCCCGCACCCGTTCCTCCAGTTCGGCCTCAATGCTCCGGAAGGCCCTTTCCATAACCTCCCGGGAGGTGACAAAGTGGGTGGCCGGGTAGATGGCTACATGATTCCGCTCCCCGATAATTTCCCCAGTAATAACGTCTATTTCCAGGATCCGGTCGATCTCATCGCCGAAAAATTCAACCCTGATCACCCTCTCCCCATAGGAAGAAGGAAAGATCTCAACCACATCGCCCCGTACCCGGAACTTGCCCCTGGTAAAGTTGATGTCATTTCTCTGGTATTGGATGGAAACCAGCTTCCGCAGGACCTCGTCCCGGTCCCTTACCATGCCCTGGCGCAGGGACAGGACCTGTTCCCGGTATTCGGTCGGGGAACCCAGGCCGTAGATACAGGAAACACTGGCCACCACAATCACATCCCGCCGTTCAAAGAGGGCACTGGTGGCCGAGTGGCGCAGTTTATCGATCTCATCATTGATGGAAGCATCCTTTTCGATATAGGTATCAGTCTGGGGCAGGTAAGCCTCAGGCTGGTAATAGTCGTAATAGCTGACAAAATACTCCACAGCATTGTGGGGAAAGAATTCCCGGAATTCACTGCACAGCTGGGCCGCCAGGGTCTTGTTATGGGCAATTACCAGGGTCGGCCTTTGCACCGCTTCAATGACCTTGGCCATGGTAAAGGTTTTCCCTGACCCGGTGACCCCGAGGAGGGTTTGGTTCTTCAATCCCCGCCTGATGCCATCACTCAGCTCTTTAATGGCCCGGGGCTGGTCGCCCTTGGGCTCAAACTCGGATACTACTTTAAAGGCAGGCACCGGCATCACCTCCTAAAACTTTCCCCCTGCTAGGCCCGTACCTTGAGCCACTGGCCCCGCCGGTAGTAACGGTACAGCAGGATGCTGCGGAAAAACCAATCGATGGCCGTCACCACCCACACAGCCCCCAGGGGCAGCTGCCAGACAAAGACCACCAGATAAGTAAGGGGCATCCGTACCAACCAGAATCCCAATGAGGTCACCAATAAAGGAAAGCGGGTATCGCCGGCCCCCCGGAGGGCTCCGGCCAGCACCATCTCCAGGGCAATGGCCGGCTGTTCCAGGGCGCTGATGCGGATGGCCGTGGCCCCCAGGGCGATGACCCCAACCTCCCCCGGGGCAAAAAGGGCCGCCAGCTGACGGGGAAAGGTAAAGAAGACAAGGCCGATTCCCGTCATCACCAGCAGGGCCAGCATCGCCCCCTGCCGTCCGCCCTCTGCTGCCTCTTCCAGGCGCCCGGCACCTAAATTGTGCCCCACTGTGGTGGCAGCAGCAATGGCAAAGCCGTGTCCGGGCATATAGGAGAGGGATTCCACAGAGGTGGCAACCTGGTGGGCGGCGAAGGGTACCGTTCCCAGCCTGGTTACCATAAAGGTAAAAACCATCCCGGCAACGGAAAACATCAGTTCCTCCATCCCCGCCGGGAGGCTGAGCCTGAGGATCCTGCCCACCAGCTTCCCATCCCAGAAAAGGAAATCCCGCGGCTGCAGGCGGAGCAGGGGATCGCCCCAGAACAAAACAGCAAGGGCCAGCAGGCAGCCCAAGACCTGGGCCGCGGCCGTGGCTGCGGCCGCCCCGGCCACACCCAGGGCCGGGAAGCCCCCCTTGCCAAAAATGAGAACATAGTCGCCAACAACATTTATCCCATTGGTAATGAGGGCAATTAGCATGGGGGCCCTGGTGTTACCGGCCCCCCTGAGGATAGCATTGGCAATAAATAAGGGCAAGATCAGCGCAGCCGGCAGCATAGTAATCTGCAGGTATTCCCGTCCCAGACGAGCTACCAGGGGTTCCACCTGCAGGAGGGAGAAAAGGGAGCCGGCCACAGAAAAGCTCACCAGGAAAATGGCAGCCCCGGCCAGGAAGCCCAGGGCCATTGCCTGGGCGGCAATCCGCTTTGCCCCCGCCAAATCCTTGGCCCCCACGGACCTGGCCACCAGGGCAGCGGCCCCGGTTCCCATGGCGGCAAAGACAAAGACCACGGAAAAAAGAATCCGGCTACCCAGACCTGTGGCAGCCAATTCCTGGGGTCCCAGGCGGCCAACCATGGCGGTGTCGACAATACCAACCATCATATGCAGGACCATTTCCAGAATTGCCGGCCAGGCCAGCTTAAGGATCCCCTTGCGCAAGTCGGCCTGGGCCCCGTCGAGAACAACCATGGGCGTATCCCCTGTCATTTTTCCCTTTATTATACCATAGATCCTATTAGCAAAAAACCTACCAACCTCCAGGAAAGGAAGATCCCCCAGGGGAAAGGAAAAAAGGCGCCGGGCAAGGGCGCCTTTTCCCTCCCTGTTGTTATTCTTCCTTTAACCCCAGCTACTTTCCTGCCGGCGGCAGTACTGCCGGTACCTTTAATACCGCCCGGGCATCCACCAGGCCGGCCCCCTGTTCGCTTTTTTTCAAGTCCGGCAGGGGGCGGGCGGCTTCCAGCAAAATCTTCTTGACAGCGGTGGAAGTGGCCGTGGGGTACACGCTGAGGACCAGGGCCGCAACCCCGGTAACGTGGGGGGCGGCCATGGAAGTTCCCTGCATTATTTTCTTCTTTCCCCCCGGCCAGAGGGAAAGGACCTCCACCCCCGGGGCCGTTAAATCCACCTCCGGCCCCCGGCTGGAAAAGCCGGCGATCTGCTGCCTTCTGTCCACTGCAGAAACGGCGATGGTTTCCCCATAGCGGGCCGGGAAGCGGACGGTGTTTTCCCCCGGGCCGCTGTTTCCCGCCGCCGCCACCACCAGCAGTCCGGCCCCATCCGCCGCCTGGAGCATTTCCCTGAGGCTGTCATTATCCCCATGGACCACAAAACTCATATTGATAATGTGCATCTCATTTTTAATGCACCACTCCACACCGGCAATGATATCGGAAAGCCAGCCATTTCCCTTATCGTTTAAGGCCTTTACGGGATAAATCTCCACCCCGGGACTGACACCAGCCAGTTCCCCACCCTTGCCCACGGCACCGATGATCCCTGCCACATGGGTGCCGTGTCCGTTACCATCCTGAGGGGGACTTCCTCCCGCAAGGATATTAATTCCCGGCCGCAGATTGGCCGCCAGGCCAGGATGATCCAGGTCGACACCGGTGTCTATGACGGCCACCCTTACCCCTTCGCCCCGGGTTAGGGGCCAAATATCCGGGGCTCCGACCATTTTCACTCCCCAGGGGACTGCCTCCCCTTCATTTTTGCTTCTTCCCGGGGCAGGCCGGAGAAATAACAAGAGGAGCAAAAAGAGGGGCAGGGGAAAGTTGTGCTCCGCCACGATGGAAACGGGGAGATCTTCATCAATGCGGAGTATTTCCCTGTGCCGGGAGAGCAGCCGCGGGCTGATGGGTTCTGTTATGGTGCAGGCGATCCCGTTGACCAGGGGTATTTCCTTGAGCACCTTCCCTCCCAGCTCGGCCACCGTCGCCGCCGAAGGTTTATAACCTTCTTTAAAGACAACGATCTGGCGCCGGGGAGGGTCCTTATCCCCGCTCCTGCTGTCAAGGATAAGACTGGTCAGGAGGAGATCGAGTATTGAAGCCACGGGCATCCCTCCTCTCCCTCCATAATACGCGGAGAGAAGGCTAAGGGTGCCCGGACCGGCCGGCCCCTCGGACCCAGAGGGCAGAACAATTCTTGTGGGTGGGGAGCCGGGCCGGCTGCAGCTGCTAATAAAAATAATTTGTTATGAAACAATAACTATATAATCCCGTTGTCCCCTTTGCCCATCCCAAGTAGTTACAAAAGCCACAAGGGGGTGTTGCCCATGGGGCGCCGCTGGGTCAAGCTTGCTGCTGGCTTGTTGATCTTTGCCGCCGGGTCTGTCTTTGGCTACTGGCTGACCACTTTTTTTGGCGAACCGCCCCTGGAAACCCCGGCCCCTTTAGATAAGCTGGCCGAGGACACCAGGGATCTCCTGGAAGGGCGGGAGGGAAAGGAAGAGCCTGAGCCCTACCCCTTCCCAGAGGGTACAGAAAAGGAAAGGCGTAAACTGGAGGGGGAGGACCTGGTCCAACTCTACCCCAACCTGGTTTTCCGCTTTGGTGATCGGGATAAAAAACAGCTTGCCCTCACCTTCGATGATGGCCCCGACGCCACCTTCACCCCACCCATCCTCGATATTTTAAAGGAGCAGGGGGTACGGGCGACCTTCTTTCTAACCGGGGTCCGGGTGGAACAATTCCCCGAGATTACCAGGCGCATAGCCGATGAAGGCCACAGCCTGGCCAGCCACGGCTATTACCACAAGGATTACACAACTTTAACTCCCAGGGCCATCCAGCAGGACCTGGATAAAAACAGCCAGGTCATTGCCCAGGCTTCGGAACAGCTGGTCAACATCTTCCGCCCACCCTACGGAGCCCTGGACAGCCGTTCCATCGAGGCCATCAGGGCCGCCGGCTACAAAATCGTTCTCTGGGATGTGGACTCCCTGGATTGGATGAACCTGCCCCGGGAAAAGGTCCTGGAAAATGTCCTGCCCAAAGTGCAGAATGGTTCCATCATTCTCCAGCACTCGGCAGCGGGACCCGGCCAGGACCTTACGGGGACGGTGGAAGCCCTGCCAGAGATTATTGCCACCTTCAAGGAGAAGGGATATACCTTTGTCACCGTCCATGAATTATTGGGCCTCTCCCCCGTCCCCCGGCGCTAAGAAGGGCTGGCCCGGTAGCTTTTAAACCGGGCCTTGATTATATCCCGTCCATTGTCTCCTGGCCCTTGTATTTCTATTACCATTCTTCAGATATGGGCAGAAGGGCTTAATTGTATTAAGAGCGAAATAAATCCCCATGACCTGGCCCGGAGCCCAATTGGGCCACCACTGGTCAAAAGAAAAAAGTGGAAAAGGAGACAGAGAAATGAAAAAGATTCTCTTTATCACCACCGGGGGGACCATCGCCTCGGCGCCGGGGAAGGAGGGGCTGGCCCCTGCCCAGTCCGGGGAGGATTTATTGCAGGCGGTGCCAGGGTTAGCCCGCCTCTGCCACATTGACATCCGTCCCCTCTTGAATATGGACAGTTCCAATATGCAGCCGGAAAACTGGGTTACCATAGCCGAGGCTGCCTTTTTAGCCCTGGACAATTACGACGGGGTGGTAATAGCCCACGGCACCGACACCATGGCCTACACCGCTGCGGCCTTAAGCTTTATGCTTCAGAAGATCAAAAAGCCGGTGATCCTTACCGGCTCCCAGATCCCCATGGGGGAAGCCGGCAGCGACGCCCCCGGGAATATCTACGATGCCTTCTGTGTCGCCTGTGACAGCATCCCGGGCGTGTATGTCGTCTTCGGCGGCAAAGTGATCCGAGGCTGCCGGGCCTCCAAAATCCACACCAGGGATTTCCAGGCCTTTGCCAGCATCAACTGCTCCGAGGTGGCCAGGGTCAAGGCGGGCCAGATAACCTACCGGCAGCGGCCCACCCAGCTTGCCGCCGGCTCCCCCTCCCTCAATACCAGCCTCTGTCCCCAGGTGGCCCTCCTCAAACTGATCCCGGGCACCAGACCGGAACTCCTGACCGCCATCAAGGACCTGGGCTACCGGGGCCTGGTGATTGAAGCCTTCGGCCTGGGCGGCGTACCCTTTCAGGGCCGCAACCTGCTGCCCGGGCTGGAGGAGCTGGTGACAGCAGGCCTGGCTGTGGCCATCACCAGCCAGTGCCTGTGGGGCGAGGCCGACCTCAGCGTCTATGAAGTGGGCCGGAAGGCCTTGAAAACCGGGGTGATCCCGGCCTATGACATGGCCACCGAGGCCCTGGTGGCCAAACTCATGTGGGCCCTGGGACAGGGGGATGATTTAGAGGAAGTCACCCGTATCATGCTCACCAACTATGCCGGTGAAATTGGGCTGCCCGGCTGATGGTTCCCGGCTGGGCTCCTTGTTTAACAGCCATAACTTACTTTGCCAAATGATGGTTGACTCCCCGGAGGGAAAGGTGCTATACTAATTTTAGTATATTAATTCGTTACCAGACTAAAGCATCTGGCACTTTTTTTATTATGGGGAGGAGAAGAGATGGCACGGGGAGAGTTGTTGCCTGACGGGGTAAGGGATTATCTGGCGGAGGATGCCGAGCGCCACCGCTACCTGGAAAGGGAATTAAGTACAGTCTTCAAAAGGTGGGGGTATGCCGAGGTAATAACCCCCTGTTTTGAGTTTTACGAGCATCTGCAGGCCGGGGTAGGAAGGCGGGTCCTGGAAAATGCCTACAAGTTCTGCGACAACCGGGGCCGGATCCTGGCCCTCAGGCCGGAAATGACTACCCCCATCGCCCGGGTTACCGCCACCTCCCTGGCCGGTGGCCAGGGGCCGTGGCGGCTGTTTTACCTGGCCAATGTCTTCCAGGTACAAAAGGAAGGAAGCGGCCACCTCCACGAGTTCTATCAGGCCGGGGGAGAAATCCTGGGAGTCCCCTCCATTGGCGCCGATGCCGAGATCATTGCCCTGGCCGTCGCCTGCCTGGACCAGCTGGGCATTAGCCAGTATAAGGTGGGCATCGGCCAGGTGGCCTTTTTGCGCTCTATTCTCGCCGACGCCCAGCTCAGCCAGGAGGAGGGCGAGGCAATCATGCACTGCCTGCAGGAACGAAATCTGGTCCGCCTGGAAAGGACCCTGCGGGCAACGGGGCTGTCCGGGGAGGAGCAGAACTTCCTCTGGGAGGTCCTGACCAAACACGGGAACGGCAGCTTCGAGGCGGTTTTGTCCAACCTCCTGAACCAGGTGGGGGAAAAGGCCCAGGAGGAGCTGCTCCAGGTAGAAAAACTCTTCCGGGCCCTGGCGGCCTACGGGGTGGAGGATAAAATCTACCTGGACCTGGGCATAGTCCGGAATCTCGACTACTATACCGGGGTTATCTTTGAGATCTACGGGCCCGGCCTGGGCCACCCCGTAGGCGGCGGGGGCCGCTACGATCGCCTCCTGGCCAATTTCGGCCGCCCCCTGCCGGCCACCGGCTTTGCCCTGGGCTTTCCCGAACTCCTTGACCTCTGTGTAAGCCAGGGTACCCTGCCCCCGGCAACAGCCACCGATTATTTGGTAATACCGGAACCAGACAATTACACCGCCGCCCTGATCAAGGCCAGGGAATTGCGCCGGGAAGGCTACCGGGTAGAAATAGAACTCCGCCCGGTGGCCCTGGACCAGAGCCTGGAATATGCGGCCCAGAGGGGGATCAGGGAGGTTATCCTCCTGACGGGAGATGAAATTGAGATAATACCAGTGAAAAAAAATGATTAGCTGCACTGACAGTGTTAAAGGAGAGGAGGTTCCGTTGTGGATGTAGTAAATATCGCCCTGCCCAAGGGCCGGCTGTTGGAGCCGAGCCTTGCCGTTTTGCGCTCTGCCGGGGTCCCCATCCCCCCTGCCGAGGAATGGGGCCGGTCGGCAGTCATCGACCTGGAAGATGCGGCTATCCGCCTCTTTATTATCAGGGACGACGATGTCCCCACCTATGTAATCCAGGGTGCCGCCGATCTGGGTGTCGTGGGCAAGGATGTCCTTATGGAAGCAGAAGGAGACCTCTTTGAGCTCTTTGACCTCAAGGAGGGCTTCTGCCGCCTGGTAGTGGCGGTACCGGCCCACCTGCAGGAGGATTATAAGAAGCGGGGCAGCAACCACCTGCGGGTGGTGACCAAGTATCCCCGCACCGCGGCCCAATACTTCCGCCGAGTCGGGGTGCTGGCAGAGATTATCACCGTGCAAGGGTCAACGGAACTGGCACCCAAGGTTGGCCTGGCCGATGTGGTGGTGGATTTGGTCTCCACCGGCCGCACCCTGCGGGAAAACCAGCTGGTGGAAGTAGAAGAGATCGCCCGCTGTACAGCCCGCCTGGTGGCCAACCCCGTCAGTTACCGGTTAAAGAGTGACCGGATCTGGCCCCTGGTAGAAAAAATCAGGGAACAGGTCGACGGCAAGAACCCGGGGGGTGAAGAAAAATGCGGCTCCTAACCGGCAGCGAATTTCGCACTTTCTGGGACAGGGAAAAAGCTTCCCTGTTAGGGGACGGACGGGAGAAACAGGTGCGGGAGATCCTGGCCGAAGTCCAGGCCCGGGGGGACCAGGCCCTCCTGGAATACAGTGCCCGCTTTGACGGGGTCACCCTTTCCCCCGGGGAGCTGGAAGTACAGGAAGAGGAGTACAAAGCCGCCTGGCAGGAGGTGGAACCAGATGTCGCCGCCGCCCTCCGGCAGGCGGCAGCCAATATCACCGCCTTTTACCAGCAGCAGGAAGAAGAGGCCTGGAAACTCCAGCCCGGCCCCGGCCGGGTCCTGGGAGAAATTGTCCGCCCCCTGGAGCGTGTAGGGATCTACATACCCGGGGGACGGGCCTTCTACCCTTCCTCGGTCCTGATGACCGTCATTCCGGCCCGGGTTGCCGGGGTCGAGGAAATAATCCTGTGCACCCCCCCGGACCAGCAGGGCAGGGTGCACCCGGCCGTCCTGGTGGCAGCCCAGCTGGCCGGTCCCTGCCGGATCTTCAAAGTCGGCGGAGCCCAGGCCATTGCCGCCCTGGCCTACGGGACAAAATCCATACCCGCCGTGGACAAGATCTTCGGCCCGGGGAATATCTACGTCACCCTGGCCAAGAAAATGGTGGCGGGAGTGGTGGGCATCGACGGGCTGGCAGGTCCCAGTGAGGTGGTAATAATCGCCGACGCCTCCCTGCCCCCCGCCTGGGCGGCCGCCGACCTCCTGGCCCAGGCCGAGCACGACCCGGAGGCAGCGGCTATCCTGATCACAACTTCTCCGGATCTCGCCGCCGCCACGGCCCGGGAGGTGGAAAGGCAGCTTTCCAGCCTGCCCCGTAGGGAGATCGCCGCCCAGGCCCTGGAAGACCGGGGAGCCCTGGTAGTGGCAGAGGATTGGGCAGAGGCAGTGGAGCTGGCCAACCTGGTTGCCCCGGAGCACCTGCAGCTGGCCCTGGAGGACCCCTGGCCCCTGGTCGCTAAAATTAGAAACGCCGGGGCCATCTTCCTGGGAACCGCGGCCCCTGTGCCCGTGGGCGACTACGCCGCCGGGCCCAGCCACGTCCTTCCCACCGGGGGAACGGCCCGCTTTGCCTCCTGCCTGGGCCTGGCCGACTTCCAAAAGCGATCCAGCCTCCTTTATATAGGCCCAGAGGCCCTTCCTGCCCTGGGAGATACCGTCATCACCCTGGCCCGGGCCGAAGGCCTGGAGGGCCACGCCCGCTCCCTCTTGGTCCGCACCAGCACCAGCGAAAAGGAGGATGATAACCGTGATCAGGGCTAAACTCGATGCCAATGAAAGCCCCATTGATATACCCCTGGCCATCAAGGAAAAGATTCTGGCCGCAGCCAGGGACCTGCCCTTTAACCGTTATGAGGGACCCCACAAAGAAAAGCTCCGGGCCCTCATCGCCGCAGAAAACGGGCTCAGCCCCGACGGAGTACTCCTGGGCAATGGCTCCGATGAACTGATCCAGCTTTTGGTCCTGACCTTTTCCGGTCCGGGAAAACCGGTGGTCATCCCCACCCCCACCTTCCCCATGTACCAATTTGTAGCCAAACAGGTGGGGAGCCGGATCATAAACTTTCCCCTATCCCCGCCCCGCTTTTCCCTGGACGTAGAAAAGCTCCTGGCTGTCCTGGAAGGGGCCGACCCAGAAGCCCTCCTCTTTCTCTGCCGCCCCAACAACCCCACGGGCAGCAGCATCCCGGCCGGGGAAGCCGAATATATCCTCCAGCGGGCCCGGGGCCCGGTGGTGGTCGATGAAGCCTATGCCGAGTATTCCGGCTCCAGCCTGGCCCACCTCCTGCCCCGCTACGAAAACCTGATCATCCTGCGCACCTTCTCCAAGGCCTTCCGCCTGGCGGGACTGCGGGTCGGCTATCTCCTGGCCCAGCCCCAGATTGTCCGGCGCCTGGAGGAAACCATTCTCCCCTACAATATGAGCCTCTTTTCCCTCCTCGGCGCCTGGTATCTGATGCAGCACAAAGGGGAGCTCCTGGCCCCCCTTGGGGAGATCATTGCCCAGCGCCAGCGGGTGGCGGAAGGCCTGGCCGCCCTGCCGGGAGTAACACCCCTGCCCTCGGAAACCAACTTTATTTTCTTCTCCCTCCCGGAACCGGCCGGCCCCATCTGGGAAGAGCTAAAGAGGCGGGGGATCCTGGTCCGCTACTATCCCGATATACCGGAACTGGCCCAATATCTACGAGTCAGCATCGGCACCGAAGAAGAAAACACCCTCTTCCTCTCCGAACTGGCCGCCATCCTCAAGGCAAGGAGTAGGAAGGGCTGCTCGCCGAATAGATGAAAACCGACACCATATCCAAGGAGGAATTGTCCATGCTCTTAATCCCCGCCCTTGATTTAAAAGGTGGCCGGTGTGTGCGCCTCTATCAGGGCCGCCCCGAAGAAGAGACCGTCTTTTCCCACGATCCGGTGGAGGTGGCCCAAAAGTGGGAAAGCCTGGGAGCCCAAAGGCTGCACATAATCGATCTGGACGGGGCCTTCGCCGGCAGGCCCCAGCACCTGCCAGTAATTGAGAAAATCCGGGCGGCGGTGAAAATTCCCCTCCAGGTGGGGGGAGGCCTGCGGGATGTGGCGGCCATAGAAGAGGTGCTGGCCCTGGGGGTGGATTGGGTAATTTTAGGCACCCGGGCCGCCTGCGATCCAGACTTTTTGGACAAACTGGTCCCGTCCTACGGCCAGCGGCTCATCGTCAGCGTCGATGCCCGGGCGGGGCAGGTGGCTGTACAGGGCTGGCAGGAAACCCTCTCCCTGACGGCAGCGGATTTTGTCAAACAGCTGGCCAGGAAAGGCATCGATACCATTATCTTCACCGATGTCAGCCGGGACGGCACCCTGCAGGGCCCAAACCTAAACTCCCTGGAAGGGGTCCTGGGGCTGGGGGTCCAGGTGATTGCCGCCGGGGGCATTGCCACCCTGGCCGACCTGCTGGCCCTGCAGAAGTTAGAGGAAAGGGGCCTGGTGGGGGCCATCCTGGGCAAATCCCTCTACACCGGCAGTATCGACCTGCCCACCGCCCTCGCCCGGCTGAAAAGGGAGCAATAAAGAAGGCAGAAGGGGGAGAGAAAAATGCTGCCAAAACGGATTATCCCCTGCCTCGACGTCAAGGACGGGCGGGTGGTGAAGGGAGTAAATTTTGCCGGGCTCCAGGACATTGCCGACCCGGTAGAGCAGGCCGCCTATTATGACCGGGAGGGGGCCGATGAACTGGTCTTCCTTGATATCAGCGCCTCTGCCGAAGGGCGGCAGACCCTGCTGGATCTGGTGGCCCGGACGGCAGAACAGCTCTCCATTCCCCTCACCGTAGGCGGCGGGATTAAATCAATAGATGATATAGCCAGGATCCTCCAGGCCGGGGCCGCCAAGGTTTCCATCAGCACGGCGGCAGTGCTAAACCCCGACCTCATTAGGGAGGCCGCCGAAATCTTCGGCAGCCGGTGCCTGGTGGTAGCCATCGATGCCAAGAGGGTGGACGAGAGCCGCTGGGAGGTCTATACCCACGGCGGGAGCCGACCCAGCGGCCGCGATGCCCTGGCCTGGGCCCGGCAGGTCGAGGAACTGGGAGCGGGGGAAATCCTCCTTACCAGCATGGACCGGGATGGGACCAAGGCCGGTTACGACCTGGAGTTAACCCGGGCTGTGGCCGAAGCCGTCTCCATCCCCGTCATTGCCTCGGGCGGGGCGGGAAAGCTGGAACACCTCCTGGAAGTCCTGACCCAGGGCAGGGCTGCCGCCGCCCTGGTTGCCTCCATCTTCCATTACCGCCAGTATACCATTGCCCAGGCCAAGGAATACCTGCAGACTAGAGGAGTGAAGGTCAGAGATGGAATGGCTTGAAAAAATAAAATTCGACGACCGGGGCCTGGTCCCGGTAATTGTCCAGGACACCGCTACTGGCCGGGTCCTGACCCTGGCCTATGCCAACCAGGAGGCCCTGGTGCGGACCTGGCAGGAGAAGAGGGCCTGGTTCTTCAGCCGCAGCCGCCAAAAGCTGTGGCGCAAGGGAGAGACATCGGGCAACGAGCAGCGGGTAGAGGAAATCTACCTGGACTGCGACGGCGATGCCGTCCTCTACCGGGTGAACCCGACGGGGCCGGCCTGCCATACCGGTTCCCCTTCCTGCTTCTACCGGAAAGTAAGCTGGGAAGGGGGCCTGGCCCAGGAAGGGGACCAGGAAGGAACCCCACCCCCGGTGGGGCCGGAAATCCTGGCGGAAGTATACCGGGTGATCCGCCAGCGCCAGGAGGAACTGCCTGAGAACTCCTATGTGGCCCGCCTGACCCGGCAGGGCCTGGACCGGGTTTTGCAGAAGATCGGGGAAGAGGCCGTAGAGGTAGTCCTGGCGGCCAAAAACAAAAACCAGGCCGACACCATCTACGAGATGGCCGACCTGTGGTTCCACTGCCTCCTTGCCCTGGGCTATCTGGAACTGCCGCCAGAGCTGGTCTTTGCCGAACTGGGCAACAGGCGAAAGTAGGGAGGGAGCATGATGCTGGCTGACTATCACCTGCACCTGGAAAACGGCCCCTTGACCCGGGAATACCTGGAGGACTTCCTCCGGGTCGGCCGGGAAAGGGGCCTGGCGGAAATTGGCATTTCCGAGCACATCTATAATTTTACCGACACCCTCTCCCTCTGGCCCGCCGCCTGGCAGGTCGAGCCCCAGGGCCAACTGGCCGCATATATAAAATTAATTACCACGGCCAAGGAAGCCGGTCTACCGGTAAAACTGGGCCTGGAAGTGGACTACCTGGAAGGGAAAGAAGAAGAACTGGCTGCTTTCCTGGACCGTTATCCATGGGACTATGTCATCGGTTCCATCCACCATCTGGGGGACTGGGGCTTTGATCACCCCGACTACCGGAGCCAGTGGGAAAGCACCGACGTAGGCATGGCCTACCGGGAGTACTTCCGCCTCTTTTCTAAGGCAGCCAGGAGTGGCCTCTTTGAGATCATGGCCCACCCCGATGTCATCAAGGTCTTCGGCTACCGCCCGGCCGAGGCCATAGATGACCTCTGGGAGGAGGCAGCGGCCGCCATGGCGGCGGGCCGGGTGGCTGTAGAAATCAGCACTGCCGGCCTGCGAAAACCCGTCGGGGAAATCTATCCCCACCCCGGCTTCCTCCGCCGCTGCAAAGACTACAATATACCCATCGTGATCTCCTCCGACGCCCACTACCCCGAGGATGTGGGGAAGGATTTCCCCCGGGCGGTGTCCCTCGCCCGCCAGGCCGGCTACGATAAAATCTGTCTCTTTACCGCTCGAAAGAGGAGCCTGGTACCATTATCAGATTAGGCCGCCCTGCAAACTCCCGCGGGGCGGCCTCCCCTGTTAAAACCGGCGGTAAACTATGCTCAGCAGCCATCCACACCAAAGTCCCTGTCTAACTTCCGGTGTTTGAAGGTCCTGGTGCGGCTGGCATAATCCTCAACGATATGGCCCTTTCCTAACAACCTGTACTTGTAGATAACCAGGCCATCGAGGCCCACGGGACCCCGGGTGTGGATCTTGCCCGTGCTTATGCCCACCTCGGCCCCGAAGCCATAGCGGAAGCCGTCGCTGAAGCGGGTGGAGCAGTTCCAGAAGACATTGCCCGAGTCCACATAGTCCATAAAGTGGACAGCCTTTTCCCTGCTGCTGGTAATAATGCTGTCGGTATGGCCCGAGCCGTAGGTGTTGATATGATCGATGGCCTCCTTAAGGCTCTCTACCACCTTAATGGCCAGCTTGTAGTCGAGATACTCCGTCCGCCAGTCCTCCTCAGTAGCGGGAGCAACGGAGATAATTTCCTGGGTTTTGGAACAGCCGACCAGTTCCACCCCCTTCTCGTCCATAGCCTCTTTCAGCCGGGGCAGAAACTGTGGCGCAATTCCCCCATGGACCAGAAGGGTCTCGGTGGCATTGCAGACGGCCACATACTGGGTTTTGGCATCGACCACCACCTTCAGGGCCAGCTCCAGATCGGCGTCTTCCTCCACATAACAGTGGCAGATCCCGTCGGCATGGCCCAGGACCGGGATGCGGGAGTTGTCCATGATGTAGCGGACAAACTCATTGGAGCCCCGGGGTATGAGGAGATCGATGTAGGCATCCATTTTCAGCATCTCATTGACATCGGCCCGGGTTTCCAATAGGGCCGCCCAGTGGGCGGGCATCCCCGCCTCTTCGGCGGCGCCGATAATAATCTCGGCCAGGATGCGGTTGGTCTCCCTGGCCTCGGAGCCGCCCTTGAGGAGGACACCATTGCCGCTCTTTAAGCACAGGGTGGCAATCTGGACCAGGGCATCGGGCCTGGATTCAAAGATCACTCCGATTACCCCTATGGGGCAGGTCACCTTGTACAGCTCGAGGCCTTCGTCCAGCTCGGTAGCCAGCAGGGTTTTCCCCACAGGATCCTCGAGCTCAATAAGGCTGTAGATGCCCTCGACCACATCGGCAATTTTTCCCCCATCGAATTTCAACCTTTTGATCAGGGGCGCCGGCAGGTCTTCCGCCTCGCTTCTGGCTATGTCGGCCTCATTGGCCCTGATTATTTCCTCTTGCCGCTCCTTTAAGGCTCCTGCAATCCGGGCCAGGGCCTCATTTTTCCTTTCCGCCCCCACGGCAGCCAATTCCAGGGCTGCCCTTTTCACCCGCCTTGCCAGTTCCTCCATCTTCACAGCAATCCCCCCTTGTCTACCCTCGGACAGATGTCCTTACAGCCAACCAGTGAATATGTTTTCTTAAACACCGGGGTTTGCCCTGCCACAATAACATCCCGGCAGGAATTCCCCGCCTCCTACAGCAAGCCCTTGGTGGAAGGGACACCCTTCACCTCCGGGTCCAGGGCCACCGCCTGGCGCAGGGCCCGGGCCGCCGCCTTGAACAGGACCTCGGCACAGTGGTGGGTATTCTTGCCGTAGACCAGGTGCAGGTGGAGGGTGATCCCGGCATTATGGGCAAAGGCGAGGAAAAACTCCTCCACCAGTTCCGTTTCAAATTCCCCTACCTTTGGCGCCGGCCAGGTGGCATTAAAGACCAGAAAAGGACGCCCGCTCACATCGACAACTGCCTCGGCCAGGGCCTCATCCATGGGGACCCGGACACTGCCAAAGCGGCTGATGCCCTTTTTGTCCCCCATGGCTTCCCGGAAGGCCCTGCCCAGGCAGATGCCGACATCCTCCACCGTATGGTGGGCATCGATCTCCAGATCGCCTACGGCCTTAACCTCCAGGTCCAAAAGGCCATGTTTAGCCAGGGCCATCAGCATATGATCGAAAAAGGGTACCCCGGTATCCAATTTATAGTCTCCAGCCCCGTCCAAATTCACCCGGACCTTTATATCTGTCTCCCCCGTCTTCCTCTCCACAAAACCAAAACGCTTGGCCATTACCATTCCCCTTTCCTTACTCTTGGCAATTCGTTTCTTTCCCCTTACTTTATGCCATTAAACCACTAAAGTCAATATGGGTCAGGGGGTAATGACAATATTGGTTGCCACCGGACGTTCCCGCCCATCGGAGGGCCTGTTCAATACTTCCCCGGCAAAAACCATGGTGCTGGAGCCGCCGCCGTCCAGGTTGTAGGCCTCGATTACCCCCAGCTCCAATAGTTTGATCTGCATTTCCTCCAGGCTTACCCCACTGCTCCAGTTGGCCTGGCGGCCGTCGACGACGATGAAGACCAGATCCCCGTTGGCATACTCACCGATTATGGTCCGGGGATGCCGCTGGTTGGCCCATTCCCGGGGGATGTCCAGGGGCATCCGCTCCCGGATGAGGATGGGGACGAAGCTGACCCCCTGCCAGGGATTTTCCCGAAGGAGCTGTTCCTTTTCCCCATATAAGCCCCCAATCAGCTTCCCCCTGGTATCGACCCCGGCAAAAAAGAGCCCATTGCTGGAGGGAGTAAAGCTTTTAATGAGCCTGCCGTCCACCACCGTATTGCCCAGGGGAATGACGTGCTCCTTCCCGTCCCGGGATGACCGGTAAAATCCGCCCCCGTTTACCCCCAGGATGGCGCCGGAACGGGCGGCGGCACTGCTGGTAGTCTCCGTCTTTCCCCAGCTATCTTGACCCAGGACAACCCGAAGGGAGGAGGGGTTAAAAAGCTTGATCTTGGCGATGTAGCCCCGGTAGCCTATTTCTTTGAGTTCAAAGACCTTTATTTCCACGTTAGAAGAGGAATGGGTCCTGATGGGCGGGCCCAATTTGGCCAGGATCCGCTCCTCATAGACCTCGTCGGACAATTCCTTCTGCTCCTGGCTTTTGGCGGCCAACTCCCGGAGCACCCGTTTCTGCTCTTCATAGAGGGCCTGCTGTTCCTCCAGGGAAACGCCGATGAAACCCACACTGCTTCCGATACTGGCCAGCTTTTCTTCCACGGACATAAGGACCGGTTCCACCTGCCCGAGGGGCAGGAGAAGTTCCTCGCCACCCAGGGTCAGGTAAAGGGCCAGGACAAAGCCCAGAAGAGGAGCCAACAAGAACCAGAGAAAGCTAGTCAAGGGCCGCATCATTGGACTCCTTCAGGATGCGCAGGCTTTCTTCCAGCTTTTCCAGCTGCCGGTCAAGTTCAACAATCCTTTCATTGAGCTCCTCCTGGGTGGTGCTGGACCGGGCAATGGAATCATCGGCTGCTTCCAGGGCCATTTCCAGCTCATCTAACTTCTGGGACAGGCTTTCCAGTTTATCCTGCAGCGCCTGGACATGAAGGGCGTTGGTATCCTGGATATCCCGCAGGGAATTGTCAATGTAATCCCTGGCCAGCCAGACACCCCCGCCCACCAAAGCCAGCCATAAAAGCACAAGGAGGGGGACGGCCAGCCCCACCCCCCGGCGACCTTCCTTTTTATTCCTCCTGGCGTTATTTTCTTCAGGCCTGGTTGTCTCCATTTGTTCCCCACCCTTCCCGGCTACTGTGTTTTGTCTGGAGGCCTATCAGCTTATTCCACAATATACCGGCCTTCTCCTTCTCCCCGCTCCCCACTGCTCAAAAAAGGTAATGGTTATTAATTCCAATTGGGCCCCGGCCATTCTCCTTGCCCTTGTGTTCCCGGCAGCAACCTTCCTGCATAATCTAATCGGAGAGGAGTGTTGCCGATGCAGGTAAAAAAGATCCTGGGCTGGGAAATCCACCTCCCCGCCGAATTCGTACTGGAGCGGAAGTCCTTTGGATTAAAGGTCTACAATGCAAGGGGCCAAAGGGTGGCCGAGGCGACCATAAAGCTGAACCAGGCGGCTGTGGTCGAAGTCTTTTCACCCCTGCGTTTCGATATCCGCTACCAGGAAAAACAAATTGTCATCAGTCCCAAAGACTAGCTGGGCCATTCCCGAAAATCTTCGTATATGCCCAAAACAAAGGAAGGCTGCACCCTAATTACCCAGAGAGTGCAGCCTTAATTTGCCTTGTGAAAGCCAAGGCCGGATGCTACCGGATATGCCGCCGGAAGAAGTTTACTACCACATTGACCTGCCTCCAGCTGCAGGCAGTGCAGGCCCCTGCCGGTGTAAACTTGCTGCCGTCTGGAGAGATCCCCACCCGCACCAGGACTTGTCCCCCGGGATTTGTCTTTACCTCTAATACTATCCATTCGTCCTCCCAATGGGCAGTGCCGATTATCTCCCCCTCTACCTTGCGGGGGCACCGGTAGCCCTCCTCTCGCAGTGGCCGAACCAGTTCCGTTTCAAAAGTAGGCCGCGGAATATTCAGTACATCGCCCGACTTGATCCACTCGATGATCCTCTCCATGCCCATTCCCTCCTTTGCTGGCCTTTTTCTTTATGTTCGCCAGTAAAGCCAATAGTCCTTCCCCTTTTCCTGACATTATTTGACAAGTATTTGGCAAATTATTATTAATTTTCTGCCTTAAATCGGTAGGGGAACCCTCCGCACTAAATTAATAAACAATAAAGAAAAGGGGCGCCGGGAGGAAACACAATGACTGACTGCGAAAATTAACATAAACAACATCCTGTTCTTGGGGAGGATAACAATATTGGGAAAAAAATACGCGGTATCCTGGAGCGGCGGTAAGGACGCAGCCTTGGCCCTCTATGAAGCCCAAACCCAAGGCTTGCATATATCCTGTCTCCTGACCATGTTTGCACCCGATGGCTTTACCCTGGCCCACCGCATACCCCGGGAAATAGTCTTAGAACAGGCCAGGGCCCTGAACCTCCCCCTGGTGGAAGGGATTGCTACCTGGGATACATACGAAGACGAGTTTCTCCAGGTGCTTCTACAGCTGAAGGAAAAGGGTACATCCGGCTGTATCTTCGGGGATATTGATATAGAGGAACATATCCAGTGGTGCCAAAATATCTGTAGGGAAGCAGGACTCGCTGCCCTGCATCCCCTGTATGGAAAAACCCAAAAGCAACTTTTAGAAAGGTTTCTTGCCCTGGATTTTGTCTCGGTAATAATCCTTGTGCAGTTGGATAAACTGGGCGCCGAATATATTGGGAAGCCGTTAAATGCAGATTTAATTAGCCAATTTTCCCAAAAGGACATTTCCCCCGCCGGGGAATTTGGGGAATACCACACCCTGGTCGTCAACGGGCCCATCTTTCAGACGGCGTCACTGCAGGAGAAAATTCTCTCTTTAAAGCCAAGGGTGATAACCCGCCAGGGCTACGCCTTTTGGGACCTTGCCAATATCATCCTTCCAGATAAATAGCCCTGTCCACGAAAGGTTATCTTCTTACGGCGTTCATTTTATTAGCTCCGCTAAGAAGAACTAATAGTATTCGGAGGAAAGCCAATGGATTTTAAACTGCTGCAGACAAAAAAGGGGAAAATTATAACTTCGTTCATCCTTTTAATTTATTTGCTATTGTTAGTTAGAGTTATACTATTTAAATATCCACTAACTATGATACTGGCAATTCTAAAGTCTAACGAAATATCACTGTTAAAATTGAGACTGGCAAATAGCAATTTTGTCCCGCTGAAGACCATTTTTTACTACTTATTTGTGAATCGGAATGTAGCAATCTCCCTAAGATCAATCTCCCTAAGAAACCTATTAGGGAATATAATTGCCTTTCTGCCTTTAGGTTTTTTATTGCCCGTAGTTTTTTATAGAATTACTAAGATCAGGGTTATACTCCTAAGTTCATTTGCTTTAAGTCTGACCTTTGAAGTTATCCAATTGCTAACGGGTATCGGTGATTTTGATGTGGATGATATTTTACTAAATATGCTTGGTTCTATATGCGGCTATGTACTTTATCGAGTTTTTTGTTTATTAGATGCTAGGCACCGATCAGGCACCAAAAAAGAAAATGACCCCGCTTAGCAGGGTCATTAGTTTTAAGAGCAACCTAGAAATAATGGTGCCGGAGACCGGAATCGAACCGGTACGGTCTTTTAAGAGACCGAGGGATTTTAAGTCCCTTGCGTCTGCCAATTCCGCCACTCCGGCATATTAAAAATGGAGGCGACGCCCGGATTCGAACCGGGGATAAAGGATTTGCAGTCCTCTGCCTTACCACTTGGCTACGTCGCCTCAAAACTGGAGCGGAAGACGGGATTTGAACCCGCGACCCTCGCCTTGGCAAGGCGATGCTCTACCGCTGAGCTACTTCCGCACAAGATATTATGCTTTATCTGGTGCCGCGGGGCGGAATCGAACCACCGACACGAGGATTTTCAGTCCTCTGCTCTACCAACTGAGCTACCGCGGCCCCTCGTTTTTGGCACTGGCGGAGCTGACGGGAATTGAACCCGCGATCTCCGGCTTGACAGGCCGGCATGTTAACCGCTACACCACAGCTCCACCTGCAAAGTTAACAAAGAACCTGACGCAAGTATTATTGTACATCAAAAAGCCTTATTTTGCAAGGGGGGTTCTTATTTCCAGAAAGATCTGTCGGGATATTATGGCACTGGACCCCATTTTGCTAGATATCTACACCCAAAACCCCCTTGACAAGAAGGCCAACTACAAAGGAAAGGACTGCTACGCTCAAACTAATAGTCGCCATTTCAAGAAATCGTCGCTTAAAGGACAGGTCTTTGGCCACTGCTATATAGTAATTGAAGGCGGCGATGATTACAACAACGGTGAGCAGCATTGCCACCAGGGCCGGCACATATTGCTGGGCAGGGAATAATAGGTAGGGCAAGATCAATAGTGCAACGGTCACCAGATAGGCAATACCCGTATAAAGGCTGGACTTTACCGCATCCTTCTGGCCTTCACTCTTTGCCGACAAAAACTCACTGGAGGCCATCGACAGGGTAGCAGAAATTCCTGTTATTAAACCGGAAAGGGCAATGATGCGCGTATTTTGCAGGGCAAAGGTTAAACCGGCCAGGGTCCCGGTCAGCTCTACCAGGGCATCATTTAAGCCCAGCACCATGGAGCCTACATACTGGAGCCTCTCTTCATCGAGCATGGTTATGAGAACCTGCTCGTGCTCATCTTCCTGGGATATAATGGCTTCGGCTTCGGGAACTTCGTCCACCAGTTTAGCATAATTCTCCTGGGCGGTAGCTTCGTTGTTTTCCATAAATTTTATCGTAAAGGTAAAGCCCAGTAGGCGGGCCATCAGTATGCGCAGCCATACCTTGAAGCGTTCGGGTTGTAAGCTGCGTTTGGTGTAGCCCTTCCAAATCTCATAGTGCTCCCTTTCCTCTTCGGCAATCTTCTCCAGGATCCTTTTATTCTTTCCGTCTTTCATCCTGGCAGCAATGGCTTTATAGGTTGCATATTCGGTAATCTCATTCTGCTGGAGTGCCAGGGCTTCGGCCATTGCTTCCGGGGAAAGAACTTTTCCCTTCTGCTTTTCCAGCTTTCTTCACCCCATTTGTTGTTATATAGAATAATTTTCCTATTTAATTAGTATATTACCATATTGTTATTACTGGATCAATGCAGGGCACCGGCCACATAATAAAGACAAGGGCCAGAATCGAGTAGGAGGGGGCGCCTAGCCCCCGTCCTCTCACACCACCGTACGTACCGTTCGGTATACGGCGGTTCACCAAGCTTGACGAAGCATTTGGTAACGAGCGGTTAAACTCATGAGG
>FZPS01000173.1_pt20 | contig 62944 bp, 61 predicted proteins | sample 1817821 | NCBI WGS metagenome assembly FZPS01 (sample SAMEA104158645, study PRJEB21678) | metagenome | place: Germany | collected 2015-04-21 | reverse complement strand
TTATGAATATGGGGCAGAACCGGCAGGCGCCGGAGACCCTGCAGGAGGATTACACCCAGTACCTGCCCCGGGGTCACTACAACAGCAGTGAGCTTCTCCAATCCTACTTCAAGGCCATGATGTGGTACGGGCGGCTGACCTTCCGGGTCAAGAGCGAGGATGAAACCAGATCGGCCCTCCTCATGACCCTGGCCCTGAACCAGGGGGATAACGCCCGGAAATGGGACGCCATTTACCAGCCCACCACCTTCTTTGTGGGAAAGAGTGATGACCTCTCTTACCTGGAATACCGGGAACTGCTGGCGGAAATCTACGGCCAGGGGGCCGGTCTGGAGGAGATTGTGGCGGACCAGGAAAAATGGGAGACCTTTAAGGCAAAGGCGGCAGGGCTCCGCCCGCCCGTTGTGAACTCCATCCCCCTTTTCGAAGAAGATATCCAGCCTGACCGCACCGGGGACACCATGGGCTTTCGCTTTATGGGCCAGCGTTTTACCCTGGATGCCGCCATTTTCCAGCGGCTGGTTTACCGGGAAGTAGGGGAAAACAGCCGTGGAGAGCGGCGGATGCTGCCCCGGGCTCTGGATATTCCCGCGGCCCTGGGATCGGAAGAGGCCTATAGCATCCTGGCCGAAGAAGGGGAAACCGATTACCGGGGCTATAGGGAAAATATGGGCAAGATCCGGGAATTTATTGCCGGCCTGGGACAGGACACCTGGACCCAGAACCTGTACTGGAGCTGGCTCTATACGCTCAATCCCCTGCTGACGGAAAAAGGAGAAGGGTATCCCTCCTTCATGACCAACCGGGCCTGGACCAGAAAGGAGCTGAACACCTATCTGGGAAGCTGGACGGAACTGAAACATGATACCATCCTCTATGCCAAGCAAGTTTATGCAGAGATGGGGGGCGGTGCCGAAGATGTAGACGACCGGGGCTATGTGGAGCCCAACCCCCATCTCTACGCCCGCCTGGCCGCCCTGGTGGCTATGACCCGGGACGGCCTTGCCGCCCGGGGGCTCCTGGCGGACAGGGACCGGGAGAGTTTGGACCGGCTGGAAGAGCTGGCCCTGGCCTTAAAGACCATTTCGGAAAAGGAACTCTCCAACGTCCCCCTCACCGACGAGGAATATGACCTGATCCGCTCCTACGGCGGGCAGCTGGAGCACTTCTGGCTGGAGGCCATGCGGGATGAAGGGATAGATCACCGTTCGGCCATCTATGAAAACCCGGCCGCCCTGGTGGCCGATGTGGCCACCGATCCCAACGGTCGGGTGCTGCAGGAGGCCACAGGCCATATCTTCAGCATCTATGCCGTGGTCCCCGTGGAAGGGAGCCTGCGGATTGCCCGGGGCGGGGTTTACTCCCACTATGAGTTTACCTGGCCCCTGGAACAAAGGCTCACCGACCAGGAGTGGCAGGAAATCCTGGATTCGGGGCAGGCGCCCCCCCTGGCCCCATGGACCCAAGACTTCATCGTCCCGTGAAAATAAGGCCCTGGATAGTGGTTATACTGCTGGTGGCGGGGGGCCTGATTTTCCTACTGGACCCCGCCAGCCGGCAGCAGGCTGGGGGTGAGGATGGGGAAGATTTTGCTGCCTTCCGGGAAGGGCGCCTGCAGCTTCCGGAAAGGTATGAGACCCATTGTCCGGATACGGTGGGGGATCTTCTCGATACCTGGGGCCTGGCGCCGGAAGAGCTGGAGGCCCTGGGGCTGGTTGTCGAGGGGCCTGGAGATCATAGCACGGGCGGGAAGGAGGCCCTCTCCCTGGCTGCTGCCGGAAAAAAGCTGGCGGCAGACCGGTTGGTCAAAGTGCGGCACTTGGATCTGGACGGGGACGGGATCAGGGAGAGGTATTCCCTGCGGGACGGGATCCTGAGGGTGGAGGTTGGCTCCCGCCAGATCTGGGAAACGCCGGCCTGCTGGTGGGTGGACTATTTCTTCCTGGGGGATGCCAACAACGACGGCCGGCCGGAGTTGAATCTCCTGCTGTGGAAGGAGGGCAGCTTCGGCCCCCAGCGGCCCTTCTGGGTGGAAGGGGAGGACCGGAGTGTAAAGAACCACCTCTTCGTCTTCAAGCTGGAAGAGGGGGAAATAAAGGCTGTCTGGCAGTCCTCCAACCTGGACCGGCCCAACTTGCGGGCAGCCCTGATAGATAGGGATGGCGATGGAAAGAAGGAACTGCTGGCCTTAGAAGGGACCTATACCGGCAGTGGAGAGTTCCAGTTAACCCTGTGGCAATGGAACGGCTGGGGTTTTTCCCGTCTTCAGTGATTTCTTTCCACTTCCCCCTTGGCAGGGTAATGAAGGAAGGTAGGTAGAAATGGAGGAAGCAATCTGCCCTTTATGCGGCAGCACCAATAACACTGCCACAGCCATAGAAGAGAAGACTTATTACTTTTGCGGCCGCTGTGACCTGGCTTTTCTGGCGGCCCAATTTTACCCTTCCCCTGAACGGGAAAGGGAAAGGTACCTGCTCCACAACAACAGCCTGGAAGACAGGGGCTATGTGGGCATGTTTGAGGCTTTTCTGGAGCGGGCCGTCCTGCCCTTTGTAGGGAAGGGGGTAGAGGCCCTTGATTTTGGCTGCGGACCTGCCCCTGTCCTCCAGGTGCTCCTTGAGAAGAAGGGTATCCCTACAGATGTCTATGACCCCTACTTTGCCCCGGAGCTCCCGCCGGCAGGGAAGAAATATGGCCTCATCACCTGCACCGAGGTGTTGGAGCATGTGCACCAGCCCCGGACTGTGTGGGAGTTTTTCTGTCAACGCCTGCAGCCGGGCGGCATCCTGGCCGCCATGACTGCCTTTCGGCCGCCCCGGGAAGAATTTGCCCGCTGGTGGTACCGGCAGGACTTTACCCATGTCTGCTTCTACAGCCGGGAAACCTTTCGCTGGCTCAGCCGACATTACCCCTTGCACCTGCTTTTCCTGGACAATAAAAACACCGTTGTCCTGGAGCGAGCATAAAGTCTGGAGGGGGAAGAGAAAAATATAAGGTTGCAGGCAGGTATTGGCCCTTCTATTGTTGAATATTTAATTATTCAGACGAGGTTTTCACCTTCCCGGATAAAGGGCCGGGGGTGAAGGACTTTCCAAAGAATAAGAGGGAAAGGGGGCGCAAATTCTTCTTCAGAAAACCCGTGGGGAGTGGGCGAGAACGGTAATCCCAGGGGAAGACCGGGATCGCCAGGAAGGGTTTGCTGCTGCTAGGAGATGAGGAGAAAGGTGGCCAAATCCTGTGTGCAGTGACAATAATTTGAAACCGAATTGAGGTGTTGATCATTGCAAAGCAGGATAGTTGATATTGCGGTGGTAGGTGGTGGGCCAGCCGGCCTCAGTGCCGCCGTAGCGGCCTGGGAAGAGGGTGTCAGGGACATTCTGGTTATCGACCGGGATCATGAATTGGGTGGCATATTAAACCAGTGTGTCCACCCTGGCTTCGGTCTTCATCTTTTCCAGAAGGAAATGACAGGTCCCGAGTATGCCGAGCTCTATATTGAAAAGGTGAGGGAGCGGGGCATTCCCACCCTCCTCAATACCATGGTCCTGGAGGTAACCAAGGATCGCCGGATTTTTGCCATCAATCCCCAGGAAGGCCTGCTGGAGATCAAAGCCGGTGCCATCATCCTGGCCATGGGCTGCCGGGAACGGCCCCGGGGTGGGATACCGGGCTCTCGGCCTGCCGGCATTTTCACCGCCGGTTTAGCCCAGCGGCTGGTCAATATTGAGGGTTACCTGCCGGGTAAAGAAATTGTCATCCTGGGTGCCGGCGATATCGGCATGATCATGGCCCGACGCATGACCCTGGAAGGGGCCAAGGTGAAGGCCGTCCTGGAAATCTTACCCTATCCGTCGGGATTAAAACGGAATGTAGCACAGTGCCTCAATGACTTTGACATTCCCCTTCTGCTGCAGCATACCATTACAGCAATTCATGGCAAGGAAAGAGTCGAAGGTGTGACAATCTGCCGTGTCAACGAACAGGGAGAGCCCCTGCCGGAAACGGCCCAGGATGTCTCCTGTGACACACTCCTCCTTTCCATAGGTTTGATCCCCGAAACGGAGCTCTGTCATACCGCAGAAATTGAACTTGATCCTGTGACCAACGGACCCGTTGTCGATGAAAGCATGATGACAACGATACCCGGCATCTTCGGCTGTGGGAACGTAGTCCATGTTCACGACGTCGTTGATTTTGTTACCATGGAGGGAGAAAGGGCCGGTGCCGGTGCCGCCCGTTATGTCCAGGGAAGGAAAGGGGAGGAACAGAGCAGACACCTTCGTTTTACCGCCGGGCGCAATGTCCGCTATGTGGTACCCCAGTTTGCCGACCCCACCGGGGTAGAGGAGATTACCGTTTCTTTCCGCGTCAAGGATGTGGAAAGGAATGTGTGGGCAAAGGTCTCGGTCGATGGCAAGCAGTTGAAGAGGAAAAAATTGCGGATTGCCCTGCCCAGCGAAATGATCCGGATTGACCTGGACCCAGAGGTCCTTTCCACCATAGCTCCCGGTTCTGCGGTTGAGGTCGCTATGGAAGAGGAGGTGGTCTAGGTGAAGAAGGAAATTATCTGCATTGTCTGCCCCGTTGGCTGCACTCTGGAGGTAACCGTAGAAGATGGCAAGCTGGTTGAGGTGACAGGCTATGAGTGCAAGCGGGGAGTAGCCTACGCCGAGCAGGAGGCCGTAGCGCCCAAGCGGACCCTGGCCACAACGGTGCGGGTCAAGAACGGCATCCATCCCCTGGTACCGGTCAAGACCGATATACCGGTTCCCAAGGAAAAAATGCGGGAAATTACAGAACTCCTTGCCCAGGTAGAGGTGGAGGCGCCGGTGAAAATCGGGAGCATTATAGTTGCCGATGTCCTAGGGACCGGGGCCAATGTAGTTGCCACCAGGAACCTGCCGGCCCGGGAGGATAGCATAGCAGGATAAAGGCGAATTTAGTTCAGGCCGTCCCTTAAGTAAAATCTTAAGGAGACGGCCTGTTTGTGTTGGTGTTAAGGCTGGCCACTTTGCCGCTCCATTTAAAACTGACAAAGGGGTGTATGAATAACCAGGGCGTGCATATAAATTAAGGAGTGAAGAAAAGCCTGCCGGGAGGGGATGGGATGAGGGGGCTGTGTGTAAGCAGGGCTATACCAGTGCTGCTCATTGTCATTTATCTCTTTTCCCTCCTGGCCCTGCCCCGGGCTTTACCTGCCTTCCAAAACATGGTTTTAACACCAGATCCTGAACAAGGGCTGAGAAGGGATTTGGAGAACTTTTTTCAGCAGCGTACCAGAATGCTGATCAGTGGGGAAGGAGATAATTTAGATAAATTTTATGATACAGGGGGGACGTCCGGCCAATGGGCCCTGGAATGGGAACGGGCCCGGATAGAGTATCTCCACCAGTGGGCAGAGGAGAGGGGGGTGCAGCTCCTTGCCGCCAGCTGCCAGCTGGCCGTGGTATCCCTCGATATCAGGGGAGGGGAGGCCTACGCTTCCGTCTGCCCCCACATCATCATCACCTACAGGCAGGGAGACAGTGACAAAATCGATTTGATGGGAACCAGGACCATCCACTGGCTGGAGCTGGTAAAAAGGGATAAGGATTGGCTGGTACAAAAGGACTGGTTTTTGGATCCCTTTGAAGGGGGACGGGCTTTACCGGCGGCCGTTGGGGAGACAATGGCAGGGGAAGCAATGCCCGCTGCAGCCGGGATAGAAGTGCGGGATATAAAGGTGGAGGGGCATTACAACCGGGAAGGGGCGGTAAGGTATGCCCACCGCTATGTAGGTGTTCGCCTCGGCCCCGGTACCGGCAGGTATAACCAGAAATACCGGGACTACAGCCTGGGTGGTGGGGATTGTGCCAATTTTGCCTCCCAGGTTCTGGCCGATGAAGAGGCGGGCGGTTTGCCCCAGGACTGGATCTGGTTTTATGGGAATGATGGGGGAAGCCAGGCCTGGATCCAGGCCCAGGCCTTCGTAAATTATTTTCTCAGCTCCGGGCGGGCCCAGTGCATTATGCGGGGCTCCTATGCCGAGGTCTCAGCCTCCACGGCGGAGCATCCCCGGGGTGCCATTGGCAGGCTCCTTCCCGGGGATATCATTGGCTATGAGTTTGACGGGATGATCAGCCATGTTTCCATTGTGGTGGGACAAAATTCCGCCGGCTATCCAGTGGTTAACAGCCATTCGGCCGACCGCTTTCAGGTGCCCTGGGACCTGGGCTATGACCGAAACACCACCTTCTGGCTCCTCCAGATCAAGGGCTGATTCCAGCTGAATAAAGGGACATAATATTACTGCCAGAATAACTATCCCAGGGGCAGGAAAGGAGACGCGGGGGGCGAATATGGACAAGGGGAACTACTTTGGGGGAGTGACAGGCATGTCCTTTGGCAAGGGATACATCCAGGTCTATACGGGAGATGGCAAGGGCAAGACTACGGCTGCCATTGGTCTGGCCATCAGGGCCCTGGGGGCGGGAAAGAAGGTCCTTTTTCTTCAGTTTATGAAGGACAGGGTCTATAGTGAGCACAATCTTCTGCCCTATGTTTCCCCCGCCATTACTGTCGAGACCTTTGGCAAGCCTTTTTTTATTGCCTGGGAAGGGGATCTGGAGGGGGAAAACCTGGCAGAATGGCAGGATAAAGTTGTTATTTTCCCGCCGGGAAATCCCCCGGCAGAATATGTTGCCCTTCTGCAGGCGGGGCTGGAAAGGGCCCGGACAGCCCTGGCCGGAGGAGAATATGACCTGGTTGTACTGGATGAAATCAACCTGGCCATGTACTATGACTTGATACCCGTTGCCGCTGTCCTGGAAATATTGCGGGAAAAAGCAGTGGGTGTGGAAGTTGTCCTAACAGGTCGGAAGGCCCCGCCGGAGATAATTGCTTGTGCCGACCTGGTCACTGAAATGCGGGAGGTCAAGCATTATTACAGCCAGGGTGTAGATGCCCGGCAGGGCATTGAAAGTTAGACAAGTTCAGGAAAATAGGGAGGGAAAAGAATGATACGCTTTAGTAAGGACATGGACCGGGTAGTAAGGGAAGGGGTCCGGGATGGCAAGGGCGAAGTGGAAATGATCCATGCCTTTACCAAGGAGGAGTTAAATGGTAAAGCCCGCCTGTGCGCCCTTACCCGGATCCCGCCGGGAGCTTCCATCGGCTATCATCCCCATGTGGAAGAGGCGGAAATCTACTACATCCTCCGGGGCAAAGGCAGGGTCAATGACAACGGCAATATCCAGGAGGTTGGACCCGGTGATGCCGTTTTGACCGGTGGCGGTGCCAGCCACTCCATAGAAAATATTGGTGACGAGCCCCTGGAATTCTTTGCCGTTATCCTCCTCTACGATTGACAGAATAGGGGAAGCCCATCTGGGTTTCCTCTTATATTTTTCTCTACTTGTGGCAGGAAGGGTTTGGTTATCTGGTTAATATTTTTCCTTTCTGCTCATAAAGGGCGGCTCTTTTGGTTAGATAAATAGATGATGCCTAATAGTGAGGGGTGTAATCTATGCTGCTGGACCTGGATCCGGTGCTCTTTCGCCTTGGAACCCTGACCGTGCGGTGGTATGGGGTAATGATGGCCCTCTCCATGATGATCGGCTATTATTATCTTTTAAAACATGGTAAGAAACTAGGCCTCAGGGAAGAATTCCTTTCCAACTTGGCCCTCCTGGTAGTCTTTGCCGGTATTGTGGGGGCCCGGGCCATCTACGTCCTTACCAACTGGTCCTACTATGCCGCCCGGCCGGTGGAGATGGTACAAATATGGCGGGGCGGCCTGTCCTTTCACGGGGGTCTTTTGGGCGGCCTGGTGGCGGGCAAGATCTACCTGGACCGGCACGGCATTTCCTGGGAGGCGGTGGCCGACCTGGTTGTACCGGGCTTGTCCGCAGGCTATATCCTGGTGCGGATTGCCAATATTTTCAACCAGGAAATCCTGGGCCGTCCCGCTTCCCTCCTCCCCTTTGCCCGGCATCCGACCCAGATTTATGGTTCCCTGATCGGTGTGGCTCTACTGGTGCTGCACAACTACCTGGCCCGCCGCAATCCCCCACCTGGTTTTTTATTCTGGGCCTTCATTTTTTCCTACTCCCTCCTGCGGGGCCTGGTAGAGGAAACCTTCCGGGAAAATCCCCTCTATCTCTGGGGCTATGTAAACAGTGAGTGGGGCTTCGGATTTTTCACCCTGACCCAGCTCATTACCCCGGCCCTGCTGCTCCTGGCCTGGGTCATGATGCAGAGGGCCCTGGCGCGGGGGAAAGGGGGAGGGGCCACTAATTCCAAGCAGGGCTAATATTTTTCCGAAAAAAAAGCATCCTAAACAAAGAAAGGTTATGGTGCCCTCGGGAGGTGAAGCTGGGATGGCCGAATACATTGTTGAGGTAGACGCCCAGGGAAAGGTGAACCTCCCCCTGGAAATCAGGAAAAAACTGCAGGTAGGGGAGGGGGATAACCTGATCTTCCGGGCCAAGGAAGGAAAGGTGGAAGTGGAGAAACTCCCCATGAGCATCGATGATTACGAAACATTAACAATGGTTGGAACAGTAGAAATTTAACCAAGTTAGTAGTATAATTTGGCAAAGGGCTTGCCCTGGGAACAAAATAAGGGGGGATGGCTGTATGAAGATGTACGTGGATCAGGATCTGTGTATAGCCTGTGGTGCTTGTATTAACATTTGTCCGGCGGTCTTTGATTGGAACGATGACGGAAAGGCGGAGGCCATCAAGGAAGAGATCCCGGAAAATGTCGAGGGCGATGCCATAGAGGCTATGGAAAGCTGTCCGACGGAGGCCATCAAGAAGGCCTAGAGAAACCCATTGGAGGCTGCCTGCAGGGGCAGCCTCCATAATTATACAACCGGGCTCAGATATACCCTGGGGCCCCCATTGCCCAACCGGTGCCCTTGAGGCAGTGTAGGCCCCGGCTGTCTAACCTCCCAACAGGGGAAAGAGGATATACACCTCATCTCCATCCTGCAGCGGGTCTTCTTTCTTCACCATTACACCGTTTACCATACAAGTTGTCATGGTCAGCAGTTTCCTTTCCTGCTCCGTCAGTTCAGCAGCTATTAATTCGAGGAGTTTGGCCACTGTGGCATCTGCGGGCAAATGATATTGGCTGGCAGTGGGGCCCAGCTTTGTCATTGGTGCCCCGAAATATTTGACACTTACCTTCAATTACATCCCTCCGGTTGGTCTTTTTATTATCATTTGCCCGGCCCTTTAGCTCCCATACAAATCTCTAATTACTTCTTCCAGCTGTCCCAGTTGTTCCAGGGACGCGCGGGATGGTTTGCCTGTTTCCAGATCCCAATGGGCGGCAGTAAAGAAATTGCGGGCCAGTTTTTCATTATCTATGGTAACTCCCGCCAAGGGACCGGCTTCCAGGGGTGGTTTTCCTACAACCCGCTCGGAAATGGTGCAGTCGGCGGGCGTGATGCCTTCCCGCAGGTTGAAGGCCAGGCGCATGTTAAGGATGCGAAGGCCCGTATTCAAACTGTCTTCGGCGGTGAAGGGGATGCCCAGAATAGCTTCGGCGTAGTCATGGAAGGCCTGGGGTGTAACCCCCACACTGAGGGCAAACATGCAGAAGCCCAGGCTGTTGAGGACCTCCTGGAAGGTGGTCGCCTTGAGATCTGCTTCTCCGGTCCCTTCGTACACATACTTTTCCTCCGGCGGCAGTCCCAATTGACCTATGCCAATTCCCCCCTTAACGTGCCGGCCGGGGGTGGGGTCGAACTGGTAGGTGCGTGCCAGACCAGGGCCCAGGCGGGGGTCGTGCATGGGGATTTCAATACCCGATGCCGTCTGCAAGTATTCTGCCCCTTTGTTCCACACCCTGGCGGCATAGGCGGAACCGTTGGCCAGCACGGCACCACAGCCTTCGCCGTCGGCCATTTTCTGCAGCAGGGCTACGATGGCCTCCCCGTTGCCCCAGGTCAACTCAATTCCATCCAGGTCTTCCTTGGTGAGGATACCCCGCTCGTAACATTCCATGGCCCAGGCGATGGTCATGCCGGCGGAGATGGTATCCAGGCCGTAGCGGTTGCAGACTTCATTGGCCTTGAGGAGGGCGTCCTCTTCATCGCAGAGGAGGGCGGGTCCGAAGGCGCCGCTGGTTTCATATTCGGGCCGCTCCGTCGGCCCCAGGGGCCAGCGGCCGGCGTTAACCTCATATTCGGCCCCACAGCCCAGGGGGCAGTTGTAGCAACCATACTTCTTCACCTTGTACTTGTCTAAGGCTTCCCCCGACAGCTTTTGGGCCCTTTCCTCCCCAAAATCTACGATGCCGGCCCCAGCCCAGTTTTTAACGGCACAGTCGCCGCTTAAGATAGAGCCTGCCGTTATAGAAGTAGTGCCGTATTCCGACCAGGCCGGTGTGGCGGGATGTTCCTGCATCATCTTAACTACAGCCTTGTTGATTGCCAATATTTTTTCCGGGTTGGCGACGGGTACTGTACCGGTACCTCGCACGGCAATGGCTTTCAGCCTCTTGGCACCCATTACGGCGCCACCACCGCCCCGACCGGGGGCCCGGTGGCCGTCATTGATGGGGCAGGCCAGGAGGGACACCCTTTCCCCGGAAGGCCCGATGGCGGCGACTCGTATCTTTTCATCCCCGAGTTCCTCCTGCAGGGCAGCCCAGGTTTCCTTGGTATCCAGGCCCCACAGGTGGGAGGCGTCTCTGATTTCTGCTGTACCGTCTTTAATCCATAAATACACCGGTTTTGGGGAAATCCCAGAAACAAAGACGGCGTCATAGCCGGCCTTTTTCAATTCCGGGCCAAAATAGCCGCCGGAATTGGCGTCGTTCCAGCCCCCGGTTATTGGCGATTTGTGGACAATGGTATAGCGGCCGCAGAAGAGGGCCCTTGTACCCGTAGCCGGTCCGGGGAGAAAGCCGATAACATTGTCCGGGCCCAGGGGATCTACACCAGGCTGCATCATTTCATACAGAACCTTGGCGCCGATTCCATAACCACCGAGAAAACTGCGGGCTAAATCTTCGGAAAGGCTTCTTTCCACCAGTTCTCCTCTGGTGAGGTCCACAAACAACATCTTGCCAGCATAACCACCGATCATCTCCCTCTCCCTCCTGTTTTTATTTTTTGTTGCTAAAAAAACAAGGAGCACATCCTTTGGTTTAAATCCAAGGGATGAACTCCTTTGCACACTGGCAGGCATAAAGATCGCTCTTTATACCCTGACGTTTTTAGGAACTGATTTTAGTTCCTAAAAATCGGAGTGATTATTCTTTTTCATTAGAGGCTATTGTGAATTCTTATATCTATAGTCCACTTAATTGTTAATGTAGCGCCAGTATAACATTTCACAACTGCGGTAAGTCAAAGAGAATTTAGACGGTTCTTAAATTTGTAAATGCCAAATGCGCCTGATATCACCGGATTACGGAGTTATTCACAACAAACCTGGTTTTCTGCCAAAACCCTTATAAGTTCTTGGCGATTAGTTGTCGGCTGCCGGCAGGCGAAGTTTTCGCAGAGGTAGTAGGTGGTTTTTCCTTGTAGAGGACGCATTTCGGCAGTAAAGGGGGCAAGGGCCTTTAATTCTTCCGCGTCTTTACCCTCCAGCCGGTAGAGGAAGGTGGTGGTGGGGGCAAAGGGGCGGGTTATGGGGGCCAGCTCCTGCCGCAGCTTTTCTCCTCCTTGTTCTGCTGCTATAACTACTTCCCGAGGGGCGGCGAGGGACAAGTGCAGGGCAGACAGGAAGAAGGTATAGCCGGCGGGGTAGCGGCTGACGGTGCCGGAAAAGGTTCGGAACAAGGTCTCCGCACGGTCGGTGAATTCCTCCCGGCCGGTGAGGCGGCCCAGGCGGAGGAGGTTGAGGGCGGCCATGGAGTTGCCCGAGGGGATGGCACCATCGTAGACCTCTTTGGACCGGGTCAAGATTTCCTCACTGTCATGGCCGGTGAAAAAGTATCCACCTTCTCCTTTGTCCCAAAAGAGCCGGTCCTGTTCTTCCTGTAGTTTTAGGGCCCGCCGGAGCCAGGCTGCCTTCTGGTCTGCCTGGTAAAGCTCCAGCAGGGCCCAGATGAGGGTGGCGTAATCATCAAGATAGGCCGGGTAGGCTGCTTCCCCGTCCCGGTACCGGGCCAGGAGGCGGCCTTCCTTGCTGCGCAGGTGAGTCCAGATAAACTCCATGGCCTGGACGGCCCCTTCCAGGTATTGGGGCTCAGAAAGAATCCGGGCCCCCATGGCCAGAGCAGCAATCATGAGGCCGTTCCAGGAAGTAAGGATCTTGTCGTCCTTGTGGGGGTGGATGCGTTTCTCCCGGGCGGCAAAGAGCCTCTGGTAGGCGGCGGCCAGGTGGTCTTCTTCCCGCGGGTCCCCCTCTGCCTCCAATACCTCACCCCGGACCCGGTTTAAGATATTTTTCTCGGCGAAATTCCCAGCTTCGGTAACCCCGTACCAGCGGCAGAACTCTTCCCCCAGCTCTGTGCCCAGGATTCCCTTGATTTCGGCCGGGGTCCAGGTATAGAAATTCCCCTCCTCCCCTTCGGAATCGGCATCTTCTGCCGTGTAGAAGGCTCCGGCAGGGGAGGTCATATCCCGCAGGACATAGGTGAAGATCTCCCGGGCAATGCGGGCAAAGCGCTCCTTGCCGGTAACCTGGTATCCCTCTAGATAAGCCATGGCCAGGAGGGCGTTGTCGTAGAGCATTTTTTCAAAGTGGGGCACAAGCCATTTCCCATCGACGGAGTAGCGGGCAAAGCCGTAACCGAGATGATCATAGATGCCGCCCCGGTGCATGGCCTCCAGGGTGTTTTTCACCATAGAAAGGGCATCTTCCGCCCCGGTCCAGTGCCAGTAGCGGAGGAGGAAGTGGAGGTTGTGGGGGGTAGGAAATTTGGGGGCCCCGCCAAAACCACCGTAGGTTTCATCATAGTTCTCCTTGAGGAAAGTATAGGCTGTGTGTAAGATATCCTCATCCAGTTCTCCCCGGTCCCTGCCCTGGGTTTGGGCCTGGAGGACTCTGGTCAACTCCTCACCGGCCTGGACAAGTTCTGCCCGGTTGCTGCTCCACTGGTCATGGATGGCTGCCAGGATATCCAGCAGTCCCGGCCTTCCGAACTTGCTCTCTTTGGGGAAATAGGTGCCGGCGAAGAAGGGCTTTTTCTCTGGGGTCATAAAGATGGTCAGGGGCCAGCCCCCCTGGCCCGTTAGCAGCTGGCAGGCCTGCATATAGATCTGGTCGATATCCGGCCGCTCCTCCCGGTCCACCTTGATGGAGACAAAGTACTCGTTCAGAAGCTCTGCTACTTCTCTGTTTTCGAAGGATTCCCTTTCCATCACATGGCACCAGTGGCAGGTAGAATAGCCGATAGAAAGGAAAATGGGTTTATCTTCCGCTCTGGCCCTGGCAAAGGCCTCTTCTCCCCAGGGGTACCAATCTACCGGGTTATAGGCATGTTGGAGGAGGTAGGGGGACTTTTCCTTTATTAATCTATTGGCTCCTTTGGTACCGGTTGTCATAGCGACCCTCCTCAGGGTAAAGTGGATACTTCAGTTCTAGTATAACCGATAATAGTAGTATTAACATACTGGCCCCGGGTACAGGACAACCCGGGGCCGGGCGGTGGGACGGGTTTGCTGTCAACTCCTAAACCTCACAATTCCTATGGCCTGCCCTTTACCCACACTTCACAGCCTTGGAAGGGATTGGCGGTACCAAGATATAGCTTTTCTTCTTCAGACACAAACAGCATCCTGATGCCGTAGTTATAGGGATTTCCCAAACCGTTTAGGGATACCGCCTCCCAATGGACACCATCCTGGGTTTTCCAGAGGTCAAAACCGAAGACCCTATAACCCAATTTCATTACGAAACAGGCGAGATATTCCAATAACTTCCTGACATTGGGCTTTTTCAGGATACCTTTCATTTCGGCCAGTTCTTCCCTGCCCAAGTCAATATTATCTGCTCCGGTTCTACCTAGCATGGGCAGCAAAATCTGCAAAATATCCGGCAGCAGGGGCAGGAAGGGCGGTATTAACACCGACCAGCTAAAGGTACCCAGATATAGCTGGTTTCCAAAGGGCTGCAGCTGCCAGCAGTAGGCATTGGATATATTGCCAAAGCCGGAAGGGTAACCGCTTAGCGGTTGCCCCCTGGTACCGGTGGTGGGATTGGTAGGCACTACAGGTGGTCCCCCCACGACCAGCTCCCAGTTGTCATCTTTATCGATTCTGATCAGATCAAAACCCTTGGGTGGTACAATATCCTGTTCGGGATTGGCGCTGAATACGGCAGCTTCAATGGCCGTTCCCACATAAATATGATCACGAAAAACGGCTATGGACCAGGGGTGTTCATTGCGGGCATCACCGGCTCCCTGATCGACCACCAATTTCCAGTTATCCTTTTCCGGCAGCTCCCCCAGTGTTCGCCATATTTCAAAACCATTGGGTTGGACAGTTCCCACGTAGAGATGATCATTATAACTGAGGATAAGATCTATGCTGCCCCGGGGGTTTTTACCTGGCTCGCCGGCCACATCCACCAGCTGCCATCCTTCCCCCTCTGGATCCTCGCTGGCAAATAAGAGGGTTTCCCCCATACCCAAAAAGGGTAAAGCCCCCATGTAGAGCTTACCCTTGTGTTCAGTCATATATCGGGCTGAGTATCCGGTTATGCCTGAATCCAGCGGATACCAATTTGTTCCATCGGTTGATTTTAGAATAAGCAGGTTGGGGTTTAAGGGAGTAAGGGCAGCGGCATAAAGGGCTGTTTCTCCTTTAGGAGTAGTATAGCGCTTCATAAACCGAAAACCGATATTCATTGACTCCGGAGGTGCTTTGTAAACCCTTTCCCAGCCTTGGCGGCCGCTTTTATGATAGCGCCAGATTTCACCACTATCGTCGACAACTTCCGGTTCCAGCTCTGGAGGTACAGGTATTTCACTGCCAAGGATTTCACTGATGTACCGCAGCAGAGAGTGGACAATATTCCTGGCGGTTCCTACATAGATATAATCGCCCATTTCTTCCATTGACCAGACATAATTATTTTGCCTGGCATTATTTGGATCTACCCTATCAAAACCCCGGACCGGAGTTATTTTCTTAAAATCCTTTGCTCCAGGGGAAAAACTGATATTTCCCTGGTATTCCATAATATCACCCCCGTTCTAGATTATGCCGGGGGATAAGTATTGTTCGTATCCGGGGCAGCAAAGTTTGCTATGCAGATGGAAAGCCCGTATTCTAGCTAACAAGTTTTTCTATTATGCTCTTTGGCTCTTAATCAGTATGCTAGCGCTTCTGGTTAAGAAATCCTCCGCCAGGACTGGATAACAGGGGTGATAATCAGCATACGAAACATCAAAATAAGAGCAAGATGAGGAGGTGATGGAGTGAGGGTTGGTAAAGTCTTTGTATTTCTCAGCACTGCAACTATAGTTATCTTTTCGGTCCTTGGCTGTAGTTTATTGCGGCCGCAAAAAACACCTGCCCCTGCTCCCGAGGAATCACCCGAGCAGCAGATACCCATGGACAAAATTGAAGATGGAACCTATACAGGAGAGACAGAACCCGATGATCATGGCTGGCGGGGTGAAGTGGAAATAGTCGTAGATGGTGGGAAAATAAAAGAGGTAAGGTATGAAGAATATGATGAAGACGATAATCCCAAGTCGGCATCTGAAGATTACAATGCCCTTTGGGAAAGGGAAGCGGGTATAAGTGCTGAAGAAGCTTTCTCCCAGTATGAGGAGGCCCTCATTGAAAAGCAGGACATTGAAGAAGTTGATGTGATCACCGGGGCAACGAAAACCCATGAGAAGTTCACTACAGCAGTGAAAAATGCATTGGAAGAGCAAGGCACCTAAACTGGCCGTGCTATTGGATAGAGCCGATTGAGCAGCATCTAGGAGCTGAAATCCCGCCTCTTTGGCGGGCTTACATACATATACCTGTGAACCATTTTCCTTCCGTAAAAAATTGCATACGGGACATTCTTTTCCCTGCTGTTGTTCTAATAAGCATATTTTTCCGCTGAGGTCTGGTGCTTTATTTGCGGGAAGTCCTGTATTCTTGACACACAAAATGCGGTTCAGCGAAATTGTCCTGAACCGCATTGGTTATTATTAGAGTTGGAAATACAGATTAACAGCTTTCGTTTACCTTATCCATCCAGTCCTTACCTTCCACAATCTTTGTCACCATCATTGCGGCAACGGTATCGCCGGTAGCATTTATGAGGGTGGCTGGCGGGTCAACCAGATAGCCGATGGTGGCAATGATGGGGAAGGCTTCGGGGGGAAAGCCGTACATGCTGACGATGAGCATTTCCCCGATTAAACCGCCACCGGGAACGCCGGACATGACTACACCGCTGAGCACGGCGATGATAGTGGCAGTGACAAAGGTCCCCAGGCCGCTGAAGGGTATGCCGAAGATGCCAAACAGGAAGGAAATCTTTAGTATGGCACTGAGGCAGGAGCCGTCCATGTGGGCCGTTGCGCCTAAGGGAAGGACAATCTCCCGGATATCCTTGGGAATGCCAATTCTTTCTGCTGCGGCCAGGTTTACCGGTAACGTGGCGATACTGCTCTGGGTAGCCAGGGATGTTATTGCCGGGGGTATTATGTGTCTAAAAAAGCTTGTCACGCCCTTTTTCCCGGCGGCATAGTAGGCATAGGCGGCAAAGGCGATGAAAAAGTAGAGGCCACAAATGGGGTAGTAGATCAGCATTGCCCGGCCATAGGAGCCGATGAGCTGGGGACCAAAGGTGCCGACCAGGGAGGCGAAGTAGGCTCCCAGACCTATGGGAGCATAGTACATGATCAAGGATATCATTTTAATCATTGCTTCCGACAGTGCATTGAGGAGATTAACAAGGGGCTGCCCCTTTTCCCCCAGCATGATGATGGTAATACCGAAGAAAATGGAAAAGATGATTAGGGGCATCATGTTGCGCCTGGATATAAGATCGGGGAAATCGGTTACTGTTATCGCGGCCACGATTTGATCGGCAGTACTCAGGGGTTGCAGCTCTTCGGCTTCAGGAATGTCCAGGTGTACCCCCTGGGCGGGCGGGAAAACATTAACCACGAAAATCATGAGGACCGAAGCTATAAGTCCTGTAACGACAAAAACTCCAAGCAGGGCTCCTAAAATTTTACCCAGCCTGTGCAGGCTGGCCATGCAGGCGACGGCACTGCTGATGGTGAGAAAGACAAGGGGAACTACAATGGTAAACATTAAGTTGATGAAAATATCGCCAAAGGGTTTTAGAATATCGGCATTTTCCCCCATAATCAGACCGAGGATACAACCAATTACAATGGACCCTAACAGGATAATGGGAAATTTGTAGGATTCCCAGCTGCTCTTAAGTCGTCCTTGTTCCACTCGCTTTTCCCTCCTCGATTTATTGATTGCGGTGTCTCAAGGTAATTATACCACCTCCCCGGCCCATGACGGATCCCTGTATTTATAAATAGTTACTGTCTGGCTGGAATATACATGCAATTAATCATTTTCCTTACCGGAATTAGCATTTTCATAGAAGTCCCTAGAATAAGGGAAATGGAGTGGAAAATCTCTACTTTGGGTAGGGAATCTAGGCCCTTAGGCTTTATATATACGCCTATTGGGCCTATTATCCTTCTCCCGGCGGCAATTTTTACAAAAATGCTATATATAATTCACCCTTGCCATCAGAAGATTGGCCTAATTTTGTCGCCGGTTGACTTCCCCCCTTACGGCAATTATAATGGAATAATTGATAAGTCAACTAGGGCGGTGAGCCTATGCAACGGAGTCTTGGACATCTGCTGTCCATCTTACACCGGCAATCCCAGGTTTATATTAATCACTCTTTGAAGACATTTAATATCACTTCCGCCGAGGCTGCCTTTTTGCTCTACCTTTATCAGAAGGATGGGGCTACCCAGGAGGAATTGTCCTCCTATTTATTCATAGATAGAGCGGCGACGGCCCGGGCCATCAAATCCCTGGCAGCCAAGGGCTGGGTCATAAAGAGCAAGGACAGTACCGACAGGCGGTACAGGATCTACCTTACTGCAAAGGCCAGGGAACACAGGAAGCAAATCAGGCAGAGGGTGAAGGGCTGGAATGAGTTTCTCAGTGCCGGTATCGATAAAAGGGATGCTGCAACGGTCTTGTCTGTCCTGGAGAAGATGGTTGCCAAAGTTGAAGGGACAAACATAAAGGGGATGGAGGGCTGCTAGCGTGAATAATGAAGTCAACCCATTGGGACAAGAAAGGGTTTCCAGGCTCTTGTTCAAATTTTCACTGCCGGCCATAGTGGGCATGGTGGTGAATTCCTTATACAATGTCGTCGACAGAATCTTTATTGGCAACTATGTGGGACCCTATGGAATAGCGGGGATCACCATCGGCTTTCCCATTATGATTATCCTGATGTCCATGGGTCTTCTCTTTGGCGTCGGTGGGGCCACCCTCTTTTCCATAAGATTGGGGGAGGGAAAGGTCGAGGAGGCTGAGGAGATTCTGGGCAATGCCTTTATCCTCTTGGTTATTGCCGGGATTCTTTTTATGATTCTAGGACAAATCTATTTGCGACCCCTGCTGAGCGCCTTCGGTGCCAGTGAGGCAGTTTTACCCTACTCCATGGAGTACATGGAGATTATTTTCTATGGGGCAGTATTCCAGGTAGTCGGCATGGGGATGAATAATTTTATCCGGGCCGATGGGAATCCTAAGATGGCCATGTACACCATGTTTTTGGGTGCGGGCCTCAATACTGTGCTGGACGCTTTATTTATCATTGTCTTTGAAATGGGGATGGCCGGCGCTGCTCTGGCCACTATCCTGGCCCAGTGTGTCTCGGCAGGCTGGGTGGTGGCATACTTTCTTGGTCCGCGGAGCACCAACAAGCTGCGGCTCAGGTATATGAAGCTTAAACTGCCCATTGTAGTGGGTATAACTTCCGTGGGCATTCCGGGTTTTTCCCTTCAGCTGGCTAACAGTCTTTTGAATGTGATTCTAAACAAGAGCCTTTTCCTCTACGGTGGCGATCTGGCCGTATCGGGAATGGGGATAATAAACAGTATTATGACCATAATACTGATGCCCGTAATAGGGATCAGGCAGGGAGTGCAGCCGATTATCGGTTTTAATTATGGGGCGAGAAGGCCCACCAGGGTAAAAACAGCCGTCAAACTGGCCATCATGGCGGCATCGGCCATTGTCATTGCCGGTTATGCCATGATCAGGCTGTTTCCGGAACAGCTGGTTCGCCTCTTTAACGATACCCCGGAACTGGTTGAGTTTACCAGCACGGCCCTCCTGGCCTGGACCTTCTGCCTGCCCATAGTCGGCTTTCAAATTATTGCCTCCAGTTATTTCCAATGCATTGGAAAAGCCTTGATGGCCATGTTTTTGACCCTGACCAGGCAGGTGATCTTTCTTATTCCGGCCCTCCTCATTTTCCCAAAATTCTGGGGCCTAAAGGGGCTGGTCTATGCTGCTCCCTTTGCCGATTTTTGTGCTGTACTGCTGACGGGTATATTCTTTCATTTAGCCATGAAGAACCTGGAGCGGGATTTGACCGCCAATAATCTGATTGCCCCCGGTGCAGCCGATGCCTGACAGGAAAGAATATTCATTACAAAGAAGGAATTTTTCGGCAGTGGGTGAATTATTGAACTAAAAACTATCCAGGGGTGATGAATAATGAGGATTATCGACCTGTCCCAACCGTATAAGATGGGAATGGCCCAGTTTCCTGGCACGCCGGATCTCGATGTGAAGCAGATTGCCAAGATAGAGGATGGCGGTTTCCGGATAACAGACTTCCATGCCATCGTCCATGTGGGCACCCACTGCGATGCCCCGGCCCATTGTGTACCCGGTGCCCCCACCATGGAGGCCTTCCCCATTGACACCTTCATTGGGGAAGCCGTCATCGTCGATGCCTGTGTCGATGAAAGCAGGGAGATCGGGGTTGAGGTCCTGAAAGGGCACGATATCAAGGAAGGGGATATTGTCCTGATCCGGACGGGCTACTGCAAGTACTGGGAGGATCCGGCCTATGTGGAGGATGCCCCCTATCTAACGGAAGAACTGGCTCGCAAATTGGCGGAACTGAAGGTGAAGGCGGTGGGTATGGATTTCCTCTCCCCCGACCGGGTGGACAGCACCACCTCCCCCGTCCATCACATTCTCATGGAGAATAACATCATTATCATTGAAAACCTGGCCAATCTCAAAGAGATCGATGTGCCCAGGGTATTTTTCGCCGCCCCGCCCATCCTGATCGACAAGGCCGATGGCGGCTTTACCAGGGCCTTTGCCATTATTTTTGATGACAACTGCTGCTGCAGGTAGAAAGAGCTTTTCCCTGGCCAAGAAGAGGGTTTAAGGGTAAGGGATAGAAGTATGGGGGAAGCCGCAGACAGGCTTCCCCTTGTTAAATGGCCTGGCCTTTTGGTTGGGCCATTTATTAAGTGAGGTTCATGCATTTCGGTCCTCAGAACCCCTCGCCTGCGCTCTTTTATCCTGTGTCTCAATGCTGTTCCGGGTTACTTCCGGTAATGCGCAATGTGGTGTACCATGGGTGCACAACCCTACTGTCCTGTGGAATGTTTTGTGCCACAATATAGCTTTGCCGTATATCATATCCCCAAATTAAATTATGGGGTAGCCCAAGGATTGTAAGAATAAGGTAATGTACTGGAGTGAATTAAATGGACCAGAGGACAAAGAAGATCCTTGCCATACTAGAAAAAGAATATGGGGACCTGAAGCCGGGGCTGACCTATGAAAGCCCCTTTCAGCTCCTCATCGCCGTCATCCTCTCGGCCCAGTGCACCGATGTGCGGGTGAACAAGGTGACGTCCCGCTTGTTTGCCAAATATAAGACTCCTGAAGATTTTGTGAAACTCGAGCAGGCTGAACTTGAAGAGGAGATCCGGGAGTGCGGCCTCTTCCGGAATAAGGCGAAGAATATCAGGGAGACCTGTGCCATTTTAGTGGAAAAATATGGGGGCCAGGTACCCTCTGCCCGGGAGGAGCTCATGTCTTTGCCGGGAGTGGGGCGAAAGTCGGCCAATGTAATCCTCAGCCAGGCCTTCGGCCAGGATGCCCTGGCCGTCGATACCCATGTTTTCCGGGTCAGCCACCGGCTGGGCCTGGCCCGGGGCAAGACTCCCCTGGCCACAGAGCGGGAATTGCAGCAGGTTATTCCCCGTTCCCAATGGTCCCAGGCCCATCTCTGGCTCATCTGGCACGGCCGCCAGGTGTGCCGGGCCCAGAGGCCCCGCTGCGATGAATGTCCCCTGCAGGAATACTGCCCAGCGGGGCAGGCGGAGGAGGAAGGGGCATGAGGCTGAAAGAAGCACTTTTTTGTTATGCCCGGGAGATAGGCATCGACCTCATGGGGATTACCGGCGCCGAGGCCTTCCCGGCAGCCCGGCAGACTTTGGCGGACCGGCGCCGGCAGGGCCTTTATGCCCCCTTTGCTCCCCGGGATCTGGTCCGGGCTTGCGACCCTGCCCTTAGTTTGCCCGGAGCCAGGAGTATCATTGCCGTGGGCCTGGGCTACTACCAGGGCAAGCTGTCTCCTCCCCCTGGTCACCGGGGGAAGCTTGCCCGGATCGCCTGGGGGGAGGATTATCACCGGGTAGTGGGGGCAAAACTGACCCTGCTCCAGGACTTTTTACAGCGGGAGGTGCCCGGCTCCCGGAATCTTGCCTTCGTTGATACCGGACCCCTCTTGGACAAGGAGGTTGCCAGGCGGGCCGGCCTGGGCTGGTTCGGCAAGAATACCCTTCTCCTAACCCGGTTGGGCTCCTGGGTGGTCCTGGGGGGAATACTGACTACAATTGAGCTTCCACCCACTTCTCCCCAGGGGAAGGATTGTGGAGCTTGTGACCTCTGCCTGCGGGCCTGTCCCACTGGCGCCCTGCTGGCTCCCGGGGTACTGGATCCCGACCGCTGCCTTTCCTGCCTCACCCAACAGAAAGGCTTCTTCCCCCTGGAGCTGCGGCGGGCCCTGGGTCTTCGCCTCTATGGCTGTGATACCTGCCAGGAGGTGTGCCCCCACAATCGCCATGCTCCCGTTACGTCAGAGCCGGCCTTTTTCCCCCGGGGGCAGGAACACCGACCCCAGCTGGCAGAGCTTTTGGTCATGAACAACCGGGAGTTTAAAGGGGCCTTTGGCGCCAGTGCCGCCGGCTGGCGGGGAAGGACTGTCCTCCAGCGCAATGCCCTGTTGGCTGTAGGGAACCTGGGTGAACCCGATTTTCTACCCCTGTTGAAAAACTGCCTCCAGGATTCCCGGCCCATTATCCGCGGCCATGGGGCCTGGGCCCTGGGACGGCTGGGAGGCAGGCGGGCCAGGGAGGCACTGGAAAGGGCCCTGGCCGGGGAAGGGGATCCCCAGGTGCAAAGGGAAATCCGCCTGGCTCTGGCAGGAAATATTTAGGGGCGAAAATAGTTATTCTGTGGAAAAAATCCTCCTGGCTGTCGGGAAAAGGAGGATTTTTTTTCTGGTAGTAGAAAGGTAATTCGGAATGAGAAAAAGGAGAGTGGCATTATGGACGATAACTTATTGGGGCTCCTGATTTCCTACGGATATGTTTTTGGGATTCTACTCATGGGGGAAGGAATTCGGAAGCTCTGGCAGCTTTCCCCGGAGTTTACCCGGAAGTTTGTCCACATCGGGGTGGGCAACTGGTATATCCTGGCCCTGCTTCTTTTTACCAGCAAGGTCTATGCCCTTATTCCCCCCCTTACCTTCATTGTTCTCAATTATATTTCTTACCGGCAAAAGATCTTTAAAGCCATGGAGTTGACGGACAGCAGCAATCTGGGCACCGTTTATTTTCCCATTTCCTTGAGCATTTTGGTGTGGCTGACCTGGGATACAGCCCCCTACCTGGGTGGAGTGGGTATTATGGCCATGACCTGGGGGGACGGTTTCGCCGCCATCGTGGGACAGAATTGGGGGAGGCGGCTTTACAGCATCTTTGGGAACAGGAAGAGTCTTGAGGGGTCCCTGGCCATGTTTCTCTTTTCCTTCCTGGCCATCACCCTGTTTTTGACTGCCTTTTCTCCCCTCCCTCTTCCGACCGCTGTCTTGCAGGCAATTCTCCTGGCCGGAGTGGCCACCGTTGTGGAGGCCCTTTCGGGAGCCGGCCTGGATAACCTTCTGGTGCCCCTGCTGACATCAGGCGTTGCACTAATATTGTAGCTGTCTTTGGAGAAAGGGGAAGATATTATGTACATGCTTTTGTGGGGGCTGGGGGCCAGTGCCCTGGTGGCGGGGGTCGGATATCGAAAGGGTTCCCTGTCAGAAAGCGGCTTTGTGGGTGCACTCCTGGTAGGCACCCTGGTCATGGGTTTTGGCGGCCCCCTCTGGTTCTGTATGCTGCTGACCTTTTTTATTTCTGGCAGCGCCCTCTCCCACTATAAAAGGGAGAGGAAGGGAGAGGTAGAGGCCAATTTTGCCAAAACCGGGAGGCGGGATTTTGGCCAGGCCCTGGCCAATGGGGGGCTGGGCAGCCTCCTGGCGGTCCTGTCCCGCACCCTCCTCTCCCCGGGGGCGGCCTTTGCCATGTTTCTGGGGGTAATGGCCACCGTCAGCGCCGATACCTGGGCCACCGAGATCGGGGTCCTGAGCAAACAAAAGCCTCGCTCGGTGTTGACCTGGCAGGAGGTACCGCCGGGAACCAGCGGTGGTGTTTCCCTCCTGGGCACCGGTGCTGCCGCCCTGGGGGCCCTCCTGGTGGGTTTGGTGGCCCAAATAGGGCTTATGTTTTCCGGTGCCCCTGGCCTCCCTGGGGATAAAATCCTGCTGGCGGCCCTGGTGGGGGGCCTGGCCGGCTGTTTCACCGACAGCCTGCTGGGGGCATCCTGCCAGCTTATTTTCCGCTGCTCCACCTGTGGAGCCGAAACGGAGAAAAGGGAACACTGCGGGCGGGAGACCGAGTATCTCCGGGGATGCCGCTGGCTCAACAATGACATGGTCAATCTCCTGGCTTCGGGAGTGGGAGGGTTGGTGGCCTTCATCTACCTGGCCTGAGGGGGGAGGAGATTACCAGCGGCGAGGTGAAGCGAAGGTGGTTATAGGGACAGCCACGGTGGAGCTTTATGTTCCAGGTGTCAATTCCCTGAAGGACAAAAGGCGGGTGATCAAGGGGCTGCTGGAGCGGACCCGGGCCCGCTTCAACGTCTCTGTGGCCGAGGTAGGAAAACTTGACCTGTGGCGGCAGGCTACCCTGGGGCTGGCCTGGGTGAGCAACGACAGCGGCCATGCCCACCGGAGCCTCCAAGCAGTTATTAAGTTTCTGGAACGGCAGCCCGATGTCCAGGTAGCCGACTTTTGGGTGCGGGTGATTTAGCAACTTCAGCAGGGGGGGAGACCGATGGTCAACAACTTTAGCCTGCGGCAGTTAGAAGAGGCGGCTAGGGAGGAGGGGGCCGACCGGGCCAAGGTGCTGCCGGCCAGGGAAATTGTCATCGATGAAAGGGTGCGGCTGAAGTGTCTGGTGCCCCTGTGCCCCAACTACGGCCGGAACCTGATGTGTCCCCCCAACCTGCCCAGCGTGGAGGAATCCCGGCGCATTATCAGGCTTTACCAGTGGGCCCTCCTCCTACAAGTCCAGGGGCCGACTTCGGAAAAGGGGGAAGGGCCGGAAAAGGCTGTTGTTTACCAATATGCCGATAAACTCCACCGGGTAGTCAATAGCCTGGAACGCCGGCTCCAGGGCATGGGATATTTGCTGGCCGCCGGCCTCATCGGCGGGAGCTGCCGCCTCTGTGATGAATGTGTGGGCCAGGGAAGCAGGGAACCCTGCCGTCATCCCTTCCGGGCCCGCCCCTCCATAGAAGCCATGGGCATAAATGTGGCGGCCACGGCAGCCAAGGTAGGCTGGGGTATCGCCCCCCTTCCCCTGGGCCGGGAGGTGGTCTGGACGGGACTTATCCTCCTCGAATGAATGGGAATTCTGTCCACTTCCCCCAGGTAATTACTTTTCTTATGCTATAATGTTAGATGACCTTCTTCGCCCCCCATTGGCGGGGGCGGCGGACTGGTTTTCCAGCTACACAGCAAGGGAGGCAGATGGCATTTAAGGCACTACTCTTTGATCTCGATGGTACACTCCTGGATCTGGATATGGAAACATTCCTACCCGCCTATTTCCAGGCCCTTACCCGGCGCTTTGGGCAGCTGGTGGATCCCCAGCAGTTTGTCGATCACCTGGTAGCCAGCACGGCAGTCATGATGGCCAGCAAAGATCCGGAAAAAACCAATGAGGAAGTCTTTATGGCCGACTTTATTCCCCGTCTCGGGCTTTCCCGGGAGGTCCTGCTGCCCCTCCTGGATGATTTTTACCGCAATGATTTTCCTGCCCTGGCGGGAGAAGCCCGGCGCAAGCCCCTGGCCAGGGAGATAATCCAGTACGCCTTTGCCAGGGGTTTTGCTGTCGTCGTTGCCACCAATCCCGTCTTTCCCAAACTGGCCATTGCCCACCGCCTGCGCTGGGCCGGCGTCGGTGTCGAGGATTTTCCCTATAGATTGGTTACCAGCTACGAGATAATGCACTTTTGCAAACCCAACCGGGAGTATTACGAGGAAATATTAGCCAGCCTGGGGCTTAAGGCCGGGGAATGCCTCATGATCGGCAACGATGTCCAGGATGATTTGCGGGCCCGGGAAGTGGGGATCAGGACCTTCCTGGTCGAGGATCACCTGATCAACCGGACCGGGGAAGCCCCCCAGACAGATTACCGCGGTTCCCTGGAAGATTTGTACGAATTTATCAAGGCTTTGTAAAGGCAGGAAGAGAGGAAGGTAGTTGTGCAGATAGAATACGGTGGAAGGCCCCAGGCGGGGCGTTTTGTCGAGAGGGTCAACCGGTTTGTGGCCCGGGTCCTGGTGGCAGGCCGGGAAGTCCTGGCCCATGTTCCCAGCTCCGGGCGGATGGCGGAACTCTTGTACCCGGGGGCGCAAGTTTATGTCCTGGCCAAAGGAGGAGCACCGCGCAAAACCCCCGTTGATTTAATTCTTGCCCGGCAAAAGGGGGTCCTGGTTTCGGTGGATGCCCGCCTGCCCAACCGGTTGGTCTGCCGGTCCCTTGAGGAGGGACGCTTTCCCTTTTTCCCGAAAGCCGTGGAGGTGGAGCAGGAGGTAAATTTCGGCTCCAGCCGGATGGATTTTCGCATTAAAAATGGTGGGGAAACTTGTTTTCTGGAAGTGAAATCGGTGACCCTGGTTCAGGACGGGAGGGCTATTTTCCCCGATGCCCCCACCAGCCGGGGCACCCGGCACCTGGCCGAACTGGCCCTGGCGCGGCAGGAGGGACACCGGGCCATTGCCCTTTTTATTGTCCAGAGGAATGATGCCCACAGCTTTTCCCCCAACTGGGAGACCGATAGGGATTTTGCCGCCGGCCTGGTTCAGGCGGCCGCTGCGGGGGTTGAAGTCTATGCCTATGACTGTACTGTAACCCTGGAGGGGGTTTCCCTGGGGGTGGAGCTCCCGGTAGTTTTGTCTTAAAGCTTCACTCCCTCCGGCAGGGGATTTTTGCCCCTTTGCCGAAGTAATGGCTTAAACCATTTTTTTTAGCCAGGCAGGTGATAGCTATGATCCGGGCGGCGGTGCTGGAAAAACCCCTAGAGCCCCTGCAGGTTAAAGGGTTCCCGGAACCCAAAATGGAACCGGGCAGCATCTTGCTGAAGACGGTGCTGAGCGAAGTGTGTGGGACCGATGTCCATCTTTTCCACGGCAGGCTGGGGGAATGTCCTTACCCCATTATCCCCGGCCATATCAATGTCGGCATCATCGAACACATCGAAGGAGAGGTCCGGGATATCGACGGCGTACCCTTCCGGACCGGGGAGCTGGTAACCTTTCTCGATGTCCACAACACCTGCAACAACTGCTGGTTCTGCCTGGTGGCCAAGGCCACTACCCGCTGCCCCCACAGGAAGGTGTACGGCATTACTTATTCCGCGGCCGAAGGCCTCCTGGGCGGCTGGAGCCAATATATCTACCTGAAACCGGGAACAAAGATAGTAAGGTTACCGGCTGGGGTAAGCCCCGAACGGTTTATCGGCGGCGGCTGCGGCCTGCCGACGGCCTTCCACGCCGTGGAAAGGGCCGGGATTTTCATCGGCGACAGCGTTGTGGTCCAGGGAAGCGGCCCGGTAGGCTTGAGTGCCAGCATCCTGGCCCGCCTGGCGGGGGCCCTGCAGGTTATCCTCGTCGGGGGGCCCCGGCATCGCCTGGAGCTGGGTCTGGCAATGGGAGCAGATGCAGTGATCAATATTGACGATACCACGCCCCAGGAAAGGCTGGAAAGGATTCTGGCCTTGACCGGCGGCCGGGGAGCCGATGTGACCATCGAGGCCACCGGTGTGCCGGCGGCCCTCAAGGAAGGCATGGCCTTTACCCGGGACAACGGGACCTATGTTGTGGTGGGCCAGTATACCGATAACGGCACCCTCGAGGTCAACCCCCACTGGGAAATTAATAAAAAACACCTGGATATTAGGGGGACCTGGGGGATCGATTTCAGCCATTTTTATCGTTCCATCCAGGTGCTGGAGCATTACGGCTCCCAGTATCCCTGGGAAAGGTTTATCAGCCGGGAGTATTCCCTGGCCGAGGTTAACCAGGCCATCCAGGATGTTGAGGCACAGCGGGTGATCAAGGCTGTTATCAATCCCTGGGCCTGATTTTGGACTGAAGAGGCAAGGAGGGAAAAGCGGTGGCTATTGTCGAAGTATGTGTTGTTCCCCTGGGAACGGGCAGTACCAGTGTGAGCGAGTATGTGGCTGCCTGTCATAAGGTCCTGCAGCAGGAAAAGGACCTGCAGTACCAGTTGACTCCCATGGCAACCATTATTGAAGGGGACCTGGACAAGATCCTGGCCGCCATCAGCAAGATGCATGAGGTACCCTTTGCTGCCGGGGCGGGCCGGGTAATCACCACCATCAGAATCGACGATCGGCGGGATAAGGAGCGGACCATGGCCGATAAGGTCGCTTCGGTGGAAGAAAAATTATAATGTAGAGGGAGAAAGAAAAAAGAAAAGAGTCGGCGGGGGCAGGAAACGGTATCCTGGTGTCGAATACTGATTTGATTTAAGGCTTGCACTAATCAATGGTACGGCAACATGATGGCGAAAAAGATGCTGGTTGCTGAGGAAGGATGGGGGGACATGGCGAACCTCTTTCAGCGGATCCTATATTCCCTGGGGTTTGGCCGCGATGAGCAGCTCCAGGAGGGGGAAGTATACCAGTGGAATATGGAGTACGGTCAAGAGCAGATACAGGTCGTTGTAACCAAGCCGACAAGCTTTAGCGAAACAGAGGAAATGGCTACCCGTATCAAGGAAGGAAGCCCTGTTATTGTCAACCTGGAGGGGCTATCCCTTCACCTTTCCCAACGGATTGTCGATTACATGAGCGGAGCCACCTATATCCTGGACGGTGATATGCAGAAAATTGGCGAGTGTATCTTCCTTTTTACCCCGCGCGGCATCAATATCGGCATGGAGGAGTTTATGTCCCAGGAAAAAACTGATCCCTTTCCCTTCGGCTGACAAGGCGCCCCCAGGCGCTTTTTCTTTTTGGGCAATTTATAGGCCATTGTTCTCTATTTCGGGCCGGACAAAGATGATCAGCTTCTCGGAGATGACGGTTGTTTCCACTCGGAGATGTATCCGCCGGCCGTTGATGGTCACTGTCCGGCCGTCGATGATAAAGGGGATGGCAGCCGGGTCCAGGGAAGAGAGCTCCCGGCCCAGGAAGATATCCAGCCACTGGCGGATCCTTTTCTCCAATTCCAGCTGGAGGGGCCGGTCACCTTTGAGGACAATATTAGGTTGAATTTCCTTTATGATGAGGCTCCCGCTGCCGGCCAGGGCCTTTTCCAGCTGTTCCAGGCGGGAATCCCTCTCGGCCAGGGAGGCAAGGAGGGTGTCCCTTTCCTGGTAAACATCCTCCAGCCTGGCCCCGAAAAAGATATTCATCAGCAGGCAGCCGCAGAGAAAGCCCAGGAGAAAGGCTGCTTCCTTGGCCCCCACACCTAGTCCCCCTTTAAAAAAAGGATCAGCATGTACCCGCACTGGGCCCCGCTGAAGGCGACCAGGATGAAGAGGAGCTGCCGGGCCACAGCCCGCAGCTGCCCTTCCAGGAGACCGGCTTCCAGGGCGTAAAAGGCAGGAAAGGTGCCCCCCAGGGCAACCAGGATCGCCCACACCTTGATCTGGCGGGCCAGAGTCAGCATGGTTTCCTGGGGGTAACGGTTGACCAGGCTGGCCCCCAGGGAACCGCTGATGGCTCCCCCCAGAACTACCCCCAGGGCAATAAAAAAAGTGAGCACCAATTCCTCTATAATCTTTCCCATAGCCGGTCCCTCCCCTGGTCTTTAAACCATTTTATTGCCGCCGGGGACCAATTATCCCCCTGCCCTGGAGGAGGACTTGGGTGGGGAGTGTGGAAATTACAGTTTAGAATACCCTAAGGGGTGAATTGGGTGTCTGATTTCATTCATCTTCATGTTCATACCGAATACAGCCTCCTCGATGGGGCCAGTCGGATAGATGATTTGGTGAGAAAGGCCGCCAGCCTGGAGATGCCGGCCCTGGCCATCACCGACCATGGTGCCATGTACGGGGTGGTGGATTTTTACAAGGCCTGTAAAAGAGAGGGAATAAAACCCATCCTGGGCTGTGAGGTCTATGTTGCCCCCCGGTCCATGCAGGACCGGGAACCCCGCATCGATGACAACCTGTACCACCTGGTTCTCCTGGCGGAAAGCAAGGAGGGCTACAGGAACCTGATGGCCCTGGTTTCCGAAGCCTATTTGCACGGCTTTTACTATAAACCCCGGGTTGATAAAGAACTCCTTGCCCGGTACAGCAAAGGATTGATTTGCCTTTCCGGCTGCATTGCCGGGGAGATCCCCACCTACCTCCTGCAGGATGACTGGGAAGGGGCCCGGGCAGCTGCCCTTGCCTACCGGGAAATTTTCGGACCCGATGGCTTTTTCCTGGAGCTGCAGGACCACGGCATGGCCGAGGAGGAGGAAGTGAACAGGAAATTAATTGGCCTCGGCCGGGAGCTGGGCCTTCCCCTGGTGGCTACAAACGATGTCCACTACGTGGAAAAGGCCGATGCCCGGCCCCACGATGTCCTCCTCTGCATCCAAACGGGAAAAACCATAGAAGATACCAACCGCCTCCGCTTTCCCAGCGCTGAGTTTTATCTGAAAAGGGGGGAGGAGATGGCAGCCCTCTTCCCATCCCTTCCCGAGGCCCTCACCAACACCCTGGCCATAGCCGAGCGGTGCCAGGTGGAATTGGAGTTCGGCTCCCTGCACCTGCCCCATTTCCCCGTCCCCGGGGACAGCTCAGCCAACGATTACCTGGCAGAGCTTTGCCAGCGGGGCCTCAGGGAACGCTACGCAACCGTATCCCCCGCCATGGAAGAACGCCTGCAGTACGAGCTGGACGTCATTATCCGGATGGGTTACGCCAGTTATTTCCTCATTGTCTGGGATCTCGTCCGCTTTGCCCGGGAACGGGGGATTTTAGTCGGCCCCGGCCGGGGTTCGGCGGCCGGGAGTCTCGTCGCCTACTGCCTGGGCATAACCAATGTGGATCCCCTGGCCCACGGCCTTTTCTTCGAACGCTTCCTCAATCCCGAAAGGGTCAGCATGCCCGACATCGATATCGATTTTTGTGATGACCGCCGGAACGAGATCATAGATTATGTGGTGGAAAGGTACGGGGCCGATCGGGTGGCCCAGATCATTACCTTTGGGACCATGGCTGCCCGGGGGGCCATCCGGGACGTGGGGCGGGTGTACGGTTTTCCCTACGGCGAGGTGGATCGCCTGGCGAAGATGATCCCCATGGAACCGGGCATGACCATTGCCCGGGCCCTGGAAGCCAACCGGGAGCTGGCTGAATTGGTGGCGGCCGATCCTGCCCTGGAGCAGCTGGTGAAGACGGCCCGCTCCCTGGAGGGCCTCCCCCGGCATGCCTCCGTCCATGCGGCCGGGGTGGTGATCGCCAAAGAGCCCCTGACTCAATATGTCCCCCTGCAGAAAACCTCCGACGGGGTGGTGACCACCCAATTTCCCTGGGAGACCATTGAAGAGCTCGGCCTCTTGAAGATGGATTTTCTGGGCCTGCGCACCCTCACCGTTATCCAGAATGCCATCGAGATTGTGGCCGCCAGCCGCGGGGAAAAGATTGATCTGGATAAGATCCCCCTGGACGATGAAAAAACCTTCCGCCTCCTCCAGGCGGGGGATACCACTGGTGTCTTTCAGCTGGAAAGTGTGGGCATGCGGAACCTAATCAAGGAGCTGCAGCCCACCTCCCTGGCCGATGTCGTCGCCCTGGTAGCCCTTTACCGGCCGGGGCCCCTGGGAAGCGGCATGGTGGAGGACTATATCGCCCGGAAACACGGCCGCAGGGAGGTAGAATACCTGCATCCTGCCCTGGAGCCAATTTTGGCCGAGACCTATGGGATTATCCTCTATCAGGAGCAGGTCATGCAGATTGCCAGCGACCTGGCCGGTTTCAGCCTCGGCCAGGCCGATCTTTTGCGCCGGGCCATGGGCAAGAAAAAGCCGGAGGTTATTGCTGCCCAGCGGGAGCAGTTCCTGGCCGGTGCCGCAAAGAAGGGAATAGCCGCCGATGTGGCCGGCCACATCTTCGACTTGATGGCCCACTTTGCCGGTTACGGTTTTAACAAGAGCCATTCGGCTGCCTATGCCCTGGTGGCCTACCAGACGGCCTACCTCAAGGCCAATTATCCCGTCGAGTACATGGCGGCCCTCATTTCCAGCGTTATGGAAAACACCGACAAGGTAGCCCTGTATATTGAAGAATGCCGCCGGCTGGGGATTGAAATCCTGCCGCCCGATATCAATGAGAGCCTGGTGGACTTCAGTGTTATAGGGGGCAAGATCCGCTTTGGCCTGGCGGCGGTAAAGAACGTCGGCCGGGGGGCCATTGAAAACATCATTGCTGCCCGCCAGGAAGGGGGGAACTTTGTTTCCCTGACCGATTTTTGCCGCCGGGTGGACCTGCGGGTGGTCAACAAAAAGGTCCTGGAGAGCCTGATCAAGTGTGGGGCCTTCGGTTCCCTGGGACAGTACCGGGCCCGGATGCTGGCCGGCCTGGACGATATCTTGGAAAGGGCCCAGCGCTACCAGCAGGAAAAACTCAGCGGCCAGCACTCCCTCCTGGAGCTCCTGGGTACGGAGACGGAAACCCAGGAAGATAAGCTGCCCCAGGTGCCCGAGTTTACCCCCGAGAGGCTCCTGGCCCTGGAGAAGGAGACGGTGGGCCTCTATATTTCCGGCCATCCCCTGGCCCCCTATTCCCATATCTTGCGGGAACATACCGTCAGCAGCAAGGATTTGGAAGAGCTGGCCGATGGCCAGCGGGTCATGCTGGGGGGTATACTTGTGGCAGGAAAGCAAATATTAACCAGGAATGGGGAACCTATGCTCTTTGCCACCTTAGAGGACCTTACCGGCTCGGTGGAGGTAGTTGTCTTCCCCCGCTTATTTTCCGAAAACCGCTCCCTGCTGGTGGATGATGCCCGCCTCCTGGTTGAGGGTGTGGTCAACTGGCAGGAAACGGAGGTCAAGATTATTGCCGAAAGGATCTCTCCCCTGGAAGCCCAGGGCCAGGGGAAAGGGGTAAAATCCCTGTACCTTGCCCTTTCCAGCCGGCGGGAGCCAACCCTGGACCAGGTTTTTGCCCTGCTCAGGCAGTATCCCGGGCCAAGCCCCGTCTACCTTTATTTCCGGCAGGAAAGGAAACTGCACCAGCTGCCGGATCAGCTGGCTGTTGAGCTCCAGGAAGAATTGCTGGCAGCCCTGGAAGCCCTATTGGGCCCCGGGGAAGTGGCCGTTAAAGGGGGTCCCGGTCCGGCCGGTGGGGGTTAAAATTTCTCCCAGATAAGAGGAATATAATGCCAGAAGGGCGAAGGAATGGAGGGGGCTTTAATTAGATAAGTTCCTTTTAATTAACAGTTGCTATCTCCTAGTAACGACAGAGAAAAGGGGGCTTTCGGGAGCATGTGGACGGTGGTTTATATTGCCCGCAACCGAATTGAGGCTGAGACCTTGAAAGGCATACTGAACAGCGAAGGGCTCTTGGTCATGCTCCGGACAGTCGGCATCCCCCATCTGGGAGATGCGGGAAATGTGGAGATATTGGTGCCGGAATCGGAAGCGGAGGAAGCCCAGGAGATTCTCCAAACTTCCATCGGATAATGAAAGCTTGGGGGTTGTAATATGCAGAGAATTGGTATTTTAACCAGTGGAGGCGATGCCCCCGGCATGAATGTCGCCATAAGGGCGGCTGTCAGAAAGGCCCTGTACCACGAGCTGGAGGTCTATGGGGTTTTTCAGGGCTTTGCCGGTTTAATCGAGGGGGATATTTCCCCCCTGGATACGCATTCGGTCGCCGATATTATTCACAGGGGAGGTACCATCCTGCGTACCGCCCGCAGCGAAGAATTTAAGACCCCTGCCGGCAGAGAAAAGGCCCTCCAGCAGCTCGCCCGCCGGGGGATTGAAGGTATGCTGGTAATCGGTGGCGACGGATCCTTCCATGGAGCGAGGGAACTGGCCAGGAGCGGCATTAAGACCATAGGGATACCAGCCACCATCGATAATGATCTTTACGGCAGTGATTACACCATCGGTTTTGATACAGCCGTCAATACTGCCATCGAAGCCATCAACAAGATCAGGGATACGGCGGCTTCCCATGAGCGGACCTATGTCGTGGAAGTAATGGGGCGCCATTCGGGGCAGATAGCCCTCTGGGCCGGTTTGGCCGGGGGGGCCGAATCCATCCTGATCCCGGAAATTAAGTTCGATCTGGAAAGGGTCTGCGAGCGGATTGTGAGCGGGTTTAAAAGGGGTAAGTCCCACAGTATTATAGTGGTGGCAGAAGGAGCAGCAAGGGGAGAGGACATCGGGTCCTATATCCGGAAAAAGACCGGTCTGGAAACGAGGGTGATGGTGCTGGGTCACATCCAGCGGGGTGGTTCGCCCACCGCCTTTGATCGGGTCCTGTCCAGTCAAATGGCGGCCTATGCCGTTGACCTCCTCCGGGAGGGTAAGACTGGCCTGGGAGTGGTGGTGCAGGAGGGCGGGCTCACCACTATGGGTTTGGAGGAAATTTTGGCCGGGGAAAAGACCCTGGATGTCGACTTGTACCAGCTGGCCGATATCCTGGCCATGTAATATAACTGAAGGGGGGAGGCATAGTGCGGCGCACCAAGATCCTGTGTACCATAGGGCCAGCCAGTGAAAGTCCGGAAATTATCAAAAAAATGCTGCTGGCAGGGATGAATGTCGCCCGCTTGAATTTTTCCCACGGCTCCCATGAAGAACAGCGGCGGCGGATTGAGACACTGCGCTCAGTAGCTGCCCAGCTCGATTACCCCCTGGGGATACTGCTTGATACCAGGGGGCCGGAGATTCGCATCGGGACCTTTAAAAACGGCAGCGTAGTTTTAGAGGAGGGGCAGATCTTTACCCTGACCACCGAAGAGGTGGAAGGGGATGCCGAGCGGGTGACTGTCCAGTATGCCGGCTTTCCCTCCGACATCAAGGAGGGTGACATCGTCCTTTTAAATGACGGCTTGCTGCAGCTTGAAGTGCTGGCCGTCCAGGGTAGGGATGTCAAGTGTCGGGTCATCAACGGTGGGGTTCTAAGCGACCGCAAAAAAATCAACCTGCCCCACTCCCGGGTGAAGCTCCCGCCCCTGTCGGAGAAGGACCGCCAGGATATCCGGTTTGGCGTCGAGCAGGGGGTTGATTATATCGCCGCTTCCTTTATCCGGCGGGCCGACGATATCCTGGCCATCAAGCATTATTTAGAGGAAATGGGCGCGGATATTCCCATCATAGCCAAGATCGAAAACCCGGAAGGGGTAGAAAATGTCGATGCCATAATCAGGATGGCCGATGGCCTGATGGTTGCCCGGGGGGACCTGGGGGTAGAATTGCCGGCGGAAGATGTTCCCCTCCTCCAGAAAATGATGATTAGGAAGTGCAACGAGGCGGGCAAGCCTGTGATCACCGCCACCCAGATGCTGGAGTCGATGGTGGAGAACCCGCGGCCCACCAGGGCCGAAGCCAGCGATGTGGCTAACGCCATTTTAGACGGCAGCGACGCGGTGATGCTCTCGGCGGAAACGGCCATGGGCGCCTATCCCGTCGAGGCCGTGGCAACCATGGATCGGATTGCCCGCCGGGCAGAAGAGGCCATAGACTATGAAGGTATCCTACATAGAAAGAGGGAGGCCGGTGCCCGGACTATCACCGATGCCGTCGGCTATGCTACCTGTATTTCGGCCCATGATCTGCAGGCGGCTGCCATCCTGACGGCCACCCAATCGGGTTATACCTCCCGGATGGTGGCCAGGCACCGGCCCAGGGCACCCATCATAGCCGTGACGCCCAAGGAAGAAGTCGCCAGGCAGTTGACCCTGATCTGGGGCGTCTACCCCATACGTAAGGAAGCGGCCTCCACTGCCGACGAAATGTTTGAGCGGGCCATAGCTGCCGGGGTTGAGAAGGGCTACATCAGGGAGGGCGACCTGGTTGTCATCACTGCCGGCCACCCGGTGGGCATACCGGGCACCTCCAATCTCATCAAGGTCCAAACCGTCGGCAATGTCCTGCTGCGGGGGATAGGCATCGGGCAGAAGGCAGCCACGGGGCGGATATGTATTGTGAAAAGGCCCCGGGAGGCCCGGGAGTATTTCCGTCCCGGGGATATAGTGGTTGCCATAGGGACCGACAAGGAATTTATGCCAATTTTAGAGGAGGCTGCCGCCATCGTCACGGAAGAACCTGGACTTACCTCCCATGCCGCTGTAGTTGGCTTGAGCCTGGGGATCCCAGTGGTGGTCGGGGCCAAGGGAGCCACGGAACGCCTGGCAGGGGAAGAAGTAATTACGGTGGATGCAAACAGGGGCCTGATTTACCGGGGCCGGGTGCAGGTGCGCTAATCGGGGGCAGCCCCTGCAAAACAATTTTGCAATTGTCTGGGAAATCGGCAGGGGCCTTGCTATAATAACTGTAATACATGAATATAACAGGAAAAGGAGAGGGGTTTTATGGAAGATATGAGGAAAACCCTGCAGGATGCCCGTCGCATTGTAGTGAAGGTGGGCACCTCCACCTTGACCCACGAAACGGGGAAATTGAACCTGGGCCGCATAGAAGTTTTAGTCCGGCAGCTGGCAGATCTGTCCAACCAGGGGAAGGACGTGGTACTGGTCACCTCCGGGGCCATTGTGGTTGGCACCAGCCGGGTGGGCCTGAGCGGCAGGCCCCGCACAACCAAGGAAAAGCAGGCCATGGCCGCCATCGGCCAGGGGATTCTGATGCAGGTTTATGAAAAGATCTTTGCCGAGTATGGCTGTGTCGTTGCTCAAATCCTCCTCACTAAGGCCGATATCGACAACGGCAAGCGCTACCAAAATGCCATTAACACCTTCAATATGCTCTTTGAACTCAATGTCATCCCCATTGTGAATGAAAACGATACCGTTGCCGTAGAGGAAATCGAATTCGGGGATAACGATACCCTTTCGGCCTACGTGGCCTCCCTGGTCAAAGCCGATCTCTTTATCATTCTCTCCGATATCGATGGATTGTACACAGCCGATCCCCGTACCGACAAGGAAGCCGAACTCATTTCCCTGGTACCGGAGATAACCCCGGAAATAGAAGAATTGGCTTCGGAAGCCGGCGGGGCCCTGGGCATTGGGGGCATGAGCACCAAGATTACAGCTGCCAAAATTGCCGTTGGTGCCGGGATACCCATGGTAATCTCCAATGGTGAGAATCCGGCGGTGATCCAGAAAATTATTGCCGGAGAAGAAGTGGGCACCCTGTTTTTACCCAAACAAGGATAGAAAAGGCCTTGCAAGCTTAGTTAACAGGTTTCGGGCCGAATAGGAAGAAGGGATAGGGCGGGGGAGACCTCGCCTTTTTTGCTGCCCTATCAGTTCTTCCCCATCTGACGCTACCCCACCACCCTTTTTCTATTATGGGTCTATTCGCATATATGTTAAAATTCTCACAAAAATTTTTTTGCCTACCGGAAGGGAAAAGGCTGCCAGGGAGCGAAGTTACATTAACGGAGGAATTTTGTCATTTCCATATAACGGATTGCTACCTGCTCCCAGCAAAGGAAATAGTTGTCATTAAAGCTATTCTTCCTCCATATAATGTATCGGGAGGGAGTTTAATGGCAAAAAGATTGCTAATTGAGTTGGGCCATGGCATTGACCAGCATGGGCAGGATCCAACCAAGGCAGCCCAAAGGGCCGTCAAAGATGCCATTTCCCGCAGCTATATCTGTGGTTTGCGGGAGATCTTTGACATGAAAAATCTCAACGACATGATTGTGGAAGTAGAAGTAGCAGTGCCAAATCCTGACAAGGTAGACGGGGAACAGGTGCTATCCGTGATTCCCTTTGGGCAGAAGAGCATTAAAGTAGTGGAAGGGGGGATGTCCTTTCCAGGGATGGTCATTCCGGAATTGGGTGACAGGACAAGCGATATTCTAGTTGCCAATGCCGCCGTCGTGGTTAAGATTGCAGAATAAGTCTCGTACCTACTAAAAAAGGGAGAGGAGGCTTATTATGCAAGACAAGGAGAAGCTGGTGTGGATGTACCGCAAAATGGTAGAAATCCGCATCTTCGAATCTAGGGTGGCGGAGTTGTTTGCTGCGGGGAAAATTCCCGGCTTCGTGCACCTCTACATTGGTGAGGAGGCAGTGGCTGTCGGGGCCTGTGCCAACTTGAAGGATACAGACTTCATCACCAGTACCCACCGGGGCCACGGTCACTGTATTGCCAAGGGCGGTAGGCTGGACCTTATGATGGCAGAGCTCTTTGGCAAGGAGACGGGCTACTGCAAGGGCAAGGGTGGCTCTATGCATATCGCCGATGTGGAGATTGGGATCTTGGGTGCCAACGGTATCGTTGGCGGCGGTTTGGGAATTGCCCCGGGAGCCGGGCTGTCGGCCAAAATGCGGGGCACAGACCAGGTGACGATCTGCTTCTTTGGTGATGGTGCTTCCAACCAGACAACCTTCCACGAGGGTATCAACCTGGCTTCGGCCTGGAAACTCCCGGTAATATTTGTCTGTGAGAACAACCAGTATGGTATTTCCCTGCACCAGAGCAGACACCAGAATATTACCGACATTGCTGACCGGGCTACGGCCTACGGTATACCGGGGGTAGTTGTAGATGGCAATGACGTAATGGCTGTCTACGAGGCGGTAGGGGAAGCAGTAAAGCGGGCTCGGGCCGGTGAAGGTCCAAGCTTGGTTGAGTGCAAGACCTACCGCTGGCGGGGACACTTCGAGGGAGATCCCCAGATGTACCGGCCTCAGGAAGAGATTGAAGAGTGGAAAGCAAAGGATCCCATCCCAAGATTCGAAGCTCTCCTGGCAGAAATGGGTGTCATGACGGCAGAAGAGGCAGAGGCAATTAGGAAAGAGGTCGCTGCAGAAGTTGAAGCGGCAGTTGAGTTTGCCGAAAAGAGTCCTGAACCGGCACCGGAAGCGGCCCTGGAAGACCTTTATGTTTGAAAGGAGGAGTGGAGGCCGTGAAAGAACTCAGTGTAGCGGAAGCCATCCGGGAAGCATTGCGGGAAGAGATGCTTCGGGATGAGACTGTCTATATCTGTGGTGAGGATGTAGGACAGTTTGGCGGTTGTTTCGGTGTTACCCAAGGCCTTTATGAAGAGTTTGGCGAAGAGCGGGTCCGGGATACGCCGATTTCGGAAACAGCCATTGTCGGTTCGGCCGTTGGTGCGGCAGCTACCGGCATGCGGCCTGTTCCCGAAATAATGTTTATGGATTTCGTCACAGTATGTATGGACCAGCTCGTGAACCAGGCTGCCAAAATGCGCTACATGTTTGGCGGGAAGGCCATAATGCCCATAACTCTGCGGCTGCCTGTTGGCGCCGGGATTTCCGCTGCGGCACAACACTCCCAATCCCTGGAAGCGTGGTTTACCCATGTGCCGGGGCTCAAAGTAGTCATGCCTTCTACTCCTGCCGACCATAAGGGTCTTCTCAAGGCTTCTATCCGTGACGATAACCCTGTAATATTCGTGGAGCACAAGGTTCTGTACGGCATTAAGGGACCTGTGCCCGAGGATGAAGACTATGTCATTCCCCTGGGCAAGGGGGACATCAAGAGACAGGGAGAAGATGTTACCGTTGTTGCCACTTCAATGATGGTGTATAAAGCACTGGCTGCTGCGGAAGAATTAGCGAAAGAGGGTATTAGCGTTGAGGTGGTTGACCCCCGGACCCTGGTACCCCTGGATAAGGATATAATCCTGTCTTCCGTCGAGAAGACTGGAAGGCTGGTAATTGTCCATGAGGCTGTCAAGACCGGCGGGTTTGGCGGCGAAATAGCAGCCATTGTTGCCGAAGAGGGCTTTGACTATCTCGACGCCCCCATCAAGCGGGTGGCTGCCCACGACGTACCAATTCCCTTTAACGCAGGCCAGGAGCAGTTTGTAATACCCAATGAGCAGGATATAATTGCAGCAGTGAAGGAGATTGTTGGCTGATTAGTCAGGGGGTGTGGCCCCTCGCGGCCATACCCCCCTTATAGAGTTTTCAGCAGAAGTGGAGGTTAAGTCATGTCATTAGTTGGTATAATTGCCAACCCAGCCTCCGGTAAAGATATCAGACGTCTTGTTGCCCATGGGACTGTCTTTGATAATGTAGAAAAAACCAACATAGTCCAGAGAATCTTATTGGGTCTGGCCGCGACCGGGGTGAAAAAGGTCCTCTTTATGCCCGATACATACGGGATTGGGGAAAAGGCCCTTGATAAACTCGGTGGCAGTGAAAAGCTGGACCTGGAAGTATCTTTCCTGAAAATGAGAATCGGCAGGGGTGCAGATGATTCTACCCTGGCGGCGAAAATGATGCGGGAAGCCGGCGCAGGATGTATAATAGTCATGGGCGGTGATGGAACCAGCCGTGCCGTGGCCAAGGAATGTGGAGATGTACCTCTCTTGCCTATTTCTACTGGTACCAACAATGTCTTCCCTTCCATGGTTGAAGGGACAACGGCAGGATTGGCGGCAGGAATTACTGCCCGCGGAATATCCCAGGAGACAATCCGGACGAAAAAATTAAATATCTGGCTCAATGGTAAACTTGTCGATCTGGCCCTCATTGATGCTGTTGTTTCCGCCGACCTCTTTGTGGCCTCCCGCGCCATCTGGGACATGAGCCGGGTAAAGGCTGTGATAGCAACCCGGGGTGAGGCCCACAATATTGGAATGTCGGCAATTGGCGGCTGCTTCTATCCCATAACCATGACAGACCGCCAGGGGCTTTATATAGAAATTGGAGAGGGAAAACAGGTCGTTAAGGCACCCATTGCTCCCGGGATCATTGCCGAGGTAGGTATCAAAGGCTATCGACCTCTGGAAATAGGAGAGCGGGTGCAGGTGCAGTACAAACCTTCAACCCTTGCCCTGGATGGAGAGCGGGAAATCATGATCCGCTCAGACGATCTAGTGGAAATAGAACTGGCTACAGACGGACCCCTGGTTGTGGATGTCAAAAAAACCCTCCGGGGGGCTGTGCAGCAAAACTTTTTTGCAACAGTATGAAGGGAGGAATTAAAAAGTGGCTACAGAAGTATTGATGCCCAAACTAGGTTTAACAATGACTGAAGGGACAGTGGTGAACTGGCTCAAAAACGAAGGTGACAATGTCGAAAAGGGCGAGGAACTGGTAGAAATCCTAACCGAAAAGATCACCAATGTGGTGGAAGCACCTGCCAGCGGTGTATTGCAAAAAATCCTCGTAGGACCGGGAGAAACGGCCAAGGTCAGTGAGCCAATCGGGATCATTGCTGCTCCTGGCGAAAAGGTAGAGGCTCCGGCAGCACCGGCCGAAAGTGCGGCGCCTGCTAAGGAAGTGGCAGCCGAAGCTGCAAAGCCGGCGAAAAAGGTTAAGGCTTCACCGGCAGCCAAGAAGCTGGCCGAGGAGCATGGTATTGCCCTGGAAGATATTGAGGGAACTGGTCCTGGTGGCAGGATTACCAGGGAAGACGTGCTGAAGGCCGTGGAAAGCAAGGCAGCTGCACCGGCACCGGCGGCACCCGCTGCCGAGGCAGCTAAAGTGGAAGACAAGCGGGTACCTCTGGCCGGCATGCGCAAGGTAATTGCCGATAGGATGGCCGAAAGCTTCAGAACGGCTCCCCATGTCACCGTTGATATGGAAGTTGACATGAGCCAGGCAGCGGCCTTCCGGAAAGCCCTCAATGAGGTGGCACCGGAAAAGGTTTCCTTCACCGACATTATCGTGAAGATAGTCGCCAGGGCCCTGGAGGATTTCCCCGTTGTCAATGCTTCCCTGCAGGGTGAGGAAATCGTCTACAACGGCCAAGTCAATGTCGGCGTTGCCGTGGCCTTGGAAGATGGGCTCATTGTACCGGTGGTTAAGAATGCCAACAAGTTGGGGATCGCTGCTATCTCCCAGCAGGTGAAGGAGCTGGCGGCAAAGGCCCGGGAAGGCAAGCTCTCTCCCGATGAGTACAAGGGTGGCACCTTCACTATCAGCAACCTCGGCATGTTTGGCGTCGACAGCTTCACACCCATTATTAATCCTCCTGAGAGTGCCATACTGGGTGTAAACCGGATCCAGAAGAAGCCGGTAGTGGTTAATGATGAAATAGTTGTCAGGCCCATGATGAACCTGAGCCTCTCCTTTGACCACAGGCTTATCGATGGTGCCGTAGCAGCCCAATTCCTGCAAAGGGTCAAGGCTCTACTTGAAAATCCAGCCTTGGTCTTGCTGTAATATCTGCTGATGTAATATTTATTGGGTAGACTTTTGTCTACCCAATAAATATTTTTTTTATTGGCAGGGTTTTTCATATGAAAAACGAATAAATATAGTAGAAGATAGGTAGATATTTCCCGCTAGAATACTATGTGAGGGGGGATGTGGCAGGGCAAACTTTAAAACCATGGGACAGTTAAGGGAGGTACCAGGATGAAGGTCAACAGAGATCAAGTAGTGGCCATGATAGAGGAAATGGCTGCCGCTATGGCGCAGAACAAGGAATACCTTACTGAGCTTGACAGCGCCATTGGTGACGCGGACCATGGTATCAACATGGACAGGGGTTTTCGCAAAGTGCTGGAAAAACTCCCTCCTGTTGCAGACAAGGATATTGGTACCATCTTTAAAAACGTGGCAATGAGTCTGATCTCTGCGGTGGGGGGAGCGGCTGGGCCCCTCTATGGAACCTTCTTTATGCAGTTTGGTAAGATTGCCGCTGGTAAGGAGGAATTGACCGCCAGCGATATAGGTGCCATGCTGGCCGCCGGCTTAGAAGGAATTAAACAACGGGGCAAGGCTGTGGTGGGAGAGAAAACCATGGTGGATGCCCTGGAACCGGCGGTAGAAGCCTATTCTGCAGCAGCTGATGCAGGAAAGGACCTGGTTGAATGCCTTAGGGCAGCTGTTGCTGCCGCTGAGGATGGTAAAAAAGCAACCATTCCCCTGGTGGCCAAAAAGGGCCGGGCCCACTACCTGGGCGAACGCAGTGTTGGACATCAGGATCCAGGGGCGACATCGGCAGAGCTGCTTCTCAGGGCAATGTTGAAAGTACTGGAGAGCTAGGGGGACAACAGCAGGTGGTTGGCATAGTTATTATTTCCCACAGCTTAAAAGCGGCCGAAGGTATCAAGGAAATTGCCCAGCAGATGGGCCGCGAGGTGCCTATTGTTGCCGTAGGTGGAACAGAGGATGGTGACCTGGGCACAGACCCCCTGGCAATCAAGGAAGCTATTGAAAGTATTGGCGAGACAGATGGGGTGCTTCTGCTGGTAGATTTGGGGAGTGCGGTTATGAATACCCAGCTGGCGATAGACATGCTCCAAGATGAATTGCAGAAGCGAGTTGTCCTCTGCAATGCACCAATCCTGGAAGGAGCCGTAGTAGCTGCTGTGGAAGCTGCCATGGGTCATACCCTGGCCCAGGTGAAAAGGGCGGCAGAAGAAGCAGGCCAGATGGAGAAACTGCTTTAGGGAGGCACGTAAGGGATTGTAGGCAGTGTTAAAAAATTAGTAAGGGAGGCTTGTTTAGTATGTTTGACCTTAATGTACTTTTAGCTGCTGCCGGCGGTGGCATCTTTGGTGCTGCCCTGGGTGGTGTACCAGCCTTCGTTTTTACAGGGTTAATGGTATTAGTAGGAATTGCCGCTGGCTTCTCCGGTGCCACTGAAGCAGCAGCAGTACTCAACGAGGTCGCCTTTGGTCCCTTCTTTGGACCTCACGTTGCTTTCTGTGGCGGGGTTGCTGCGGCCGCCTATGCTGCTAAAAAAGGCATCCACGAGAGCGGCAAGGACGTTGCCACCGGCTTGATCAAGCTGAATGACCCCGGGGTACTACTCGTTGGTGCAGTGTTTGGCATTTTCGGTTATATCTTAAATTCCCTGTGGGTTAGCATTAGTTTACCAACTGACACCGTTGCCCTCACGGTGGTCATTTCCAACGCCATCGCCCGGTTGATCTGGGGGAACGGTCTCTTTGGTAAAGTTCCCGAAGGCGGCAGCCTCTTCCAGGTTACAGAAACCAATGTCTGGGTACCCTGGCAGAAGGATCTTCCCATGCTCCTTCTTTTGGGTATCTTTTTGGGCGCCCTGTCGGGCTATGCATGTATCGCCACAGGTAGCCCGGTAACCGCCTTCGGTCTCGCTGCCTTTACCCTCTTCTTCAACATGACCCTGGGTGTAAGCCCTGTCTGGCACCACATTGCGGCGCCTGCTGGCCTTGCAGCCCTTAACAGCGGCAGCATCTTAATGGGCGCCGTATTTGGGGTTGTTGGGGCCCTCCTGGGCGAACTGGGTGCCCGCCTCCTCTTCAACTATGGCGATACCCACATCGACCCACCGGCTTTTGCTATCTTCATCACTACAGCCATCGTTCTCTTATTAGTCTAAGTTAGTCTTTTAGCCCTTACCTGATCCGGGAACTATAACCGACTGCACTCTCCTATTTTTGCCAGCTGAGCGTCTGATGTGGTCTCAAAGGAGACCACATCAGTTATTTCTGTCCCGGCTACAATGTATTTGTGGAAGGGAGGCCAAGAATGCCGGAAATAGTGGTTGAAATAAAAAATAAGAGTGGGCTTCATTTGCGCCCGGCGGCGGAATTTGTAAAAAAGGCCGCCGAGTTTCAGTCTAACATAACCCTGGAAAGGGATGGCAAAGCCGTCAATGCCAAGAGCATCCTCCATGTCCAGGCCCTGGGAGTGCGCCAGGGAATGACGGTAAAGATCAGGGCCGAGGGCGCAGATGCCGAAGAAGCCCTGGCAGCCCTGGAAGAACTGGTCAATAACAAGTTTGGAGAGGAATGATTGGAAGGAAGGGAAAGCCTAAAATTTAGCCCAGCACATAAGACAAAAATACCGAGGCCAAATATCTGAACCTCTATTTGGAAATAATAATGCCATAAGCGAACTAGTAGAGGAGGATGTTTTAATGTTCGACACGGACTTACTGTTGGCCTCACTTGGTGGCGGTATTTTTGGTGCGGCAATGGGCGGCCTTCCTACCTTTATTTTCACGGGTTTGGCTGTGCTGGCTGGAGTGGCTGCTTCCTCCTTTGGGCCGGCGGAAGCGGCGGCCATCATTGACCATGTGGCCTTTGGCCCCTTCTTTGGACCCCATGTTGCCTTCAGCGCCGGGGCAGCGGCCGCAGCGTATGCAGGCAGTCGTGGTTTGCTCGAATCGGGAAAAGATGTTACGACCCCTTTGATTAAGCTGGGCGATCCCACCGTCCTTTTGGTGGGGGCGGCCTTTGGTGTCTTAGGCCATATTATTAATTCCCTCTGGGTAAGCATTGAACTGCCCACTGACACCATCGCCCTCACGGTTATTATCTCTAACGCCCTGGCCCGGATCCTTTGGGGAAACGGCCTAACCGGCAAGGTTCCTAAGGGGGGGAGCCTCCTTCAGACCACAGAGACCAATGTGTGGATCCCCCAACAAAAGGATCTCCCCATACTGTTGATACTGGGAGCCGGTTTAGGTCTTATATCTGGCTATGCCTGTATCATGACTGGCAATAGTGTCACAGCCTTTGGCATAGCTGCCTTCAGCCTCTTGTTCTCTGCCACCCTCGGGGCCGGTCCTGCCTGGCATCAGATAGCGGCTCCGGCGGGCCTGGCCGCTGTAAACAGTGGCAGCATAGTACTGGGGGCTGTATTCGGTATAATCGGTGCCCTCTTTGCCGAACTGGGTGCCCGTATCTTCTATAATTACGGAAACACCCATATTGACCCGCCGGCAATTGGCATTGTCATAGCCACGACCCTGGCCCTCCTTTTAGTTTAAGTTCAGCCCTGTCTGTTTCTTTATCCTTAATGCTGAGCTTGTTAGTAAAAAATAAGGGTTCCGGCGGTTTAACCCCCGGAACCCTCAAGCTTTTCTAAGCCTTGTCCGCGGCGATGGCTTGGCCTTAGTTATTGCCCTTCAGGGCTTCCACATCACCGCCGGCCTGGGCGACAGCATCTTCGACAGCGGCCAGGATGGCGGCGGAGCTTATGGTAGCTCCGGCAACGGTATCAACGGCCAGGGTTTGTCCTTCCAGAATTGCACTCGGTACCCGCTCAAAGGCAATGTCGCTGATACCTGGCGATTCATTGTGTTCCACAACCCTAATATCGACTATGGATGTTTCATCGAACTTCACTTCGAGGGTGACATCGCCATTATGTCCCCGGGCCGATGCTGTGTAGGTGCCCGGTTCAAAGAGGGCCTCTTGCTCTGAGCCCGATGCTGAGCAGGCTGCCAGGCCAAAAATCATAGTTAAGCCTAATATTAAACTGAGTAGCCTGGTTGCAGGTGTTCTGGTCATGATTACTCCTCCTATCATCTATAGTAGTAAAGGCGATAAAACCATTCTAGACTAATTAGGTCCATCTCTTCAAAGGGCAAAAAACCACTATATAGTTAATCAGGCCTCAATAGCATAGCCAATACTCCAGATTATGTGAGTTCTTGGGTCTTTTCTTTATGATGTATTTTAGTTGCAGCAGCCATTCAATTAATATTTAACCAAGGGACCATTACTCCTCTTGTCCCTTTTCTAACACGCTGGCCGGCTATTTCCCTTGACCAGCCCTCGATCTTTGTTACATTCTTGACCGGTTGAACAATGCCCTGATCTAAATAATTAGGCTAAAATAGCTATAAAACAGGAGTAAAGGGCAGTATGATCTATATAAGCTCCATAAAATAGTAATCAAAGGACAATGAGCTTAAAAACTCCAGATATCGCTGGAAATGTAATTAATCAAATTTTTATACCGAAAGTCAAAATATTGAACTACAAGCCATCGCAGTGAAATGCTATAATATCATTGGTAGATAATTAACAAACTATGCTGCAGTAGGAGGTAATAGGATGGGCAAAAGGAGTTTGGCTTTACTGCTGTGTCTCGTGCTAATGTTAAGTCTTGTAGCATGTGGACCAGCAGAGGAAACAGCACCAAAAGCTGAAGGTATCATAAGGGATAGTGCCGATGTTATCGTAGTTGGTTCAGGGGGGGCCGGAATGTCGGCAGCAGTTGAGGTGCTGAGGGCGGGAGGCAGTGTAATTGTCGTTGAAAAGATGCCCTTTGTGGGGGGCAATACCCTCCTAGCAGCCAGTGCCTTTAACGCAGCCAATCCGGAAGAGCAGCGGAAGCAGGAAATGTCTCCAACCATGCTCACTGTTATTAAAGATTTAATTGCCCTGGAACCTGTAGACGAGTACATGGCCCGCTGGCAGGATGAGATTAGGGCAGACATTGAAAAGTACGAAGCCGAGGGAGCAACTTACCTCTATGACTCACCAGCCTTGCACAAGCTGCAGACCTATGTCGGTGGCGACTATGTTGGAAATCCCAAGCTGATTGATGTGTACGGGGACAAAGCCCTTGAAAGCCTGCAATGGTTGTCCGAACTTGGTGTTAACTGGAAGGAAGATATTACCTCTGCGGTAGGTGCCACATGGACAAGGAGCCATACACCAACAGATGATTGGGGCTCCAATGGTTCATCCTTCGTCTTGCCCCAGAAGAAGTTCATCGAAGAAAACGGCGGCAAGATCTTGTTGGAACATAAGGCAGAAGAACTTGTGGTGGAAGACGGAAAAGTTGTCGGAGTAAAGGGAACAACAGCAGATGGAACCCCCTTTGAACTGCGGGGAGAAAAGGGTGTTGTCCTGGCTACTGGTGGCTTTGCTGCCAATCCCGAGATGCGGGAGAAATACAATAAGTTCTGGGCAAACGCCGGCCCGGATGTTCCCACAACCAACCCCAGCAGTTCCACAGGTGACGGGATTTTAATGGCAGAGGCAGTTGGCGCCAACCTGGTTGGTATGGAATGGATACAAATGGTGACCTTTAGCGATGCCGCTATCACTGCTGCCATTGAAAACAGTATCCAGGTCAACCAGGCAGGAGAAAGATTTGTCAGGGAAGACGGGCGCCGGGATGAACTGTGTCAAGCTATACTGGAGCAGGAAGGCGGTTACTGTTACAGAATCTATGATGCCCACACCATCGTCGACCTCTTAGACGGAATATCCTACAAGGGAGTACCCATCGAAGACTATGTTGGCAATGGAGCTTATATGGCAGATACCCTGGAAGAACTGGCAGAACAAATCGGAGTGCCCTATGATACGCTGCAAAAGACAGTAGACGAATTCAACACCTACGTAGAAAAAGGAGAAGACCCCTTTGGCAGAATGCTCTACGATAAGAAGCTGGAAAAGGGACCATACTATGCAGTAAAATATAGGCCACACTTCCACTACACCATGGGTGGGGTCGAAATTAACGAAAAGGCACAGGTCTTGGATAAGAATGGAGATATAATCCCAGGTCTCTATGCTGCAGGCGAAGTTACTGGTGGAGTTCACGGCTCAAACCGTTTGGGTGGCAACGCAACTACCGATATAATTGTCTTCGGCCGCATTGCAGGACAAAACATCATGAAGTAAATTCTCACATGCATTGCAAGGTTTCTTCAACTACCTGCTCCATGTATAGATTATATAGTGACGCCTCCCCCGATTTCGGGGGAGGCGCACAGTCATTTTATGCTATAATTATAATGTAGTAGCGAACATTATAAATGAGGGGGATGTTGGAGAGACAATATGTTTTTTTCAAGCATAAACTCACATTTCAGGTTGATTTACCTCAACGAGATGGTTACCGGGCAAGCTAAAGAGTACATTTTTGGCAGGGCAAAACAGTATAACGAAGAATGGGAAGTGGACTTCAGCAATTACTATGTCTGCATTACCGGTCTTAAGAAAGCGGTCTACACCGGTGTCTATGGCAAAAGTGCTGCCGAGTATATGCAAATCTATGTACCATTAGAGAGGGAAATAAAGAAATACCTGGAGGAATGTGGCTACAAGTGTGAGGTATTCATGTTCTGCTACTTTAACACCAAGCAGATAGTAGTAATATTTGAACCCCAAGAAGACACAGGTGTCCCTGCCCAAAGGGCAGCAAAATATATTACAGACATGGTGCAAAGGACATACGAAGAAAAAATATTTAAAGGAAGCACACGTTATTGCAATTTTACCGCCTTATCGGACCTGCTGGAGGATTACCAGCAGTTGGCCCCGGCCTTTAAACGTCTGCAGGAGCTGTATGATTTTTCCTATTTTTATATGCAGCCCCTGGTAATGGATGAAAAACTATATGGAGAATTAAAGAGGGATTTTAGCTACAGGGAAGCACTGCAGCTACTAGATAACATCAATAACGCCATCACCCGGGGGGATATTGAAAGGGTCTCCCATTTAACGGAGGAATTATTCATCCACAGGCTCAAATATGCCTTTGACTTTTCCCTCTGCCGGGATGTTATCGGGGAAATAAAAAGGTTGGTGTATCGTTACAGCACTATCTTTGATTTGGGCCTGGAAGAGGAAGCCGTCGGTTTAAATATTGAGGAACATGCTACGATAGAAGAATTGTATACTGCAGCCAACGAGTTACTGATGATATGTGTCCAAGCTACTGCCGAAAGGGGAAGGGTGATAGGGCATCTTTCCCAGCAGGCCATTCGTTATATCAAGGAACACTATACCGAAGATATTGCCCTGACCGATGTTGCCAGCTATGTAAATGTTGTGCCTGAACATTTGAGCCGGGTTTTCAACAGCGAAGTGGGGAGAAGCATCCCGGCCTATATCACGGAAATTCGTATCGAAAGGTCCAAAGAGCTGCTCACCAATAGCAATCTTAAAGTAGCGGAGGTTGCCAGGGAGGTTGGCTTTACCAATCCCCGTTATTTCGGGCGGGTATTTAAAAAGCATCTGGGAATCACGCCCCTGGAATATAGAAATAAGAGCAGGGAATCTAAGTTGGACATCGGGGCAAGGGGCAGCTCTCTGCTTGCGGGAGCTGGCAAAGGGGCCTCCCAATAATCTAAAAAACACTTTGCAGGTAAGGGGAAAGACAACTAACCCAATTTCTTATTTAGCCTATTAGGAAAAATGTTCCGAGGTTTTCATTCTGTGAAAAGCTCGGAACTTTTGTTTTTGGGGGTGGTGTCCAAGTTAATAATCTGACTTACAAAAAAAAGAAGTTAAGAACTGATAGAGAAATAACGGAATTATTATTAATACTCCCGACCAGCTGCTTGGTACCTAATACTGATGCATTGTAGGATTAGATAAAGAAAAAGCCTCGCGAAAGCACAAGGCCCATGATAAGAGAAACTAGGCTGAAATGGCACTCCTTCTATTATTACCCTCAATTGCATTAAAACTGCATTGCGGAGGTCTTTCCACAAAAAACTTCCGGGGCACCTGATACCCCGGAAGTTTGATTATCGCTGGTGCCGAAGGTGGGAGTCGAACCCACACGGAGTTTGAGCTCCACTGGATTTTGAGTCCAGCGCGTCTACCAGTTCCACCACTTCGGCTTGTGTACACTTTAGTATAGCCAATAATGGGCCAACTGTCAAGGGGGGCACTCCTGCGGCTGTCGTAGACCAGTCAGAATTTCGTTTTAAGGAGGCAAAAAAAAGCTAGGTATTTGTAGGGACAAAAAAGATTGAACAACTGTCGGGCCCTGTGCATAGTACTAAAACATAGCAACTGCATTGCCGAAGCTTTATCTTCACCAGGAAAGGCATACACGGCTATTACGTTGCGTATATTTAGCTAGTAGATTTTGGAGCAGACCACAGCTTCTATGGGGCCTTGAATACTATCGGAGTTTGAAGGGGGTGTTTTACTGCCTGCTGTATTTGTGGGGTGCAATACTAATGAGGGGTGGGTCGCTATGGGTCGAAGGTTAGTTCCGCTGGTCCTTGTGGCTGTAATCATTTTGTTATATTCCGGTTCCGTTTCTGCCGGGCAAAGCTTTCCAAACACGGTGACAGGTGGGCAGAGGGAGATCTGGCTCAATATACCGGCCCTTCGCCTGAGCTATTGGGAAGATGGTCAACTGATTAAAGAATATCCGGTGGCGGTGGGAAAACCCACTTCCCCGACCCCGGAAGGTACCTTCACCGTTCTCAACAAGCTGGTGGATCCCACCTGGTATCCCCCTGATGGAAGCAGACCGGTACCGCCGGGCCCCGGCAACCCCCTGGGGCGAAGGTGGCTGGGATTTGCCCCGGGCTACGGGATCCACGGGACCAATGCCCCCGGTTCCATCGGCAGAGCCGTTTCCCTCGGCTGTGTGCGGATGCACAACAAAGATGTGGAGGAGCTTTATGCCAACCTTCCCCTGGGCACACCGGTACATATTATCTATGAAACCCTGGAAGCCCGGTGGCAGCCCGAGGAAGGGCAATTTTCCCTGACGCTGTATCCCGATGTCTATGGTCGGGGAGTAAATACCCTGGAGAATTTACAGCAAAAAATGGGGGAGCTGGGTTTGGGGGGGCTGTGGTCCGAAGAAGCCCTGGTGGATTTATTGGAAAAGGCAAAGCAGCAGCCGGTAAATATAACGATACCCCAGATTTCCCTTACCCTCAACGGCCGGCCCCTGGAACTGGACTACCTTTGGCTGGAAGGAAGGCTGTTTTTACCCCTGAGGCCCATTGCCGAGGACCTGGGTTTTGCCGTTTCCTGGGAACCGGAAAGGGGACCCCTGGTGGAGGGAGAACCGGTCCAGAATGGGATCATTGTGGAGGGGACCACCTATCTTGCCCTTCCCGCCTTCCGGGAGCTCCTGGGGCTAAAGACAGACTGGCAGCCTGAAGGACAAAACCTGGCCCTTTACCGGATTATAGCCACCTATAACGGTTGTTTCCTTACCGATGCCATCATCCAGGAAGAGGGAGAGTATTTTATTGGGGCCCATTTTTTAGCTGCAGCTTTGGGTATACCCTACCGGTGGGAACCGGAGGAGGGTTTAGCTTACCTCCTTGAGGAAGGGATACCGGGTATGGAGCGGGAAGGGGAGCCCTACCTTTCCCTCACCTCCCTGGCAGAAAAGCTGGGACCCCGCTATGGTTGGGGGCTGGAGTGGGTAGAAGAAAGCTATGAGTTTCGCCTTTACGATCTGCCCGAGGCTGACGAAGCTATCCAGCCTCTCTTTTCTTTATTGGGGAGGGAATTGCCGCCGGTAGTGCGAAATTCTTATATAAATACTCGAGAGCCAGGGGGACGGCGGCAATGCAAACCTATCGCTGGTGTATTAACACCCGGGACCGGGTGGGAATGGTGTTGGATGTACTCCGGGTCTTATCCCAGGAGGGGGCGAACATTATTACCATGGAGGTGGCCCCGGGGGTAATCAACGTTAAGTTTACCGGGGTAGATGCAGCAGGGGCTTTGCGCCTGGAGGAAAGCTTGCGCTCCCTGCCCGATATATACGGCCTCAGGGAGATAGAAGTCCTTCCCCACGAAGAGAGGGAAAGGCAGCTTAAGGCTGTCCTGGACTCGGTCAGCGAGGGGATCATTGCCGTCGATAAGAGGGGGATGATTACCACCCTGAACCCGGTAGCGGAGCAAATCCTGCAGGTAAACCGGCAGAAGGCTATCGGGCAGCATCTGGCCAATGTTGTTCCCGCCGATGTACCCATGCTCCGGATCCTGGAAACGGGCCAGGGCTACAACAACAAAGAAATTATCCTCGCTACCAAAAGGGGGCGCAGCCACTATATTACCACCGGCCGGGCCATTAAGGACGAGCGGGGCGAGACGGTGGGTGCTGTGGCAGCCCTGAAGGACATGTCCGAGGTGCGGGAGCTGGTCTTTTCCCTCACCCGCCCGCCGGTCATTACTTTTTCCGATATCATTTACGCCAGTGGAGCCATGGGCCGGGTGGTGGAAATGGCTAAAATGGTGGCCCGGGGGAATTCCACCATCCTCATCCGGGGGGAGAGTGGTACCGGCAAGGAGCTCTTTGCCCGGGCCATTCACACTGCCGGCCCCCGGCGGAGAAGGCCCTTCGTCGCCTTAAATTGTGCAGCCCTGCCCGATGCCCTGGTGGAAAGTGAACTTTTCGGCTATGAGGAGGGAGCCTTCACCGGGGCCAAGCGGGGCGGGAAGCAGGGGCTCTTTGAACTGGCCCACCAGGGAACAATATTCTTGGATGAGATCGGGGAGCTCTCTCCCCACCTTCAGGTAAAACTTCTCCGGGTCCTGCAGGAGAATAAGGTGCGGCGGGTAGGCGGCAGGGAAGAAATACCCGTCGATGTCCGGGTTATTGCCGCCACCAACCGGAATCTGGAGGAAATGGTCCGCAAGGGGGATTTCCGGGAAGAACTGTATTACCGGCTGAACGTAATTCCCCTCTATATCCCTCCCCTGCGGGACAGGATGGAGGACCTGCCGGTCCTGGTGGAGAACTGTCTGCAGAAGTTTAATCGAGTTCTCAAGAAGAAGGTAAAGAGGATCCACCCCCAGGTTCTGGAACGCTTCCGCCGGCATAGCTGGCCCGGCAACGTCAGGGAGCTGGAAAATGTCCTGGAAAGGGCCATGAACCTGGTGGAGGGTGATGAAATAAGGCCTGAGCATATTTTTATCGAAGATTTAACTACCCCGGGATTTGGTTTCCATCAGATCGCGGGACATTCCCTGAAAGAGCTCAAGGAACAGCTGGAACGGGAGGTCATCTCCCGGATGCTGGCCAAATACGGGGCAGCCCGGCCGGCGGCTAGGGCCTTGGGGATTTCCCACACAGCCCTCTTGCGCAAGATCAAGAAATACAATCTGCGCAGCCTGTTGGAAACATAAGTTGCCATCATTGGCAACCTAGGTTTCCAAACGTTGTCTTGATTTTCTGGAAATTAGACCTCTTGGAAACATAAGTTTCCAGACCTTCTCTCTTCAATTGCTGGAAAGCCCATTCTGCCTGGCCTCTCCGGCATTTTATATTTGGCACGATATTTGCGCTTATGTAACAATAACGGCGCAGAAAACTAGTATGCTAAAAGGAGGAAGGTCCCATGAAATTGCAGGAGGCTGGTTTCAGTACCCGGGCCGTTCACGCCGGGCAGGGTCCTTGCCCCTTGACGGGGGCCTTGAGCACTCCCATCTATCAGACTTCCACCTTTGTCTTCGAGAATGTTGACCAGGGCGCGGCCCGCTTTGCTGGAGAAGAGGCCGGCTATATTTATACCCGCCTGGGCAACCCGACGGTGACTGCCTTTGAAGAGAAGATAGCCGTGTTGGAAGGGGGAGAAGCCGGCCTGGCCTTCGCTTCCGGCATGGCGGCCATCAGTGCCGTCCTCTTTGCCCTGACCAAGCAGGGGGATCACATTGTTGCCTGCGACACCCTTTACGGCTGTACCCATGCCTTTTTATCTTCCATTCTTCCTCGCTATGGCATCGAGACCACCTTTGTTGACCTTTCCGATCCCGCAAAGGGAGCGGCGGCCCTGCGGCCTAACACGAAAGTAATCTATCTAGAGACCCCGGCCAACCCCACCATGAAGCTGGTCGATATTGAGGCCATGGTGGAATTGGCCCGTAAGGTTGGAGCCAGGGTTGTCATCGACAACACCTTTGCCACCCCCTATCTCCAGCGTCCCCTGGAACTGGGAGTCGATGTGGTGGTCCACAGCGCCACCAAATACATCGGCGGCCATGGCGATCTCATTGCCGGTGCCGCCGTCGGGAGTAAGGAGTTCATCGACGAGGTCCGGGTCACCACCCTGAAGGATATCGGGGGCGTCCTCGGGGCCTTTGAAGCCTGGCTATTGCTCCGGGGCATGAAAACCTTACCCTTGCGGATGGAAAGGCACTGCGCCAATGCCCTGGAAGTGGCCACCTTCTTAGAGGGGCATCCGGCGGTGGAGCAGGTGTATTATCCGGGCCTGCCAAGTCACCCTCAACATGATCTTGCGAAAAAACAAATGCAGGGCGGCTTTGGCGGGATGCTCAGCTTTGAATTGAAGGGAGGCCTGGAAGCTGGGAAGCAGCTCATGAACTCCCTGGAACTCTGTTCCCTGGCCGTCAGCCTCGGCGACACGGAGACCCTGATCCAGCACCCTGCCTCCATGACCCACTCTCCCTATCCGCCGGAGGAACGGCTGAAGGCGGGGATCACCGACGGTTTGGTCCGGATGTCGGTAGGTATTGAAGATGCCGTCGATATTATTGCTGACTTGAAACAGGGCCTAGATGGGCTCCGGCTATAAGGGTTTGATAGCAATTGCCAGGAATTGGCCCACAGGCAATAGAGGATCACGGCAGCGGGGCATTGAAATATAATTAACCGGGGGAACTTTCCCCCGGTTCCTTGCGTCTAATTATAGGGTTTACCTATGGGAAGGAGGCATCCCATGGTTTCCGATGCCGAACTGGTCAGCCTGTGCCAGCAGGGTCAGCAGGCTGCCTTTGCAGAATTGGTTGAACGCTACGAAAAGAAGGTTTACAATCTGGCCTACCGGATGCTGGGCAATGGCGAGGACGCCCGGGATCTGGTCCAGGAGGCCTTTTTAAAGGTCTACTATGCCCTGCCCGATTTTCGCGGGGATGCCAGCTTTTCTACCTGGCTGTATCGCATTGCTACCAACCTCTGCCTCGATGTCCTCCGGCGGCGTAAGAATAAAATTGCCTTTTCCCTTGATGAACCCCTGGAGACGGAAAAGGGGACTTTGGAACGCCAGCTGCCCGCCGAGGAGGAAGGGCCCGAGGTAATCGTCGAAAGGCGGGAGCTCCAAATCTTTATCCAGGAGCTCATCGGCACCCTGCCCCCGGAGCAGCGGTTGGTATTGGTTATGCGGGAATTCCAGGAACTGACCTATGAGGAGATAGCCGCTGCCCTGCAGTGCTCCCTGGGCACCGTCAAGTCCCGCTTGAGTCGTGCCCGCAGGGCCCTCAAAGAAAAGCTTCTGGCCAGTGGGGAACCTTTTGGCTCCACCTTGCGTCAGAAACAGGGGAAAGGGGGGAGCAGGGTATGAGATGCAGTGAAGTTTGTGAACTTTTATCCAGCTATATGGATGGTATGCTGCCGGCCGAGGAGATGAAGGCCGTTGATGAACACCTGTCCTTTTGCCCCGACTGCCGGGAAGAGCTGCGGCAGCTGGAAGAAACGGTGGCCATCTTGCGCAATCTAGGGGAAGTGGAGCCACCGGCAGATCTAAGGGATAGTATTCTCAATAAAATACAGGCTTCTGCCAGGAAGGGCGAGCAGGTAGTATCTATCTGGGATCGCCTGAAAAGATGGGGATCCCTGGGTGGTCTCGTTGCCGTCGCTGCTTGCCTTTTATTTGTGGCCGTTGTCGTTAGCCCGCGCTTTTCCGGCTTTAGAATGGGTGCCGGCATGTCCTCCTCTACCGAAGAAATTGCCGAAGGGGAAAGTGGCTTTCTCGCAGCTGACATGCCCCATGCGGGCCAGGGCCTTGAGATGGAAATCTTTAATGGCGCCCAGGATGGGGCTTTGGAGGCCCCCCGCCAGATGCTGGACATGGACAGTGCCCCTGAGGTTGAGCGCAAGGTAATAAAGAGGGCCTATTTGAGCTTAGTAGTTGAAGATTTGGAGGAGGACTTTGAAAGGGTAGTGGCCCTGGTCGAGGAGGCTGGCGGCTTTGTCCAGAGCTCCAGCACCTGGGAGAATGAGAGGCAGCGCACCAGCAATCTCTCTGTCAGGGTGCCGGTAGATAGATTTGCGAATATTTTAGCCCGCCTGGAGGAATTGGGCAGGGTAAAAGGGCGAGAAATTAGTGGTCAGGATGTGACCACCGAGTATGTGGATACCGAGGCCCGTCTCCGGAATTTGGAGCGGCAGGAAGAGCGCTTTTTGGAGATTTTGAACCGGGCCAATACTGTGGAAGAGATCCTCAATATTGAACGGGAACTGGAACGGGTCCGGGGCGAGATCGAAGCCCTCACCGCCCGCCTGAAAAGCCTGGACGAGTTGACGAGCCTCTCCACCATCGATATTGAGTTGAAGCAACTTAAAGTTTCGGCAGAGCGGATTGCCACGCCGGGCTGGCAGGGAGTTTTTGCTGAAGCCTACCAGGCTGCCGTCAGTACCGTCAACAGTATCCTGAATTTTGTGGGAGAACTGATAATCCTTATCGGGCGCATACTGCCCTTCCTGCCCCTGGCATTCCTGGCCTGGCTGGGTTACCGTCGCTATAGAAAAAATAGAAAGGAAGCAGAAGAATAGGCGCGAGGAGCGCCTTATTTTTTTGCCTTCTTCTTTCCCCGCCCCCTTGCCCAGGGAGGTATTTGCCCGGGAAGTGGTGAAAATAATAGGTATTATAAGTGGCAGCCAGGAGGCCACACAAGAGGGGTGAAAACCATGGGGAAGAAGCTGATTTTGATCGATGGTAACAGCCTGGTTCACCGGGCTTTTCACGCTATCCCGCCCTTGACCACCGGTACGGGGCAGCATACCAATGCCGTATACGGCTTTACTACCATGTTTTTGCGCTTGCTGGAAGATGAAAGGCCCGACTATTTGGCCGTTGCCTTTGACAAGGGCAAGGTTACCTTCCGCCACGGGGAATTTGAAGACTACAAGGCCAATCGCACCGAAACCCCCGACGAACTTCGTTCCCAGTTTCCCCTGGTAAAGGAGCTCCTGGAAGCATATCGGGTGCCCATCTTTGAACAGGAAGGCTATGAGGCCGATGATTTGCTGGGAACCCTGGCCCGGAAAGCCGAGGCAGAAGGGTTTTCTGTTTTAATCGTTTCTGGGGATCGGGATGTGCTCCAGCTGGTTTCTCCCCGGGTTACGGTCCTCTTTACCCGGAGGGGGATAAGTGAACTGGAGGTCATGGATGCCGGGGCGGTTGAGGAATACCTGGGCGTCCCTCCAGAGCAGGTAGCAGACTACAAGGGCCTGGTTGGGGACCAGAGCGACAATATCCCCGGGGTCCCCGGGATCGGTCCTAAAACGGCCACAAAGCTGCTAAAAGAATTTGAGAACCTGGAAGAGATACTGTCGGATCTGGAAGGGGTAAGGCAGAAGGGTGTGCGCAGCAAGCTGGAGGAGTACTGTGAGCAGGCCCGCCTCAGCAAGAGGCTGGCCACCATTGTCTGCGATATACCCCTCGATGTCGACTGGGAGGAGCTCCAGAGGAAGGAGCCCGACTGGGATGCTGTTACCAGCCTCTTCCGGGAGCTGGAGTTCCGCAGCCTCCTGCAGCGGGTAGCCCCCGACCTACCCGTCCAGGTGGAAACGGGCTATCAAGTCGTTGCCTCCCCCTCCCAACTGGAGGCCCTTGCCGCCAGGAGCCGGGAGGAGGGTAAGCTGGCCTTTACCCTGATCGGCTCCGGGGAGGATCCCCGGCAGAGGGAAATCTTGGGCTGTGCCCTGGCCCTACCCGGGAGAGAGCTCTACTACCTGCCCCGGTCCCTCTGGCAGGAGGTAAAGGCCGATCTGGCCGTGGCAAAGGTAATGGCCTCCCTCTTTTCCGAGGCGGCAGTTAAGAAATATACCCACGACGCCAAGGCAGCCTACCAGCTGCTGAACCTTTATCAGATCCAGCTGGCTGGCCTGGCCATGGATACCATGATTGCCTCCTATCTTCTGAACCCGGCGGCCAGCCATTCCTTGGATCAGATCGCCAGCACCTATCTCAATGAGGCCGTGCCCTCCTGGGAGGAACTGGTGGGGAAGGGGAAAAAAGCCGTCAAACCGACCAGCCTCAAGGAGGAGGACTTGGCCCCCTTTATGGCTACCCGGACCGCCGTACTTCTTCCCCTGCAGGAAAGGCTGGCGGCGGAGCTGGAAAGGCTGGACCTGGCCACCCTCTACGAGGAAGTAGAGCTGCCCCTGATCCAGGTCCTGGCGGCCATGGAGGAAGAAGGGGTGACCATCGATACCGATGCCCTGGCCGAAATGGGGGCGGAAATTGGCTATAAGCTTGCCGCCATAGAGGGGGAAATATACCAGATGGCCGGGGAGGAGTTCAATCTTAACTCCCCCAAACAGCTGTCTACCATCCTCTTTGAAAAGCTCAAGCTGCCGGTGATCAAGCGGACCAAGACCGGCTATTCCACCGATGCCGAGGTCCTAGAGAAGCTGGCAGACGTCCACCCCATAGTGGAGCGGATCTTGGAGTACAGGCAGCTGATGAAGCTGAAGTCCACCTATATCGACGGCCTCATGGCCCTGGTGGATCCCGCAACCGGGAAGGTGCACACCACCTTCAACCAGGCTGTCACCACCACCGGCCGCCTGAGCAGCACCGAGCCTAATTTGCAGAACATCCCCATCCGCCTGGAATTGGGGCGGCGCCTGCGCAAGGCCTTTGTTCCCGGCCGGAGCGGCGATTTAATCCTGGCTGCCGACTATTCCCAGATAGAGCTCCGGGTTTTGGCCCACATATCCCAGGATCCATACCTTCTGGAATCCTTCCGCAGGGGACAGGATGTCCACAGGCGCACCGCCGCCGAGATCTTCGGCGTGTCCCTGGAGGAGGTGACGCCGGAAATGCGGGAACGGGCCAAGGCGGTAAACTTTGGGATTGTCTACGGGATTTCCGACTACGGCCTGTCCCGGGACCTGGGGGTGCCCCGCCGGGAAGCCAAGGAATACATCGACAACTATTTTGCCCGCTACGCCGGCGTCAAGGCTTACATCGACGGGATTGTCGCCGAGGCCAGGGAGAAGGGCTATGTGACAACCCTCATGAAGCGGCGCCGCTATTTGCCCGATATCAACAGCCGCAACTACACCCTCCGCTCCTTTGCCGAACGGACAGCCATGAATACACCCATCCAGGGTTCGGCCGCCGATATTATCAAGACGGCCATGGTAGAGGTCTTCCGGCAGCTCAAGGAGCGCCGCTTGGCCACCCGTCTCCTCCTCCAGGTCCACGACGAACTTATCTTTACCGTGCCCCGGGAGGAGCTGGCCGAGGTCAAGGCCCTGGTGAAGGAATGTATGGAAGGGGCAGTGGAGCTTGACGTGCCTTTGGTTGTAGAGCTGAAGGTTGGGGAGAACTGGTACGAGGTGAAGAAGGAGTCCTAGATGAGGAGGTAAAGCAGTGCCTGAACTGCCCGAAGTAGAAACAATAAAGAACACCCTCCTTCCCAAACTGGTGGGAAGGAGGATTGGGGAGGTAACGGTCACCCTGCCCCGCATAATAAAAAAGCCGGCCCCGGAAGAGTTTGTCAGCCTGGTGGTGGGGAAGGAAATCCTGGACCTTTCCCGCCGGGGGAAATACCTTCTCCTGCATTTGTCCGAAAGATACTTTCTGGTCTTTCATCTCCGGATGACGGGGCGGCTCCTCTATCTGCCCGCCGCTGTCCCGGTGGACAAGCACACCCACCTCATTTTTCACCTGGACAATGGGGAGCACTTGCGCTTCCACGACCTCAGGACCTTTGGGACCATCTACCTGGTGCAGGAAGGGGAATTGGCCTCGATCCGGGGCCTTGCCAGCCTGGGCCCCGAGCCCCTGGGGCCCCAGTTTACCCCCGCCTACCTGGAGGATGCCCTGGCAGGCCGGCGGATTGCCATAAAGGGCGCCCTCTTAAATCAGGAGCTCCTGGCGGGCCTGGGGAATATTTACGTGGATGAAAGCCTCTTTCGGGCCGGCATTCACCCGGCCCGGCCGGCCGGTTCCCTCACCGAGGACGAGATCAGTCGTCTCCACCGGGCCATCGGCGATGTTTTGAGAGAGGGTATCCGCTACCGGGGCACCTCTTTTCGGGACTATGTGGACGGAGAGGGAAAGGCCGGCGGCTTTCAAGAACGGCTGGCCGTTTACGGCCGGGGGGGACAGCCCTGTGTTAAATGCGGCTCTCCCCTGCAACGGGTCCGGATTGCCGGGAGGGGTTCCGTTTTTTGCCCCTGCTGTCAACCTTCGGGAAGCAATGTCGATTAGGGAATTGGGCCCTTTTTCCGGCCCGTTGAGGTCCCAGGGAGCTTGCATAGGTTGACCGGACCTGGGGAAAAATTGGAGTGCATGGTGGGGAAGAGGGAGAAGGGGGAGGAGGGTAAGATGCGGGTTATTGGCCTTACCGGAGGAATTGCTACAGGCAAGAGCACTGTATCCCGGATGCTGGCGGAAAAGGGGCTCCCCATCGTCGATGCCGATCTCATTGCCCGGGAGGTGGTGGAGCCGGGCAAGCCTGCCTACCGGGAAATTGTCCAAACCTTCGGCGGGGAAATTTTACAGGCCGATGGCACCCTTAATCGCAAGCTCCTGGGCAAACTGGTCTTTGGAGATCCTGCCCGCCTGCAAACCTTAAACCAGATCACCCATCCCCGGATTAGGGAAGAAATAGAGGGCCGCCTCCAGGCCCTGCGGGATAAGGGTACAGAACTGGCCGTCCTCGATGCCCCCCTCCTTATCGAGGCCAATCTCCAGCCCCTGGTCGATGAGGTCTGGGTGGTCACCTGCCCCAGGGAGCTGCAGATAAAACGGCTGCAGGAGCGGGACAATCTTTCGGTTCCGGAAGCAGAGGCCAGAATAAAGGCCCAAATGCCCCTGGAGGAAAAGATAAAGTATGCCCAGCGGGTGATAGATAATTCCAGAGATATAGCCCACACCCGCAGGCAGGTCCAGGAGCTCCTCCGGTCCTATTTACTTTGCCAGTAAAATGTCATAGTATTATAGGCATAAACTGCATAGGGATTAGTAACAAATTGACCGGAGGCAGACCATGATTATTAATCTGAGGCGATTGAAGCGGTTGATACCCTATTTGCTCCTGGCAGTGTTTATGGTTCTTTTCCTTTCCCACACCGGTTGGCTCTGGCGCCTCCTCTATCCCATCCATTACCAGGAGATAATTTTTCGCTGTGGCCGGGAATTTGGTGTTGACCCTTTCCTGATTACGGCGGTGATCCGGGTGGAAAGCAAGTATTATCCCCGGGCCCTCTCCCCTGCGGGGGCCGTTGGCCTGATGCAGATTATGCCCGAAACGGGCCAGTGGGTAGCCGAAAAGCTGGAGTTGGAGAACTTTACCCCGGACCTGCTCTATGAGCCGGAAATCAATATACGCATTGGCACCTGGTACCTGGCCAGCCTACAGGAAGAGTTTGGCGATTTGAACCTTGTCCTTGCCGCCTACAATGGCGGGAGGGGGAATGTAAAACGCTGGTTGGAAAAGCAAAGGGCAGAGGGGCAGGCAGCAGGGCTGGAGGGCTTTCCCTTCCCCGAGACCCGCTCCTATGTCGTTAAAGTCTTGCACAACTACAAGCGCTATCGAGAAATCTATCAAAAATAGGCAAAGGAGACAAGTAATAAGAGGAAAAAGCTGTAATAAGGAGAAATATAGGAAGTGATATTGTATCAATTGTTAAAGGAGTGGATGTAATGACTGGGCAAAAACTGACCTCCCTGGAGGCAGTTGATAAACTGCAGGTTTTACCGGAACGGAAATTTCATTCTGCTACCCACGAAGAGATTGCCATGGGAGCAACTACCGATATCTACTTTGTCCGGACCTATGAGATCCTCTCCCATCTGGGTAAGCTCAACACCAGGGTGACGGCAGAAATTTTTCCCCGGCGGGCGGGAGTGATGGCGGGCACCGAAGAAGTAGTCAATCTGCTCCGGGAGCAAGAGGGGGTAAAGGTCTGGGCCCTGGCTGAAGGGGAAGAGTTTGCCGCCAAGGAAGTAATCATGCGCATCGAAGGTCCCTACAGTGAATTTGGCCTCTATGAAACGGTAGTTTTGGGTATGCTGGCCAGCCCCTGCGGCTGGGCTACGGCTGCCCGGGAGTGTAAAAAAGCCGCCGGCGAAAAGGGGGTCTTTGCCTTTGGTGCCAGGCATGTCCATCCGGCGGTAGCACCGGTAATGGAACGGGCTGCCCTCATCGGAGGGGTCAATGGAGCCAGCTGCATTCTGGGAGCAAAGCTGGCTGGCCGCAATCCTTCTGGGACAGTACCCCACGCCGCCTTTCTGATTGCGGGGGATACCGTCACCGTGGCCAATACATATCATGAAGTTATGCCTCCCGACGCCCCCAGGATCATCCTGGTCGATACCTTCAAGGATGAGGCCGAGGAGACCCTGAGGGTGGCGGAAGCCTTGGGCAGTGCCTTAGATGGCGTAAGGCTCGATACGCCGGGGGAACGGGGTGGAGTTACCCCGGGGCTCGTCTATGAAATCCGCAACCGGCTGGACCAGGCCGGATATGAGCATGTCCAGATCTTTGTCTCCGGCGGCATTACTCCCGAGCGGATTGTGGAACTGGGGGAAGCGGGGGCGGCTGCCTTTGGCGTCGGCAGCTATATTACCAGTGCCCCACCCATCGACATGACCATGGACCTCAAAGAAGTTGACGGCAAGCCCGTGGCAAAAAGGGGCAGGGTACCCGGAATAACTCCCCAACCTAGACTGCAAAGGCTTTTATAATTGTAATAGGCCATAGTTTCGTTCAATATCTTGATATTTCTAATATCGCGCGGCTTCCATCGGCGTTCTCCCGGCCATATTAACCCCGAAATGAGGCCTTTTGTAATTGTAGGTATAAATCCAA
>FZPS01000183.1_pt293 | contig 62999 bp, 70 predicted proteins | sample 1817821 | NCBI WGS metagenome assembly FZPS01 (sample SAMEA104158645, study PRJEB21678) | metagenome | place: Germany | collected 2015-04-21 | reverse complement strand
GTAGTTCACTCAATTAGGCAGAACCACTAACCAAAGCAGGTGGTTTTTACCGAAATAATCAGATGTAGTATTAGTACATATTTAATCTTACTCATATCTATGGATTTTGACGCATTATTAAAACAACTTCAAGATTGGACTAATAAAGTCCCATTACTCGTATTAGGCAGTGGTGCTTCTGTCGAATTTAATTTGCCTTCAATGTGGGAACTTGGCGAACACTTGAAAACCTCATTAACTTTTGAAGATGATGAAGACAAAAAACAATTTGAAGAGTTTAAAAAAAATCTTGATAAGGAAAAGGATTTAGAAAAAGCCTTATCAAAAATACAGCTCAACGAAACTGTTCTAAAATCCGTAATTAAGGCAACCTGGGAACTAATTTCCAAAGAGGATTTAAAAGCATACGAACGATTTATTTTTAATGAAGAAAAAGTGCCATTGGTAATATTGATGGAATATTTACTTTCAACAACCAATAAAAAACTTTCTATAGTTACCACCAACTATGATCGTATCGCTGAATATAGTGCAAGTGTTTCGAAGGCTTTTATTTGTACAGGATATGCCCATAACTACATTGGACATTTTTCAGATTATATTCATACGAATATCTTGGCAAATATAAAAGGATATCACGGACAGGTTAATATATGGAAAGTTCATGGTTCATTAGATTGGTTTGAAACACCAAATAATAAAGAAAATGTTCATTTACCTTTATGCAGAAACATCCCAGAATGTTATAAACCCTTGATTGTAACTCCTGGGCTTAGCAAATACGCCGAAACACATAAAGAACCATATAGAACCATTTTAGCACAAGCAGATACAGAAATTCAAAATGCAAATGGATTTTTGTGTATTGGTTATGGTTTCAATGATGAACATGTTCAGCCAAAACTCATTCAACAAATTAAATCAAAACCAATAATTGTAATTACAAAAGAATTAACTCCCAAAACAAAAGAAGCAATAATTGATGGTGGTTGTAAAAATTACATATTGATGGAGGAGAATGGTGGAAATCACACAAAAGTATATTCTTCAAGTCAGGGAGAGGATATTATTAAAAATGTTAGATATTGGCAACTTTCAGAGTATCTTAAACTAATAAAATAATAAATATGAAAATTTTTAATTTTGAAGACAATACTGCAATTGGAACAGTTTTTAGTGTTGATACAGCAACGCTTATTGTAAAAGTTGAAGAACTTGAAAAGTTAAGAAAGTTACAAGTCAATCATTTGGTAGCGATTCAAAGCTCAAAGGCAGGACAACACTTAATTGGAATTATAAATCGTATAACCCGTAAGGCTTCTGACGATGAACAATCAGCAGAGGAGGATTTGGGGTTTAACAATTTTCTTTTTACGGAAAATTTTTTGAAAGTGAATTTAATTGGAACTTTATTAAATAAGCACGGAGAAAAAGAAAATGTATTTAAAAGAACGCTTGATACTGTTCCCGAAATTGAGGCAAAATGCTTCCCAATAGCCGGAGAGAATATCACAAAATTCATGCAAACTATTTCCATGAAAGAGAATTATAAAACACCTCTTTCTATTGGAAAATATTCCATAGATGAAAACGCTGAAGCGTTTTTAGATGGGGATAAATTTTTTCAAAGACACGCTGTAATCGTAGGAAGTACGGGTTCGGGGAAATCTTGGTGTGTCGCCAAGATTATTGAACAGATTGCGAAATTACCAATGGCAAATTCTATTTTGTTTGATATACACGGAGAATATAGTGGGGTAAACTTCAAAGCAGACGGAATACAACATTTCAGAATTGCAAATCCTTCTGATTTAGGCAAAAAAGGTAATCTTGCAAACGGTGTTTTGATGCTACCTTACTGGTTATTGACTTATGAAGAGATGTTGGCAATGTTGCTTGACCGTAGTGATAATAATGCGCCAAATCAAGCAATGCTCTTTTCTAAAACAGTGTTTACAGAGAAACATAAGTATCTTGATAAAGTGGAAGATGCTAATAATTTCAAAGATAGCATTACTATTGATAGTCCTATTCCATATAAAATAGAAAATGTTCTTCAAGAATTGAAACAACTTGATGAAAAAATGGTTCCCGGATCAAGATCTGAAAAACAAGGACCTTTCTTTGGGAAATTGACAAGATTTATTCAACGACTTGAAGCAAAGAAAGACGATAAACGTATTGGTTTCCTTTTCCATCTTTCCGAAGATGAAATGCAATTAGATTGGTTAAATGATTTTTGTCGTGCTTTAATGCACGGTTCAGGACTTAATGAGAAAAAGGCCGGTGTAAAAATTATAGATTTCTCGGAAGTCCCATCAGATATTTTACCATTAGTAATTGGGCTAGTTGCAAGAATTGTTTTTACCGTCCAACAATGGACAACCAAAGAGAACCAGCATCCAATTTGCTTACTTTGTGATGAAGCTCACTTGTATATTCCAGAAAGAACAAATCAAGATAGTGCTTCTGAATTAAGCTTAAAAAGTTTTGAAAGAATCGCAAAAGAAGGCAGAAAATATGGTGTTAGTTTGGTAGTAATTAGCCAAAGACCTGCTGAGGTTAATAGAACTGTTTTAAGTCAATGCAATAACTTTATTTCGTTACGGCTTTCTAATGCAGAAGACCAAACAGTAATCAAAAAACTATTACCTGATAATCTTGCAGGACTAACAGAGGTTCTTCCAATTTTAGATGTTGGTGAAGCATTGGTTGTAGGAGATGCTTCATTATTACCAACAAGAATATTAATTTCAGAACCCCAAATAAAACCTGATAGTGCTACAATAAAATTCTGGAAAGAATGGAGTAATAAAGATGCTAAGCAAGATATTGTAAATGCAGTAATTGGACTTCGCAAACAATCCAAGCTATAATAGTTTTTGTACAACTCGTAAGCTCATTTACAAAGCCGCACGCCCTCTAGTTCGAACAAAGGCTTGCAAAAAAACATTGTAGTTGTAGCTTGATAAGGATGAAGCCTGCAATTTAAGCTACAGATAGCAACTAACGGAAAGTAACAGCAACTTTAGCGCAATAACAGCAAAGTGACAGCAAACTTGGAAACTTGCTGTCACTTGCATGTTATGGGGTGTCACTGAGTCTGCTTGTCGGATACTTGACGGGTGCTTGTCGGTTGTTTATCTGACGCTTACTTTCACAATGATCCACCTCTCAGATATGCCGGTTATCTCATTTTTATCGGCTATTTATACTCCACAATAATTTTTTGCATAGTTTCAAAGACCTCTACTGCTTCTTTTTTATCCAATCCGGCCTTTTCTGCAACAGCGAAAAGGTCATTCATCGAAGGTTCTATACTGTTGTTGATTGAGGTTGTGCGGAAGCCGTTTATTCCATCGCTGGGCAACAGGTCATATGCCGGTGCTAAGCGCCAATCCCCATCACGATAGATAAAGGCAAAGTTCTTGGCGTGGTCGTCTTTATTGTCGATCAGATAATTGAACGCCATCAGGCGATAAACCTTCCACATTTCCGCCACGCTATGAGTTAAAGCTGCACATGCCTGAAAAATATGCATATAATCAATACTTGGCAGACGATAATCGGCGCCAACAAGACCGGCCATGCTGATTACATGCAGCTTGCCGTTCGGCGTTCTGTCGAATCGTTCGACACCAAAATATTTATCCTCAAAAAGTCGTGTTTCCGGCATTTCAATCCCGCACTTCTTGGCAAGAAGCGAGTAATTGTATTCATCTATACCCATTCGCTGGGGATCTCTTTTCGCACGAAACTTCACCAACCACTCTTTGTCATTATAATGAACAAAGATTTTAGGACGAGCGCCTCCCGGCGAGCCGCCTCTACATTGGAACTCCTCAATTCCATCCCCCGTATAATCTTCGCTATCAAGAATCCGCTCTGCCTCTAATGCCAACTTCTCGAAATCGGCATAATCTTGCTTCGACTCAACACTTTTGTCCGGACGGAATTCCAATGCACCACGCCCTGTCGAGCCGACTAACGCAAGGCGGTCAAGCAAGGACAATGTACCCGGATTAATTCCATTCTGCTGCAAGTACCTGTCAAGAATCAACAAGCCCCAACCGTCGGGCAAGCAATCATCAAAGACCCCGAAACCGCCTTCGAAAGGACTAGGTTTTGCGATAAATACCCCTATGCGCAATGGCAACTCGAACGGAGATATGGAAAATCCTGAATTGAGCCAATCTGCCGAATACTCAAAGGCACACAATCCCTCTTTTGTCAGAGCCAGACGACCGACTAAGCGATTCGCGAAAAGGACCTCTATCTGCTTTATGCTATTCATTCTTCTTCCCTCTTTTACGGGTGACACTTTGTTCATTCAACACATCATCAAGCGATTGATACTGTTTCTGTGCAAAAAGAGCATCGAAATCGGAGAGGGAATTTAAGGCGAAACCAATCTGAATCAGCCCTCTCAAAGATATTTCTCCCGTTTGCTCAAATCTGCGATAAGTAGCAAACTTAAGCCCTGCCCTCTTTGCCAATCCTTCTTGGGTTAAATCCAATTCCAACCTCCGAGCCTTAACCCTCGCTGCGATCTGCATAGACACATCGCCAGGGTTTGATATATTAAATGCTATTATATTGTTCATAAGCCTGCTGTTTGTCGCTTAATAAATAAAATAATGTTTGTTACAAATATAACTAATATTTCTTGGTTTGGTATGGGGTTTAAGATTTATTTTTATCTGATTTTCATCGGAGACTTACTTACACAGCAATCTGCCTTTTTTAAACCCTAAAGATAGATTTGTTATTGTTATATATATGTTATGCTTTTGTGATATAAAATATAATGCATATGGAAACCCGGAGAATTCAAACAGCCTTCCGCTTGAGAGCGGACTTGCTAAAGCGTTTGAAAGTAGCGGCAAAGCGCGAAAACAGAAGCTTGAATAATTATGTAGAGAGTGTCCAGATGAAGGCCGTATACATCGAGCCGAATTCCGAAAGCGAGTCGGCCATCGCCGAAGCCGGCAGCGGCAAGGCACTGGAGAAGATAGATGTGGACAAGTTCGAAGAGTTTGTGAGCAAACTATAAAGTACATGTCTGTCTCTTGAAGATTTCTTTTCCTTAGACCTAAAACAGCTCTTAAAAAGAGAGGGGAAATAATTGTTGACTGCCCTCATTTTCGCTTCATGGTAGGGCGTTTTCGGCGGTTTTTCGCTTGACCTCCCTCTTCCGCCGCCATCGTAGCCCTCTTTTTTGCCTCATGGTTAAGCGTTTTCGGCCCTTTTCGCTCAAGCCCCCTCCTTCGCCACCATCGCAAACCCTCTTTTTCGCTTCATGATTAAGCATTTTCAGCTCTTTTTGCTCAAGCCCACGCCTCTCCATGCCTTCGCAGCCTTCAATTCTGCTTCATGTTTAAGCATTTTCGGCGGATTTTGCTCAAGCCCCCGCCAAAAAACCGTAGGGCTTTGACACTTAAGGCCTTTTTTGCTCAACCCCCCTCTCTACCTTTAGCCAGCTATGAAGTCAACCAAAACCAGCGATATGGGTTAAGACCAAATGTGACAGTTGGGAGGGGATTAGTCGCTGAGTTAGCGACATGTCGTTCACGAAACAAATTCTTGTGGATTATTATCTTGTGGATTATTATAATGTATCCGTTTCCACAATAGACAGGTATCTTGAAACATATAAGGAAGAACTTAAACATAACGGATATATTTTAAGTGAGGGTAAACGCCTGAAAGACATTAAGTTGCATTTTGGTCACCTTATTAATGAAGCAACCAAAACCACTCGTCTTGGACTGTTCAACTTTAGAATGTTTCTTAATATCGGTATGCTTCTTACAGAAAGCGAAAGAGCAAAAGAACTTAGCAGCACTATTCTTGATATTGTTATTGCTACTATCAACGAAAGAACCGGAGGCTTGCATACTAATCATTGCGAAAACCAAATGACTTGTAATTGAAACACCATACAAGCCTGTTAGATTTCGGCAAAATATTTGCTTTATTGCCAAAATCTAACTACTTTTGTCATTAGAATAATTAGTAATAGTAAAATGAACATCAATAATATCATTGGAGATTTTGCAAGCACCAGGAAGGAATTCAGAACGAATGAATTGTTTGAATATCTTTCCGGAAAAGTTGATATTTCCAAGAAGATGCTATCGTGGTATTTACGTAAGTTGACAGAAGATGGAAAAATATTTAGAATAGGTAGAGGGGTATATACAACAACGCCAAAAGCCTTTTTCCGTCCAATTCCTAATGCAGACTCCACGCGGTTATACAAGAAATTAAAAGCAGAGTATCCGTTATTGGACTTTTGTGTCTATAATGGTGAAATCCTATCCGACTTGCAGCATCATCTATCATATAACAACAACATTTATATAGAAACGGAACGTGATGCCACTAAAACAATATTCCACTTTGTACAAGATATGTACGAACGCAGCTTCCTTTCGCCCAATGAGGATATGATGTCAGATTATATCCAATTGGATAAAAGGTCATTTATTGTAAAGCCTCTTGTTTCAGAGTCTCCCGTACAGGAAGTAAACGGTGTAATTGTACCAAGTCTTGAAAAACTCTTAGTTGATATACAATGCGACAAGGATTTCTTCTACTTGCAAGGTCAAGAAACCATGTACATCATTCAGAATGCCTTCGACAACTATAATGTGAATGTTGGTATGTTATTACGCTATGCCTCACGACGCAACATTAAATCGGAAATAGAAAAATATATCAAAGAAATAGTATGATCAAAAAAGAATGTATGACCGCAGAGTGGATAAAATCTATTTCTGTGCGCAACAAATATAAAGACCTAAACCTGATAGAGAAAGTTATCAGAGCTATGTCCCTATTGGAGATGCTAAAATTGTCTGGTTGTCCATTCTGCTTCAAGGGTGGCTCGGCCCTGATGCTTATGTTGGGAGAATCCGCTCATCGGCTATCCATAGATATTGACATTGTTTGCCCTCCTGGTACGGATATAGAGCTTTATCTGAAGGACATAGAGAAGTTTGGGTTCATATCTAAAACCCTTGAAGAACGAAAGCAGAGAAATACGAATATTCCCAAGAGTCATTCAAAGTTCTATTACCATATCGCTTATAAAAGCGATGAAAAACCTGCATATATATTGCTTGATGTCTTATACGAGGAATTGCAATATCAAACGACTGAGGAAGTTGAAATTAAGGGACCATTTATAGAATTAGATGGTGAACCATTGAAGGTAACAGTGCCATCCATCTCCGATATTCTCGGTGATAAGCTTACGGCATTCGCCCCAAATACCTCAGGGGTTCCTTATACCAAAGGAGATAGAGATTGCTCGTTGGAAATTATAAAACAGTTATATGATATAGGCAGACTGTTTGAACATACTGATAACTTTCAACACACCAAGGACACCTTCACTCAAATCGGGATATTAGAATTACAATATAGAGACTTACCTGCTGAACTATCTCTCATTAATGAGGATATTCGGGAAACTGCCTTGTGCCTGGCTACCAGAGGAGAAATGGGCAAAGGTGATTTTAAAATGTTACAAAGCGGCATTAAGAAATTGGATAACTACATCTATAAAGGAAAATATCGCATTGAAAATGCTATTGTCGATTCGGCTCGTGCAGCTTATCTAGCCACCTCAATAGAAAAATCAAACATGCAAATTAAGAAATATGATGGAAATCCAGAGACCGTACTTGCTATGGAATTATCACCTTCTGTCACTAATAAACTTAATAAATTAAAGAAAATATTGCCGGAAGCTTTCTTCTATTGGGTTAAGACAAGTGAATTGTTATGAGTAACAATTGGTTAGATTTCGGCAACACAATTATTCTATTGCCAAAATTCAATACTATTATTAAGCGATAGGATCAACTCTAAGTTTAGATGCTCAATTTGTGGAACTGTTTCGCCACCATCGCAAACCCTCAATTTCGCTTCATGGTGGGGCGTTTTAGGCGGTTTTCGCTTATTCACCTTCTTTCCACGCCTTCACAGTCCTCTTTTCCGGTTCATGATTAGGCGTTTTCGGCCCTTTATGCTCAAGCCCCCGCCTCTCCATGCCATCGTAGCCCTCTTTTCCGGTTCATGATTAAGCATTTTCGGCGGATTTTGCTCAAGCCCCCGCCAAAAAACCGTAGGGCTTTGACACTTAAGGCCTTTTTTGCTTAACCCCCCCTCTCTACCTTTAGCCAGCTATGAAGTCAACCAAAACCAGCGATAAGCATTTTCGGCCTTTTCGTCATACCATGAGTTCTTCCGCTGCCGTTTCAACCATCTTCCGCCACATGATTAAGCATTTTCGGCCTTTTTGCTTTCTCGCCCTACTCCTTAGGGCGAGTGCTGAGGGTATAACTCAATTTTAATGGAACGCCGGCATCTATCTCAAAGTTCTTGAGATAGAAGTTAAGCGTTACGGTTTCGGGGACAGAAGAGCTATCGACAAATCTTACGCCCACAGATTCCGCCTCTTGAGTGTTTATGCTGATCATTCGATTATAAGAGAGATTATCGCTTCCGGGAGCTTTCACCAATTCGAGAGGAATCGATGAATTGTTCTTGAAATGCACCGTAAACCCATTCTTGTTATATACTACATTTTCGATTGTAAGGCAGGCTTTTGCAAAGGGCTCTAATGCCGCTTCCGGCCCATAAAGATTGTTGCGGTCAAGAACAGCGGTCCGGCGGGCATCGAGTGCTTCGCGGACATCCGCTTCAGTCTTTCCTTTTGCGAATACAAGCGTCATCGGCCTATACTCCCCTAATGCCCAATCGACGCATTCGAACATGGGCCCGTGAGCATCTGAGCCGGAAATCACGGCAAGATTTTTCTCTATCGCCCAATGAAAGGCTTCGGGACTGTACAAACCTCCACACTGATTGATTATCTCTATACCGTCTATCAGCCCTTTATTATAAATACGCTCGTGAATAGGATACCACTCCGTTTCTACAGGCGCCTGCCGAGGCCAGTTGGGATGATTCCAAACAAGGAATGCCCCTTGCTCACGAGCGGCTTTCAATGTGGCAAATAGGGCCTTCTCCTGCCTCTTCTCTTTATCCTTGGTCGAATTCAAGGCCTTTTCCTCCACCTCAGCGAGAGCATCGGCATCAGAAATGAAATGCGCATTGAAGTGACCGGGGAAATAATTGGAACCGAGGGTTATTTCACAACCGTGAATACAGATGAGCCCCATTGACTTTGCTTTTTCAAAAGCAAGCTTCCAAGATGTATTCCTGTCAATACTGTCACTCGGAAATTTCTTTATCGTTCTCTGAAGCCCGGCTTCGATATGATCAGTTATTGAAAGCCCATCCAGACCTTCATACCAAGCCTCTTGAACACGGGTTGTCGGCCAAACCGAGCCATCAGAGAATACGGTATGAACATGAAATTCCAGCTTCAAAGTGTGATATCCCGGAACGTCCGGAATAACAATAGGATTCGGCACGCGCGCCTCTATCAAGAGAACTGCGGAAAAAAGTACGAGAAAAAAAGATAATAAACGTTTCATTATAATGGGGTTAGGGGGTTAGGGCGTCTGATGTTTAAGTATTCGTTATCTCTCCATTTAATTGAAGAGTTCTGGTTCCAAATAACAGTTTCCGTATTTTAGCAACAGTAAATGAACGACAAGTCTTTAAGGTTCTTTGTTTAGCTGGCCTGATTGAAAACAAGGCGCTCTTGATAAGCACTTTGATTTCTATTATAAGTGTTTTTACTATTTAAAACTATCTGAATCTATTTCTACTTTTTTCTCTTCAATAACCTTTAGCAGATATTCTCCATACTCGTTATTTGCCATTGTAGAGGCCGCTTCGCGCAACTTCTTCTCTGTAATCCAACCCTTGCGAAAACCGATGCCCTCTAAGCATGCAATTTTAAGACCCTGACGCTTCTCAATAACTTCCACAAAGGTTGAGGCTTCGGAAAGAGAATCGTGAGTGCCGGTATCAAGCCAGGCGAAGCCACGGCCAAGAAGCTGAATTTTAAGTTCTCCGGCATTCAGGAATTCCTGATTAACATCGGTTATTTCCAATTCTCCACGAGCCGAAGGCTTGATTTGCCCAGCTATCTCTACAACCTTATTCGGGTAGAAATATAACCCAACGATAGCGTAATTGCTTTTGGGCGCCTTTGGCTTTTCTTCTATACCAATGCAATTTCCATCTTTGTCAAATTCGGCCACTCCGTAACGTTCCGGATTATTTACCCAATAACCGAAAATAGTGGCCTTGTTGTTTTGCTCGGCATCAATTACAGCCTGTTTCAATTTGCCTGTAAAATGGCTGCCATAAAAGATATTATCACCAAGCACTAAGCATGCGCTGTCGCTACCTATGAACTTTTCGCCTATGATGAATGCTTGCGCAAGGCCATCTGGAGAAGGTTGTTCGGCATATTCTAAACGGACTCCGAAATCTTCGCCCGTTCCTAACAGCCTCTTAAACCCGGGCAGATCGTATGGGGTGCTGATAATAAGAATATCCCTGATACCGGCGAGCATAAGCACGCTGATGGGATAATAAATCATCGGTTTATCATAAATCGGCAGCAACTGCTTGCTCACGCCCTTCGTTATGGGGTAGAGCCTTGTGCCGGAGCCGCCTGCGAGAACTATGCCTTTCATTTAAATATTGAATGAATAATAAACATTATTTTACCCCTCTAGACTTAGCCCCTCTTCTACAAACCTTAGATTTGCAGAGTGGTTTTCCACATTAATCAAAGTAATGACGAAAGTAATAAATTTTCGTTGGTAATAAAAATATAGCAATAATTGCGAAGATTGGAGTTTTGCTTAAATAATTCGAGATCTCTACCATTATATCTACAATCATAGCCACTAAGCTATTATTAGAGTTTATTTTATACTGTAAATTTCGCGGTTGGTTAGTTCGCTATTATTCATTTTATAGAATGTTTTTAAAAAACATAAAAGCAAAACAAACAACCTTGTGTTTTAGACAAGCAGATATTATAAGACCACCACATTAAAATATTTATAGTCTGCTTATTACTAATGATTCAATCAATCTAATTTGCGAGCAAATTTGGGAAAAAACATCTTCCTAATAAAACCGATATGAACTAATAGGTACGAAGTCATCAATGATAACAATATTGTTACAATCAATACAACAATGCCGACACCAAAAGATAAAGGCATCCCCGATCGTTTGACAACAATTAAACACAAATTAAAAATAAAAATATGTGTTAAATAGATTTGCAATGAATACTTACCAATAATCATTAGAAATCTGCATTTAATATACTTTGCTGAATAATATAATATATTCGTAAAAAGCACAGGAAGAATCAATATCATTAATCTGGCATAGAACCCAGGTAAGTTTATTATATTAAAGATATCAAATAAATATAGCGATGTCAATAAAATTAATCCAATCCAGTATGACCCTGTTACCCATCTCCTGTTATTTTTCGAAATATTATTAATACTGTTTATCATCCGTCTCGACAATATACCATATAAACAAAACATCACCCCTTGACTTAATGCAAGAGGAATAAGTTCTCTGATAGAATTTATTTGGACTAGTCCTGTTATGTATAGTAGCCAAAAGATGCTTGAGCAAAAGACGATTATAAACTTAACGATTTTATTCCCATTAAACCACAATGACTTAACAACTAAGACAGCAAACATTGAAGGTAAAAACCATAAGAAATGAAATCCACAATAGCGACCAAGAAGATGTTCCCCCCCATAAAGAATGCCCACAAACTATTCTTCAAATCAACAGGGTTCCCCAACAAAAAAAACACAAATGTTGAAAACAAGGTGAACCAAAAATATGGAACATATAGATTGATAAAATTTTTTTTTATATCATTAAGAATATTACTGGTGGAACCAACTGTATCCTTATAACCATACAAGAAAGGCAATGAAAAAAAACAATAAACATGGAATAAGTATAATGTTTTTTTCAAAAAGCCGTTGACACACAAATCCATTAAGATAGAGTTGTGACCAATAATAACCAGCAATAATAAAAAACCTTTAAATACTAAAGATGAGTCTCTAGATATTAAAGAAATATTTTTGCTCATCGACGAATAGAATAATAATTAATAATATAACACTTAAGTTTAAGTGTTCAAATAAATCATTGGAAATAGATCTATAGTGTTGGAATGAAATTGCCGTTTCCTATAAGATCACATTACCTGCTTGAAAACTTTCAGCCTATATAGCTTATGATAAACTTTCCAATATGGAGTCCATAAGGCTTCTTGAGGATAGTGCTTTACAAATCTTAAGTTTCTCTTAATATGTCTGAAAGCATGAGTAAATATTCCTGATTTATCACGAATAATCCTACTGTCATATTTACCGAAGTTACCTGCAAGCAAAATTTCATTCAATAAAAACTTGCCCTCATCCTCATCCTCATCGCTTAAAAGATATTCCGGCTCAAGTCCGAGAATTTCACGCTCTATCCACATAATTGATTTGCAGAATTTAATCATTTTCAGACTTTTCAATATTTTTAAAATTCCTGATGTATTCTCTGGGCCTTTTCCGTGATTCTGCAACAAATAATGAAGATCCACGAGTTGTTTGAAACCTATTCCCTCTCCAAACAAATGTCTATATATGTGAACCAAACAATGTACTATTGCAAAATCATTTTGGGGATAACTAAAACTCTTTACATCATCCCATTGAATATGTTTGTCAATAGAATCAGATTTAAAGAAACGTTGAAGCTTAAAATTAACAAAAGGGTTAAACATCCAGCTTGGTGTAAAGTGGATTTCAATAGGCACATTTTCAAAGAGAGAAACAGCTACATTATGATAAACAGGCGAAAAGCATTTATAATGTTCTTTAACATATTTATAAATATCGGAAGATTTTCCCTTTATCCAAAGATCAATATCTCCAGACTGTCTTTTTAATGGATTTGGATAATATAAAGCTACCCCTTGCCCTTTTAAAACACAAGATTCAAATCCCGCCTCTCTAAATAACGAGGTCAGTTCTGCGCATCGAGTATTTAATATATGGTTCTGCCTAACAATAGCTGAAGAATTTGAAACCCACTTTAATAAAAGTTTTGATAATAATTCAGATTTGGGGAAAAAATCACCCAACAAAGAAAGGCTGTCTGCGGTGATGCCTAGTAAAGCATGCTTCTTTGACAAAGAATATAAAGCACGCCACTCGTCTTCAGCTGGTGTTCTACTGAGAATCGTTTTGTGCCCAAGCGAAATTTGTAAGAATTCAAAGAAAAGCTCTTGCATTCACAACTATATTTTACCTAATTTAACTAATATCCAGAATTTTATAAGAAATATTTGCCGTTTAATTCTTGATGGTTGCTTAAACAATCTGTACGCAAACTCAAGGTTATGATCAACCCACCACTTTGGGGCTCTTTCAACACGATTAGTATAGACATCATAGCTACCACCGAGGCCCTGATATATAGCTTTATGTTTCTTTGCCATTTCTTCCATGAGCAACTCTTGTTTTGGGGATCCCATTGCAACGAAAACCACATCAGGCTTCTTCTCTACAACATCATTGATTAGCGCTGTTTGTTCTTTCTCAGATTTTATATAGCCATTTCTATAATTAACAATGTTGATGCCCCTAAATTCTTGTTTTAATTTTGACACCGTTTCGTCTATTACCTCTTGCTTTCCACCAATCAGATAAAATGTTGCGCCTTTGGGAGCTAACCTCTCAATGATTTTAAGCCATAATTCACAGCCTGGAATTTTTATAACAGATTTGAATCCATATTTTTTCAGAGCCATTACAGCACCTATGCCATCACAATATCCAATATTATTATTGATAATAGCTTTGGTCTGTTCCGTTACATGAAGAATCTTTTCAGCATTTATTGCCACAAGCAATTTTTTTTTATCTGAAACGAAATCCAATAACTCGTCAAAAGAAGTGAATGGATAAATCTTTAAACCATTTTTTAGAGTAACTCTTTTGTTTTCGGTCATAATTATTCGGTTTCTAACAAATAATAGGACAATGCACAAAACATAAAGGCATTGCTCCATCTCATATATGGAATTTTGGAACTACCCCCCCTTTTCATTTGGTAATAGAAATAACCTTTTTTATCCTGCATATTATCGATTGTCCAATTCAATACTTTTTCAGCAATCTCCTTGTTGTCTTCGAACTTATGTAATCTGCTTAAAGTCACAAACAACTGTCCGGGGCAATGAATATCTATAGGATACATTCGGTTATGATAATACTTTGGAGTGCCATCTGCTTCAAAGAAGTTATTAATATAGAAATTAAAGCCCCTTTCTATATTAGAGTGGAACGATTTATCGCCTGTTAGCTCTTCGTAAGCAATCAAGCCGTCAAGATTATATCCCGTATGAAAACTATCAATCCAAGACTGTATAGGAAGGAGCCCATATACCCAAGACCCATCTTTAGCCTGATGATGGCAGCATACCTGAACAGACAGCCTTGCTGCTTCTTTATATGCCTCATTGCCAGTATAATAATAGCAATAGCTAAGCAACCTACTTCCCAACAGAGAAGCATTAAATACTGTATCATTACCTGACAATTTGCTGTATGAGAATAAGAAACCCCCTTCAAAGGAGTATCTGTGAAGATCTTGCATCACAAATTCGGCCGCACTTATAGCCACATCAAGATAATGCTTATTGTTTGTTATCTCGTAAGCCTCCATCAAAGATGTCGCACAGAAACTTGTAGCTACAACAGTTGGGGTAAATTTCGGGAAAAAGAAAAGACGTCTTGCCTGCCAATCAAAATTGTATCCCCAACAAGAACCATGATAGTCTCCGGAAGAGCGGAGGCTAATCAAGAGATCTGCCAAGTAATTAATCTTGTTGATTATTTCATCTTTAGTTTCTAATGGCTCTACATAAACACTGTTTTTCACAAGAAACTTATACATGTTACAGTATCCTTGCAAGAAGAGCCCTATACCTTTTGCATTATATTCTTTAGGAACTAAAGCAATTCTTCGAAAATTAATTGGACTTCGTTTGAACCCCTGAATAATACAAAGCCTAAGAATCGCAGAATACTTAAGCGGCAAAAAAAACTGGGCGACCTTGGAATTCAAGCCATCATACGGATCCCAGCCTTTAAAGTCTTCCGATTCACAATATTTTTTTAATTGACTGAGGCTGTCTAATACAGTGCTCATAACTCATCAACTAACAACAATACTTTTCCTGAGGTTGTTTTTATAGGCTGGTCAATCTTTTTAAATGAAATATCCAACTTTAAACCTGCAGAATCAAACAATTGAGATGGTGGAATATTAGATGGCAATTCTCTGATTGGGACATAGTAAATTATTATTTCTCCGCGATTTTTCTGAGAAACCTGTAATTGACTACAATAGTCAAATAAATCATGATGTTTACCGAAAATCAATCCTGTAAGCGATAGTTTCTTGCCATCCTTATCTTCAACATATTGACCTATTCTTCCACCAGTTGTCATTTTAAATGACTGCAAGATACCACTATCAATTGTAATATCATCCATTAAATCATCAGTATCGTATCGTATTAGCGGAGAAGCAAAATTATCATATGTAGTGCCAACAAGATGGACTCCGTCTTTCATTTCTACGGCCTCGGCATACCCGTAAGCCTGATTGACCATATACCCAAATCCATAATCAAATGCAAGAACCACACCTTCGGTATGACCATAACTAGCAATAACCGGAACGCAAAAGAAATCTTTAATTGTTTGAAGGAATAAAGGTTGAGGATATTCAGAATTAAAGAAGATGCCTTTTAGGCTATTATTAAGCATGCTCTTAGAATATTCTTCTGGATGCATCATACAATATAATGCAAACTCATAGATAACGCTGGGATAGCCTTGAATAAACTCAACCACTCTTCTTTTATTAACTATTGATAAAGATTTCAACAAATCTTGAAAGGGCTCGTACACACTCACCCGAAATTCATTCCTTGCTAATTCGTATTTTAGCCCGGTGCTTTTTTGTCTTCCAACAAACTGCATTCTAATCTTATCTTTAGAATATCCAAGTTTTGACCATGCGCTATGATAAAAAGCCATTTCTTTAATTCGACTATCAGATGATTTATATAGAGATAGTGGCACTCCTGTTGACCCCCCAGTGTTAACAATTTTTATATTCGGGATTAAAACACTTCTTTCATCAATAGGAACATTAAGGAGATCTCCTTTTGTTAATAAAGGAATCTTGGATATGTCATCAAAAGATTGAAGCTGTTCGAGCGTAAAACCCTTTGATTTATAAAACGTTCTATAAAACTCAATATTATTAAGGGCATACTCAACGACTTGGTAAATATTAGAAAAGATATACTCTTTCTTATTTGTCTCATTGTTGTAATTGGAAATAGATCGTCTATAATGATTGTATAGTCGACCAATTTTTGGTAATAAAGTATATGGAAGCCTATTAATCCGTGAGCCCAAATAACATTTCAACATATATTTAATATATAAAACTTTCGCATAATCATAAGAATCGATGACAATTTAAAAAGAACAATATATTAGACCAATTTTAGAAACTGGTGAATATAATAATTCGCTAAGCACTTTACCAATAGTATCTGCCAATAATGTTTTTATAAACTATTATATACTTCTTCCAGACAAGAAATAATATTTGATGGCAGATTTCGGTAAACCATCTCTTTAGAATGTTTCCCCATTATTATTCTCTTTTCGATGTCCATTAATAATAAGTTATCAATATACTGTTTCATTTCTTGTTTATTTCCTGGGGAAAACAAATAACCGTTAACACCATGAGACACTATTTCCGGTATCCCGCCAACTCTGGTAGAAACAATAGGAAGCCCATATGATTCTGCTTCAAGAATTGATATGGGAACGCCTTCAATATATGATGGAAGGATGAAAGCATCCGCTAAATTTAACAATTTGACCTTATAATTTGACTCTACCCAACCATGAAAATGAATAATATTATCGAGATTATTAGACTTTATGTACTTTTTCAATCGCTTCTCTTCATACATTCCACCAGCTATATCTAAGATAAGTTTACCGGAATATTCGTTTTTATGTTCATTAAAAAGCTCCACCAAATCAAAGATTCCTTTTGGTTTCATGATATGCCCCATATAAAGTAAATGGAATAATGTATCTGTTACTTTATTAATATCTGGGCTCTCAATTATATTAGGAACAACATATACATTTTTTATACATATAGTATTTAAAAAAAAACTCTTCCACGATTCTGAAAGTGTTATAATTGCATTACATTTTTGCAAAACCGGATTAATGAATGCCTTTTCTTTATTATAATAGTCTTTAAAACCCCCTCCATGAATATGCAAAATTACTTTTCTTCCGGTTTTTTTGGCAAGATTAATAAACCTTGCTGATCTTCTGAAACTATTATATGATGCTGTGTGAATATGAACTATACTTATCTCCCTACAAATTAATAATGTAATCCGGAATTTTATCAATGAATAACAAAAGGTAATGGCCTTTGATAACTTATTGCCATCGCAGGAATTTGATATATATCTAAAATCCTTATATATGTACTTACGATACAAATAAACACATTGAGCGATTCCCCCTTTGGGGGGAATATACTTAGGCCCTATGGAAAGAATAATCCTAGAAGGAATCATCTGTGTTTAAAGGTTATAAAATTTTTTATACCTATTATCCAACGCCAAATTCCCCAAATTTTCAATAGATCGCGAAAAAAATCGCCGGTCAACGCAAATCTTGGAAGAAGAAAAAGATTATCTTTATTTGATATCCGTCTTTGCTCGGTTGTAAATGCTAGCAAATAATATTGTTTGCATGCTTCAATTTCTCGGAATGACACTGAGCCATTGGTATAACTAAAGGAAATCACACGAGATTTAGTAATTAATTCAAGTTCATCTTTTGCATCACTAAGTTCTTTGTGCAAAACGTTGTCGGGAACATTAGTTAAAATAGGATGATGAACTGTATGAGCCTGTATCGAAACTAATGGATGCTTACTTAACTTAACCAATTCGTTAACTGTCAATGCCGATCTTTTAAGTGATATTGTAGATTTTATAGAATCAATCGTGTTGCAAAACTCCATATAAGGTAACTTCTTAATCTCATTCACTTTTTTAAAGCCAAAGACTTTTGCAACATACTCCCACCAAAAATTACCACTATATAAGGGATTTGTTGAAACGAAGATGACAATAGGAACATTATAATGTTCTATGATAGGAATTGCATTTAAATTACCTTGCCAACCATCATCAAATGATATAAAGGCCAGCTTAGATTTAATCGGTTTACGATTAGCCAAAATATCATATAATTCAAACACATCAATAAAACGATAGCCGCGAGACAAGTGGTACTTTATCATACGTTCAAAACCGGAATAATCCGGATTATGATAGTATATAGATTGAATTTTCATAAGATTATTTTATTCCGAGAAGTTTTCCTAAAGCTTTAATTGCATTCCACATAGTTTTAAACATAAAAAAAACAAACGGTTTTTTATCTTCTCGGAAATATGTAGTAAAACAATTTGTTCGCCTTAAGTTGCGAATAAATTCAGATGGAGACACCTCTAATGCTAACATTCTTTTAAAGTAATAAAACTCTGGCATTAGAAAGACTTTACGAACAGAACTTCTGCTAAGTTCTGATTTATAATCACCACCTGAATAGTATAAGTAAATTAAATATGGAATATTACATCCGGCAGCCGTCACGCAATATGCGTTGCCGTCATTTCTAAAATTCATCTCGAGAAAGAAATCGAGACCATTGTCTTTATCCCGCAAGAACTCAATACTAAAAGGGCCCGAATAACCAGTTTGTCTGACAAAAATTTTCGCCTTTTCTACAAGATCTTCAAGATTTTGTTCAATCTTATCAAAACTTAAGAAAAAAGTATTATCTAATCCTTTAGGACGTTCTATATGTGTCCTTCCTGGTATAATAATCTCCTCCCCGCTATTGAGAGAGCATCCCAATAATTGAAATTCAAAATCTTTATTTATAAATTTCTGAATCTGAATCTTGCTACAGCGAGACTCTTCTGATAAAAAGTTTTTAAGTTCGTTATCATTATAACATATAGCTATATTGTCTTTTGTCCCTGCCACACTAGAAATAGCTTTCGTTATACAAGGATATTCAATATCGCTCGGGATTGATCCGTCATCAACAAGCCATGTTTTGGGAACATTTAGGCCAACAGATGTAGCTAGTCGTGACATGTACTCTTTATTCATTACGCCGGAAAGGTTACCCTTATTTTCAACAGTTGGTAGTATGAAATAATTATCTAACTTTTCATGGTTGTTATCAATTATTGAGGCTGTCGTATCATTGGTCGCTATTACAATTGTAAAACAAGTCGCATCTGAAAAATTATTAACCATACAAGCAATTAATTCATCCGGAGAATGACATATCCACCCCTTTTCTATATGTTTGCTTTTTAACACATAGCCCCAACTTTCTCTAATATATAAAATAACATAGGAGCGAATACCTTTTTCTGCTAAAGATTCAACTACGCCTAAGGTATTGTGATGATCTGCGCCAACAATAAGTATCTTGCTTTGCATGATTTTAAACTATAACAAAAAACTAATGTATAGCTCCGAATTTTGTCAATTTTTGTTCAAGACTACTCAAATGTTTTTTTCCAAATGACAATGTATAAAAATCGAAAAGCACATGAAAACCCGCCTTCTTCTGCGATTTAAAGGCGGGCAGATTCTCTTTTAATATTATTACCAATGCTACCTTCTTGCCTAGTTCTTTTGCCTTAAGAAGACGAAATGAATTCATGTAACTATGTATGCCACGACCTCGATATTCTGGCATACAATAATCATCTAAGAATAGTACGAACTTATCATCTAGTGGGCCATTTAAATATGATTCTGACATCTCAAATGATTTTGTTGACAGCCAACAGGAATAAATCAAATCATCTCCCAAAAATACTCCGTAAGCATAAAATCCCGGCTTATTAAATCTATCAAAAATAATTTGTAATTTTTGTTTTGAAAATTCTCTTGAGTCAGCTTTTTCAAAATCCGCAAATGATAGTTCTCTTACTAAATACTTATTTAAATCTATATATAATGGGTGACAGGTTGTAAGGCTCAATGGACATGCCATAATCATATATTGCTCATACCTTATACCGAATATCCGAAAAACTCTTTTATATAGCCTTGATATAATTCCACAAAAACCATATTGTTTGTATTTTTCAAGTATTTGCATATTAGTATAATGTTATTAATTGTTGATATATATCAATATAATTTTTACCAATAGTATCAATACTAAATACTTTTTCTCCTTTTAATATTAATTCCTGGCGTTTGCCAAGAATATCTTTAGATATACTCGATTTATTAATATTATTAATGTCATCAACAATAAGTCCGGCATTATTTTGTAAGATATATTCTGTAGCAACTCTAACGGTGCCGTTATGAATAACATATAAGCCCATCGAAGCAAACTCACTAAATTTTGAAGGAGATGCGCATGTGTTTGTTGGAGTATCTTCACGCCACAATACCGCAATATCTCCAGCAGATAAATAATCTGGCATTTCATTGAAAGGAACTGTCAGCCTGAAGCAATCTGACAACCCATAATCAAAGCGAGAAAGATGAATTACTTTTATTCCTAAATTGACCAGCTGCGGAATAATCAAATAATCCTTTTGCCATGTTCCATTGCCTCCAGTCGAGCAAATAGCCAATATGTCGTCATCCTTGATTTCATGCTTTTTCCGAATCTCGGATCTTTTATTTTGATTGAATTCGAATTGAGTTCCGCAAATATTTGGATTGAAAAACATTTTGTACGAACAAGCTGGATAATTAATTTGAATATAGTCATTAATTTCCGGGGATACGGATGAAATGATAATAGGAAAATTATCCCGTCTGAAAAGAAAATTATTTAATTTAATAAAATATTGTCTGTGAAGTATTGACAAAAATTTGCGCGATACGGACGCTGCATTTTGTAAAACATAATCTATCTCCATCGGGTAGGCGCGCAAGTCTATTAAGGCCGGTATTTTTAAATGATACTTACAAATAATCTTTTTATAAAAAGAGCCGGCAATTTGCCCCCTAATATGTAAAATGCTTGTATCGGAGAGCTCACCTAATAATGCTTTATAGATGTTTTTAACAGTAAATCTCTCAAAGAAATGATATAAAGGAAATGTCTTATACCACACAACGCGAATTGTAGGATAATTTGATAGTTTTTTTTGCAGGTTATTTTTTTCTTTTTGATTTTTATATCCTTGTATAAGAACTGTTTCCATATAAGTATTTAAATACTTTAAAAGTTCTAAAATCTGTGACTCATATACGGAAACATCTTCAAGTGTCAAATAAATAAGTTTCATACGTGAATTCTAATTAGAAGTGCAACACACTTCAAAAGTCAAAGTTAAATAATTGTTTACAATATTCCAAAGGCGTCCTGTAACCGAGTGACTTACGGGGCCTGTGGTTCAGTTTCCATTCAATCTCAGCAAGCATCTCATCAGTCAGCTTGCTGAAGTCCGTGCCTTTCGGGATGTACTGGCGTATCAACCCGTTTGTGTTCTCGTTTGCACCCCGCTCCCAGGAGTGGTACGGGCGTGCGAAGTAGAACTCGGCATCAAGCCCCTTCGCAATCTCCTTGTGGCGGGCGAATTCCTTTCCGTTGTCAGCCGTTATCGTGTGTATTTTGTCTTTATAGGGTAGCAGCGCTTCGATTGCCGTGCTGGCCAGCGGGGCGGCTTCTTTCCCTGCAAGCCTGCGGATCAGCACCAGATGCGTGCACCTGTCGTTTGTCGTCATGATGGCTCCCTTGCGGTTCCTACCAATCATTGTGTCTATCTCAAAGTCTCCGAAACGCTTCTTCTCTTCTACAACCGACGGCCTCAGCGATATGTCAACCCGGTCCTGGATAATCCCCCTGGAACTGTACAGGCTGTCACGTCTTCGCTTCCGTCGACCGCGGTGCCTGAGGTTACGAGCCATCTCGTCATTGCCCCTGCGCTTCTCCTGCCAAATCCAACGATAGATGGTCTCTGCGCATACCATCTCTTTCCCTTTCATCCGGAAACGGCCGCAAATCTGCTCCGGACTGTATTGGCCGTAGATGATGAACCGTCTGACGGTTCGCTTCATATCATCAGTGAACTTCAGGTAGTGTCTCCTGTCCTTCATCCTCCTTTCGTACTTCTTCTGCGCCAACCGCCATCGGTACCGGTGGTATCCTCTCATATCGCAGTTTCTACGGATCTCACGGCTTACCGTACCTGTACTGACCCCGATCACTTCTCCTATCTCCCTCAGGCTCATCGGTGTCTGCAGCAACGCATCTATCGTATATCGCTGCTCCTTAGTCAAATGCTTGTATCCCATCCTCTATCGCTTTTCTGGTTATGACAGTAAAGTTATACTGTCAGGCTTCAAAGCGTTGCACTTCAGCGTAGAATCCAGCATAAAAACAACAACTAAAATATACTAATTCGACTGCCCCGTCTGTTTTCTAATATAATTTATTATTGATTTGGCTCGCTCTTCTATTGAAAGGTGTTTTGCAGTAGCGATTGATTCCAAAGCCAACCTGCTTCTTTCTTGCTCATTGCTATACAGAAAATGAATCGCTTCTGATATAGATTTTATGTCATCAGGATTAATTAGAATAGCATTATTTGAATTCAAAATATCAAAATTAAAATCCAAATTAGAGGAAATAATAGGAAGGCCGCAAGCCATTGCTTCAATAATAGAATTACAACAACCTTCTGCTCTTGTTGGGAGAACAAAGACATCAGCAGCATTAAGATATTCGGGAACACGTTGATGCTGCACAAAGCCTTTGAATATGATTGAATGCGATTTTAAAACACCTTCGCCTCGTCCAATCAAAATTATCTTTATATTAGGATTATTCAATAGCGCGACCGCCTTAATGATTCGATTTTGTCCTTTTCGTTCAACAAAATTTCCAATACAAATTACTGCAAAATCGTTGTCAGTAAGTTCTAGTTTCATCCTACATTGTTTCCTGTTTAATGGTTTAAATAAAGATAGGTCTGCCCCATTGGGGAAAATTTTACATTTTTCTTTTGTTGTATACCCTAATCTAATGGCTTCTTTTAAATTCTTGGACGAAACACAAATCACCCCTGATAAATAGTCCGCAAAATCTTTAATTTTAAAATGCTTGAAAGGCATCTTAATTCTTGGAATAACACTCTCTCCTGTGGCTACAAAAAGAGGAATGTCATGTTTTCTGGCATATCTGAATGCGATGACTGCCATTCTGAAAAAATGACAATATATAATATCAAATTTTTCACTAATATTATTTATAGCAAATTCGAAAGCAACCATTGGGGCCCAAGCATTTAAAGAAACACCGCCTATCTTTATATTTCTACCATAAAACCGGGGACGATAAACATCAATAGACTTTCCGCAAGACAAGGATTTCTTTTCATGATACGATCCATATGGCTTTGAAAATAAATATTTTCCCATAATATTTACGGGAGCAATCACCGTGCAATCATTACCTTGGGCAACAAACTGATTAACCAATTGTTCAACAAAAAAGAATCCTCCTACACCTGCGCCAGTAGGGTATGACTCCGACACTATACAAATCTTCATTTTAACAATTCGACGGCTTAGTGGAAGACATTAAAGCCCAGAGAATCCAAGCCATTATTTCTCCCGTGACTATAGATCTATTATGAACAAAACCATTAACAGTAAAAACGCCCCATGCACATACAAAAATTAAAAACATTACAGAATTTTTGTCAATTTTAATTGACAAAACTTTAAATGCTGTTTTTGCTTGAATGAATAGGATTGCCATAATTGATATGAATGAAAACAATCCGCCATAAACGAAAGCATTTAGAAATATATTATGTGGTGCAACAGGAATATCATCTATATGAGGAAATAAAAAATTATTTTTCAAATATTCTATAGCTCCACGATAGATTGAAGTTCTACCGATATCAGTCATCCCTTCCATTGTATAACGCAAATTATAAACATCTGAGATATTTATAAAATGAAACGAGCCATATATTGCTGCAATTAAAATAATTGCAAACAATGCAATTTTATAGGACACAGATAAATTATTTAGCGATTTATACACTATAAACAATAGCATAAATATTGCTAATACAAAAGGAGCTCTTTCTTGACAAACAAAAGAGCCGAATAAAAAAGATACGGGTAAAATAAAGAAGATAATTTTTTTATATACCAAAAAATAATAAGAAGACAGAACCACGCATATTGCCAAAAAATATCCGTTAATGATAGCATTTCCAAAAATGCCCGGCAAAAACATTGACAAGACATCGCTATTTGCCAATCTATCAATATTAATACCCTCAAAGTATTCTGCCGTTGGCAATTTTAGGAAATTCTGAATTGGTTCGAACCAGCTCCAGGATAATAAGAACTGAGAAATCGTTACTACGAGATTAAATCCGCCAAGAAGTAAAATAAACAACAGTATTTTCTTTGTAGCACTACTATCATTTTTAATAAATAATATAGTGGAACGCCAACAAACAAACGAAATAAAATAATACCTTAACAGAAAATTATAAAAGGTTCCCCAATGACAATTAATAATGGAGGAAAGCCCGAAAAAGAAGATAAATACCAAATACCACTTAAAACAACTATCAAGCGCTATTCCCCTGTCATAATAAACACACATCACAAAAAGAATGATTGAAAAAATCATTCGTGCCGGAATTGCGGAATTGAGTAAATTTGAACCGGTAAGCGCAAAAAATAATACAATGAAGTATAATGTCTTAAAGGCTTTCATCTAAGATTTCTTCTTTAATATCCGTGAAATAATTATATCAAGATAAATTTTGTACGGTTTTAGTTTTAAAATAATAGAGAATAGCAAATATAAAGCAATATATGAAACCATACCAAGAGCCAACGAGCCAAAATGATTAAATTGTAACGTTCTTAATATTAAGAAAACACCCAAACAAATCACTGCAGAGATAACGAATGGAATCACAATATCTTTAATTTGAGAAAATAAGCCATACTTAATCAACCTCCCATTAATTATCGAACTGATTATCCACCAGAGAATTCCAGAAATAGATGTTGCCCATGTAATGCCCTTAACGCCATAATTCATCCCCATAACAATAAGAAATAGAGCCAGAATTTTTTTTACAAGTTGAACCCAAAAATAAATATTACTCTTTCCTAAAGCTTTATAAACATTGGTATTAATTGCATTTAGTGAAATAAACATTGAGTATATGCAAAATATTCTAAAATATGGAACTGCAGCCAACCACTTTTCTGTAAATAGAACAATAAATAAATGATCTGCTACACATATCAGCATAAATTGCAATGGAAAAATAAGATAGGTCGTACAAATAATATTATTTCTTACAGCTGACACCAATTTATTTTTGTCATCTGCAATTTGGGAGAAAACGGGAAAAGATACTCGTGTTACAATCTGGCTTATTGAACGGGAAGGCAATTCATCTACTTTTTTTGCCTGAGAATACAAGCCCATATCTTGCGCTGTATACTTCTTCCCAATAATCAAACCTTGGATATTTTCAAACAATGCATTCAACAAGTTGCTCAAAAGCATTAGACTGCCGAAGCCAAACAGCTCTTTCATAGAGTTCAAACTAAAAACCAAGGAAGGGCGCCATGTGTTAAATATCCATAAAAGAGATGCGGTAACAAGTGCTGTTGCTAGTGACTTTATAACCAAACTCCAAATACCATATCCTAAGTACGCAAAGATAATAGATAAAACAACTCCAATGAGTGTTGAAATAAGATTAATACGAGCTAATACTTTGAAAGATAATTGCTTTGTTAGAATATTCGTTTGAACAACAGAAAAAGCATTTATTATAATAACAACTGATACCACTCTAAGAATATCAGTTAAAATCGGCATGTTATAAAATGCTGCGATAGATGGAGCAGCAAATTGTATTAAGATGAAAAGTAATAAAGATATAGACATATTCCAGTAGAACACTGTGGAATAATCTGCTTGAGAAGGATCTTTTTTTTGTATTAAAGCAGAGCCAAGGCCTCCATCAATAAATTGTTCGGATAGGACGATGAAAATACTTAGCATTCCGATAGCTCCAAAATCTGAAGGAGCAAGTATTCTTGCCAATATCAAGTTTGATATAAAAGATAACGCCATTGTGCCAAAGCGCTGAATGGCATTCCAAATCATACTTGATACTGTTTTATCTTTTAAATTACTATTCACGGATCTTATTCTTCACAACTTTTAAGATTAAATTGTTAGCCATTGAGAATAAACGTTTTTTTATGGATAGAATTTTTAAGTGTATCTGTATTGCAGGCAATTTACATGCATCATATAGCGATTTATCAACAAAAGTATAAGAAAAAAGATTTCTAAATTTTGGTTTTTTTATCGGCTTAATAAAAGCAATGTTCCCAGAAAGAAACGAATCTTTGGGAACATTGAATTTATTACAATTAGATTCATCCAATAAATTGGCAAGAAACTTTCCCTTGTTTGTATGAACACACAGCTGAGAAGTTCCCCAGGGATTAAAAACTGAAGATTTTTTATTTGCTGAATGGAAATCACCCAAAGTAATGTCAGAGATTGAACCAAACAACTTGTCTCCATATTTATAACGGCAGCTTGAACATGATGGTCTCTTCAGATACTGAAATGCAACTTCATAATCCGTACCTTTAAATGGTTTAACATATTCGCTTCCATCACTAAAACCAACTTTCAAATAATATGGTTTCCAACCCGTTATTTTTTCTCTAACCGAAAAATAATTGATTTTCTTATTAATAGAAATAGAATCGCAAAACTCCTTATGAACTTTTTGTGATGTTGGCCCATGACAAATTAAAGCTGCTGTAAATAATTTAGGATCATCATAACCTATAAAATTGTAAAGTCCCGAAATTTCACAAGGAAGGCCAATAAAAAAAACTGGAATACTTGCAGCAAGGTCAGCTTTAACCGATTGAAAAATATTGTTCTTTTCGGCTTGAACGTATTTTGATGATCTAAATTTTTCTAATTGTTCTTCTTTAGTAGCTTTAGAATAAACAACCTTATTGAAATCTGCACTATATCGTACTCCATAAACTACGCCCCCATCATGTATAAATCTTCTGGAAATTAAAGTCGCAAAACCTCCGGATGAACTTGATTTGATGTCCTGAGAATTATTCATTGACCCACCGAATCCCGCAATAATCGGTAAATTATGACGAATAGATGATTTTACCGGGCAAACTTTAATACATTTTTTACAATCAATACATTTTTGGTCCGACTCAATATTTGGATATAAAAAACCTTCTGAATCTGCAGAAAGCTCTATAATTTGCATGGGACAAACTTGAGCACAGGCCTCACATCCACAACAATCCTCTTTGTTTATATATAAGTTTTCAGTCTTCATCTACAGATAAAGCTTTTTTTAAGAATAATAGAGATTCCTCTCGTCGTTGACTTACTTTCTTATTCACAACATTATAGTTGATAGAGCTATAATTAATAGAATTCCAATCTATTTGAGTGTCTAATATAAGGCGCTCTGTAAGCCCCCATTCTTCAAGAATATTATCAATCCTTGAATTTCGAGATTGCCGGACATCATGACGTTGTCTGTAAAACACAAAAAATTGCTTGTTGTTAATTACCGAAAACGTTAAACCATGAAATGAGTCGGTAAACAACATCTCTGAATGACGTATGAGATTGATGAAACATTCTGGGGTTGCATCACTTATAATATGACCATATTGTTCTAGGCTTGAGAAGCTTTCATCGCTTTGAATTATTACTAACTCCAAACCACATGATAATGCATATCGATATGCACAATCAACACTTTTTTTATCATCACCCAACAAATAACATAAAACATATGGATTATTTATTATAGTCTTATCCGGGACAATATTATACCAATCATCTTTTGATATAAGGTAGGTTGGATCAAGCACTACCGAAACAGGGATGCCTCCTGTTACTCTTTTAATAATATCCGCACCCACCTTTTCTCTAACAGAGAGATAGTCAATATTTCTCCACATGATATTAGAACTATGCCAATATATTCTAGGATAATAATCAACTCCTAAACTCGTCGCATATGAAATACGACGAACATTCTTCGGGACAAATGACATTGAGTCTATTACGCTATACGATGCTCCTGGCCGCCATTTTTGATCGCTTCCTAAAACTATCGCTGAATAGTTTGATGCAGAGCGAGACAGTTCATCTATACCATTAAGCTTTACTATATTATGCAATCTTTGAGAAATAAAATCTCTTGTAATTTGATTTCTCTTATTAACATAATTTAAAAAGGATTCTGGTAATTCTGATTTATCTACCGTCTTGCGTGATACAAATTTCTTCAGAATGTTATAAGCATATTTATATAATAATCCGAAATCACAAATTGGATGCTCAAATTTCTTTTGTGGAATATACTCAATAATGTCCGTAGAAAAGCCTAGAGACTCAATAATAATTTGTGTCGCCCATGACTGTAGTTGTGCACCATAATTAGTATTCTTATATGCTAACAATAATCCGACTTTTTTCATAAATACAAGATTTTGTACGTTGTATTATTACAAGATGTGGTTGGTAATTTACCGCAAAATAATTTTTAGAAATTATACTAGATATGATAAACATCTTTAAATGGGAATATATTGAAACAATCCAATACGACCTTGTCTTTGATCTTATCCCAATTCTTCTTAATATGGTCGTGTTTAACCATAATCACAACCATATCTACATCGCTGAGGAATTCATCGAAATCAGAAAGCTGATTTTCTGCTATCTTTTGTTTCTCAAGATATGGATCATAGCACTTGAGCGGATGAGCGAGATGTCTCTGCTGGATATCAAGAAGCTGAAGGGTTGGAGACTCACGGAAGTCATCAACATTCTCTTTATAGGTAAGACCATAGAGACCAACCTTTCGGCTATCAGTTATGCCATTCTCCTTCATAATCTCATGTATTCGCTCGAGTACAAATATCGGCTGAGAGTCGTTTATCTTCATTGACTCATCAATAACCTTGGCGAGTTGAGGATAGTCGCCAACAAGAAACCATGGGTCAACAGAAATGCAGTGACCACCTACTCCTGGACCAGGCTGAAGGATATTAACGCGTGGGTGCATGTTACAAATCTTTATGATTTCGTAAACATCCATATTGTTGTGTCGACAGATACGTGAAAGCTCGTTAGCGAATGCAATGTTAACTGCACGGAAAGTGTTCTCAACAATCTTTGTCATCTCTGCTGTTCGAATGTCAGTAACTACAATTTCACCCTTACAGAAAGTAGCATAATATTTCTTAACCTTCTCGCCAATCTCCTTGTTGTCAGCACCAATAGTGCGATTGTTATGAAGGAGTTCATAAACCATGTTGCCGGGTATAATACGTTCTGGAGCATGAACGAGATGAATATCTTCACCAATTATAAAGCCGTTGGCCTCAATAACAGGACGAACGAACTTGTCGATAGTGCCAGGAGACACTGTTGACTCAATAACCATAGTTGCGCCCTTTGGGCAAACCTTCATTACATCTTTGACCGCATCAACAACATAACAAGCATCTACTTTCTTAGTAAATTTATCGTAAGGAGTAGGGACAGATACAATATACATGTTCGTCTTCTGGTACTCAGTGGTAAACCTGATGCCGGCTTTAACGGCTGCATTAAAGAGTTCATCAAGACCATCCTCTTTGAATGTTGTCTTGCCTTGCTTGAGTGTTTCAACCAACTGTTCGTTGTAATCTGTTCCGATTACTTCTACTCCATGAGATGCCAGCATCAGGGCAGTAGGAAGGCCAATATAGCCTAAGCCAATTACGTTAATCATTGTTTTTATAATATCATGTTATTTATCAATTGAATTAACGGACAGCATAACGGTCCGTATCTTTTCCGGCAAGAATGTCTGCAATACGTCTGCAAGCCTGTCCATCGCCATAAGGATTAACTGCCTTGCTCATCTCCTCATATGACTTTTGATCGTCGAGAAGGGTTGAGACTTCATTTACGATTTTGTCATAATCGGTTCCCACAAGGCGAACAGTGCCACTGGACAGCGCTTCAGGACGCTCTGTGGTGTCTCTCATCACAAGGACCGGTTTGCCTAATCCCGGGGCCTCTTCTTGGATTCCACCTGAATCTGTAAGCACCAGAGTAGATTTATCCATCAGGTAAACAAACTCTAGATATTGAAGAGGTTCAATAAAGAAGAAGTTGGGTCTTGTAAGATTTCCCCCAAATACTTCGCATATTGACTTGCGAACATTAGGGTTCAAGTGCATCGGGTAAACGAAGTCGACTTCAGGATATTTTTCTGAGAGGTCCTTCATTGCAGTTACCATACGTATAAATCCTTCCCCAAAATTCTCGCGTCTATGGCCTGTAATAAGAACGAGTTTCTTTCCATCCTTGAGTCTGCTTACATCATATTCTGCTGTTGCGAGAATTACCTCCTGCTCTTTGGCGAGTTTCGGGTCGGACTTAAGTTTTTCAACGACCGTATGTAGCGCATCGATAACAGTATTGCCCGTCACATAGATATTCCCATGGGCCTTTTCTTCCTGAAGATTCTTTTCGGAAAGTGGAGTTGGAGAAAAGTTGTATGTTGCAATACGACCGGTAATCTGACGATTCATCTCTTCCGGCCAAGGGCTGTAGATATTGTGTGTACGAAGACCTGCTTCCACATGCCCTACAGGAATATTAGCATAGAATGCAGCGAGAGCTGCAGCCATAGAAGTTGTTGTATCCCCATGCACAAGTACCACATCCGGCTTGCACTCTTTAAACACATCGCGCATACCGGCAAGCACACGTGCGGTAACATCGGTCAAATCCTGACTTTGCTTCATTATGTTAAGATCATAATCGGGCTTAACATCAAAAATAGTTAAAACCTGGTCAAGCATTTCCCTATGCTGTCCGGTTACACAAACGATTGTTTTAAATTCATCCACACGTTTCTGAAACTCTTTTACCAATGGACACATTTTGATTGCCTCCGGACGAGTTCCAAATACCAGCATCACTGTTTTCATTTCTATCTTTAGTTTGAATAATTATCTGATTAATTGCTATTTGATATTGTATAGTTGCACTATTATAAGAATAATAAGTATTAATTTGGCTCCTCGAGCCACAATTAAAGTGCTGTAACTCAAGCATTTACGCTTTTTATTAAGGTGGAACGCCTGCAACTCAAAATTATTTATATTATGAGTTAGCAATATAGTTCCGAATTTGTCTTGCAAAGATAGCAATAATTACGACAAATAGGCGGTTTTCCTTACCTATAAAACTCTTTATACCACTCTGCGAACTTCCTGAGTCCCTCTCTTAAGGGGGTGGAAGGCTTGAATCCGAAGTCACGTTCAAGGGGAGCAGTGTCTGCAAAGGTTATGGGAACATCGCCCGGCTGCATAGGGGCGAGTTCTTTATAAGCGTCAAAGTTATAATCCGCAGGAAAAATGCCTGCACGCACAAGTTCTTCCTGGAGGATGTCTACAAAGTCGAGAAGATTTTCAGGCGAGTTATTGCCGATGTTGTAAACCCTGTAAGGCGGTAACGGAAGACCGTCTTCGCCGCTCTTTCGCTTTGGAGCGCCCTGCATTACGCGCAAAACTCCCTCAACGATGTCGTCAATATAAGTAAAGTCGCGCTTGCAATTGCCGTAATTGAATATTTTTATGGTTTCGCCCTTCACAAGTTTATTGGTAAAGTTGAAATAAGCCATGTCGGGACGTCCGGCAGGGCCGTAAACGGTGAAAAAGCGCAAACCGGTGCTCGGGATATTATAGAGTTTGGAGTAGGCGTGAGCAAGCAGTTCGTTACTCTTTTTGGTTGCCGCATATAAGCTGACGGGGTTATCCACCTTGTCTTCAGTTGAATAAGGCACTTTTTTATTGGAGCCATAGACGCTTGAGCTGGAGGCATATACTAAATGTTCAACTCCTGAAGCCCCTTCATCATAAGAATGCCTGCACGCCTCTAAAATATTATAGAAACCGATTAAGTTGGATTGGATGTATGCTTCCGGATTAGTAATGCTATAACGCACCCCTGCCTGAGCGGCGAGATTTACCACAATTGAAGGTTTATACTCGGCAAATATCCGTTTAATAGTTGCATTGTCTGCAATATCCCCCTTAATAAAATGATATTCAATATCATCCGGTTTAAGTGATTCTATCTCGCGGAGCCGGTACTCCTTAATCGCAATATCGTAATAGGCATTCATATTGTCAATGCCTACGATGCACCCGCTATTAAGCTCGGTAAAAAGGCGTTTAACAAGATTCGCTCCTATAAATCCTGCTGAACCGGTAATGAGTATTGTTTTTCCTTCGAGAATGATTTTCTGCATAAACCTGCTTCTTACTTGAATAACTTTTTGGCTTCCTCGTAACTGTTCAAAGAGCCAATATCAAACCTGTGCCCCGGCATCTCCCATGCATAAACCTCTGTTTTATCTACAAGATAATGTGCCAGATTGCCGGGGGCATCAAAACCGCACCCGCCATCTATGGCTGTCTTTATAAGGGGGAGGTCTTTCTGTGAATAGATGTAGAAAGGCGGCACAGCCCAATGAGAGACCGGGTTTTCCGGCTTTTCCTGCATCTGCAGCACTTTCTTATCTGATGTCAATTCGACCACACCGGTACGCTGTAACTTGGCGATTTCTGGCTCATAATGGCACATTATACAGCTTGCTTTTTTGTCGTGGAAGAAATCCACAAAACCCTTGAGAGAAAAGTCCAAGATATTATCCGCCGCAAGCACCATAATATCATCATCTATGCTGCATTTGTCTATGGCAAGCAATAGGTCGCAGACAGCACCGAGTCTGTTGTCATTGCTTGTAGAGCCATCGTCCAAAACATTTATCTTCTTTTGTATGGTCTTCTTCTTTTCAGCAGCCCAATCCTCAAAAATCTTCGCAAACTTATGGTTGGTCACCACTATTATTTCATCTATCCCATCTATGGCTTCTATATCCTTTATCAGCCTTCCCAAAATGGTGCTTTCGCCAATCTTGAGTAAGGGCTTAGGGAGGTTCTCTGTGAGAGGATATAGACGCGTGGCATAGCCTGCGGCCAAAATTACTGCTTTCATACAAATCTTGCTCCGTTGTCGGTATCGACAAATGTGCACATGAAGGAATTCTTGTATTGTGGGAAGCGGGCGAGGTATTTTTGTGTTATAGACTCTCTGATTTCGTCTAATTTAGAAGGATTGCAAATGGCAATACAGGCGCCTTTAAAGCCCGCCCCGGAGAATCTGCCTCCATAAATTCCATCCGTTTTGCGCATCGCCTTATAGATTTCTATAAGTTCAGGGGAGCCGCATTCGTAATTATGAATGGAGCTTTCGCAACTTTCGAAACTAAGCTTGCCGAACCATTCCAAATCTCCCATCTCCCAGGCGCTTACCGCCTCTCTCACACGCTTATACTCTGAATAGAAATGCTCTGCACGCCTTGCAAAACGAGGGGGCATCTTATCTTTTACTTTCTCGAATTTGGCTTTATCGACGTCACGGAGAAAGGTCAGTTTCTGCTCTTTGAGAGGCTCATCGTAATATGCCTGAACATTCCAAGCTGCCGTCTTGCATTCTGCAACACGAAGGTTGTAGTCGCTTTGCATAAGACTTCGGGTAAGACCGCTGAAGATAATTCCCAATTTAAATTCCGGCATGGAAGGATTACGGGGAATAAGGCGGTAATTATTGCTTTCGCAGTCGAGCATGAGCAAATGGTCTTTCTTGCCGAGTGCTATACAGGCCTGGTCCAGCAAGCCATTGTTCAGCCCTATGTATTCCCGCTCTGCTTCAGAGGCAATCAGCGCAAGCTCCATCGGCTGCAGGATTACATTATTGGCTTTCGCAAAGGCCATCACATAAGCAATGAGAACTGCTGCGCTGGAACTGAGTCCGCCTACCGGAAGGGAACCCCTGATGCTGCCTGTAATCCCCTTTTTCAGTTTGAATCGCTTTTGCAGAGCATACTTTGCCCCTCTTGCATAATCGCCCCAATTGCCTTGCTTCACAGGCGCAGGTTTGGAAATGTCGAAGCTGACAGTCCCTGTGAAGGTTTCGCCATGAATAGTAACCATACTGTCCGGAGCTATGTCAAATTCCAAATCTACGCCCTTGTCGAACGCAAAGCCGGTGACAAGCCCTCGCTGATGGTCTACATGCGCTCCTATCGGACACACACGATATGGACTATGTATATGATATTGCATTAACCGATTTTATAATATTTGAATCCTTTTTCGGCAAGCTCTTCGGCATCGTAAATATTACGGCCGTCAACAACCAATTTTTCTTTCATCAGCTTGCCGAGAACACTCCAGCTTGGCATTCTAAATTCTTTCCATTCTGTAACAAGCAACAAGGCATCAGCATCCACAGCTGCGTCATACATATCTTTGCAGTAAATAACCTCATCCCCCATTCTGCGCTTGCACTCATCCATCGCTATCGGGTCATAAACCTTTATAGTGCAGCCTGCTTTTAAGAATTTTTCAATAAGCACAAGTGAGGGGGCTTCACGCATATCATCGGTTTCCGGCTTGAAAGCAAGACCCCACATGGCAATTGTCTTGCCCTTCAAATTGCCTTTATAATGTTTGTTGAGTTTCTCGAAAAGAATTGATTTCTGGATTTCATTTACCTCCTCAACCGCTTTGAGCACCCTCATGGAATAGCCGTTCTTTTCGGCTGTTTTAATAAGAGCTTTCACATCTTTAGGCAGGCAGCTTCCACCATAGCCGCAGCCCGGGTAAAGGAATTTTTTTCCTATGCGGGTATCGCTGCTTATGCCTTTGCGCACCATATTAACATCAGCGCCCATGATTTCGCATAGATTGGCAATGTCGTTCATGAAGGAGATGCGCGTTGCAAGCATTGCGTTGGCTGCATATTTAATCATTTCTGCAGAGGGAATATCGGTAAAAATCATACGCTCTCCGCTAAGCATGAATGGTTTATACAGGCGCTTCATCAAGGTTTTGGCCCTATCGCTGTCTGTCCCTACAACAACTCTGTCCGGTGTCATAAAATCCTTGACTGCTGCGCCCTCCTTCAAAAACTCAGGATTGGATGCCACATCAAAAGGTATATCTTCGCCTCTCTTGGCAAGTTCTTCTTTAACCGCCTGCTTGACTTTGGCGGCAGTCCCCACCGGAACAGTGGATTTTGTAACCAAGAGGGTGTATTTCTTTATGTTTTGGCCAAAAGTTTTAGCAACATTCAGCACATATTGCAAATCCGCTGAACCATCCTCGTCGGGAGGGGTGCCGACAGCACTGAAAACAATTTCTACATCATCTATAACGCTTGTGAGATCGGTGGTAAAATGAAGACGGCCTGCGGCCAGATTCTTCTTTACCATATCTTCCAGGCCGGGTTCGTAGATAGGTATCTCTCCATTCAGGAGCTTTTTAATCTTATTTTCATCAATATCTACGCAGGTGACATTTACACCCATTTCTGCGAAGCAAGTTCCGCTTACAAGACCGACATATCCGGTACCAACTATTGCAATGTTCATAATTACAAAGATAGCAATATTTTCGGGTGGTATAAAAAGGAGATCTAGAGAGATCTTTTGTTATTCCGGATTATTTCCGGACTGCTGTTTTTATGTTGGAAGTAAAAACTTTCAAGAGATTAACTTGGATGGGAATCCTCGTCTTTCATCTTTTTATAATAATTTATACCTAAAGCATTGCGGTCTATAAATTTGCGGATTTTCTTAAATGGGGGACGTTGATTTATATGCATGATTCGCCCAAAACCCACGAAAGAGCGATATAGTCTACCTTTGCGCTTTTGCGACAATCGCATTGTTGAATAAAAGGCAAAAGTCACCAAAAGGGAATAGAATACCACTATATATAATTGCCAATCTATACTGGCGCCAAGTTTCCAGCTAAGGTACCAAATCAGCACCAATAGGAACTGCAAGGCGAGTATTGTTACAGAAGTGCCTATGTGAGAGAATCCGCAATCTATAAAAATATGATGTAGATGGGTTTTATCGGGATGGAAGGGAGATTTTCCTCTAATCATGCGGCGAGCCATAACCCGAAGAGTATCAAATACCGGTATGCCAAGCACTGCAAGCGTAAATGCCACAAGCCCAACGCCCTTTGATTCAAGCGCAGCGCTTGGAGAATTGTGCGACAATGTGCAAAACACGCAAAGGGTAAGTAGAGTGCCGAGCATCAGCGTGCCGCCATCTCCTATGAACATTCTGGAAGATTTGCCGAATACATTATGTAAGAAAAAGGGAATAAGGGCAGCCCCGGTAGCAAAACAAAGGGTACCCATTGAGAAATTGCGAGTGAGGAAGAAGGCAATTCCGAAAAAGAAACAGGCCATAATACCAAAGCCGGAAGAATAGCCATTTACGCCATCTATAAGATTAATGGCGTTTATAATACCAACTCCGGCTATTAAGCTGAGAGGAATGCTCCATTTAAGCCCTATTCTATGTATTCCCCAAAGGCCATGAAAATCATCAATTGAGGCGCCCACCACAAACATAATAAAGAGCACTACAAGGATTTCTGCAAGTAGGCGAATATATGGAGAAAGGCCGGCAATATCATCCCAGACACCAATCAACAACATGGCTGTCATGGCTATCAACCCATAAACCATAACCCCTGAACGCATTATAAAAAACGACACCCCTATAGCCGCTATTATACCCAAATAAACACCCACTCCTCCAAAAACGGGAACAGGTGTTTTCTGAAGTTTACGAGCACCAGGATTATCAAAAATCTTACGTTTGATAGCGAACCTTAGAACAAACGGATAAACAAGCAGAGAAACTATAAGTGCTATAGCTGTTATTATGACTATTCCCCAAATCTTACTCATAGATTGGCAATTAGTTTGGCAAAGATAGATATTTTTTTTCGGCTAACAAACTCTGTTTACAAGTAATCTTCTGTAGTTTCAGGGTCGTAGCGTCCTGCCTTGAATTCAACAATTACGCTCGGCTCAAAAACCTCGACGCTATGATATTGGCCTGCAGGGACTTGTACTCCATATTGTCCTTTGGAAGGGTCGAGATGTACTCGAGACACCTCTTCTCCATTTGCATCATAAAACACCTCGTCCATGCGTCCCTTTAAGATAATTATCGTTTCGTCAGTATCATTATGTCGATGAATGGGTAAGGGAGTGCCGGGCAACAGGGCATTCAACATGCGCTGTGAATCCTCTCCTGATGAGTTACGAAGGTCGTAATGCATTCTGAGTCTCGGCGTTGAAGCTGCCTGCTCCAGAAGATTGTCTAAAAGCTGATTTGTTATGGTAAGCATACTTTTATAAAAAGGATTGCAAAAATACAAAATGTATTTTACAAAATCTCAAAAAGTACAAGTGAATGGTATAGCTTATATAAGCCCGCCTGCAACCGGCTTAAGCAAAGCACGCAGGCGCTGCTCAATTATCGCCACTCCGCCCTGTACATCAGATTCGATATTGAGAGGGAGAACGGGGTCGTGCAGGGAAAGGCGGAGCAGGAACCATCCGCTCTCCTCAGGAGCTGAGCAATTCACACGAACACCCTCGTAATTGGGCTCCTCAAGGCTCCACCCGGCTACATTTGAAGCCTCTCGACGAACAAACTCAAGAACTTTACGCCCATAGGCGGCAAAGTCTTCCTCCGTAATCTTGAAACGGATTTCTTTATCCTCAAGAGGTTGGCGCAAATCTGCTATGAGCGAGCCCAATTCACTACCCTGACGGGCGAGCTTTGCGGCCTCAAGTAACAATTTCGCAACTAAAAAGGCGCCGTCATCTAAATAATGGTTCTCGCGCAAAGCACAGTGACCCGATGTCTCAATGGCTATCCAACTCTCCTGCCCGACACTGTTTAAACGTTTGGACTCGTTTATAACATTTTTATAGCCGCGTTTGAAGCGGTGATGAATGCCTCCGCGCTCTACAATAAATTCCGCCAAACCCACACTGGTAATGCTGTCGGTAACTATAGTGCTGCCCGGATGTTCGCGCAATATTATATCAGAGATAAGCGCAATAAGGGAATTGCGGTTGATTGGCTTTCCTTGCTTATCGACAATGGCTGAACGGTCTACATCGGTATCGAAAATAATACCTAAATCAGCTCCGCTACGCACCACAACGCTGCAGATGGAATCCATAGCCTCTGCATTTTCGGGGTTGGGAACATGATTTGGGAACATTCCATTAGGCTCTAAAAACTGGCTTGCAGAAATATCAGCGCCGAGCGGCCGAAGCACGTCCGTTGTAAAGAATCCGCCAGCGCCATTACCGGCATCCACCACAATCTTCATTCCCTCTAGAGGCTTTTCAGCATCCGCTCCACGGCGAATGTAGTCTACAAGAATTGCAGAATATTCGCTCATATAGTCGCGAGAGGAGACAGTGCCGACAGCCGTTTGAGCAGAGCCGGCACAATGTTGCGAAGAGCTGTCGGAGGAGGAAGCAGCAGATGAAGCAAGTCCTTCGGCAATAGAGAGAATCTCAGAAATATCAGCTTTTTCCAAACCGCCCTCAGAGGTAAAAAACTTAAACCCATTGCGATTGTAGGGCAGATGACTGGCTGTAATCATAATGCCGGCAGAGCAGGGACGCTCAGAATCGATGGTAATCATAAACATTGCGGGGGTGGAGGCGAGTCCGCAACGGACTGCATCAGCGCCCGATTCGCATATCCCCTTTATGATAGCATCTGACAGCATAGACCCTGAGATTCGGGAGTCCATGCCTACTGCCACGCTCAGCCGGCCTGTATTTCTGCGCCTTAGCCATTCCACAAAGGCTTTGCCTATAATGTAAGATGTTTCTGAGGACAAATTGACCGCCTCTCCCTCTACACCTTCGATGGCTACACCGCGGATATCCGAGCCGTTCTGTAGTTTTTTCCAATCCATAGTTATATTTTTTATCTATCAATCTTCCATTGCCTCCACAAATTCCGGTGCAATTATGGCAGTGGCCACATTAGTGATAAACGGAATTTCCACCACAACGCTGCGGCCACGCTTTCCGGCAAGCCTGACAAAGGTCCCTTCCACACCCGCAAACTTGCCTTCTGTTATCCTGACACGGGTGCCTTTGGTGACATTAAGTTCACCCGGCAGGAAGAAGCGGATTTGTTCATCATAACTGTCGCATACTTTTTTGAAATCTTTCATCTGCTTGTCCGGCACTATTATAGGCACATTTTTGTCGCCTTCGCGATTGGTGCGATATTGCAGATAAGGGATACTTTGTTTGGCGTTTTGAATGGTTTCTTTTTTGCAATATACAAAGATAAGATTGTGGATGACGGGCACCAGCATCTTCTTTTTCATTGCACCCTTCATTACAATCTCGTAGCGCATCGGCACATAATTCTCTATCCCCTTTTCATCAAGGGCGGCCTGAGCCTTGAGTTCGCGCCTGTAAGGGGCGCTCATGGCAAACCACCTGGGTTCATCCGGCGGAGGCAAGATGCGCCGCGCTATCTTCTTTTCGAGGTCTACTATCTCTATCTTATCCTTTATCATCTTCTCGGAATTGCTATAGGAAACGACTTTGCAAAACAAATAACAAGTTGCCGCTACGTAGACAAATATAGTTAAAAAAGAATATCTTTGTTGCTTAGATATACCGCAGAAAGATACCACTGTTCTTATGGCACAAAAAAAATTTAAACGTTCGCTCATTGAAGCACTCGTCTTAATTGCAATCTTTATTCTTGTATTTGGGGTACTCGGGCACTTTATGGGTGGCAAAAACCTTGTACGTACCATCATGGCGACCGCCCACGACCTGCTTTTGAACACGGTCTTCTTCCTTATGGGAATTACCGTGCTGGCAGGAGCGCTGAGCAGGATTCTTTCCGAATTCGGGGTGGTAGCCCTTTTAGAAAAGCTCCTCCGTCCATTCATGAAGCCGCTTTATAATCTGCCGGGCGTGGCTGCCATAGGAGCTGTGATTACTTTCCTGTCCGATAACCCCGCCATCATCTCTCTGAGCAAGGACCGCAAATTCGCATCTTACTTCAAGAAATATCAGTTGGTGTCGCTTACCAACTTCGGCACGGCCTTCGGTATGGGGCTCATTGTTATACTTACCATGTTCGCTTATGGCAATGTAGCGGCAACGTTAGTCGGTCTTTTCGGCGCCATCTGCGGGTCTGTCATATCTACCAGGCTTATGCAGAGGTCTGTCCTCAAGGCCTATCCCGAACTTGATTCCCCCGCTGTGCCGGACTATAAAGAAGAAGAGGAGGAGGAATTGGAGGAAAACAAAGGGGAGACTAAAAAGAAAGAGGGAGTGTTTATGCGCTTTCTCAATGCTCTTTTGGATGGAGGTAAAAGCGGAGTGGATTTGGGTTTGCAGATTATACCGGGGGTGCTGATTATCACCACTTTCGTGCTGCTCACCACCTTCGATGCAGGCCCTTCCGGAGTGTATGACGGTTCTGCGGCACAAGGCGTACCCATTATTCCCTGGCTCGCCGGAAAAATTGATTGGTTGTTTGAATGGCTGTTCGGTTTCAAGGATATGAGACTGATTGCATTCCCGATGACTGCACTCGGAGCGGTCGGAGCCGCACTCGGGCTTCTGCCGTCATTCAACGCTGCGGGCATTTTGGATGGCAACGCAATCGCAGTATGCACCGCCATCGGTATGTGCTGGAGTGGCTATTTGAGCACCCACACTGCTATGCTTGACGCGCTCGGCTACCGCAAACTCATCACCAAGGCCATCGGCGCCCACACCATTGCCGGAGCATGTGCCGGAATCATCGCGCACTTTGTTTGGCTGCTGGTGTCATTATTGTAATATAACAACAATGGCGGCTCTTAGAGGCCGCCATTATTGTATAAAATCAACTTAAAAGATCAATCCATCCAATTTCTGATAACTTTGCCTTCTTTATCTTTGAAGTTGCCGCAAAGAATTATAATCCAGTCGATGATCGTCCAAATTCCAAGACCGCCTAAGGTAATCAGCATTAAAAATCCTGAACCCGGTCTGTTGCAATAGAAGCGATGGGCTCCGAAAAGGCCTAAATATGTGCAAAGAAGAAAAGCAACCAATCTGCTTTTGGGAGAAACGTTGGGCATCCTGACGCCAGTCGGGCAACCGCATTTTACGCAAACAACAGCTCTGTCGGCTATTTCTGCTCCACAATTACTGCAATACATAACGATAAAAGTTCTAAGGTTTCCACAAATTTAGATATAATCTTCGGATTTTACGCCCGTTAGGAAATAATAATGGAAACCTCGTTTTCGTGCCCCGGGCCGGGATCGAACCGGCACGTCTTCATCAGACACAGGATTTTGAGTCCAGCGCGTCTACCAATTCCGCCACCGGGGCAAACGGACTGCAAATATACGAAAATTTGGAATTTATTTTCCAAATTCATACCTTGCATTGTAAAACTCAGCGCCGACGGCTGTTGGGTAGCGAAAAAGAAATGAATATACTTGAACTAATAAATTCTTATCAGCAGGTATTTGTGGTTTGCGACCGCAATGTGGAAAGTTTTGCGCGAAAGATAGGCGATTATCCCCTGCTGCCTTTTCATGCATGCGAACAAAACAAAACCATTGATACGGTAGTGTCCATCTGCCGTTGGTTGATGGAAAACGGGGCCGATAGGAAGGCTCTCTTATTGGCGGTCGGAGGAGGCACAACCACCGATGTCGTGGGTTTTGCAGCTTCCATCTATAAGCGGGGAATAGCCTACGTAAATATTCCCACCACCCTCCTCGGTATGATAGACGCCGGAGTAGGGGGTAAGACGGGGGTAAATCTCGATTCTTATAAAAATATGTTGGGCAGTTTCAAGCTGCCCGAATTTATATGGCTGTACCCCGAAGTGCTGAGGTCGCTTCCTCACAGGGAATTTCTTTCCGGCGCTGCTGAAATGCTTAAAACGTTTATAATCTCCGATAGAAACGGCTCTTATGCCCGCGCAGTGCGATTGTTTTCGAAATATGCCTCCGATGGTGTTTCTCCTGTCGAAAACGCTGACGGCCTTAAAGAACTTTCGGCCTTGATTCAAGAGGCTTCAGATATAAAGCAGGATATTGTGGAGAAAGATCCTTTTGAGAAAGGGGATAGGAGCAAGCTGAATTTGGGCCACACTTGGGCGCATGCTATAGAGTGGTGGAAACCTGGGGCTTACACGCATGGTGAGGCGGTGGCGATAGGGATAATTCAGGCGGCCCGAAAGGCGGAAGAGCTTGCGCTTACGCAGAAGGGAGCGGCGGGAAAGCATGGGCTTACGCAGAAAGGCCTGGCAGATAGGTTAAAGGAAGATTTCACCGCTTGCGGCCTGCCCACTGAATTGCCCTGTGCCGAGAGCGAACTTCTGCCTGCTATGCGCCGCGACAAAAAGGCAAACGGAGGAAGCATTCGTTTTGTACTGCCCGTTAGTATAGGAAAAGTCATTGTCAAATCCATTCCTTTATAATTATGAAAAAGCTTTCGTTTTTACTTGTTCTGCTTTTGATTGCAGCCCCTCTCTGCGATGCCCAAAAAGCCCCAATAAGCGAGCCCATCGATTACAAAGTCGGAGCAAGAGCGGGGGTGGCTATATTTCCTGTAATACCGACTGTCGGTTTAATGTTTTCAGCGTTTTTCCGGGCGCTTGATTTGGAGGACGATGAACACTTGGACTACGACTTCAGGCCTTGGACCTCGTTGGAGGCTCAATATTTTTTCAATAAACGGATTTCGTTAGGTATAGATGTCGGCTTTTATACCTCAGATTACGCTATTAGAAAAGATGAGACAGAGGAAATTGTGAGTGAAGGCCAATACATGACCCTTATAAGTGTTCTGCCCGAATTCAGGTTCAATTACCTTCCAAGGGAAAAATTCTGCCTTTACGGCACTGCGGCCGTAGGAGTCATGCTTTTAGGAGGAGATAATATTATTGAAAGTGCAGCTTTCAATTTCCAGCTGAATCCTATCGGCATAGAATTCGGCAAAAGACTATATGGTTTTGCTGAACTTGGCGCCGGCCTCTGTTTTCTTGGCGTAAGAGGAGGTTTGGGAATCCGTTTCTAATAATCGAACATTTCCCAAAAGCCGGGGAAACTCTTGGCTACGCACTCGGGGTCATCAAGTTCAATCGGCTTCTCAGCGCCCATAGATGCGATTTTCAGGGCCATCGCCATGCGGTGGTCGTGATGGGTGCGGAAAAGACCCCCTTTCAATAAATTACCGTTTACTAAACGTTTGGTAAGCGTTTGACCATCTATAAAAAGAGTATCTTCTTCGATTGCCGCCTCAATCCCCAAGCCTTCTAACATTTCCATTATAGCGGCGGCGCGGTCGCTTTCTTTGGCGCGCAGCCTGTTTACTCCACATAGCGAGCTTCTTCCATCGCAGAATGCGGCAAGCACCGAGCAGATGGGGAAAAGGTCGGGGGCATTGCCCAAATCGGTTTCGAATGCTTCCAACGGAGCCTTGCTGACGCATACGGCTCCATCGAGCTCCGACAATACCGCTCCTGCCTCCACCAAAATATCTACAATAGAAATATCCGCCTGCAGGCTCTTGGCGAAAAGGCCTCTCACTTCCGCCTTGCCGAATATTGCTCCCGCCACAAGGAAGTTGGCTGCGGCGCTCCAATCCCCCTCTATCTCCAAATCCGCCGCCTTATAATCCTGCCCTCCCTTGATTGTAAAGGCTATCTGGCTGCAAGCGCTCCAATCCATCTCCTCTATAAATTTCTCATCTCCTTCCATCTCCGATTTTATACGCACGCCGAACTTTTTAAGTATGTCTTCAGTAATGAACATGTACGGAATGCTCTTAGGCTCAGAAACATACAAGGTGGAATTTTTGTCGCAAAGCGGCAAAGCCATCATCAGTCCGCTTATCAGTTGAGAGCCGTCTTTCCCGGAGATTTCGGCATTTCCGGCAATAAGAGGAGGCGTAAGTGAGAGCGGAATTTTATCCGAGCGGATGGGTACGCCAAAGCTCGCCATTATATCCTGAACACCCTTCAAGGGCCTTCGCAGGAGGGTTTTCTTCCCATCTATAATAACGGGTCGGGTGTTGAGAACAGCCATCAAGGGTATGCAGATGCGGGCGAGCAAGCCTGATTCTCCGACGTTCAGTTCGCTAAGGGCGGTTTGAGCCGCGCCTGCGCCATCGATTATAAGGGTGCTGCCATCAAGATGGATATTTGCGCCGAGCGCTTTGGCCACGCGGATAGCTGCCTCGCTGTCTTCGCAAGGGGTGTATTTATGAAGATGGGAGCGGCCATTTGCAAGGGCTGCCGCAATGATGGCCCGCTGTGCAAAGCTTTTGGAGGCGGGCATTTCGAGGTCGCCTACACGCCAGAAGCCGCGAAAATCCCCATATACCAAGCGATGCATCTCCTCGAAGCTGTATTGTCCCGCAGCGGTTTCAAGGCCTTCGGAAAGCGATGCATAAGTGAATGGGGCGCCCGATTTCAGGCAAGAGAGGCGTGTGGAGCGGGCCTGCTCCCCCATCGCAAAGGCGATAAGTTTGCGCCCATCCTCTCTATACAAAGCCTCCAATACGGCAATATCTTCCGGACCACCTGCAGTCGTTACAATCTTTGCTATATCCGCCCCATATCGGTAACATCTCGCCCTTACCGACTGCAGTTCTTCCAAAGAAGGGGTGTAGTCGTAATTATGGTATGAGCGGATGATTTCAGTGCCATACTCGCGGCACAATTTGCGGAAGCGCCTGCTGAAGCCCTCCGGGGCCGAAATGTCCAAATCGGCATAATGCGCCCCGCTTACGATTGCTATATTCAGAAGCCTCTCGCATTCTTCATCTGAAAGTCCGCCGGAACATGGCTTGTTCTGCAAGGAAAGAGACGATGCCGACCCCTCGCACTCTTCATCGGAAAGTTTGTCGGAGCGTGACCGGTCATACGGGGAGGCAGGCGGACAAGGTGCCGAGCGGCAGGTGGCAATCAGCGGAGTGTCTGTATTGGAAAAAATGTCTTCTATCTCCTTATCAGAAAGCTTGCATAGGTCCAAACGGATTTCTGCAAGCTCTATCCAAGGGTCATCAAGAAGACGTAGAATCTCCTCGTGGTTTTTATTCTGAATTACGGTCGCAATCATTCCGGCCGTAGTTTATCTTTTCTCTGCAATCTCGGCAGCTTTGAAATAGCGATAATTGTTGAGTTTAAGTTCGCCTGCGGCAAGTTCATCAATTACAATTACAGCGTTGGGGTGATTTTGCAGTGCGCTCGCCGTAACCACATGCGTTATAGGCCCTTCGATGGTTTGCTGAATAGCATGCGCTTTTTTGGGGCCGGTAGCTAAAATAAGCACCTCTGCAGAATTGAAAATGGTGGCAACGCCTACCGAGAGAGCCTGTTTGGGAACCTGGCTTATGTCGTCCCCGAAGAAGCGGCTGTTCACGCGGATGGTCTCATCCAAAAGGGTAACCACACGGGTAAGGCTGTTAAGGGAAGAGAAAGGCTCATTGAAGGCAATATGACCGTCCTCGCCGATGCCGCCGAAAAAGAGGTCGATTCCTCCCGCCTTGGCTATCTTTTTTTCATATTCCTCACACTCTGCATCAAGGTCTTCCGCCAATCCGTCAAGGATATTGATGTTGGCGCGGGGGATGTCGATATGGTCGAATAAATGGCGGTACATAAATGAATGGTAGCTTTCGGGATGTTCTACGGGAAGCCCCACATATTCGTCCATATTGAAGGTGATTACATTTTTAAAGCTGAGGGAACCGCTCGCAACCATGCGTACCAATTCCGCATAGGTTTCGATTGGAGTGGAGCCGGTGCAAAGCCCTAAAACAAAAGGCTTTGAAGAGACAGCCGCTTTTGCTTTTATAGCGTCTGCAATGCGCCCGGCCACCCAAAGAGAGGATTCTTTTGAATTATCTCGAATTATTACTTTCATTTTAAAATCTAATTACAGACATAATCAAAGCAGGTGCGCCCCTACGATAAGGCCGGCCATCACTATTGCAACCATGCTCATAAGTTTGATGAGTATATTGATAGACGGGCCTGAGCTGTCTTTGAAGGGGTCTCCGACGGTGTCGCCGACAATGGTTGCCTTGTGGTTTTCGGAGCCCTTGCCGCCTAAGTGGCCGTCTTCTATATACTTCTTGGCATTATCCCATGCTCCGCCTGAATTGGCAAGGAAAATAGCGAGCACGAAACCTGCTCCTAAAGCGCCTGTAAGAAGACCTATAACCCCTGCAGGACCGAGAAGCAGACCGGTAAGAACCGGAGATATTATGGCAAGCAGGGCCGGGAATATCATTTCGCGCTGAGCTCCCTGAGTTGCAATCATTATACACTGATTATAGTCGGGACGCGCTTTGCCTTCCAAAATGCCTTTTATCTCGCGGAATTGACGACGAACTTCCAAAACCATCTTTTCTGCCGCACGACCTACTGCATTCATGGTGAGACCGCAGAAAAGGAAGGCCATCATGGCGCCGATGAAGATGCCGCAGATTACTGCAGGATTCATCAGGTTGACATTGTAAAGCCTTATAATGTCGGGAATAGAGGCCTTGGTTGCTTCTATGAGTTGTCCTCCGGCGCTTGCGACCTGTTGTCCCATGCTATGGAGGGCGATTTTTATTTCCTCTATGAAAGATGCCAGAAGGGCGAGGGCGGTAAGAGCGGCAGAGCCTATTGCAAAGCCTTTGCCGGTAGCGGCGGTGGTATTGCCGAGGGCATCTAAAATATCGGTGCGCTCACGTATAATGGGGTCCAATTCGCTCATTTGGGCATTTCCGCCGGCGTTGTCCGCAATCGGGCCGTAAGCATCGGTGGCAAGGGTGATTCCAAGAGTGGAAAGCATGCCGACTGCGGCAATGGAGATGCCGTACAGGCCGGTGCTTATATGTTCGGCAGTAAAATGGAAGTCCGTTGCAAAGCCAAAACTTAGCACGATGGCGGCGCAGACGGTAATCACCGGAATAGCGGTGGAAATCATTCCAAGGCCTATGCCGTCGATAATAACGGTAGCGGGGCCGGTTTGAGAGGCCTCTGCGAGTTTTCGGGTGGGCTTATAGGAGTGAGATGTATAATATTCGGTTACCTTGCCGATAATAACGCCGGCAAGAAGGCCGCTTATTACGCTGAGCGAAATCTGCCACCAATTCTCGAAGCCGAGCACCTTGAATATTATGAAAGTGAAAACAGCGATAAGGACGGCGGATAGATTTGTGCCGCGTGAAAGGCTCCCCAACAGGTCTTTGAGTGATGCGCCATCCTTAGTGCGAACAGCGTAAATACCCAAAACAGAAAGCACTATGCCTATAGCCGCTATAACCATAGGAGCAAGAATAGCCTTTATTTGCATGGCGGTGTCGCCGAAAAATGCGGATGCGCCGAGAGCCATAGTGGCGAGGATGCTGCCGCAATAGCTTTCGTAAAGGTCAGCGCCCATGCCTGCCACATCTCCTACATTATCACCCACATTATCCGCTATGGTGGCGGGGTTGCGGGGGTCATCTTCAGGAATATCCGCCTCTACCTTGCCGACTATATCCGCACCGACATCGGCGCATTTGGTATAGATACCGCCGCCCACGCGGGCGAAGAGCGCTTGTGTGGATGCGCCCATGCCGAATGTAAGCATGGTGGTGGTGATAACGACTAAATTTTGAGTGTTGGTGGGGTCGTATACGCTTTGAAGTATGAACCACCAAAGACTGATGTCTAAAAGTCCTAAACCAACCACGGTAAGTCCCATTACGGCTCCGCTGCGGAAAGCGATTTTAAGTCCCTTGTTGAATGACTTGCCTACTGCATTGGCCGTTCTGGCGGAGGCAAAGGTGGCTGTACGCATGCCGATATAGCCGGCCAGGGCGCTGAAGAAACCGCCGGTAAGGAAGGCGAAAGGCATCCATGGGTTTTGTATCTTGAAAACGTAAGCCATTACGGCAAAAATTGCCGCCAAAACTATAAATACAATTCCTACTACCTTGTATTGTTGTTTGAGGTAGGTCATTGCGCCCTCTCGTACATATCGGGCAATTTCTTTCATTGTGGGGGTACCTTCGTCTTCTTTGAGCATTTGGCGATAGAACAGCCAGGCGAAGAAAAGTGCAATAATCGATGCTGCGGGTACCAGATAGAATAAAGGATTCATAGATTTTTCTCGTTGATTATTTTGCAAAAATAATAAAAAACCCACAAAGTCATAAGTTCTCCGTGGGTTTTTAATTCAGTCCTGTATATTATTCGCTCTTTGGAGCCTCTTCTGCAGGAGCTTCGGGCTCGGTGACTGCTTCAGCTTCGCTTACCTCGGCTGCGGGAGCCTCGGCTGCAGGAGCCTCGGCTGCAGGAGCTTCAGGGGCGGCCTCAGCGGCCTTCTTGGAGCGGCTGCGACGCGTTGTCTTCTTTTCAGAAGCCTTCTTAACCGTAGTTTCGAGAGCGGCCTCATTGAAATCCACAAACTCTACCAGAGCCATATCAGCGGCATCTCCCTTACGGAAGCCTACATGGAGTACACGAAGGTATCCGCCGGGGCGATCCATGATTTTAGGGGCGATGGTGCGGAAAAGCTCTGCAACTGCCTGCTTGTCTTTAAGATAACTGAAAACAATGCGCCTGTTATGGGTAGTGTCTTCCTTGCTCTTGGTTACAAGAGGCTCGAGATACGGCTTCAGAGCTTTCGCTTTGGCAACGGTCGTGGTAATGCGCTTATGCATGATAAGCGAAGAAGCCATATTGGCAAGCATTGCCTTGCGGTGACCGCTCTTACGGCCGAGATGATTTACTGCTTTATTATGTCTCATCTTTAAACTATATTCTTTTTCTTGGGTTCGATATTGTACTTGCTTAAATCCATTCCAAAGTTAAGCTGATTCTGTTCTACGAGCAAGTCCACTTCGTTGAGGCTCTTGCGGCCGAAATTGCGGAACTTCATGAGTTCGCTGCGGCTGTAGCTGACGAGGTCTGCAAAGGTGTCGATGCCGGCTGCCTTTAGGCAGTTGTAGGCGCGGACACTGAGGCCGACTTCGCTAAGCTTGGTAAGAAGAACATGTCTCATTCTGAGGCTTTCCTCATCGAGCTCCTTGCTATGCGGCTCATCCTCGCTCTCAAGAGAGATTTTCTTCTCGTCTGTAAATAGTTTGAAGTGATAAATGAGGATGCTGGCCGCCTCCTGAAGGGCGATATTCGGGGAGATGGAGCCGTCGGTAACTATTTCGAGCGTAAGCTTTTCGTAGTCGGTCTTTTGCTCCACGCGCCAATTTTCCACTGTCCAATTCACGTTGCGGATGGGAGTGTAGATGGCGTCTACCGCAATAGTGCCGATAGGGGCATTGATTTCCCGGAATTCCTCTGCGGGAACGAAGCCGCGGCCTTTGGTAATCAGGATATTGATTTCAAGTTTTACTGAAGGCTCCATCGAGCAGATGTGCAGCTCGGGATTCAACACCTTGAAAGAAGACAATCCCTTGGATATATCCTCTGCGGTAAACTCCTGCTTGCCGCTGATGGTAATGTTAATCTCCTCTGAATCGACGGACTCAACCATTCTTTTAAAGCGTACTTGTTTGAGGTTGAGGATGATTTCCTGCATACCCTCGATTACGCCGGGGATGGTGGCGAACTCGTTGTCCACGCCGCTGACTCTTATCTGGGAGATGGCAAAACCTTCCAGTGAGGCAAGGAGTATGCGACGAAATGCGTTTCCAATAGTCTGTCCGTAACCGGGTTCAAGAGGCCTGAACTCGAAACTGCCGATGGTATCGTTACTGCCTTCGAGCATTATCACCTTGTCGGGTTTTTGAAATGCTAAGATTGCCATAATTTTTAGGTGTTAAATTCTATTTGGAGTAAAGGTCGACAATAAGCTGCTCGTTTATGTTCTCGGGGATATCTTCCCTGATGGGCATATTGAGGAACTTACCGGTAAGAGTCTTTGAGTCGAACTCAAGCCATGAATACTTGGAAGCTGAGGCCACGAAGTCCTGGATAACCTCCAGACTGCGGGAGCGCTCGCGAACGGCCACAGTGTCACCGGGCATAACCCTGGTGGAGGGTATGCTGCACACTTTGCCGTTGAGAGTGATATGCTTATGGTTTACGAGCTGACGGGCAGCGGCCCTGGTGGGGGCGATACCTAACCTGTAAACTATATTGTCTATACGGCTCTCGAGAAGGAGAATGAGATTCTCACCCTTCTGTCCGGCCATACGGGAGGCTTTATCATAGGTGTTGTGGAACTGACGCTCCAAAACTCCGTACATATATTTAACCTTCTGCTTTTCCTTCAACTGGTTTCCGTAGTCTTTAACCTTCCTGCGCTTGGATGTACCGTGCTGCCCCGGAGGATAATTCCTCTTTTCGAAACTTTTGTCCGGACCGTAAATAGGCTCACCGAACTTACGAGCGATTTTGGTTCTTGGACCTGTATATCTTGCCATAGTAATTGTACTTTTAATAATTAAACTTTACGACGGGCTTTGGGTCTGCAACCGTTGTGCGGCATAGGTGTAATGTCCACGATTTCGGAAACGGTGATACCTGCGTTATGAATGGTGCGGATGGCGCTTTCACGGCCTGCACCGGGCCCTTTCACATAAACCTTAACTCTGCGCAAACCGGCATCGTAAGCAATTTTGCTTGCGTCTTCGGCGGCCACTTGAGCTGCGTAAGGGGTGTTTTTCTTGGAACCCCTGAAACCGCACTTTCCTGCGGAACTCCAGCTGATAACCTGCCCTTGGTTGTTTGTAAGGGCTACGATTATGTTGTTGAAAGTGGAGGAGATATGGGCTTGGCCATAAGCCTCTACCTTAACAACCCTTTTAGATGTTGTAGTTTTCTTTGCCATAATTTTCAGGGATTACTTGGTTGCCTTCTTCTTGTTAGCGACGGTCTTCTTTCTACCTTTGCGGGTGCGAGCGTTATTCTTGGTGCTCTGACCGCGTACAGGAAGGCCTATACGATGACGGATTCCGCGATAGCAGCCTATATCCATCAATCGCTTGATATTAAGATGAACCATTGAGCGGAGTTCGCCTTCTATGTGCAGGTGCGAAACCTCAGCACGGATAGCGGCTGTCTGGTCGTCGTCCCAGTCTCCGGACTTAATGGCGCTGTCGATGCCGCATTTGTCCAGAATTTTCCGGGCAGTGCTGCGGCCGATACCGTAGATGTAGGTAAGAGCTACATCTCCTCTTTTATTTTTTGGTAAATCAACACCGGCTATTCTTGCCATAATTTATCTATAGTTATTTGTTATACAATTAATTAAGCCTGGCGCATCTTGAACTTGGGGTTCTTCTTGCAGATTACATAAAGGCGGCCTTTACGCCTTACAATCTTGCAATCGTCGCTACGCTTCTTTATGGATGTCCTTACTTTCATTTCTATATATTTTTATTTGTATCTGTAAGTTATTCTTCCCATGGTCAGATCGTAAGGTGACATTTCAACCTTTACTCTGTCGCCAAGAAGAATACGGATATAACGCAGACGCATCCTCCCCGAAGTGTTGCAGAGAATCACGTGACCGTTGTCAAGCTCTACTCTGAACATTGCGTTTGGAAGGGTTTCGATAACCTTACCGTCTTGTTCTATTGCTACTTGTTTAGCCATTGAAATAATACTTTAAAATCTAATGTTAGGATCTTTCTCTATAAAATCGAAAGTAGACAACTGTTCCGCATGGTTTTTACGGACAACAACCATAAGTTCGAAGTGTGCAGTATTGCTCCGGTCTGCGCTGCGAACGCCCCAGCCGTTGCGGTCCAGATACACACTCCTACCGCCGGCTATGACCATGGGCTCTATGCAAATCGTCATTCCTTCTACAAGTTTAACTCCTCGGCCGGGACGTCCGTAATTGGGAACCCCCGGTTCCTCGTGCATTTCCTTGCCTATCCCATGGCCCTCTAATTCACGAACCACAGAATAGCCGAACGATTCGACATACGATTGTACCGCGTGTCCGATGTCGCCTATGCGATTACCCGCTACGGCCGCCTCTATGCCTTTGTAAAGCGAGGCCTTTGTAACATCCAGCAGACGGCGGGTTTCTGCGCTTACCTCCCCAACCGGGAAAGTATAGGCGGAATCTCCGCTGTAGCCTTTGTACAAAGTGGTGATGTCGACGGAAACGATATCGCCCTCTTTCAGAGGAGTGTCGTCCGGAAAACCGTGCACAACAACATCGTTTACCGACATACAACATGCCGCAGGGAAGCCCTCGTAGCCGAGAGAACTCGGAATCGCCCCATGGTCGCGGATGAAGGCCTCGGCTATGCGGTTCAACTCTTTGGTTGTAACGCCTGGAGCCACGGCCTTGCCAACCTCGGCAAGGGTTTTTGACACGAGAATTGCATTTTCGCGCATCAAAGAGATCTCTTCTTCTGTTTTGGGCTTAGCCATCTAACTGCGATTTTTCAAAGAACTTTTTACGTGCCCATGCGGCCGCTCAAACGTCCTGTTTTCATAAGGCCGTCGTAGTGACGCATAAGCAAGTAACTCTCTATCTGCTGAAGCGTATCCAGGACAACACCCACAAGAATCAAGAGCGAGGTACCGCCGAAGAAGCTTGCAAATTGGTTGTTTACTCCCAAAAGGATAGCAATAGCAGGAAGGATGGCAATGATGCCTAAGAAAATAGAGCCTGGAAGAGTTACCTTGGACATTATATTGTCCAAGTATTCCGCCGTCTTTTTTCCGGGCTTCACGCCGGGGATAAACCCACCGTTACGCTTCATATCTTCTGCCATCTGTGTCGGATTAATCGTAACAGCAGTGTAGAAGTAGGTGAAGATAACGATGAGAGTGAAGAATATTGCATTATACCAAAAACCGGTATAATTTCCAAGTGTTGCAGCAAGGCCGCGGGTTGCATCCCACCTCGAGAAAATCATCGGGAAGAGCATCAGGGCCTGAGCAAAGATGATGGGCATAACGCCCGCCGCATTGATTTTGAGAGGGATGTATTGACGAACGCCGCCGTATTGACGGTTGCCGACAACTCTCTTTGCATATTGTACAGGAACCCTGCGGACTGCCTGTACAAGTGCGATTGCCGCAACAATTACAAAGAACCAAATAATCAGTTCGACTACGAAGAAAAGGGCTCCGCCGCTGGTGGTGGTGCTGAACTTCTCGCCGAACTCAGCTATCAAGGCATAGGGGAGACGAGCCACTATACCTATCATAATAATAAGCGAGATACCGTTGCCGATGCCGCGGTCGGTAATGCGCTCGCCGAGCCACATCACAAACAGCGAACCTGACATAAGAATCAAGGTGGCGACAAGGTTGTACATAAACCTGCTCCATCCCAAAGCCTTTACCGCAACGAATGCGTCAGAGGGGATTTGAGCGTGAAGGGAGGCTATGTAGGCGGGGCCTTGGATGCAGATAATAATGATGGTAAGATACCTGGTTATCTGATTCATTTTTTGGCGTCCGCTCTCGCCTTCCATTTGGAGTTTGCGGAAGTAGGGTACAAACACTCCCAAGAGCTGCACCACGATGGATGCCGAGATATAAGGCATCACGCCGAGCGCAAAGATGGAAGCATTACCCATTGCGCCTCCGGAGAACATATTCAGAAGACCTACAAGGCCCTCGGAAGTAGAGCTCTGGAGTTTTGCAAGCATGGTTGCGTCTATGCCGGGAAGTACGATGAAGCACCCCAGACGATAGATCAGCACCAGAAGCAGGGTGTAGCCCAACCTCTTGCGCAACTCTTCTATCTTGAAGATGTTTTTTATAGTCTCAATAAACCTCTTCATAACCTTTATTCGCTTACTACCGCCTTACCTCCGGCGGCTTCGATTTTACTGATTGCGCTCTTGGAAAAGCCATCAGCTGTAACTGTAAGAGCGGAGGTAAGTTCTCCATCTCCGAGAACCTTTATAAGGTCGGTTTTGGCGGCGAATCCGTAAGCCTTTATGAGAGTGCTGTCTATCTCTTTAACATTGACGGCATCGGCGATGGCCTGAATGGTTGAGAGGTTTACAGCCTGATATTCTACGCGGCGCGGGTTCTTGAATCCAAACTTGGGCACAAGACGCTGGAGAGGCATTTGACCTCCCTCGAAGCCTATCTTGCGTGAATAGCCTGAGCGGGATTTGGCGCCTTTTGCTCCGCGGGTGGAAGTGCCGCCTCTGCCGGAGCCTTCTCCGCGGCCTATGCGTTTTTTGCTGTGGGTTGAACCCGGTGCTGGTTTAAGATTTTCAAGTTTCATCTCTTTTCCTCCTTAGTCTATTACTTCGTATTTAACGAGATGGGCAACCTTTGCGAGCTGGCCGCGGGTGATAGGAGTATCCTCCACCTCTACGGTATGATGCATGCGACGGATGCCGAGATTGAGAAGATTGGCCTTCTGACGCTTTGTCTGGCCAATAACGCTTGCTATCTGGGTGATTCTGAGTTTTGCCATAACCAAGTTCTCCTATCCGTTAAATACTTTACTCATTGAAACACCTCGCAAACCTGCTACCGTATAAGCATCTCTCATTTCGGTGAGAGCTTTTATGGTGGCCTTTACGAGGTTGTGCGGATTGCTGGAGCCCTTGCTCTTAGCAAGTACGTTATGGATTCCTGCACTCTCGAAAACTGCGCGCATTGCTCCGCCGGCTTTTACACCGGTACCGGGGGCGGCGGGCTTCATGAATACCCTTGCTCCGCCATATGCGGATTCCTGCTCATGAGGAATGGTCAGATTGATTACGGGAACCTTTACGAGGTTCTTCTTCGCATCCTCCGTACCCTTGGCTATAGCGGCAGCCACCTCTTTGGCCTTGCCAAGTCCATAGCCCACAACTCCGTTTTCATCTCCTACGACCACGATGGCGGCGAAGCTGAAGTTGCGGCCACCCTTGGTTGCTTTGGATACACGCTTGACCGCTACCAGTCTGTCTTTAAGTTCGAGATCAGACGTTTTTACTCTTTTTACATTTGTATTTGCCATAATCTTTTCCTTTTAAAAGATGAGACCTCCTTCGCGGGCGGCCTCTGCCAGGCTCTTTACCCTGCCGTGGAAGAGATAACCTCCACGGTCGAAACAAACTGTAGTGACGCCTGCAGCTTTGGAGCGCTCGGCGATGGCCTTGCCCACGATAGCGGCTGCCTCAACACCGGTCTTACCCTTGCATTGAGCTGCGAGCTCCTTATCGTTGGAAGATGCCGCTGCGAGCGTTTTACCTGCCTCGTCGTCCACTACCTGAACGTAAATCTGCTTATTGCTGCGGAATACTACCATGCGGGGACGCTCAGGAGTGCCGTTCACATGCTTACGGATACGATGACGTATCCTCCGCCTTCTTGCTATTCTGCTTAATGCCATAATTCTATCCTCCTAATATTATTTAGCCGCGGCGGTCTTTCCGGCCTTGCGACGGAGCTGTTCACCAATAAACTTGATACCCTTGCCCTTATACGGCTCAGGCTTGCGGAAGGAGCGGATTTTAGCGGCAACCTGCCCTACGAGCTGTTTGTCGCAACTCCTGAGAATAAGCTTGGGAGTTTCGCCTTTCCTAATCTCGGGCACTTCTGCGCTTACTTCATCGGGAAGCAAGAGATGGATTTCGTGGGAGTAGCCCAGAGAAAAAACCAAAAGTTTACCCTGCAACGATACGCGATAACCGACACCCACCAGCTCTTGGCGGATAGTGAATTGCTCGCTTACGCCTACCACTATATTATTAACCAATGAGCGGTAGAGGCCGTGCATCGAACGATGACGCGGTTCGTCGGTAGGACGAGTGAACGTTATTGTATTGTCCTCTATGGTTACGGTAATGTCGGGGTCTACCTTTTGCGACATCTCGCCATGAGGTCCTTTAACCTTTACAACGTTACCTGCGAGAAGCTCTGCGCTCACGCCGGCCGGAAGGTTTACAGGTAATTTACCAATTCGTGACATTCTATATTCTGTTAGAAATTAATATACATAGAACATTACCTCTCCTCCGACTCCCTGCTCGCGGGCTTGTTTGTCGGTGAGGATGCCCTTTGAGGTGGAGACAACCGCCACTCCGAGTCCGTTGAGGATGCGGGGGAGTTCGTCTACGCCCTTGTATTGCCTGAGACCCGGGGTGCTTATGCGCCCAATCCGCTTGATGGCGGGCATTTTGGTTTCGGGATGATACTTGAGAGCTATTTTGATAGTGTTGTAGGGATGGCCCTCCACTAACTTGTAGCTGAGGATGTAGCCCTGCTCAAACAGAATCGCAGTGATAGACTCCTTGACTTTCGATGAAGGAATCTCTACCACCCTTTTCCCTGCCAAATAGGCATTGCGGATTCTGGTTAGATAATCTGCTATTGGATCGGTCATATCTTTACTTTTTTAATATTCTACCAGCTTGCCTTCTTAACGCCCGGGATGAGACCGCTCGAAGCCATTTCGCGGAATTGAATGCGACTGAGGCCGAATTTTCTCATATAACCCTTCGGACGTCCGGTAATAGAGCAGCGATTGTGCAAACGCACCGGACTTGAGTTCTTAGGCAGTTTGTCCAAGGCGGCATAATCTCCCGCCTCCTTAAGGGCCTTTCTCTTTTCGGCGTATTTAGCAACTAATTTCGCGCGCTTTACTTCGCGGGCTTTCATTGATTCTTTTGCCATATTGTTTACTGATTATGTTTCTTAAAGGGAATTCCAAAAGCTTCGAGGAGGGCGCGGCACTCTTCATCAGTGTCGGCCGTTGTTACGAAGCTGATTTCCAAACCGTGTATACGGGGGTTCTTGTCTATCTCCACCTCGGGGAAAATAAGTTGTTCCTTGATGCCGAGCGTGTAGTTGCCGCGGCCGTCCATAGAGTCGGATACGCCGTTGAAGTCGCGGATACGGGGAAGAGCGACGCGCACGAGTCTTTCCAAGAACTCGTACATTTTGGTGCCCCGCAAGGTAACTTTTACTCCTACCGGCATGCCCTTACGGAGTTTGAAGTTGGAAACGTCCTTGCGGGAAGCGATGATAACAGCCTTCTGACCGGTGATTCTCGAGAGTTCTTCTGCTGAATCCTCTACAAGTTTCCTGTCGTGGGTGCCTTCGCCGACGCCCTCGTTAATGGTTATCTTGAGCAGACGTGGAGCCGCCATGGGGGTAGTATACCCGAACTTCTTCACGAGAGCATCTACAATTTCTTCTTTATAGAGCTTCTTGAGAGCAGGAACATAGCCCTTCGGAGCCATGGACTGATCTGCCTCTTGTTTTTTATTCTGCTTTGCCATAATTACTTAATCTCCTGTCCTGATTTTTTAGCTACGCGAACCTTCTTGCCGTCTACAAACTTGTAGCCTACGCGGGTTGGAACCGGATTGGCTGCGGTACTGGTGGGATCCAGAAGATTTACGTTGGAAATATGGATGCCAGCCTCCATTTTGATAATGCCGCCCTGGGGGTGCTTGGTGCTGGGCTTGGTGTGCTTGCTCACGAGGTTTACGCCCTCTACAATCACACGGTCTTTGTCTTTGAGTACGGCAAGCACCCTTCCGGTCTTACCCTTGTCGTTTCCGGCGTTTACATAAACGGTGTCGCCTTTCTTGATTTTAAGCTTTTTCATAATGCCTTGATTTTTTAGAGGACTTCCGGAGCCAGTGAAACGATTTTCATATATTTATCACGGAGCTCGCGGGCAACCGGTCCAAAAATACGGGTGCCGCGGAGTTCTCCGGCCTGGTTCAGAAGAACGCAAGCATTGTCATCGAAACGGATGTAAGACCCGTCCGGACGACGTATTTCTTTTTTTGTGCGTACCACAACGGCCCTCGAGATAGTGCCCTTCTTGGTGTCGCTGCCGGGAATGGCGCTCTTGACAGTCACGACGATAACGTCGCCGATGGTCGCATAACGATGGTGTGTTCCGCCAAGCACACGTACGCAGAGGACTTCCTTTGCGCCGCTGTTGTCGGCCACCAATAAACGTGATTCCTGCTGTATCATAACTACTTGGCTTTTTCTACTATTTTGGTAACTCTCCAGTTCTTGGTCTTGCTGAGAGGACGGGTTTCCATAATGATAACCTTGTCGCCCTCGCCGCACTCATTCTTCTCGTCATGAGCCACGAACCTTGCGGTGGTCTTTACATATTTGCCGTAAAGGGGATGCTTCTCCTTACGCTCAACAGCTACAACGACGGTTTTATCCATCTTGCTGCTGACAACCACGCCTTGTCTTTCCTTGCGAAGATTTCTTTCCATGGGAATGTCTTTTTAATTCTTGTGTTCTTTCTCTGCCAGGACAGTAATCATAATAGCTATCTGGCGGCGGAGTTTCTTAAATTTGGAAGTGTCTTCCAATGGAGAAATCGCATGGTTTATCTTCATGGTCTCGAGATTTCTTTTTTCGAGTTTGATTCTGTCGCGCAGGTCTGCTACAGACATTTCGCGTGCTTCTGCTGCTTTCATTTCTGTTTCTCCATTAATAAATTATTCGGTATAATCCCTGCGAACCACAAACTTAGTGGCAACGGGGAGCTTCTGGGCGCCGAGCCTCATGGCTTCCTTGGCGATTTCCAGGGGAACACCTTCGGCCTCAAAAATAATACGGCCGGGAGTGATAGGGGCTACCCATGCATACACGTCGCCTTTTCCTTTACCCATACGGGTATCGAGAGGCTTCTTGGTTATGGGCTTGACCGGAAATACACGAATCCAGAGTTGTCCCTCACGGCTCATGTAGCGAGTGATTGCCTGACGAGCGGCCTCAATCTGCTGCGCCGTAAGCCAGCAATTCTCTAAGGTCTTGATTCCGAAAGAACCGAATGCGAGCTGATTGCCCCTTTGGGCCATGCCTTTCATCACGTTCTTTTGTTCCCTTCTGTACTTTGTACGTTTTGGTTGTAACATCGTAATATTACTTTAAAATATTAAATTTTCATTTAAATCCCTGAAATACAGTAGTTTAGCTATGCCACCCGCCGATTTTGGGACTGCAAAGATACTAAAAATATTTTATTCTGCAAGGGATTTTGAAAAATTTTTGATATATTTTCGACGCGGAAACCAGATGTTTAACTTGCGCCATTTCAGCAAGTTACGCATCGAGCGTGAAAATAGTTTGGTGCAATTTCGACCGCCAAACGCCTTGTCAGTCTTCCGTAGCGCTCTTGAGGGCGCGCTTCATCACCGACTCCTCTTCCACAGAGCCCTCTTCGCGCTTGCGGCGGTCTTCACGGCTCTTTACTGTGCTTTTAAGTACATCGTATTTGATGATTGTCTTACGGGGCATATCGTAGAAGATGCTGAAATAGAAAGAGTCCCACGCCCCCGCTTCCCACAGCTGTACTAATTGTTCGGTCTTTTTGTCCATTCCTTTCGGTTGATAGGGAGTCTTCAGGTTGGTGCCGAAAAGCCTTGCCACCATCTGCCAAAAGCCGGCTGTAAAGCCGCTGCGGTAAGTTTTTATTATTTCGTATGGGGTCATGCCGCATTCGCGGTCTACAAGACGCATCAGCAGTACGCCCTGGCTTATGGTCATGCCTCGGATGTCTTTTTCGAAAAGGCGGAAAAGTTCCAGCATCACATCGCGGGTGTAGGCGTTTCGCTGACTGCGTTTGCTTACATCCGCCGCAATGGTGCTGTCCACCTGCTTCATCAGCTTGCGTCCCACAAGAGCGTAAGGGTATACCTTATTAAAATTATATACCAATCTGTATTCTCTGCGCCAGTCATTCCCTTTCATCTTCCGACCCTTCGGAAACACCCATACCGGGTCGATTGAATCCACAAAAACGGTATCGCCGTTTATAACCTCATAAAACATGGGTACGCCCTTAACTTTGCGCGGGCGCACAGGGCGGTCCTTCTGCGAAAAAGCCGGCAGGCAAAGAAGAAGGGTGAAAATTATGAGAAATAAACGTTTCACAGCTCTAATAGACAATCACGGCTCCGGCGGCTCTAATAAACAGAAAGAGTTGAGCCGTCCCAAGAGGCGTAGTGCTCGCCTCCGTCTATCCAGTCTTTAAGAATAATCAAACGGGCCCCTGTAGGGAGGGATATATCCACTGCATCGTGGAAATGGCCGAAGATGCAATAATCTGCCGGCACAGCGGAAGTTTGCTCTACACAGAATTTGTAAAGCGGTTCATCAGCGCCTTTGAACTTATAACTGCGATGCTTGCGGCGGTTGCTGTTGCTCCAATTGGTGCCGAAGCGATAAGCCAACCAAGGGTGCAGAGTGCTGAAAAGCACCTGGCAAGTGCGGTTATGGAAGAGCCAATTTATCAGCCTGTAATTGAAATCGGCTCCGCCAAGGCCATCTCCATGTCCAAGCAGGAATCTTTTCCCCTTAAGCTCTATCCTAATCGGCTGCTTCACCACCTCAACCCCCAATTTCTGCCAAAATGAATAAAGCCAGACATCGTGATTTCCAGGCACATAATAAACCTTTACACCGGCATCCAACAATCTTACGATGGCGGCAATCACCCTCACCCCTTCATTAGGGATGACATCGCGGTATTCGTACCAAAAATCCCAAATATCCCCAAGCAGATAAAGCGCCTCTGTCTCAGGCTTTTCTATACTCTTAAGCCATGCCGTAAAACGCTCTTCACGCTCTTTGACATCGCCGTCCTTAAGGCCTAAATGAATATCCGAAACAAAGTAAATCATACTAATGAAGAAATTATTACGGCCGCTCCCACTACGGCGCAGTAGAGCGCAAACCATGTGAATTTGGCCTTCTTTACGAGGGCTATCATCGCTTTGCAGGCGAAAAGACCGCTGAGAAAGGCCGCCGAAAATCCTAAAACAAGGGGGAGCGCTCCCACGCCCGCTCCAAAACTCGCCTCACCCTTTGCCACATCCAAAAGGGAAAGCATCTGCTCGCCTATTATAGGTATGAGCACCATAAGAAAGGAGAATTGCGCCATCGACTCTTTTTTTACTCCGGTAAGAAGCCCTGTTGCAATAGTGGTGCCGCTGCGGGAGAGGCCCGGGACAACCGCAATGGCTTGACTTATGCCCACCACAAAGGCCTGCAAATAGGATATGCCGTTGCGATGGTAGAGCGGATGCTTTGGGGTGTAGTAAGTGGATAACAGAAGCAATGCGGCGGTTATAATAAGGCAGATGCCTACAATCAGGAGACTGTCGCCGAAGAGGGCCTCTACTTTGTCTTTAAAGAAGAAACCTACCACCGCCACCGGTATCATGCTTACGCAGAGTTTAAGGAAGTAGTCGGTTTCGTCATTGTATTTGAATTTGAAGATGCCTTTGAGAAGTTTCCAAATGGCTGACCAAAATACTATTATCGTGCTTAGAACCGTGGCGAAGTGCACCGTTACGGTGAAATCCAAAAAGCCGGAGGCATCCACCCCCACCAATTCCCGCGCAATCATAAGGTGACCGCTGCTGCTGACGGGCAGAAACTCGGTAAGACCTTGAACGATACCAAGCAGAATTGCTTCCCACCACTCCATCTTTAATCTTTTTTACGCATTATGCCGATAACAATCACCACCAGGCCGGCTACTATTACAATCGGAGCCAGCACAAGCCTGCGGAAGTTGAACATGCTCCAGTTGAAGACCTGCGGGTCTTTTAAACCGCCGCCGCTAAGCAGCACGAAGCCTAAGGCCATTACGACTACCCCTATTATCATCAGAATTATACCCTTGCGGGTTATGGCAAGTTTGCCGCTTTGTTCGTCCATATTTAATTTGTCTTTTTAATAGTACGGTTTATCTTTTCAATAATACAATTTGTCTTTGTCCATATAAAGCAGATGCATCACTACAAAATAAGTGCTAATAAGGCAGATACCCACTCCTACAACAATTATTATTCCACCCGAGATAGCAAGTCCCGCAGGGCTCAGTATATCGAAGAGGCGGGAGAATTGTTTCCATGCAAAAAAGATGGCCGTAGCTATCACCAACATGCTCATCAGCGAACTTATGAGCCCGAGCACAAAAGCGTCTCTCATGAAGGGGCGGAGGATGAATGAGGGCGATGCCCCCACGAGCTGCATTGTGTTTACGGTAAAGCGGCGGGCGTAGATATTGAGCCGCATGGTGTTGCTTATGAGTACAAAGCTTATGAAGAGCAGCAGCAGGATAAGTACGCCCAAGATGAGGGAGAGTTTGGAGAGATTCGAGTTGATGGAGTCTACGAGGGGGATGCGCGATTCCACCGTGTCTACCAATTTAGACTCTTTGAGCCGGGCCGATACCATGGCAAGGCTGTCGGCATTAACATAGTCGGCTTTGAGGGTCAGTTCGAGAGACAAGGGTACGGATGTGCTTTCGAATACGTCCATAAAGTCTTCTCCCAGCATCTCGCGAAGTTCGGCTATACCCTGTTCGCGCGTTATCAGGCTAACGGTTTTTATATAAGGAAGGGCCTCCACATCGGTTTTGAACTTTTCCGCCTGCTTTTCTGTAACCTCCTCACGCAAAAGCACCTCCATCTGCATATTCTCCTTGAACCAATCCGACACGCGGCGAGCGTTGATGCCCACCACCGCGGCGAGCCCCACTAGGAGCAGCACAAGGCTGATGCTGAGCGCCGATGATACATATGCGCCCGCAAGTCTGCGTTTTACACTTTTATCTGCTTTATTCATATAACTGCTTTACCCTTATATCTTGCTTCGCTCGCCTCACACCTTGCCTTCTCTCGGCTTGCCGGTCTTCCGCCCTGCTAACGCCTCTCTTTCATCTTCATCTCCCTTCACACTCCCTGCCGTACCAGGCCTTCTCCTCCGCTAACGCAATGAATGCAAAGGTAATAAATTACAATTTATCCAAAAAATTTTCGTACCTTTGTTATTATGAGACAACAGGCACAAAAAGTTCTTTTCGTAAATTCCGAAAT